>Ga0070734_10001283_pt1 | contig 38062 bp, 31 predicted proteins | sample Coa_R1_8_FD_66444 | JGI IMG/M metagenome (GOLD analysis project Ga0070734, IMG submission 66444) | Surface soil microbial communities from Centralia Pennsylvania, which are recovering from an underground coalmine fire - Coalmine... | ecosystem: Environmental > Terrestrial > Soil > Unclassified ...
CATGCAAGCCTGGGCTATCGCTCCCCCGATCAATATGCTCGGGAGCAAGGACTGGAAGGAGTTCCTTCTATCGCCCTGTTGTAGCATCTATGATTTTGGGTACTTGACAGTGGAATCACCGCTCAGGCTGATACCGGAAGGGTGGGAGGTAGTGAGGCTGGGGGATATTGCCCAAGAAATAAGAAGAGGCATCAACCCAGAAACCATTGATCCTGAAACACCCTATTTTGGCCTAGAACACCTGCCGCGCAAGTCAATAGCCCTTGCCGATTGGGGGACTGTGAGCGAGGTACAGAGTACAAAGCTGGCCTTTAAGAAAGGCGAAATACTCTTTGGCAAGATTCGTCCCTATTTTCACAAAGTGGGAGTAGCACCGATAGATGGGGTTTGCTCAACGGATGCCATCGTCATTGTCCCGCGAGATGCAGAGTATTTTGGATTAGTTCTCTGCTGTGTCTCAAGTGAAGACTTTGTGGGTCACGCAACACAAACCTCCCAGGGCACGAAGATGCCCCGCGCCGACTGGGATGTACTGGTACAATATCCGGTTGTCTTGCCACCATCAGGGTTAGCCAGCCAGTTCAATGCTCTTGTGCATGACAATGTAGCTAGTATCCAAAATCTGATCTTTCGTAACCGAAACCTGCGGCAGACGCGCGACATGCTGCTGCCGAAGCTGATTAGCGGTGAGGTAGATGTGGAAAAGGTAGAGATTGAAATAGTGGAGGAGTAAGGATGAGAGAGGTTCACCAGGGTTTGTTTGTTGGGAACCAGGATGACTATGAATTCACTGTAGCTCGGCAGGTAGGCTGGGCAGTCGTTCATGCTTGCAAGCTCCCTTACCATAAGCAAGCATTGGGTTACACAACCCCAGCCGCACCAAGAAACCACCCAGAATATCTTGTAGCACGTCGAGGCTCCCGGCTCATGCTCAACATTGTTGACGCGGATAATGCGGCTTTCTTCAGCAAAGAGGGCTTGATTGACCCTGCTCTCGACTTCATAGATGAGTCCCGGGGCAAGGAGTTACAGATACTGGTTCACTGCAACCAGGGTGAATCACGTGCCCCTTCGATTGCGCTCCTCTACATGGCAGCCCGGCTGGGTATTCTCCCTACAGAATCTCTTGAGGCCGCTGAAGCGCAGTTCAGGCCACTCTATCCCAACTATTTCCCCAAGCATGGTATACGCGGGCACCTGCGCCAATACTGGCGGCAGTATTGTGCTGATGAGAAGCGGGACGGGAGAGCATCCGAAACTGATTAGCGACGAAGCGAAGCAGGTGAAGATAAGGGAGGTAAAGCATGGATGATAGCTGGAGCCGTCTATGGAATCTCATGAATCAGATGAGGTCAGATCCTCAACTGTATAGATGGGAACTCCTGGAAATTCTAAGACGTGCCAAAGCGCAGGGAATACCAGTCAGCCTTGACCAGATGCGTGCCCTTGCAGCTCGTTATATCATACATGAGGTCCCCCTTCTTGGAGAGGATTTCGTCCCACGATTTATCGCTTCTTATCTGAAAGACTTAAAACCGGAGTCAATACTCGATCCTTGGGCTGGCGTCGGCAGCCTTCTAGCCCCGTTAGCAGAGACGCTCAAGCCATCTAGGGCAGTAGGGATAATACGAAGGCCAACTGAGTATGAGATTGCTCAGCTCCTGTTTGAGGGTGTTCCTGTTGATTGGCAGCTGAGTGACGCTTTTAACAACTCACTTGAGGATATTGTAGAGGCATTCGATGCCATTATAAGTTGCCCTCCATTAGGTTATCCACCTGGTTCTTTTCCGCTCTTAACTCCCGAAAATGATGATGTTGTAGAGATTCGTGATCAGCAAGGGCATATCCGCTTACTTGAGGCATCACAACTGCTAAAGCCTGGTGGCATTGGCTTTTTCATTGTCAGCCCGAGCTTTATTAAGCCGGATAATGACCAGGCAGTCTACGCCAATCTTGCACGCTTTGGGCTATTTGTAGACGCCGTACTTTCAATTGCCGGGAAACCCTTCTTTCCTCTGACCTCTCTCCCTGGCTCACTTGTGATCATCCGACGTGGAAAGCCTGCACATCTCTTTGTTGGTGAGCTAACGGCAGACCCCAATGCCAGCAGCACGTTGCTGAGAAACCTGAAGGATCGAAAAGAAGGAAAGGTGCCGCAGCTTGGCGCGTTGGTCGAATGGCAATCATTTAAAACATTCCAAGCTACTGCTTTTCAGTATGAACTTCAGGGATACAGTCGCACCATGGGGGTTTCCCCCATTCCGCTGGCTCAAATCGCCACTGAAATCAATTTCACAAATCCTAAAGTAGGAGCATTTCCTGATCAACCGAACGCAGTATATTTGCCTCTTTCAGGCCGATCTCCTGCTCTCACCTCACGCGCTGATCTTCAGTTAAAACCGCAGAACTATGCGCAAATTGTTTTGGATCCGGCGCAGGCTGATGCAACATATGTTGCTAACTTCTTCAACACCACGGTTGGTCAGAAACTACGGGAATCGCTCGCGTCAGGCGCATCTATCTCCAAGATTGCAAAGTCTTCCCTGTTGACAGCTCAAGTGCCTATTCCTGAATTAGCGACACAGATTGAAGTAGTTCGAGTTGAATCTGAGCTTACTGACCGCCAGACGCGGCTGGAGAGCCTGCATCGTCGCCTCTGGGATCACCCGAGAAGAGCCAAAGACATAACAAAGGCCCTCAAACAATGGGATGAAGGGGAAAATGCCGAGAACTGGCTTGAGTCACTGCCTTTCCCACTCGCTTCTATCTTGTGGGCCTACCAGGCAGACGCAGATATTGAGCATAAGGTCATGTATCTGTTCCACTTTTTTGAAGCCCTGGCAGAGTATATAGCTATCGTTCTTTTAAGCGCGTATGCAGCAGACCGAGCCTTTTACAGGCAGGTTTGCGCTGCCTGGATAAGTCCTGATGAGCCTCTCTTCCAGGGAAATGATTTACCCGCTTCTTTTGGAACGTGGGTTGAATTGATAAGACGATTAGCTGCCACTACACGACGACTATTGCAGGATAAAGAGCATAAGCAAAAGTGCTTAGAGCTTTTTGGGCAGGCAGACATTCCCTTCATCGAAATGCTTGCAGATCGCAAGCTGTCGAATACCCTGGACGAAGTACGCGAGTATCGGAATCGTTGGAAAGGACACGGTGGGGTAGCACGTCGCCAGGAGATCCAAGAACGTCTTGTACTGCTGGAGGCCAGGCTTTCCGAGGTGCGGCGAATTATCTCCGACCAGCACGCTGCTGCCAAGCTGCTTATATCAGGCAGCATGGAGTTGGATGAAGGCATTTTTCATCACCAAGCCAAACTATTGATGGGCACAAGAACCCCCTTTAGAACGATCAAGGTGGATACCCTGGCTCCTATGGAAAGCCGCAAACTCTATTTGCTTTATGAGCAGCAATACCGGCCCATCAAGCTGCTGCCATTTATTCGCCTGATGGAAAGCCCCAAAACTGAGCAAAGCGCTTGCTATTTCTATAGCAGGCTGGTAGATGGGCAAAGAGTACGGTGGGTATCCTATCAATTCGAAGGGGAACCTGAGCTTGATCAGCCTGATGTTGAAGTGCAGGCAGCCCTTGAACTCCTGAGTCCCAAGATATTAAACGACGATTTAACTGCATAGAAGGATGCTCTTTAGTTCGCGGTGGTTCATCCGCCTGCACCAGGTATATCTTCAGCCACCAGCCATTTGATGAGTGACAAGGAGGGCCGGGCATAATGGTTCATCTGAACGAGTATTCCGAGGATGCCCTGGTGGAGCAGCCTGCTATTGCGCTTTTTGCGGCGCTTGGTTATCAAACTGCTAACTGCTATTATGAAACCTTTGGCCCGCACGGCAGCCTGGGGCGCGAAACTTCCTCCGAGGTTGTTCTGCGTCCTCGCCTACGGGCAGCTTTGGAGCGGCTGAATCCTGGCCTACCTCACGAGGCTATTTCTCAGGCCATCGAAGAACTTACCCGCGACCGCAGCATGCTCAGCCCTGTCCATGCCAACCGCGAAATCTACAAGCTCCTCAAAGATGGTGTGCATGTCTTCGTTCGTAATCAGGCAGATGAGCAGATTGATGAGACGGTGCGCGTCATTGATTGGAATGCGCCGGGCAACAATGATTTCTTTCTCGCGTCACAATTCTGGATCACCGGCGAGATGTACAAGCGCCGCGCCGATCTGATCGGCTTTATCAATGGCTTACCGTTAGTCTTTGTCGAACTGAAAGCATCGCATCGGCGCTTGGAACATGCCTACAATGATAATTTGAGCGACTATCGCGATACCATCCCGCAGCTCTTCTGGTACAACGCCCTCATCATTCTCTCCAATGGCAGCCAGAGTAAAGTTGGCAGTATGACTGCTGGCTGGGAGCATTTCTTCGATTGGAAAAAGATCAACAGCGAGGGCGAAGAGGGCATTGTCTCCCTGGAAACAATAATTCAAGGGACGTGCGAACCGGGCAGATTGTTGGACCTTATCGAAAATTTCACGCTCTTTAGCGATGCAGGCGGCACAACAGTCAAGCTGATTGCCAAGAATCATCAATTTCTCGGCGTCAATACCGCGCTGGCGGCTGTGCGCGGTATTCGCCAAAACCAGGGTCGTCTGGGGGTCTTCTGGCACACACAGGGGAGCGGCAAAAGCTTCTCAATGGTCTTCTTTGCCCAGAAGGTGCTGCGAAAGGTTCCCGGCAACTGGACCTTTCTCATCGTCACCGACCGTGACGACCTGGATAAACAGATTTACAAAACGTTCGCCGGAGTTGGAGCCGTTACCGAGCCAGAGCCAGACGTCCACGCTACAAGCGGGGCACATTTGCAAGAGTTACTGCGCGCCGATCATCGCACCGTCTTTACCCTTATTCAGAAATTCCACACCGAAAAGGGCGCAACCTACCCCAAACTCTCCGACCGCCACGATATCATTGTGATGACCGACGAGGCACATCGCAGCCAGTATGATACCCTCGCGCTGAACATGCGAAACGCGCTGCCTCACGCTGCTTTTATCGGCTTTACCGGCACGCCGCTCATGGCAGGCGAAGAAAAGACGCGCGAGGTATTCGGCGACTACCTGAGTATTTACAACTTCCGCCAGTCTGTTGAGGACGGGACCACGGTTCCACTCTACTACGAGAACCGAATTCCCGAATTGCAGCTCACTAACGCCAACTTCGATGAGGAAATGGAGCGCGTGATCGAAGAGGCAGAGCTAGATGAGGCGCAGGAGAAGCGGCTGGAGCGGGAGTTCGCACGCGAGTATCACCTCATTACCCGCGATGACCGACTGGAAAAGATTGCCGAAGACATCGTGGCGCACTTCATGGGGCGCGGCCAGATGGGCAAGGCAATGGTGGTTTCCATTGATAAAGCGACAGCAGTTCGCATGTATGACAAGGTGCAAGCTCACTGGAGGCAAGAGTTAGATCGTCTGCGCCTTCGGTTGCGTGTCAGTGGCGAGGACGAGCGCAAGCAGTTGGTCGCCATGATCGCCTTCATGCAAGAGACCGATATAGCGGTCGTTGTCTCACAGTCCCAGAATGAAATCGCCGAGTTCCAGAAGAAAGGTCTGGAGATCGTGGCCCACCGCAAGCGTATCGTCACAGAGAACCTCGACAAGAAGTTCAAAGACGCAGACGATCCCTTGCGCATCGTATTTGTCTGCGCCATGTGGATGACCGGCTTTGATGTGCCTAGTCTCTCCACCATTTACCTCGATAAGCCGATGCGCAACCACACCTTGATGCAGACCATCGCCCGCGCCAATCGGGTCTTCGCGGACAAGGTGAATGGCTTGATTGTCGATTATATTGGTGTCTTCCGCGATCTGCAAAAGGCGCTGGCAATTTATGGCTCGGCGCAGGGCGGTGGAGTCAAGGAGGGCGAGGCACCAGTCAAGGATAAGAGCGAACTGATCGAGAAATTAAAGCAAGCCATCGCCGAGACAACGGCTTTCTGCGAGTCGCAAGGCATTAAATCGACGGAGGTCATGGCAGCTCAGGGCTTGATGAAGCTTCGCCTGTTGGATGATGCGCGAGATGCGCTCCTAATCAATGATGAAACCAAGAAAAAGTATCTGCTGTTGGCTGCGACTGTGAAGAGACTCTACCGGGCTATTCTCCCCGACCCGACAGCCAATACGTTTACAGCCCTCGTCGCCCTCTTCATCGTACTCGCCGAGCGCATTCAGGCACTCGCCCCAGAAACTAATATCAGCCAAGTCACCGGACAGATTGAGCAGTTATTAGACAGCTCCATCGCAACTACTGGCTATGTTATTCGCGAATCGGGCGCGAGCTACGATACTGATGATCACTGGGTTGACCTGAGCCAGATTGATTTTGATGCTCTCAGAGCCAAATTCGAGCACGCTCACAAACATACTGTGACCGAGCAATTACGCGGCGCACTCAGCAGCAAACTGAAGAAAATGGTGCAACGCAACAAGAGTCGTAAGAGCTATGCAGAGAAATTCCAGCACCTGATTGAAGAATACAACACCGGGAACATTAACGTAGAAATTTTCTTTGATAAGCTGGTAGAGCTGGCAAAGGAATTAGACGGCGAGGAGCAACGCACCATTGCCGAGCGCCTCTCTGAAGAAGAGCTTGCTATCTTTGATCTTCTGACCCGGCCAGATATGACGCTCTCCGATTCGGAGAAAGAGCAAATCAAAAACGTTGCACGGGAGATGCTAGCAACCTTGAAGCGGGAGAAGCTTGTACTGGACTGGCGCAAGAAGCAGCAGACCCGCGCACAGGTGCGGCTTGTTATCGAGGATATGCTTGATAATGCTCTGCCGCCAAGCTACACGCGGCAAGTGTATGAAGAAAAATGCGATGAGGTGTATCAGCACATTTATGAATCCTATTTTGGTCAAGGCGCAAGTATATACACCTTGGCGAGCTAACTTGTATCCTCATTTCTAATCACTCACTGGCAGTTAATTGTCAACTGACAGATACAGTTGGTGCTAATGTCTTCTTTGCAATTATAGAACTCTTGTTCTATAATTGTGCTAAAGCCCTATTTGAGGCTTAGTCTGTTTCACGAGAATGGAGATTAAAGTCTAGGCTACCTTTCCTGCTGGCATTAAGAGTGCAAGCTTTCTATTCAAATTGGCACTGGTAGCGTAAAATGAGCAGGCCCTAAACTCAAGTACTAGGGAGGGTTTATATGGACAGCATCGCCTGGCCTTCTGAACAAGCTCTCGTTGATAATTTGGGAGATTTCTTGTTAAACAGGCAATCAGAAAAACCAGGTAGGAAAGTAAAGATCTTTCGAGAGTTTGATCCTGGGGCAGGAAGGGTCGATATTCTCTGTGTGTGGTATAATGAAAACCGCTTGGCTACACGTCAAGCAAAAACACCAGCCGCAGCAAGTGTTCCTTTTGACCTCCTTGCAGGCTATGCAATGGCATTTTTAAAACGCTGCCGTTGGGTCAATATTTCGTATGTCCAGGCAGCGTTGCGACTCTCAACAGCCAAGACGGAGCGGCTTATAAGCGTATTATCTGAACGCGGATTGGCGGAAATTCATGGTCAGAAAATAAAAGCCTGCTCCAATCAGGATACCTGGTTTATTGAGGATATCGAGGCCTATGAAGCCAAGCTCTACAAATGGAAGGTAGCCATTCATCAAGCCTTGCAGCATGAGTGGTTTGCCTCGAAATCATTTGTAGTCATGCCAGAACCAAGCTGGCAAATAAGATCTAGCCTGGTAGAGCAGTGTTCCGAATGGAACATTGGTGTATTGTTTTATCAGGATCATCAAAGGCAATATCTGGGAGTTGTACCCCCAAAACGTAGAACTCCCATGACGCACATAGGTTGGTACTTAAACGAAAGGATCTTCGAAGAGGAGTACCTGAGTGCCAAACTTCGATCTAACCTTACAGGAAGTTGCTACAGCCTTTCCTACCCTACAAATCCTTAACCGGCTCGGGGCAGGCGGTCAGAAAGTGGTCTACAAGGTTCAGACTGACTTAGGTGAGATAGCGGCTTTAAAAATTAGTGCGCGTAGTTCCTCAACTTCAACTGCGCGCACTGCTCGTGAATATGAGGCAGCAGCGAAAGTTTTTGGCGATAACTTCGCCCAAATCTTTGAAGTCGGGGAAGCGAAGGTAACAGGTCAGGACTGTGATTTTCTTCTCGAGGAATTTATTGATGGGGTTTCCCTCAGGAATCACTTGAGCACCGGCCCCCAGCCTTTAGCACATATTAAACATGTGGGTGAGAGCCTTCTAACGGCGTTGGCCGAGGTCGAGGTAGCGAAATTAGTTCACCGTGATATCAAGCCTGAGAATATTATGATACGTACGGATGGTCGTATTGTCCTGATTGATTTTGGAATTGCTCGGCACTTGGATGAAGCTTCTCTCACCTCCGACTTTGCCATATTAGGCCCTCTCTCTTACGGATACTGCGCGCCTGAGCAGATCAACAACCAGAAGCGTGCCATCAGTATTAAGACGGATCTCTTTGCCTTAGGCGTTGTGCTTTATGAATTAGCGACAGGGAAGAATCCGTTTGTAGTACAAGGCGATCCACAAGAAACTCTTCGGCGCAGCCTATTTTTTAATCCTCCCACACTCGCCTCACTTGGGTTTTCCCAGAGTTTTAGTAAATTTGTAACAATGTGCATGGATAAATCCCCGCATAAACGTCCGCCAACGATTTCGCGTGCTAAAACTGCCTTTGAACGTATTGATTGGAACCAGCCATGAGATTTTTCTTACAAATGGGTCATGGCATGATGGCCATGGATAAAGAACTGATTGGTCGATTTAATGATGGCAGGAATGCTGGTGTCATTATGTGGCCGCGCACTGTCAAACGGTCACAGGTAGAGCACCATGCCAAAGAAATTCTAAATGCCGGGGCATCAGTCCTATTTGATACTTGCTTCTATCTCCCAAGAACAGGCCTGCCTGCAATTTTGGATTACCCATACTGGTCAGGGACGACCTATGATACCATTGACTTTAGCGGTCAGGCTGGTAAAGATTTTTGCAAGAGAGTCATAGATTACCAAGTTAACACTTTGCACGCAACAGAGATCTTGCTCCCTGGTGCATATACTAATTCGATAACCAACCAATGGCTTGAAATCCATCATTTATTCGCTGAGATTGCTGGGGAAATGCAGCTTGATAGACCGATATATTCAACGATAGCTTTGGGCCCTGATGTTATTTTAAATCAGTCAGCCCTTGATAATGCACTCAATGAAATAACTGCCTATCCGACTTCTGGCATTTATTTTGTCTATCACCCTGGCAAAGATGCCTATCTCCCGACAAATCAGCTCTTTTTAGTCAACCTGTTATCAGCATTCCTTAGCTTATCTCTTGCCGATAAGGCTGTTATTCTTGGGTATGCCAATCAGGCTGATATACTGTTTGCCGCTACTGGGGTACAAACCCTTGCGAGTGGCAACTTCCGTAATGTACGCAATTTTGATCCCGCTATATTTGATGTCGTTCCCGATGCAATTGCTTCGAGAAAAACTTGGTACTATGATGGCCAATCTATGGGTGAATATTTACCTGAGCAATTAGGCATTGCTTATCAGCGGTTCGGCATGGGTGGAATATTTGGACCTAGTACCCCATACGTAGACTCGTTGCTCAAAGCTCCGAATCCTGCTATTGTCAACTTGCAGGAGCCGGACGCCTTCAAACATTTCTTAACTGTGCTTAGAGAGCAGTGGCTCCAGTTTCGTGGGATAGATGCTAGCCAACGATTAGATGCTGTAGAGGACTTTTTCCGAGAAGTCAAAAATTATCAGCAACAGATACAAGCTAAACGCTTTACTCTTGGCCGCCCTTTTACTGATGCTTTATCGGCAATTGAAGACGCAATTACCTCATTTAGAGTGTTAGAGGCAGATCGCCTGCAGTTATTGTGAGCCTATTACTTGTCTCGTGGTTATTGACATAACGGCTGATTTGATGGGCGAGCCGCCCTTCGTGATGCCTACGCTGGCCTCAAGGACGAGTGTAACACCATTTTGCCGGAAAGCACCAGGCAGAAATGGCATTGGAAAACTACGAGCAGGATGCAGATACCTGGCAGAAGCCCTTTCAGAAAGCTGTTGAGGCCTCAGGCGCCCACACTGGCTTTGCTCTGCTTGATCAAATCCAACAGTTAATGAAGCTGGTGCAACCCCAGCAGGTGGCCTAGGGCAAATACAACAATCAGATCGGAGAGGCGGTAATAGGCGAGCGCAATCAGGTCACCCAGCACTTTGGTAATGACTGTGTGGTGGAGCGGATGCTTATTCCCAATCGAACTTAATCATTGGAACGCAGCTTCTGAAGAAGAATGGCCCATCCTCAATGCGCGTGATGGCCAGGCGTTCTGGCGGGGTGCGCTGGCGGCTCGCTAGGCTGAGGCGCTCGATGAGATTGGTTGGCGGTTCCAGTTTCCCTGGCGCAAGCGCTGGTGATGTACTTTCGGCAAGCTTTTGCTGCCAATTCGCACTTTCGGCAAAGATATGCTGCAAGCGCCCTTATAATCATCGCCTCCCTGGTTACTGCTAATCCGGAAATAGAGCGCCCTGGCAAATCGCTCGCGGCAAGGTTATGGGTCCAGCAGCGGCAAAGTTATGCGAATAGTCACACCTCTGCGGCTTTACCCAAAATTTGTCTGCGGCCAACATGCATGCTTCCCATCAATTCGCGTGTCAAGATATGTCAGCCATAGCGTGATCCAGAATGAAGAGAAGCCTGCCGACCGCCCAGCATGAGTCTGGCGGTCGGCAGGCTCCTTTCTTCCACTCACGGCTTGCTAGGCGTAGATCAGTTCTTGCTCTGGCTCCTCGTCAACTACCGCCTCTTGCTCCTGCGCAGGCGCTGCTTGTGTCGCTTTGATGAGCCGCTCCTTCAGGAAGAAGGTGGCAACCAGGGCGATCAGGGCAAAGCCCAGGACCGCGAAGAAGCCATGCTGAAGGGCAGTGGACAGCGCCAGCCTGGCCGCCGCGTTGGTGGGCAACCGATTGGTCAGATCACCAGAGATGGAGCCAGTGACGACGGTTCCCACAATGGCGATACCCAATGATGCCCCCAACTGGCCCAGGTAGCGCAGCCCCGCCGTGCCAATCCCCAGGCGCTCGGCAGGCAGCGCATTCTGGACAACAACCATCGGCAGCGAGAAGAAGGGACCAATGCCTATGCCGGTCAGGACCAGAATCGAGATGGCAGGTGCAATGCCCGTTGTGGGCGTCATCGTGGTGATCAAGAAGGCTCCGACGCTCATCAGCAGCGCGGCTGCGATGCCAACCACACGATAGCGCTTGAGTCTGCCCATCACCTGGGTGCTGATCATCGCGCCCACCACCATGCTCACCGAGAACGGCGTCATCACCATCCCCGCGCTGGTAGGTGAAACTGCCAGAACCCCCTGGAAGAAGAGCGGCAGATAGAGCGTCAGCCCCAGCAGCACCATGCCTTGAAGCAGCACGAGCGCGGCACCGACGCTGAAGATGGGATGGCGCAAGAGGTCCAGCGGCAGCATCGGCTCAGCAACTCTCCCCTCGACGAAGAGAAACACGCCCAGCAGCGCCGCACCCGCCACGAGCAACCCGACCACCTGTGGCGAAGTCCACGATGAGGCGCGCTCCCCACCCCAGGTCAGCCCCAGCATCAGACAAATCGTCGCGGCAGCACATAGGAGGGCCCCCAGAACATCGATGCGACGCAGCGACGCCCAGCCGTTCCATGCGTTGGTGCGCACCGAAAGATTGGCTGGCAAGAAGATCAGCAGCGCCACGACAGCCAGCAGCCCCAGCGGCACATTGAGATAGAAAATCCAGCGCCAGCGGCTCGCCTCCGTCACAAATTGCCCCAGCAGCGGACCATGCTCAGCCAGCCAGCCGCCAATCGTTGGGCCAAAGAGCGTGGAAACGCCATAGACCAGGCCAAAGAGACCGCTCCACTTCGCCCGCTGATCTGGCGGGAAGAGATCAGCCATCACCGTAGCAACCAGGGCCATGCCAATGCCCGACCCCAACCCCTGCACGGCGCGGAACAGGATAAGTTGATCCATCGTTGCTGAGGTGCCTGCGAGCACGGAACCCACCAGGAACAGCGCCGTGCCAAAGAGCAAAAACCATTTGCGGCCAAATTGATCGGAAAGCTTGCCCACCAGCGGGACCATGGTCATCGAGGCCAGGATATAGGCCGTCACCACCCAGCTATAGCGATCCAGGCCGTGCAACTGGGCGATGATGCGCGGCAGCGCGGTCCCCACCACTGCCTGATCGAGCGCTTCCAGGAAGAGGGTCAGCAGCAGCGCGCTCATGACGGCGATGAGCGCTGTGCCATGCAGGCGCGGCTTGCTGGAAGCCTCAGCGGGAAGAGACGCGGTAGTCATCGGGTATTTCCCCTTTCATATCGCTTGACGTTTCTCATATGCAAAGTATATCCTGGAAGGAGGGCAGAATCCGCCCTCGTTTAAGCGAATCGCTGTAAAAAAGCGGAAAGCGATGAGATCTTATGTATCATCCCACCAGCCGTGTCCTCACCGTCCTGGAACTGCTGCAAGCCAGGCCGACCATCAGCGGGCCAGAGTTAGCCGCCCGCCTGGAGATGGATGTGCGCACCGTGCGCCGCTACATCATGCATCTGCAAGATGTCGGCATTCCCATTGAAGCCACAATTGGCCGATATGGGGGATACCGGCTGCGCCCCGGCTTTAAACTGCCCCCGCTGCTCTTTACGGAAGAGGAAGCCACCGCGATTATGCTGGGGCTGCTGGGCACCTCGTGGCTGGAGATCGAGCAGCCATTGGTGGCCGTTGAAGGCGCGCTCGCCAAAGTCTCGCGGGTGCTGCCGCAACGCGCACGCGAACGGCTGCAAGCCATTACCGAACATCTGGTTTTCTTTGCGCCACAGCAAGCGACCCGCCCTGATGTCTCGCTCTTCATCACGCTCAGCGAAGCGATTGGGCAGCAGCGGCGGATTGCCATCGACTATCGTTCCCATCGGGATGAATGGACCCACCGCACGGTTGAGCCGTATGGCATGGTGGGCTGGGATGGGCATTGGTATCTGGTGGGCTATTGCTGTCTGCGCCAGGCACATCGGACGTTTCGGTTGGATCGTATTCAGCAGGTAGAGGCGCTTGCCGAACCGTTTGAGCGACCAGAGGCATTTGATTGCCGGGCCTACGTCATTGAGAAGTACGCCAGGAAATCTCCCCGCTGGCGGATTGAGGTCGAGTTTCAGGCTCCGTTGTATACGGTGCAGCAGAAGATTCCGGCATCCTATGGGCAATTTTCGGCCACGCCCAACGGTGTGCTCTTTGAGGGCCATACCGAAAATCTGGAGAGTCAAGCGCGCTATCTGATGTCGCTTAATATGCCTTTCGTCATTCATCAGCCGCCGGAATTACGCGAGGCGCTGCGGCATCTGGCGGAGCAAATGATGCAGATTGCAGCCGCCTCCTGTTGAGACGCTCAGGTCTTTATTGAGCGTATCCCCTCTACTGCGTTCCCGCTGGCGGACGCAGATAGCCCAGGGTGACGGTCTGGAAAGGCCAGGGTGGGAGTACTGTACCATCGGACACCAGCGCCCAGCGCTCCAGCACATGCGGCGCGTGACCCTGCATGACCAGCACGACGCCCGGCTGATGAGCCTGTGGAGGCTGAACCCCCACGATGAGCGCTACTGCGCCGCTCGCGCCATCAGAGAGGATGGCGATATCGCCTGCCCGGGGCATCTGCCTGGAACCGGCAGAGATGCGGCTCCAGCCAAGCTGCTGGCTGAGCGATCCTGTCCACCAGGAGGCCGCCGTCGTATAGAGGGGAAAGGTCGTGCCGGTGGTCTGCTCGACCACTGAGGCCAGGAAGTCAGTATCCCAGGTAATGCTCCCCTGACTGCGGACACCCTCGGGTGCGCCCAGCACCCAGTGATCGAAGAGGCCAGCGGCATTGGGCCGTAGATAGACTCCCAACTGGAAGGCGGCCAGCACCAGCGGCGGCACGGAGGACGTGCCGCACCCGCTGAAGCGGATGGCGCTGGCCGCGGGCCAGGTGCCTGGTCCGGCCCAGCCGGGCGGAAGTGGACCGGTGGGCAGGAGGCTGAAGAGCGTGGTCGGCGCGGCGGTTGGCGGTGTCTCGTTGCCAGCGCCTGGCACGGATTGCCCGGGATGCAGCGCGGCTTCATGCTGCTGAAGCTCGGCAATGATGCTGGTGAGGGTATGGACATAGCCGCTCTCGACCACCCGCTGCATCTGCGGCGAGGCTTGCGCTGGCGTGAGGCCATGGACGTAGAACAGGGCAAAGGTCAAGAGGTTCTGCGCGTGCCCGCCGCGAATATAAAGCTGGCCGATCAACTGAAACCAGGCCGCGATTCCTGCCCGCCAGGTAGGATAGATAGCGAAGATATGATCGGCCCAGGCGACGCCTGAGGCGGCGGTGATGTTGCCAATGTTGTGGGTGCCGGGCACGGCTTCGCGCCCATCCTGGGACTCGGCGGCCCAGACGGCCAGGGCAAAGGCATCATCGATGCTCGTCTGCTGGCTGGCCTGGACGATGAAGCGGGCATCAGCAGCCGAAAGGGGGCTGCCGCGCTGGTTCAGTGCCCAGGTGACGGTGTCCAGGCTGAGGGTTGGCGCGTGATCGATCTGCGCACTGGCCCCGGTCTGGGTGCTGGGGGAGGAAGGACAGTCCGCCGCAGAGGCGCGACCAGGAGACACCAGCATGGGGAAACTCATCAGCAGCGCTGCCAGAAAAGGCAGCAGCAGAAGCAGTCGGCTGATGTGTTGTCTGCTATGCATAGGTTCTATCGGGCTGCCTCGTCAGGGCTAGCACGGTCTCCTTCCGGCAGAGGCATGTCTGCTCCCGGCACGCTTCAAAGCTTTCGTATATCAGACGGAATGCGCCATGGGTGGCGCTGCCAGGAACACTGCACAGAAGCATAGCATAGCCGAATGGAGAATGCAAGCGGGGTCCTAACCCCAGGCGTATTTTTCGCTCTGGACTTCAAGCGCACTTGAATAATTATACTGAACTCTCACGAACGCAGAGCGCGTTTGCCGAAGCTTGGATGAGTAAGGGGAACGCGCTGCCATCCCTGTATCTCATGGCAGTAACAGGAAAGGAAATCGCTATGACAAACCCTGTTGAGTTGATGCGCAGGCGCGGAAGGCTCTTTGAGCTTGAAGCGGACTCTGTTCAAGAGGAGAAGAGCAAATGAGAAAGGTCATTGCTTCCCCCTATGTGAGCCTGGATGGCTTGATTGCGCTCCCAGATGGATCATCTGGCTGGCCGACGACCGGCAGTGAACGGTATCATCGTGAGATTCTTCCGCTGCTGTTTGAGCAGGCGGATACGATTGTGCTGGGGCGCAAGACCTACGAAACACTGGTCCAATTCTGGCCCTTTTTGTCCCCAGAGGAGGATCGCTTTGCCGGGCCAATGAATACGCTCCCCAAACTCGTCTTCTCCCAGTCGCTCAGCGAGGTGACGTGGGGCAAGTGGCAGAATGCGACGCTGGTGCAAGACGATCCGGTGGAGGCGATGGCTCAGCTCAAGCAACAAGCGGGCAAGGACTTGGTGATCTTCGGCAGTGGGCAACTGACTTCGACTCTGGCCCAGGCAGACCTGATCGACGACTACTGGCTCCAGCTTCACCCGGTCGTGCTGGGCAGGGGCGTGCCGCTCTTCCGCGAGCAGACGCCTCGGCTCGATCTTGCGCTGGTGGAAGCCAGACCTTCTGAGGAAGGCATCCTCATCTTGCACTATCAGCCAGCGAGAAAAGCACCCTGAGCCGCTGGCGCTGCGACCTTCCCCGTGGGAAGGTCGCAGCGCCAGCGGATTCCGTTCCAGGGCTGCCTGGGTCCACCTGCGCGGCTCAGCCGCTATCAAGGAATCGCTGGTAGGCGGATTTGTGGCCGCCGCGACTGCGCGTGCCTGATTCCCATCAGATGACCACGGCATGCCGCTCTGGCGCACTGACTCTTGCGGATGCGCCCAGGGCGGCATGCTGTAACTGAAACAATACATGACCCTGGTGCATCCTGGCTGGCATGGGAAAAGCGCTTCATGGTCATTTATCGGTGAAAAATCCGCTCGTAGTGTTCGCCCAGAATCTCTTTGGGAAAGAGTGACAAGAGCGAAAAACTGGCGAATGCGAGCGCCAGCCAGTCAAGAGACCCCTCGGTGGGGAGTTCCACCCCAACCAGCGAAAAGAGCGGCGTCAGCAGAGTGGCACCATCGGCCAGCACCTCTGGAAAGAGCAGCAGCACCAGCAGGAGCGCCATCCCTCCTAGATAAGCTCCCTTTCGCAACAAAGAGACGCGCTGATCCTTCAGCACCGCTCCGATCAACCGCATCGACTTGAACACATGAAAGAGCAAGTCTCGTCGGCGCGGCTGTTTATGTATCTGCTTATCTGGCTGCCTGGAGGTCTGTGCCTCCAACGTTTGTGCCTGTCGATCTCTCATAAGCTCCCCTCCGATAGAAAAATGCAGGTATTACACAGACTCTCAGCTAAAGCATACGCACGCAGCATACCTATTGCCCACGTTTCTGGGCAAGTCTCTCTACGCAAGGAGCTGAAAGATACGGCCCTGGTTGAACTCAAGGAGGCTTTGGCTTACAATCGGCTTTGTGTGGGGTAAGCTGTCTGCCGAGGAGCCGTTACGCTAGAACGGTACGTCTTCAGATTATTGCTTGCCCGGCTCAAATTGGCATATGCATTGCGATATGCCATGAAAAGAAAGGCTGAGTTGTCTGAAAAACAACTGGTCTATTCTAAAGAAGAGGTTCTGCATGAAAGAAGTGGAACGAGACGTAGAAAACATGGCAGTCGATCTGGAGCGCTCCATTGGTTGTGCCTTGCGCACCGTATTCTGGGTGCTTTTTGTGATCTACACAGTGGTCCTGGCGGCGGCTGGTTGGGCTTTATATACCTATGTTCTGCTGCATCATCGTATCCCCCTTGCCGATAACACCAAAGACGCCGTGATTGTTGGCCTCTCCGTCGTCGTGTTGGGCACGGTTCTGGCGGCGATGACACGCGATCAACTGCTCCATGTCATCTTCCATCGTGTGAGGCGTCGGCAGGGTAGATAATCTGCTGACGCCTGGTGTATCCGGAAAAAGTTCAGGCGGCTTGCTCTCTTCAGCGAGCCGCCTGGCTTGTCCTCTTTTCCCTGTCCTTTATGCGTTCGCCTGACTGCCTACCTTCTGGCGAAGTGGCTCAGCGCGCACGGCATAGGTCTTTTTGCGGCGATCTTTGTCCCCCAGGAACTCGTCTTCGTCGCGCGAGCGCACAAAGAGCAAAAAGCTGATGGGGTTGGCTCGATGGGCTGCTGCTAGATCGGAGGCAGCAGGCACCTGGAGCAGGGCGTTGAGCAGCGGCTCGCGCCAGCGCTCTGCCAGCGCCAGGCGGTTCTGCTCGGTCTGGGTGTCCATCAGTTCGAGGTAGAGACGGTATTCATTGGGACGCGCGGGGTCAGCCGCGTGCTTGAAATGATGGACCTGCGCCGCGATGCCTGCGCGCTCCAACGCCTGCTGCACGATGGCCGGTGAGACATTGGCGGCGTTGACAATGCAAATCTCATCAGCCCGCCCCAGGACGACGCCCAGCGTCACCGCTTTGGGGATGTCGGCGACGTGCCCTCCAGCACGAAGGAAATCCTCGCGCCAGGTTGGGGCAGCCTTCTCAAGCAACTGCTCCAATGCTTCCATGCGCCGGGTCCAGACGAGGTCACCAATTTTGTAGCGAATGAGCGGGCGATGTTTCCACATCGTCAGAGTCAGGCCTTCTGGCCGGTCAAACTCGAAGTACATCGAGAACGGCGGAATGAACTCGAGCAAGGGCTTATCTCGATTCTCCTCTGACAGTCCCAACACGGCATACAGTTCGGGGTGCTGAGTCAGGTAGCGCTCCAGCCAGATGGTAAAGCGCGTCGTGCGGGCCATATGCTGGCCGGTATCGGAGCTAATATAGAGACACGTTTCGCTGGTCAGAGAGGTGGGGTCCAGGTGCATTTCCCGTTGAACCAAGTCGCGAATGGAGCGCACCACAAGCTGCCCGCCGATAAAGATATGCTTGTGCTGGAAGGTATCCCAGTTCACCCGCTCCGCTTCAGGCAGCCCGTTAATATAGGTAAACAAACGCTCCAGCGACCCAGGGAAGGAAATCAAGAGCAGCGAGGTATACCCTTGTTTGGCAAACCAGCGCAGCCAGCTATGGGTGGTTGCGCTGTCCTCGCCAGTAGCCACGATCTCCATATTCCAGCCCTTTTGCTCTTTGATTGAGTAAAAGGTGCGATAGGGCATGTTGCCGCTCTGGTCGCCGCCTTCGACGGCATTCATGTGCACGATGGCGGTTGGCGCGCCCGCAGGCGTGCCCAGGTCGCGCAAGATGGCCTCAAATGCTCCCCGTGAAAGATAAAACTCGGACCACCCCAGCGGCCAATGAATGGGGACACGCAGCGTGCCAGAGGAGCGGCCAATCAGGGCGTCGCCTTGTGGGGAGGGAACCTGGCGGTCGACCAAATCCTTTTCGTCCACATCTTCCGTGTCATCTTTGCTTAACAGAGGAAGCTGCTGGAAATCATTCCAGGTGAGCCGCTGCATCTTTGCGGCGGTAAATCCGTGCTGCTCGAAGCAGGCGCGATAGAAGGGCACCCGCTCATAGGCTTGGCGCGCTGCCTTCAGCGCTGCGCGCCTGGCAGTGCTCTCAACCCATCTCGTGCCCAAAAATCCCAGAAGTCGGTTCGCTGCTCGCGGATGACTCATCAAATACATCTGTAACCGCAGGGCCAGGGGTTTGCGCATGTGTAACCTTTCCGGATGCTTTTTGACATCGTAAAACTAGCCTCAATGTACTCACCTCATCTATAATGGGACGACCCAACGGAACGTTCCTTTGTTATAGTATACAATAGGTGAGGTACAGGTGAGGCATTGGGAGCATCGACAATAGGACTTTCGCTCCATGCGGAAGGAAAGGAGCGCCTGTGATGTCGCTTTTCGCTCAATCCAGTTCCAGCTCGTCGTCTCCGCTGCGGACTGCGCCAGGCCCAACTGATGTGCGCGCCACCACGGCGTCCATGCAGCGCACTCCTTTGTCATTTCTGCTGGAGATGACACGGCAGTATGGGGATGTTGTGCGTTTGCCCCTGGGGAGCGGCCCACTGTATGTGATTAACCATCCGGATGGGGTGCGTCAGGTCCTCCAGGAGCATGCCGCGAACTTTGGAAAAGACCCGCATGAGAACGACATCTTCATTCGCTTTGTGGGACACAGCATTCTGACGACGGAGGGCGACACCTGGCTGCGGCTGCGTCATCTGGAACAGCCCGCGTTTCATCGCCAGCAGATTCTGGCGACGAGCGCCTCAATGGTCGAAACCATTCAAGATTATCTAGACGAGTGGCAAGCGGAGGCCGAGCAGGGCAAGGTCATCGATATGGTTCCGGCGATGACTACGCTGGTGCTGCGTGTCCTGGGGAAAGCGCTTTTCTCGCTTGATCTGGAGGATGAGACCCAGATAATTGCAGGCGCGTTGAAAGTCATCGGAGCGTATGCGCTGGCGCTGTACTACCAGCCGTGGCTGCCCGCCTTTGGCCCCCTGGTGAAGCTGAACCGGCGATATGCGGCAGTGCAGCGCGCGCTCGATCAGGTCGTGTTTCGGATGATTCACAAACGCCGCACACAGCTAGGCGAGCCGAATCCCGCTGATCTGTTGAGCTTCTTCTTGCAGCTTCGGGATGACGATGGCAAACCTGCCTTTACGGATGCTCAGATTCGCAACGAGGCGTTATCACTGCTGATCGCGGGACATGAAAACGCTTCGAGCCTGCTGTGCTGGACATGGTATCTGCTGGCGCAGCATCCGTCGGCGGCCCAGCGTGTTGCTGATGAAGTTGCCGCGCAGCTTCAAGGCCGAACGCCAACACTCGCTGATTTGGGACAGTTGCCCTATCTGCGTATGGTGCTGGAGGAATCGCTGCGGCTGTATCCGCCAGCCTGGTCGTTTCCCCGGCGGGCGCATGCTCAAGATACGATTGGTGGCTATGTCATTCCGGCAGGCGCGGCGGTTTTGCTCTGCCCCTATACGACCCATCGCCATCCGGCCTTCTGGAGCGACCCGGAAAAGTTCGACCCCGAGCGTTTTCGCGAGGCTGCCGAAGTTGGCCGCCCACGTTACGCGCATTTCCCCTTCGGCGGAGGACAACACCAATGTATGGGCGCGACCTTTGCGATGATGGAAGCGCACTTGATTTTGGCGTCTATCGCGCAGCGCTATCGTTTAGACCTGCTTCCAAACTTTTCCATACATCCAGAACCTCTGGTGACCTTGCGCCCGCAAACACTCCCCATGCAGCTTCAGCCAGCGCGCTAGCTGAGCCTGCTGCCGAGCGGCAGAGGCAGGTGTGTGAGTCTATTCACCAATTCTTGCAGGGACATATGGTACAATTGGATATGCTCGGAGGCACAGCCAGTGCCTCCTCATAGGCTCTGTTCCTCATCTTGCCACAACATCCCACTTTTCGTCTGCTTGTAGGCATGATGCTCATCTGAGGTTTCGTGGTTCGTTGGATATGGGTGCTGGTTCGCGTGCAACACTTTCTCCTTCAAAAGCAGGACTGGGCATCGCCCAGCACGCAGTGTTTCTAGCAGTGTGCAGCGGAAAAGAAAGGACCGGTTTATGGCCTCCGCAAGAGGCGAGAACTACACCGTCCTGATCGTGGACGATGACCCCGATCTGCTCCAACTGCTGACCGATGGCCTGGAACTGCTGGGCAACTTTCGCGTGGTACAGGCGGTCGATGGCATTCAAGGGTTGGAGCAGTATTTTGAGGTGCATCCCGACTGTGTGATTATCGATGTGGTGATGCCCGGTTTAGATGGCTATCAGTTGGTGAAAGCTCTGCGCGGTGACCCGGCCTCGGCAGAGACACCGCTCATCATGCTGACCGCTCTGGCGCAAGATAAAGATGAGTTTGTGGGGCTGGCAGCAGGCGCCGATCAATATCTGGTCAAGCCCGTCAAGCTGCGCAATCTGGTTGAGGCCGTCCAGCGCGCTGTGCAGATCACGAGCGAGGAGCGCCAGCAACATTTGCTGGCGCTCGCTGAAAAGCATGATGAATCGGCTCCTGAAGAGTAAGCAAAAAATGCCTGGCTCTGTTTGCTGTTTGTGGCGAATTACTGCGCCAGGCGAGGAAAGAAGAGCCTATGCTCAGAAATCCGCTCTCGACCCTGGTGGTGGCTGATCCTGATATCGCCTATCAGCGCCAGATCATCTCGCTGCTGGAATCGAGCTTCCGGTGTTTTCCTGCCAGCAGCTTGCGTGAAGCCTATCAAACGATTGTGCGCGAACGCCCGTCGCTCATCACCTTAGAACTGACACAGCCTGATGGCGATGGCATTGGCTTTATTCAATATCTGCAAGCGGAACCCTCCTTGCAGCATATTCTGATTGCCTGTGTGACGGAACGCTCCTCTATTGCTGATAAGGTACGCGCGTTTCGCGCCGGAGCGGATGACTATTTCGTCAAACCCATTTATGGCCCCTCTTTTTACGGGCAAATGCTGCTCCTGCGGAGAACGGGCCATATGGCCCGCAACTTTACGAAGAAGTGAAGGCCCTTTCGGTCAGCTTTAGCTTGTGCCTGTTGTGCCTGGCAGCGCTTGTTAGTCCTCTTGCTCGCTGAAGGCTTCTTGCGTGTGAGATGCGATGTGCTCTATTTCCGCCTCCTCGCTTTGGGCAAGCAAGGACTGCATACGGGCGCGTCGGTCCTCTTCCCCAATCAGCAGCGCTCGTTTCACTGCTGCAACTAACTCGCGGGGTGTCACCGGCTTAATAAGATATTGATCGGCCCCCAGCGCGAGTCCGGCAAATTGCTGCTGCTCTTGCGCCAGAGCGGTCAGCATGATGAGCGGCGTCTCTGCCGAGGCCGGGTCACCGCGCAGGGCACGCACGAGTTGATAGCCATCCAGGCCAGGCATTTTCACGTCGATAATCATGCAGTCGGGCTGCACCTCAAAATACTGTTCTAGCCCGGCAATACCGTCGGCGGCCTGCACCACGCGAAAGTTGCCCAGCAGTTCCAGGCCATCGGTCAGCAGTTGGAGCAGATCGGGGTCATCGTCCACGATCAGGACGGTATAGGCTGGCAGCGCTCCAGCGGTCATGTGCCTTTCCTCTCTCCTGTCGGCGCTTGCTCTTGGCAGCGCCTTCCTCATCAGCGGGCCGCTCGGGCAAAATGACCGGCCCGGAGCAACAGCAGCATCCGTCCATAAAAATTCATCATGGGAGTCAACGGCTTCACCAGATAGTCATCGGCCCCGGCGCGGAATGCCTGGATTTTCTCTTTCACGGCGGCGCGTCTGGTGACACAGGCAATCAGGATGGAGCGTAGTTGAATGTCTTCCTGGAGAAACCGAATCAATGTCAGGCCATCTCCGTCTGGCTGGTCCAACTCTAAGGTGACCAGCGCCGGGCGTTCGCTCTGAATCGCCTGGTACGTCTCCCGCAAGGTGCGTGTGACCAGGCAGCGACAACTGGAGGATAAGGACTGGACGATATGTCGCTGGTATTCGGGGTCGGGGTCTGCTACCACTACTAAAGGTAAGTTTTGTTTCAACATCGATGCACTTCCTTCTGGGAGAGTAGCTTATGAGGGGAACGGATGCCTGAATGAGCAGGGCATCTGAAGCGCTCCCTACCAGATAAAAGCTAACTACCAAGCAGGCAATGGAATGAGTAGCTGTAGTGTATCACATTCTGCCGCCGAACGGTTTAGCCACTCACTGCGGATGAGGAAGTGGACTGGTGCCCTTCATTCGTCCTTGGGTGCCTGTTACATCGGATGGTCTGCTTCTCGACTGGCATTGGTGGGAGAGCGTCATAGAAGGTATTGCCGAGTAGTTCCACAGTGTGCTACCCTGAAACAGAAGAGCCTGGGGTTGGTCATGTGCCCCAGAGGAAGGAGAGAATATGCCCAACCAATCCAGCAACCTCTTACGCCGCTTGATCGAAGAAGTAATCAATCAGGGGCATTTAGAGATGATGACTCTGTTGGTTCATCCTGATTACGTGGATCATGACGTCTATCCAGGTGAGCCGGAGGGCACGCGCGAGAGCCTGACGGCATTTTTTGCCGAGCTTCGCGCCGCATTGCCCGACCTGCGTTTTGAACCCCTGCAAGACGAGACGGTTGATGGCGATCAAATCTGGGGTCGCTATATGGCAAGCGGGACGATGACCGGAGGGCCGCTATTTGGTCAGCCTCCGACCCGTCGATTCGCGCGCTGGCGTGAAATCCATTGGGTGCGTGTCGATTCGGCAACCGGCTTGATTATCGAGCATTTCGGAGCAGGCGCTGACCTTGATATGCTCGCCGAGTTGGGGTTACAAGCTCCCCAGCCACCTTCCGAATTTTCTGATCAACGCACCATCCCAGGTGCGCTTTGAACGAGGAAACAGGCTCTCCAGGGTCAACGCCTGTTCAGGTTCCAACTGATAAGATGCCTCAAGAGTCTCTGTGGCGGAATGGAGTCTTCAACCTCTTCTGGTTAGGGCAGTCGCTCTCGCTGCTCGGCAGCGGTATGGCCTTTGTTGCTTTTCCTTTGCTCATATTTGAGTTAACACACTCCATCCAGCAGATGGGTCTGGTCACCGCGCTGATGGGAACAGGCAGCCTCATCGCGGGTCTTGTGGCAGGGATTTTGGCTGATCGTGGAGATCGGCGGCTGCTGTTGCTGTTGTGTGATGCTGGCTCTGCCGCCGGGTATGCGTTGATTCCATTCTGGTGGTGGGTAGTCGGGCCCAAGGTACTTGTGCCGCTGCTGGTTGCGGCTCCGTTGGGTTTTTTGAGCCTCGCCGCCACTGTGGCTGGCACAGCGAGCATTCCTCGGCTCGTAAAACCTGCTCAGCTCGTAGAAGCCAACGCCAAACTTCAAAGCAGCAGCGCTGTGGCTTTTGTGGTAGGGCCGATTATAGCTGGCGTCTTGATCAGTTTCTTTGGGGCACCGTTGGTTCTGGCGCTGAATGCCATCTCCTATCTCTTCTCTGTCGGGTCCCTGCTGCTGATTCGTTTGCAACCTGCTGCTGCCAGGGTGACTTCGCCGCTGGACCTGGACACTGCTGGGCGCTGGTTGGCTGGTCTGCGCTTTCTCCTGCGGCGCCAGATGTTGGGGTGGGTAGCTGCCTTCCGAATCGGAGAGATGCTGCTCCTGGCTGGGGTCTTTGATTTGCTCGTCTATCGTGTCAGGCAAGAACTTCATCAAAGCAATGAGGCCGTGGGGTTGCTGTGGGGGCTGGGTACGCTGGGGGCCATCGTTGGAAGCGTGCTGGCGCCGCGCCTTCGTCGCGCATGGGGCTTTGGAGCGCTCTTCCTCAGTGGGCTGGCGCTCCAGGCGATAAGCTTTCTCGCCCTTGGCTTCTTATCTTCTCTTCCCCTTTTTGTCCTCTGTGGTTTTGGGGTCACATTGGGTGATGTTTGGGTCCAGATTCTGGCAGGGGCACTGCTTCAGGAACAAACCCCCGATTGGTTGCAGGGGCGTGTCATCGCCAGTGTACAAACCGGACTTTGGTTGGGTACGGCGATAGGCGCTGCGGCCACCACTACGCTGGCAGCGCGGATGGGCAGCACTCCGCCAGTATTTTTGCTCATTGGGAGCTTGTTTGGCAGTCTTGTTCTGCTTGGCCTGCTCACCCCGACTCGCAAGGCTGCATAACCAATCCGATGGCGGAAGCTGCGGGTAGACTGGCGCTGGCCGTGGGCACTGTCCACGGCCAGATTGCTAGCGGTGCAGTGAAGAGTCTGAAAGAGATGGAGTCGGGGTCAATGATGGGGAACCCTCGACAGGAGCGAGCAGACGAAGATGAAAGGTGGAACCCTCGCCAGGTTCACCGGTACTTTCAACCCAGATGGACCCACCCATCGCTTCAGTAAAGACCCTGCACAGATAGAGGCCGAGGCCCGTGCCATGGATGCTCCCAGCAATCTCCCGGGGCAGGCGCACAAAACGCCGGAAGAGCAGCTCTTTTTGTTCTGGGGGAATACCCAGGCCCTGATCCTGTACCGTGATCTCCACCATCGGCTTTGCCGCTCTGTTAGTTGGTGTCCGACCAAGCACGCGGGTATTTTTATCACCGACAAGGTATGCCGTGACCCAAATCGGGGCCTCTGCTGGAGAGTATTTTATCGCGTTGGAGAGGAGGTTGGTCAGGATTTGCTGAATGCGTACCTGGTCACCCCAAATGGTCAGGTTCTCTGGGATTTGCAGGTGTAGGCGCCTCCCGGCAGGGTCGGCTTCGCGGGTGTCTATCAAGGAAAGCGCGGCCTCTGTGGCTTCGCGCAGGTTCACGACATCGGGAGTGAAGTTCCGGGCGTCGTCTTCGATGCGGCGTGTATCGAGAATGCTGCGCACTAGATAAGACAGGTTTGCGCCTGCATTTCGCGCGCGCTCTAACATATCAACACGCTTTTCTGGCGATGTGTTCATTTCGGGATCAGCCAATAAATCAATATATCCGGTCATGGTCATGAGCGGGGTGCGCAATTCATGGTTCACGCTTGTAATAAATTGATCTTTCAAAGCGTCCAATTGTTCGGCGCGCTGGGTGGCAATGCGGGCATCCACCAGATCGCGCATGGTAAGAAGCTGCCGGATGATAATCAACAACACCACTACCAACGTCACAATGAGTAATGGCACGATTGCCTGCTGGGTTGAAGCTGATTGCAGCAAGGAGAACAGGATAAGACCGAAGAGGATCAAAACGGGCAGGGCTAAGAGAAAGAATTGGCTCGATATTTGAGATGGCTGGATGCGCGCCAGCCGCGCGGCCAGGGTTTCCAACCATTGCCAGGTTCCACGCTCGCCAGCAGTCACCACCAGCGAAAGTGCGGCAAGCACAAACGCGCATAATCCAGCGACCCAAAACGGATCGATCCAGGGGACGCCAAAACTTGCCCCTGCTCCCGCGGCGAATTGAGGCAGCGTAATGACATTGAAAGCCGTATCTGCGTATACAAAACAAAAGCTGCCAGCCATCAACCAGAAGAAGGCTGGACGATAGACCTGCTGGATACCACGTACTACCTGGATGGCCGCAACCAGCAGCAGGGTGAGGTCGGCAAATGGGTAAGCTATATAGACATAGTCAAGCGGTGTCGCGTTGAGGAAGCGCGGAACAATGAGGAAGACGACACTCGGGCCAAGCAAAGCTCCAACCACAATGAACACGTCGAGGAGTAAGCGTATTTGTCTGGCAGTAGTCGTTTCAGCAACTGGGAGAATAAGCATACCCAGCGCCAGGAACGCATAAAAAGAGAGAAAGAGGATGACGGTGAGATAGTCTACTTGGGGAGAGTTGGGAGCAGGAGGAAACAGGATAGTGAGAGCATTTGCCAGAAGATACAGGCCCTGGGCCACCGCAATCAAGCGCCAAGCCCAGCGCGCCCGCCCTGGGGGCACTCGTGTGCTCACCCAGGCGCTGCACCCCAGGGCAAGCAGGACCACAATCGTTTGAGCTACCCCGCTCACTGCTGCGCGTGTATTCACATCTGTAATAGCCAGCAGGAGTCCCACGAGCAGAACCAGGCTGAACAGGATGCCCACAATCAACCAGAATCGCGCGCTTCGAAATCCTGCCAGGCGGGCCACTGACAAAGATGAACCTGCTCCATCTGAAGAAGCAGACAATACCTGCGAGGACCGTTGCATGGGTTCCTCCCTTACAAGCCAACACTATCTGATGGTATGAATGGCTGTATGCCTTTCAACCAATGATGGATTTGTGGGCTATTATATCCTATTCTCGGCTCGTATGCACGCCTTGTTTGATGCTTTTCCGAGACAGCAGCCAAAAATCTGGCGTTGAGAGAGATTCTGTTGATCTTATGCCCGTTTTCAACGATGGAACAGACGCGCAATCATGGGAAATAAGTGAGGGCCAAAGACAAACAGACCAATGATGATGGAGAGGATGGCGTTGAGCAGCACCGTTCCGGCGGCCACGTCTTTTGCCACTTTTGCCAGCGGATGATATTTCTGGGTTGCCAGGTCGACGCACGCCTCAACCACGGTGTTGAGCATTTCCGCAATAAAGACGCCCGTGATAGCGACAAAGACCAGTCCCCACTCAATGGGGCTGATGCCCAACCAGAGACCCATGCCAATTGCCAACAGGCCAATCACCAGATGTACCCGCGCATTGCGCTGGGTGCGCACCGCGTAGTGTAAGCCGTTGAAGGCATAGACAAAGCTTTGGAGAAACGCAGCCCGCGCCGGTTTGAACGCTTCCGGCTGCGCGGCTGCTGGCTGCTCCGCACGCGCCAACGATTGATGCGCAAGCCTGGGCTGCTCTGCTGGCTCAGCTTGCTTGATCCCACCCGATTCATCCATATTTGGCATCAGTCAATTCCCATCTGGCTAAGCGTGGCATTCTGAAGGGCGACCATGCGCTGATACCCGGCTTCGGTCTGGTCATCGAAACCGATCAGGTGCAGGATGCCATGCGCCAGCAAGAACACAAATTCATGTAAGGCGCTGTGCCCGGCTTCGGCTGCCTGCCGTATGGCGGTGGGGTAGGAGATTGCCACATCGCCCAGTTGCAGCGGCAGCCCCGGCGCAGTGATAAAACGCACCTCCGGTTTGGTGAAGTCTTGCCAGACTTCATCAGCGGGCGCGTCGACCAATGGCTCGTCCAGCGCCGGAAACGAAAGCACATCGGTTGCCACATCTTTGCCCCGAAAGTCGCGGTTTAACGCGCGCAGTCCCTCGTCGCCCTGCACCAGCAGCGTTACTTCGACAGGCCGTCGAATATCAGCCAGTTCTAGCACAATATGGGCCACCCGCGCCAGAAGGGGCTGGTTCAGGCGGCGCGCTTCTTCGCCCGCCTCGCCATCGACAAAAAGAGCCAGATCAGCCCAACCGCTATCTTCGGCTTCCTCGGCGTTTTGAGCCAGGAAGACGGCTTCCTCATCGGCATCAAACATATTAACTCACCTGCTTGATTTTTCCATCGGAGAAGGCAGGTTCATCGTCCACTTTTTCATCGGCGTCGGTCTCCTCATCTGCATGCAGATCGGGATACGGAATGCGCTGGTGGAAGATGCCGCGCAGCATGCTCAAGAACGCCAGGCGGATGGGGTCGAGTTCCTGAATGGTCAGGCCAGATTCGGCAAGCTGTCCATCGGCCAGGCGGTCCTGGAAGAACTGACGGATGGCGATATCCATCTCTTCCGGCGTCTGGCCTGCCTGGCCGGAACGCACCATCGGCTCGACGCCATCGGCCAGCATCAAGATGGCGGTTTCTTTGCTTTGTGGCTTGGGGCCTTTATAGCGAAAGGCCATTTCATCCGGTGGCTCCTGGCCCTTTTCGGCTGCCAGGCGCTTGGCCTTATCATAGAAAAACTCCATGCGCGAGGTGCCATGATGTTCGCCAATGCAGTCGCGCACCCGCGCGGGCAAATGATGCTTGTTCGCCATGCGCAGCCCCTGGCGCACATGCGCTCGAATGAGCTTCACACTGCTCAGGGGGGTAAGCTGGTCATGGACGTTGACCCCATTGAACTGATTTTCAATGAATACCTGGGGATGGACAATTTTCCCAACATCATGATAGTACCCACCGACGCGCGCCAGCAAAGAATCCGCGCCGATGTCGTGGGCAGCGCGCTCGGCCATGGCGGCCATCACGATGCTGTGATGATAGGTACCGGGAGCCTCCAGCAAGAGCCGGTGTAGTAAGGGGTGGTTGGGGCGGCTGCTGTCGAAAAGCTGCAAGATGGTGGTGATGCCAAAGATGGAGCCGAAGAAGCTGTACAGCGAGAGCGCCATCACCGCCGAAAGCTCGCCACCGACCAACCCCACCAGGCAAAGCGTGATAAGCTGGCCGATGTCGTGCGGCTGTGTGCGGTCCATGAAGGTGAAGGCGGCGATCAACGGCAGCGAACTCAAGCCCACCAGCAGGCCAACGATGCCAAAGCGCGCCAGGCGGTTGACCCGGCGCATCCCCAGCGCGCCGATGGCCGCGCCCGCCGCGTAAATCAGGCTCAGCGCCAGGGAATCTCCCACCACAGCGCCCACCAGAAACGCCAGGATGAGGCCCATCACCAGGCCAAGTTGGACATCCAGCAGGGCGGCGATGACCATGGCTGCGGCAGCCAGCGGGAAAGCGTAGGCCCAGCCAGACCAGTCGGGCAGCGTTACTCTGGCGGCCAGCACCGTCAGCGCCAGCACGGCCATCACCAGCAGCAGCGAGCGTGGGCGCGTTGCGACGCTTTGTGCCCAGGAGACCAGATAGAGGGAAAGGCCAAGCATCAGCCCGCCAATCAACAACAGCATGCCCAGGCTATCGGACCAGGTGGTGAGGCTGAGCGGTTCGGTGCCGGGGCTTCCAATACCCTGCCCGATGGCTTCGAAGAAGTCGGAGGGTGGCCCAAAAATCGGAGCCAGCAAGATAGCTGCCAGCGTTGCGGTTGACAGGGGCCAGAACAGCAGCATCGGCCAGAAATGTCTTCGTCGCCAGAACCACAGCATCGGGCGACGATGATGTCGCAAGTGTTTAGGAAATTGCACGGCATTCTCGGCCATGCGCACCTTCTCTCTTCTCCGCAACCAGGGCCAAAAGATGAAAGCCGGACCGCACAATACACGACCCGGCTCTCATCAACAGCTTCCTGAATTGCGCTATGGCAGCGGAGTAAGGCGCGATAGGGCATCAGGCTTTGCGGGCCTTACGCTTCTTCGCGGCTTCCTTTTTCTTGCGCTTGACGCTTGGCTTTTCGTAGTGTTCGCGGCGGCGTGCTTCTGCCAGAATGCCATCTTGCTGAATCTTGCGATTAAATCGCTTTAGCGCTGCCTCAAACGACTCATTCTCGCCAATTTTGACTTCCGACACATCACTCCCTCCTCTCCTGGCCGATCTCGGCGGTTTTGGGATCGGAGAGGCAAGTTGGCTGACCACCCACAGCCGGGCAGTTTTGCACTGCTCTCATGCTGATCAGAACTCCGCAGACCTACCGCCGATTATACTCCACGCCTTCATTTCTGTCAACCAGAACCTCATCCGTTTCTTGGCCTAAACTTTGCAATATTGCAGACGACCCTCTTTACAGGGGTCAGTATTCGTGGTACGATGACACCCTGGTTGTAGCAAAGGAACCTCATCTGGCTACTAACCAGGCACATCTTCTCAACAATTGATGCCGAACACACAACAACTCTACCAGTCCAGGGAAAATTCATCTATTGTTAGCGCGCCATGCCTCGGCGCCAGACAATAAGCCTTCATTTTATCTTATGGCTCGGGAGGCTTTGTGCTTATGAACGCGAAACAGATATGGCAGTCGACGTTAGAGCGCATTCAACCAAAGATCAGCCAGGCCACTTTTAACACCTGGTTCGATGGAACGAGCGCCGTTGCCCTGGAGGGCCATCTCTTGAAGGTCAATGTGCGCACAACCTTTAACCGCGCTCACCTGGAGACCCGCTTTCATGACCTGATCTGTAGCGTTCTGAGCGATCTGATTGGTTCCGATGCTGAGGTGTGCTTCGAGGTAGGCCAGTCTGAGGACCGGCCCGAGGCTGCGTCCACTGCTGCGCTGCCTGGTCCGGCAGAAGAGGCAGCGCAGGTTCACGTACAAGAGGTTCGTGTACAAGAACTGCCCCTGGATGATGTCCCCGAGCCAGAACCACTGCGAGAGCCTCGACAGCCCGCCTTGATGACGGTGGCCGCTGCCCGCCGGGAACGCTTTGAAGTGGCGCAAGAGGGCCGAAGGTTGCCCCGCCGCGCCCTGCCCTATGCCGGGCCGGAACTGCTGCCCATCGCTGATGCGCCCGTTGCCATGCCTTTGCTGACGCGCATTACCCCCGTTTCGAGCGGGAGCAATGATGACATCAATCCTCCTGCGTTGCACGATCAGCGCTTCGGGGAAGACCATCCGGTGACGACGGTGGTCGAGAGCGTCCGGCCTCTGGCTGCGGCGGCCTCTTCCTCGGAAGAACAGCGCGTGGCCGAGCAGTCGCCTGATGGGCCGCGCTCAGTCGCCGCGTCCTGGCCCCGCCCGATTCCTTCGCGGCACGCCAGCAGCGCCGAAACTAGCATCGCCAGTGGGCAAGCTCCTGGTGGCGAGGGGGCGTTGAATGCCCGCTATACCTTCGACACCTTTGTGGTGGGCAAGTCCAACCGGTTTGCGCACGCGGCTTCGCAGGGCGTGGCCGAAGCGCCGGGAAGTTCGTATACGCATAACCCGCTGCTGATCTATGGCGGCGTGGGGTTGGGGAAGACGCACCTTTTGCACGCGATTGGTCACTATGGCATAGCTGCTGGCCTCACTGTCCTCTATACCACTTCAGATCGCTTTACGAATGAGATCATCAACGCCATTCGTTTTCATACCACCGAAGAGTTCCGCGCTAAATACCGCCAGATCGATATTTTGCTGGTCGATGATATTCAGTTTATTGCTGGCAAAGAATCCACCGAAGAAGAGTTCTTTCACACCTTTAACACGCTGCATAATGCCAATAAGCAGATTGTGCTCACCAGTGACCGGCCTCCCAAGGCGATGGTGACCCTGCAAGACCGCCTGCGTTCGCGTTTTGAGTGGGGCTTGCTGGCCGATATTCAACTGCCCGAATATGAGCATCGCCTGGCGATTTTGCGCTCCAAGGCGGCCTTTATTTCTGCGGCAGACGGGCTGCACCTGGAGATTCCCGATGCAGTGATTGAATATATCGCTCAGCCTGAATGCACCAGCATCCGTGAACTGGAGGGAACGCTCAATCGCGTGGTAGCCTTTGCCAAGCTGCAAAAAAGGCCGGTGACGCTTGAGTTGGCAGTCGAGACCATACAGCAACTGCGCACCGACAGCCGGAAGCGCGTGCTGGTTCCTTCGCAGGTGCTGGAGGTGGTGGCGCGTCACTACAATGTGACGCTGGAGGCGCTGCGCGGCCCTCAGCGGGACCGCGAGATTGCCTGGCCGCGCCAGGTGTCGATGTTGATGATGCGCGAAGAGACCAAGGCGAATCTGTTGCAGATTGCGGCGGAGCTTGGCGGGCGCGATCACTCGACGGTGATTTACGGAGCCAATCGCGTCACCGAGGCCATCAAGAACAATGATCGCGTCCGCAAAGAACTGGCGATTCTGCGCGAGGAACTGCGCATTCTTGCCATACAGCAGGAGACATTTGAGGAATAGCTTCAGGTGGTTTCGTGATGGGCTATGGTTGCCAACAGCGCGGCTGGCGACCATAGCCCATTTTGGCTAGTCGAGGTCTTCATCCTCGTCGTCGTCATCGTCATCACGACGGCTGACACTGCGCCCTGGCATGCTGGTCAACTGGTTCAGCAGGGTCTTTGCCATCTGCGTCACCTGGCGGTCACCATCCTCATTGTGGCGGGCCGCGCGCAGATAGCGCTCCAGCCTGCGGCGCTTGCGCTCTTCAGGAACCAGTGGGGCCTGCGCCAGATCAAGCAGCTCCAGCGAACCGGCTGCCGCGCGCCGGACGAGTGGCTCGCCATCGACCAGAACCATCGCCAGCGGCCAGATGGCGCGGGGGTCGCCCAGTTCGCCCAGCAGTTCCGCCGCCCGGGGCCGCTGCTCCATGGTGCCGCGTTTGCGATCAAGCACCTGCAACAATGGCTCCAGCGCGCGGCTGTCTTTCAACTGCACCAGAGCCACCATAAGTTCCATGCGGGCGCGTTCTTCCCACTCACGTTCCAGCGCGCGGGCCAGTGGATTTGCCGCGCGCGGGTCACCCAGCGCGCCGAGCGCCTGCGCTCCGGCGGCGCGCACCAGAATATCGGCGTCATCGAGCAGGCCCACCAGCGGAGCCGTTGCGCGCCGATCGCCCAATCGCCCCAGGATGCCCGCCGCGACCAATCGCATGGCAGGATTGCTTCCGGCAATCAGCGCGACCAGCGGGGTCACGGCGCGCCGGTCATTCAGGCGCCCCAGGGCGATCACCGCGTTGGCGCAGACCTTCCAATCTTCGTCGCCCAGCGCGGCCACCAGCACCTCGACCGAGCGGCGATCAGCCATCCAGCCCAGGGCATCGGCGGCGGCCTGGCGCTGGCGTACGTTGCCCTGCTGAAGCGATCGCACCAGCGCATCTAGCACGGAGGTATTGCGCGCGCCGATCAGGGAGCGCGTGACGGCGGCCACCACAAAATCATCGCGGCTGCACAAGGCATCCACCAGCGCGCGGGCGGCTTCCATGTCGTCTAACTTCACCAGCACGCGCGCTGCCGAGACGGCAGTCTGCTGGCGCTGGAGCGCCGGAACGATGACGGGCAGCGCATCAGCACCGAACCGGACCATCGCTTTCTCGACGGCAGCCAGCACCTGATCGAAGGGACCGCCCAGGCCAGTCATCCACGCGAGATCGCCGCCAACGAAGTCGAGCAGTACCTGTGCGCAGCGCGCATCGATGCGTCGCAGGGCCTCGGTGGCGATGCGGCGAATTGGCTCGCTCATGTCGCGGTAAATCTCTTCATCGGTGTTCCCGCGAAAGCCTACAAAGACGGGGCTGGCTGAGGCCGCTTTCTCCAGCAGAGGCAGCAGCGCCTCTTCAGAGCCATAAGTAATGGCGATTTCGGCGAGTCGGCGGGCAGCGTCGGCTGCAACCCGCTCGTCAACAGAACGCAGCCGTTCTTTCAGCATGCGCACGTCAGCGTTAAACGGTTGGATGCGATTGCTGAGTTGGGTTGCCACGCGGCTGACCGCGCCAATGCGTTGATCGGCGACGCGGCGCACTGCGTGGGTCAGCGCGCGCTTGACGGGAGGGCGTTTCACCTTGATCGGCTGCGACTCGACTGGCGCGGGCGGCTGCGCCTCCTGGGCCGCGAGGATGGCGGGCAAATTGGGTGAAGCATCTGGTGTTTTCCCGTTCTGCGAGGCTTGCGCCTGCTGCCGCTGGATTTCCGCAAGCGCCCAGTTTTCTATCTCAGCCTGGTTTTCTGGCTGAAGCCGCTGTTTGGGGTTTGCCCCCCGAGAACCATTCATCGCGCGTCCTCCGGTATCTGATGCCCGTGTGCCTGGGTGCGCCGCTGGCTGACGTTCTTCGCCTGTCGGGCTGATCTTCAGTAATCTGGGGCGAAGTATAACATGCCTGGCGCTCTTTGAGGAATAGGGTGGGTTGGTATATAGCCTAAAAGAGCCGTTCATTGATTAGAACGCGCGAGCTTCAGCGAAGTATCTGGCCGAACGCCTCTGGATGGGTCAGGATTGGCTGGCGTCCTGAGCGATGCGCCAGCCCCAAAAGGCCAGCGCTGCTGCCGCTGCCAGCGCCAGCGCCATGCCCAGTCCCCAGGCCAGGCTCTGGCGCTGAAGGGCAAACACCAGAGTCACCGCGCCCAGACCAAGCGCGAGGAAGAGACTGGAACGCGCCCAGCTTTGCCCGCTGACGCTGCGCAGCCAGATTGCCAGTCCCAGAAAGCCGGTGGTGGCGGCGAAATAGAGCAGCGGCCAGGCAGAAGCGGGGATGGCGGCGTAGAGGCCCAGGGTGTAGATATCCCCAGCCAGAAAGCACCCGCCCAACAGCAGCAGCCAGGGCGCTTGCTGCCAATAGGCCACGGCAGCGCAGAGGCCGACTCCCGCGCTGAGCGCAATAAGGAGCGGGCCACTGTTGGGCGCATGCGCCGTTGGCTGAGCGGCCACGGGTAAGATGGCCCCGATGGCAAAGAGCAGCGCGAAACCATCCAACAGGAGGCACAGGCCCCACGCATCTGGATGGCCGCTTACTTTCAGTGCCTGGGCGGCTTTGGCTCGTCCCCCGCGCTGGAGGAACACGCGCCAGGGTCTGGGAGCGAGTGCTGGGGCCAGGTCTGGCAGCCAGAAGCGCAGGAGATAGGTGCCGACATGGCAGGCCAACGCAACCACCAGCAGCGAGAGGGCGAAGAGTCCCTGGGCGCTGGGATTGCCAATTTCAGTGGTGGTGATGACCAGCGCCACGGCAAGCTGCGCCAGCAGCGGCGCGGCCAGCGCCAGAGCGGGCAGCCGACGGAGCATCAAAGCCCAGAGCAGCGCGCCGCCCAGCAGCAGCAGCGACGAGAGCAGAAATGACGCGCGCACCGCGTTTGCATCATCCGCCAGCAAAGGCGTGCCCTGCGAGGCGAGCAGAAAAGCGGTGCCGACCTGCCCTAGCTCCCAGACGGCACCAACTCCGGCGACAAAAAATGCGCTGGATTCCAGGGCCGAGCGCCAGCCAGCCACAGCTTGCCCAGCGCGCAGGTTCGCCAGCGCCATATACGCTACACCCAACGCGACCAGTCCCAGCGGCCACCACCAGGTCACTATGCCTTGCCAGATGAGCGCAGCAGCCAGCGCGCCTCCAAGCTGAATGAACCCGGGCGTTGCCCAGGAGCTATCATGCCGCCATGCCCCGATGCCCAGGCAGACCAGCCCGCTGACGAGCCACCCGACCAGCAGTGCCGTTGGCACATCTGCACCGATCATCAGCATCCCAACGATGATTGCCAGCGCGATCAGCAGCGCCACGGCCAGGGGTGCGAACCCAGACCAAAAGTGTCGTGTCATCAAGTGGTATTCCTCCGCGTTATGGTCTCGCTCTGGAGAGAGTATAGCAAAACCAGGCCAATAGACCTGACCTTTTTGCCTTGCCAGCATCGCGGGCAATCCCTGGGGCTGAAAATGCTGATGCAGCAGAGAATACCCCTTGATTCAGAGGCGAAAGGGCGCTATACTGAGCGCACGCTTCCCGGCGGATGGTTTCTCGTCTGCCAGGCGGAATCTATGCGCTGCCATGCTGGTGTTGAGGAAGCCGGGAGGATAGGGCTGGCAGTAAGGGAGGGTTTCTGGTGGCGAGAGCTTCTGGGGCATCAAAACGACAGCAGCCGCGAGCATCGGTGGAAGCATCTGTGCAGGTCGCTGCTCCTGCACCTGTTCCTGGCTGGCGGGCGGTCAGCGAACTGCGCTGGCGGCCCCGCACAGACCAGCACGTGATCTTTCTCTCTGATTGGTCCAAGGCAACCGATCAGGATGCCCATATCCCTGAGCCAGCAGAAGATGATGGCGTGGACGAGCAGGGCGCTCAAGGAGAGCGTGCCGAAGGGGCGCGCCAGGAGGCGGCAGAATCAGCGAAAGACTTGCTTCCGCCGGTAGAAATGCTGAGGCTCGTGGCCGCGCGCTGGACAGCGCTGCTGGAGGAGGAAGAGAAACGGTCAGCGCTGGTTTCTTTTCGCGCGTCGGGTGTGCTTGCGCCTGCGGAATTGACGCGACGGCTGCCTGGGGCAGCGGCGCGCCTTTATACGCTGGGTGGGCTGGTGGCGCCGCTTTCGGATGCGGCGCTGGGCAGGATGCCCCTGGCGCGCTACAGCGTGGTGCGCGCGCCGAATATGAGCTTCTGGCCGCATCTGCGCGCGCTCATCGAGGAGCAAGAGCGCACGCAGCCTGGGTTGGAACTGTGGGAGGATTTGGAGAGCGATCTGGACCTGCTGGAACAGGAGCTTGCCTGGTGGATCGCCAGCCCGCAGGGGCTGATTCTGAACCTGTATGAAGGTGAGATGCTGGTGGGGCATTTGTCGCTGGCGCGCCAGTATGACCCGACTGAGGGCTGCGATGGCTGGGGGGTGATCGCGCTGCATATCGCGCCCCAGGCGCAGGGCCAGCGGCTGGGCACGATTCTTCAGCGCGTCGCGGCCACACTGCTGGTTACGCGAAAGGCGACTCAGCGCATTGAGCCAGCCGCGGAGCCAGAAGCAGCCGATGGCCCTTCCCCGACGATGCAAATGACGGCGCTGGATACGCGCCAGTGGCCCTTTCTCTTTGGCTTCGTGGCGGCGCACAATATCCCGGCCCTGCGCGGGGCCTATGGGGCTGGCCGCCGCATCATCGGCACCTATGTGGATGTGCCGCTGGAGGCGCTGTGGCCCCCCGGCAAAGTCGATCAGCCAGCGGCCTCTTCGGAGGAGTGATCGGCTTCAGATGACGTTTTGCTTGCTTCGGGGTTCTTCTGCGTGTTGCGCCCTGGTAGCTGGGTCATCTGGCCGGTGAAGGCGAAATAGACGGCAAGGCCGCCATTCACGGCCACGCTGGCCCAGATGTTGACAAACGCCAGTGCGAAGGCCGCCACATAGAACAGAGGGCCAAAGCGATATTGCGTGGTGATGGCGGCGACGAGCGCTGGGTCTGCGCGTTTGCTCAGCAGCCGCCGCTTGTATGTTGCGTAAAGCCAGACCGCCTGAAAAACGATAGAAATCACCACGAAGGTGACGCTGTAGAACGCCGCAGCAAAAACTTGATCAGAACTACCAGGAACATGGCTTTGAAGAGAGTCGGCCAGCACGGCGGTGGGATAATTGACGAAAGTAATCAGCAGCATCAGCAACCCATTGATGACCATAAACGTGTGATCGGTGCGATGCACCAACTTGAAGATTGAGTGATGATTAAGCCAGACCATTCCCTTCCATCAGTTTTGAAACGCTTGACACCATCACCCGTGATCTAGCCGAACTTCTCGGCATCTCTCTTCCCCAAAACAACACGGTTGTTCTTGCCTGAACAGGGCGCAAGGGTATTCCTTGCGCTTTTTTGCTGTTGAAAGGAGCCGACCCATGAAACGCTTTGCTTCCATTGAGTGGCTGGATAATGCCATTCTTTACAGCCTTGAGCTTGTTGCTTCTGTATCCGTGTTGTTTCTGGCAGCAGGATTAATTGCCTCGGTTGCCAATGTCCTCACCTCTGGGGAGATCATTTCATCGAGCGAGTTGGGCAAGCAGTTCTACGCCTGGAGTCAAGCTATCGGCATCGATGCGTCGATTCCTGGCGTGATCTTGCGCCTGGTCATATATGCCAGGCAAAAGGAATGGTTCAGGTGTGGGGTGTACACTATTCTCTCACTGTTGGTGCTCTTCACCGCGTTTAACATTTCCAACGTGGAGAGCATGACGCAAACCTTGAACATCCCCTTAACAGAGGGATATTCACACTCCCTTGTGAGTGTTGATGTACTGGTAACTATCAGGTCATTAACAGTGATCTTGCTTATTGTTAGCCATGCCCTGAAACACTTGCACACTGAGGCAACCCCAAGGGTTAAGGTTGTAAA
>Ga0070734_10001284_pt1 | contig 38043 bp, 24 predicted proteins | sample Coa_R1_8_FD_66444 | JGI IMG/M metagenome (GOLD analysis project Ga0070734, IMG submission 66444) | Surface soil microbial communities from Centralia Pennsylvania, which are recovering from an underground coalmine fire - Coalmine... | ecosystem: Environmental > Terrestrial > Soil > Unclassified ...
CGTCACACCGGGCGACCTGGCGGCGACGCTCTTCTGGGCTTTCGGACTGGATACGGCCACCGAGATCCATGACCTCACCGGGCGGCCGTATCGGCTGGCGGAGGGACAACCGATTCGCAAGCTGTTTGCATGATCTTGCCCGTGACCAGCAAGGGAGGGCGGGTTACCTTCCTGCAAGGACGGCATCAACGTCCACTTCCAAGCCTTTCAGCAATGCCGATCGAGCCCGGCTGCCGCGATGACAGCGGCCGTAGACGACATACGTTCGACCCTTCAGGCGCAGGCCGGCTCGCTTTCTGCCTTGTGCGTTCTGCTTGCTCCCTTCTCTGCCGCGGAGGGTAGGGCGCTCATCGGGCACCTCGGGATCAAGTCAACTGCCGGAGCAATTGCTTCGCTTTGCCGACCCAGCGTTGATCCCGGCGCCGGCTCAGGCCCGTCAGATACTGATAATCTTCGAGCCCCTGTTCGACGACTTTGGCCGCTTCCACTCTTTCTCCCGTCAGCAGCAGGTGCTCAGCGAGAAGACATTTGTGCTCGAGACTCGGCGCCACTCGGACAAGGTCGCGGCAAGTGGTCAATGCGCCATCGAGGTCCCCGATCTCGCGCCGGACCTCGATGAGAGTGTGCCAGGCCCGGTAGTCGCGCCAACCCGGGTGCCGGGCGATGAGCTTCTGTAGCGGCGAAACGGCTTGCTCCGGATGATCCAGACCGCGGTGGGAAGCCGCTAGCAAAAAAAGCGCCTGACAATGTTCTCCCTCGCGGGCCAGCACAGCTTCCAGGTGCGGCAGCGCCTCGGCATACTCCCTCGCTTCAGCCAGGCGCTCAGCCAACTCCAGCCGGCTGGCCAAGGTCCCCGCGCGGTCCGCGCGGTGCCGTAGCTCCTCGAGCGACGGCGGCCGATGGAAAAGGCCCGTCAGCCCACTGTGGTCGATGCGGAAATCCTTCAGCTTGAAGACGAAGAAATAGGCCCAGGCTCCCAAGGGCTGGAAGATCAGGATGATCCAGTACCAATAAAAGTCCACCCCGCGCCGGTGGGCATCCACCAGCATCCACAACGTGAGCGCAACCTGCACCAGATAGAGCGGCGACAGCTCGTTAAATGGAAGGTTATGAAGCATGGCGATGCGTCAGGCCGAAACTCCGTTTTGGGCTATCACAATCGTAGCGGACGCAGCAAGAAATGCAAACGTGAACCGTTCACCGGCCGGCCGGTGCGCTGCCGTGCCGCCGTTTGCCCACGACCAGTACCAGGATGCTCACTCCTAGCAGCGACACCGAAACCACTGCGATGAGGAGAAAGGTCCCCTGCAGGCCGTCGTGGATCAGCGCCGTATCCGAATCCAAGGGAAGAATGATCTCCAACGCTCCGCGGACGTCTCCCACCTTCCAATCGCGCTTGCGGGGGTCGCTGTCGGGATGGGTGTTGTGGCACGGGACGCAGCTGGCTTGCATCCGTCGCGCCGTTACATACCGCAATGACGGCCGACCCTGATACGCTTCGAAGCTGTACACCGGCTGCAGCGGATCTTCTTCCAGACGCCGCAGCGCTTCCCGCTCGAAATCATCTTTCGGGCCGCCATCTTTTCGCGAGCGGAAGGGATAATTGCTGTATAGCCGAACTTGCTTGCCGGAGGCGTTCTTTTCGCTCAGGATCGTGCTTAGCTCGATGGTCAGCGTCGCCGGCAAAGGCATGGCCGCCGGTCTGCCGGCATGATCATGGGTCACCTCGATCCCGTGGCCTTTCACCTGCTCGACGATCCGCGAGTAGTAGTTGTTCAACTCTTCGAGCATTTCCGACTGCTGGGCGGCACTCTCCAAGGCCGACAATTGCACCAGCTGATGCGATAGCCGCGACAGGTGCCACAACCCGAGCGCCGATCCCAGCGACACCGCCAGGAGCAGACCGACCGGAAGGGGATTGCGCCGGCACCATCTTCCAAGCCGCTCTCCTCTACCCATCGGCCGGGCACGAATGGGCTCGGCGTTCAGGTACCGCCGCAAATCGTCGGCCAATTCCTGTGCCGAGGCGTAGCGGCGGAGGGGGGCCTTGGCCATCGCCTTCAGACAAATGGTTTCCAGATCGCGCGGCATCTTATCGTTCAGCTGCCGCGGCGGGCGCGGTTCGCCTTCCAGCACCTGAAGCAACAACATTCGCCGCGTACCCCGAAACGGACGCTCTCCCGTCAGCATCTCATAAAGAATGACACCGAGGCTATACAGATCGCTGCGGGCATCGACCTGATGGCTCTCTCCCCGTGCCTGTTCAGGCGACATGTACGCCGGCGTGCCCAGCACTTGGCCGTCCAGCGTCATCGGGAAATCATCGGTCTCGCGCTTGGCCAGGCCAAAATCCATCAGGTGCGGATGTCCTTCGGTATCGAGCATGATATTGGACGGTTTCAGGTCGCGGTGAATGACCCCATGCTGATGGGCATATTCCAGGGCCTCGGCCAAGTCGGCGGTCAATTCCGCAGCTTGTCGGAAACTGAGCCGGCCCAGAGTCAATCGCGCTGCCAGCGTCTGTCCCTGGATGAACTCCTCGACGAGATAGAAGGTGCCATCGTCGGTCTGCCCCGTGTCGTAGAGCGATACGATGCCCGGGTGCTTCAGCTGGGCCGCACTCCGGGCCTCGCGCAGGAACCGATCGATGTCTTCCCGGCTGGCCAGCCGGCCGGCGCGCAGGACCTTGATGGCCACGCTGCGATCCAACTCGGTATCGCGCGCCCGCAAAACACAGCCGAACGAGCCCATGCCCAGCTCTTCCAGCAATTCAAACTTCCCCAGACGGCGCAGGTCTGCCCAGGAAGCCAGGACCGGCCGCTGCCGGCGGATGGACCGCAATACGCCCAGAAGTTCTTGGGGAAGCGGCGAGAAGATAGCCGCTGGTTTGGGTGGCGACTGGCGCAATTGGGATACCAGCGAATCGCTCACCTCATCGTAGGCAGCCAGGGCCTGTTCGCATTCCGGACACTGCGTGATGTGGCCGGCGATAGTTTCGAACAGGGGCCCGGATATATTTCCGGTCGCAAACTCGGAAAGCTCGGCGGGACTGGGGCAACCTGGTGCGCTCATGGTCCGTTCCTTTGCCGGCAAGCCCGAACCATACGCCGGCACTTCCAAGAGTCTAACGCGGAGCTGTTACACGAACGTCCCATACCTGGTCCGGTTGGTTGTGTCGGTTTCGCGGCGGTGCGCAGAACCGCGCGGGGCGAATCCGCACGCGGTTCTGCGCACCGCCGCGAAACACAAACAGGCACATTCAGCTGGACTGGGTACCAGAAGAGGCGGTCTTACAGGCAATCGCCCAGCTCTTCGCGCAGCCGATGGAGCACCCGCGATTTGGCCACGCGCACGGCCCCGGCACTCATACCCAAATCGGCGGCGACATCCTGGGCGCTTTGACCTTCGATCGCCGTCCGCCAGAAGGCTTGCCAGGTGCGGATCTCGAATTCGGCCTGGACCAGCTCCAGCGCCCGAGAAAAGAGCGCATGCTCCTCGGCAGCCGCGGTGTGGTCTTCCTCCTCCGGCTGCGGCGCGGGCAGCTCGGCGAAGCGTCGCTGGGCGTCGGTTCCGCCCACTCCGCGTCCTTCTTGCCCGAGCCGGCGGAAGTGGTCGTACAGCTTGTTGCGCGCGATGGTGCGGAGCCAACCCCGAAACGTGTCGCCCTTTCTCTCCTTGCGAAACGTACCGATGTGAGCTACGACGGCCTGGAACACTTCCTGACAGATATCGGCCACGTCCTGGTCCTGTAAATCCCAGCGCCGGCACCAATGAAACACCATCGGCGCGTAGAGTGTAACCAGGCGGTCCCATGCGGCCGGGTCATCGGCTTTGACTCGTTCCAGGAGACTCCGCGAGGTTCCCGTGGACGGAGGGCCGTCGCTGCCGTCATTGATTTTGCTGAGTGCGTTCATGGAGAGGGATCATCCCAGGGCAGCGCTTCTGCTTGCTTGACTATACTGCTTGGGTCCACCCGACTCAAGCACGCCGCGCAGATTTGGTTGCGAGTTCCGCGGCACTCAGGCATAATGTCGTCGAACCATCCCTGGAGGCCAACATCATGCATCCCTTGCTTCGACTTGCTCTCGTGTCCCTCTTCGGTATCGGCCTGATCGCGGTACCGGTGCGCGCGGCCGACACCCGGCATCCGAACATCGTGTTCATCTTCGCTGACGACCACGGTTACCAGGCGATCAGCGCCTACCAGGATCCGCGCAAGCTCATCGATACGCCCAACATCGATCGGCTAGCGAAAGAAGGAATGCGGTTCGATCGCTGTCTGGTGCCGAATTCCATTTGCGGACCGAGCCGGGCCACGGTGCTTACCGGCAAGTACAGCCACGCCAATGGCTTCTACAACAACACGAATAGCCGGTTTGATGGTTCGCAAGTGACGGCTCCGAAGCTGCTCCAGGCAGCCGGCTACCAGACGGCCATCGTCGGGAAATGGCACCTGGTGAGCAATCCCACGGGCTTTGATAACTGGGAGATCCTTCCCGGCCAGGGCGTTTACTACAACCCGCCGATGATCCGCAACGGCGAGCGCGTCAAACACTCCGGCTACGTCACCGATATCATCACGGACCTGTCCCTCGATTGGCTCAAGAAGCGCGATTCATCGAAACCGTTTTTACTGATGTGCCATCACAAGGCGCCCCACCGCGAGTGGGAGCCGAACCTCAAATACCTGGGCCACGACAACGACCGCAATTATGCCCTCGCCGACACGCTCTTCGATGATTACGCCGGCCGGGGCAAGGCCGAGCATGAACAGGACATGACCATCCGCAACACGATGAACCAAAGGGACCTCAAGTTCGTCGTGCCGCAACAGCTGACGCCGGAACAGCGCAAGACCTGGAACGCCTACTATGAGCCGCGCAACGAAGCCTTCCGCAAGATGAACTTGCAGGGTGCCGACCTGGTGCGCTGGAAATATAACCGTTACCTGCACGATTACCTGGGCTGCATCCGTTCCGTCGACGAAAGCGTTGGCCGGATCTTGAAGTTCCTCGATGACGAAGGACTCGCCGCGAATACGCTGGTCATCTACTCCTCCGACCAAGGGTTTTATTTAGGCGAGCATGGCTGGTTTGATAAGCGATGGATCTTTGAGGAATCGCTGCGCACACCGCTCTTGGTGCGCTGGCCGGGCGTCGTCAAACCGGGCAGCGTGAATCAGCAGATGGTTTCCAACCTCGATTTCGCCGAAACCTTTCTGGAGGCTGCCGGTGTATCCGTGCCCAGCGCGATGCAGGGCCGCAGCCTGGTTCCCCTGTTAAAGGGAACGCCGCCAGCCGATTGGCGAAAGAGTTTCTACTACCACTACTACGAGCATCCGGGTCCGCACAATGTTGCCCGCCATTACGGCGTGGTGACGGACCGTTATAAACTTGTGTATTTCTATGAGCCGGAGTTCAACTACTGGGAGCTGTTCGACCTAGCAAAGGATCCGAGGGAACTGAAAAGCGTCTATGGCACCGCGGAATATGCGTCCATCCAAAAGGAACTCGAGCAAGAACTGAGGCGGCTACGCCAGGAACTCAAAGTGCCCGATCCCGACCCGCCGCAGACGGTGATCAAGAAGCGGCCTGTAGAGCCAAAAAAGTAGGTCTGATACACGGTCCAGCGGGGCCATGGGCTGGACTTTCAGCCCAGCGCCGAAGGTGCACCGCGAAGCAGGGAAGTGGTTCGATGACCAGGAAATATTGTGGGTCGAACAAGGGCCCGATGAGCATCGCAAGATTCCCAGCGTAAGGCGAAGATAACGGGTTTACAGCGCGGTGTATCCATCTCCTTACACCCGCGGAAGACTGGCCGAATCGGAGGCCCCTGGCACTGCCCTGAATCTGCACCCGGCAGTCTGCATGCAAAGCATTGCACCATAAGGATTTAACTTGGCACGATCCAGCGACCGGCTTCGGACAAGCGGGCGCCATTTCTGGATGGAGCCATGATTGGCACGCGCGCTGCATAAAGGAACCGCCCATCTCCCCAAAGGATAACGCCGTGGCGGCAAGGTACGTCGCCACAACTTTCGTCGCTCCCTTCCTCCCCAGCTAGTGAGTTCGGATGGATCCACGCGCTTGGGTTCGCTGAGCCGAAGTGCGTCGTTTCCGGCCACGTTCGCGATTCTGCGCTAGACGGCTCAGGACCGCACGATGTTTTGTTTTCTTGGCGTTTGGTACTGCTTTACCTTTGGAGAAAACCGAGATGCCTTCTGCTATGCTGCCTTCTTGGGTTCGATTCTTGGCCCGTGCATGGGCTCGGCGCAATGCCACTACCATCCGAAATCGGCGACCGCGGCAAACGTGCTTGGAAGTGTGGGAGCTCGAAGAGCGAAGGGTTCCGAGCACTCTTACCGCTCTCGCGTCGTTCAACAATGCCAACCCGATCTTCCCGTACGGCAGCCTGATCGAGGACAGCAACGGCAATCTGTTCGGCACAACGCAGAACGGCGGCGCCAACGGGGAGGGGACGGTGTTCGAGCTGCCTGCCGGCAGCGGCACGATTCGCATTCTCGCGTCTTTCGACCAATCGACGGGGACCTTCCCCCAGGCCGGCCTGCTCGAAGATAGCAACGGCAACCTGTTCGGTACCACATCCAACGGCGGCGCCAATGATAAGGGCACGGTTTTCGAATTACCGGCCGGCAGCAATACCATCATCCCACTGGTGTCCTTTGACGGCACCAACGGAGCCAATCCGCTGAGCGGGCTGATCGCGGATGGCCAGGGCAATCTCTTCGGCACAACCTACCTCGGCGGCGCGAACAATGTCGGCACGGTGTACGAATTGCCGGCCGGCAGCAACACCATTGTTGTCCTGGCCTCTTTCGACAATACCAACGGCGCGAACCCGCTGACCCCCTTGGTCGCGGACAGCAACGGCAATCTCTTTGGCACCGCCAGTTTGGGGGGCGACAACGGCGTCGGCACGGTGTACGAGTTGCCGGCTGGCAGCAATACCATCACCGCGCTTGCGTCCTTCGATGGCGCGAATGGGGCCGACCCTCTTGGCAGCATCGTCCTGGATAGCAACGGCAATCTCTTCGGCACGACCAGCCTCGGCGGGGACAACGCCCTCGGCACGGTGTACGAGTTGCCGGCCGGCATCAACCTCATCATCCCGCTGGCATCCTTCAATGGTACCAATGGAGCAAGTCCTCTCAGCGGGCTCTTTGAGGATAGCCAAGGCAATCTCTTCGGCACGACCAACGTCGGCGGCGTGAATAATCTCGGCACCGTCTACGAATTCCCCGCCAACGGGAACACGATTACGGCTCTCGCCTCCTTCGATGCGGGCAATGGAGCCAAACCCTTGGGCGGGGTGATCGAGGATAGCAGCGGCCATCTCTTCGGCACGACCAATTCCGGCGGCGCCAACGGCGACGGCACGGTGTTCGCGCTTACGTTGCAAACCTCGATCCTCGAGCAGCCTCAAAGTAGTTCGGCCACGGCCGGCCAATTGGCACCCGTATCGTTCATGGTTGCCGCCAATGCCGGCATCGCGCCCTTGTCCTATCAATGGCAGATCTCCACGGATCATGGCGTCACCTTCACCAATCTCAGCGACGGTCCGGGCATTGTCGGTAGCACGACCGCACTCTTGACCGTCAGCAACTTCGCCGGCGCCGGCTCGCCGGAATACCGGGTGGTCGTCACCGACGCCAGCCAGGTGTCAGTCACCAGCGACCCCGCTACACTTACCATCAACGTGGCACCTTCCATTACCTCGCAGCCGCAGAACGCCATCGCCACCGTCGGCCAATCGGCAGCCGACTCCTTTACCGTCGCCGGCAGCGGCGGGACGGGTGCGCTCAGCGTGCAATGGCAGGTCTCTACGGACAATGGCGTCACCTTCACGGATCTCAGCGATGGCTCAGGCGTGGCCGGCAGCAGCACACCGACCTTGACGGTCAGCGCCTTCGACACGGCCGGCTCATCCGAGTACCGCGCGGTAGTCGCCGACGCCAACCATGTGTTGGCCATCAGCAACCCCGCCACGCTCACGATCAATCCGGCGCCAAGCATCACCAATCAGCCGGCCAATCAGTCGGCGACGATCGGGCAGACGGGATCGGAGTCGTTCCACGTGGTGGCGACGAATGGCACGGGGACATCGATTTATCAATGGAAAGTATCCACGGACGGCGGGATCACATTCAGCAATCTGAGTGACGGCTCGGGAATCAGCGGCTCCGCGACCGCAACGCTAACCATCCGTGGCAGCTCCCTGCCGGTTTCGGGGGCCGAATACGAGGTAACGGTCACGGATGCCAATGGCGTGGCCATCACGAGTACGGCAGCGACGCTGACCGTCAATGCGGCGCCCTCGATCGTGAGCCAGCCACAGAGTGCCAATGCCAATGTGGGTCAGGTAACCCCCGTATCCTTTACGATCGCCGACAGCGGTGGCACCAGCCCTGTGGCCGTGCAATGGCAGATCTCCACGGATAACGGCGCCACCTTCACCAACCTCAGCGATGGCGCAGCCGTGACTGGCAGCAGCACCACTACCCTGACGATTGACGACTTCTCCACGGCCGGCGCTCCGCAATACCGCGCGGTGGTAACGGATGCCAACGGTGTGTCGACCACCAGCAACGCCGCGACCTTGACGATCTCGGCCGTGCCCTCGACACCAAGTCAACCTCGGATCACTACCCCGCCCTCGGTCACCTCGCAGCCGCAAGACAGCACGGCCACGGTGGGGCAGTCGGCTCCCGTGTCCTTCACCATTGACGAGACCGGTGGCACGAGCCCCTTCTCCGTGCAATGGCAGATCTCGACGGATAACGGCGCCACCTTCACGAATCTGAGCGACGGCCCAGGCGTGACCGGCAGCACGACGACAACCTTGACCGTCAATGGCTTTGGCACGGCCGGCACTGCTCAATATCGTGCGGTCATCACGGATGCCAACAGTGTGTCGACCACCAGCGACGCCGCGACTTTGACGATCAACGCAGCACCGTCGATCACGTCGCAGCCGCACAATGCTGCGGCTACTGTAGGTCAGTCGGGCTCCGACTCCTTTACGATTGCGGACAGCGGCGGCACTACGCCACTGACTGTGCAATGGCAGATCTCGACGGATAATGGCGTCGCCTTCACGAATCTGAGCGATGGCCCGGGCGTGACCGGCAGCAGCACACCGACCTTGACGGTCAGTGCCTTTACCGGTGCCGGCTCGCCGGAATACCGCGCCGTCGTCACCGACGCCAACCATGTGTCGGTTACCAGCGACCCCGCTACGCTCACGATCACTCCGGCGCCAAATCCGACCCCAAACCCGACCCCGAATCCGACCCCAAACCCAACACCAAACCCAACGCCGAACCCGACGCCGAACCCGACGCCGAACCCGACGCCGGCCCCTGCCACGAACCAGACCTGGTTGGCCCAGGTGTATTCCGATCTTCTCCATCGCCCGATCGACACGTCCGGAATGGCAACCTGGAGCAATCTCCTGAACCAAGGAGTGTCCCGCGCTCAAGTGGTTCTGGACATTGAGAGCTCCTTCGAGTACCGAAACGATGTCGTCGAGGCTCTCTATGGCAAGCTCCTCCACCGATCGGCCGATTCTTCCGGTCTGGATACGTTCACCTCCTTCCTTAGCAACGGCGGCACGGCCGAGCAAGTAGAGGCCGCCATCATGGGGTCGGTCGAGTACTTCCAGCTAAACGGTGGTACGAACGCTGGCTTCTTGAATGGCGTGTATCAAGACGTGTTCAACCGCCAGCCGGATGCGAGTGGGGCACAATCGTGGGGAGCGAAGTTGGCTGCCGGCACGTCCCGCGAGGCAGTTGCCAGCGCCCTGCTGGCCAGTCTGGAGTCGGATACGGACGAAGTGCAAAGCCTCTATACTGAATTCTTGCATCGTTCTGCCGACGTATCCGGTCTGAATGGTTTCGTGGCCGCCCTCCAGCACGGCGTCCCGAATGAAGTTGCCATCGCCAGCATCGTCGGATCGGACGAATACTTCGCCCGATCTTCGTCTTCGCAAAGCTAAGGAAACGTTCTGAGCCGTATTCCACTGGACTAGCCACGATCGTCCGGGAAAGCAGCACGCTCCCGGATGGTCGTGGCTATGTTCCTGCGCCGGCATGCTCGGGCCTTGATCCCGGAGATGCCGTAACTGTCCTGCATCTCATCCTGCGTCACCAAGGTCATGCCTTCCAGCAGGCACTGAGCAACCAGCAAGCGGGCGCCTGGTTCGAACGGGCAAGGACTTCCTTGGTGTCCATGCCCCGTAAGCGGTCCATCGCTTGACATCCGGCCCGCGAATCCTCAAACTATCTATAGAACACTCGCCGCCTCCGGGTTATGCTTGCTTCGGCTTCGAGCCCGGGGTCCCGCCGGATTCAGATATCCTTGAGTGTTCGCCCACATGGTGGTACCTGCCGTCTATGCTGAAACGCTGCTGTTTCTCAAAATCTATTGTGCTTGTCTGGTTCATGGCACTCCTGTGCCCGCAATTCGGTGTTGCCGCGCAGGGCCGGACCGGAGAGCAGATTTATCGGCAGCTCTGTGCTCGCTGTCACGGATCAGCAGGAGAAGGCACCAAGGACAATTATCCGCGCTCGCTGGCCGGCAATCGTTCCGTGGTCCAGCTCGCCCGCCTCATCGCCAAGACAATGCCCGAAGACGATCCCGGTCAGTGCATCGGTGAGGATGCCGACAAGGTCGCCGCCTATATCTATGATGCGTTCTATTCCAAGGAAGCCCAGGCACGCAACAAGCCTCCGCGGATCGAGCTGGCACGGCTGACGGTTCGCCAATACCGCAGCGCCGTCACCGACCTGGTCGGCAGTTTCCGCACGGCCGACCATTGGGGCGAGCAGCGGGGATTGCAAGGGGAGTATTTCAAGGCGCGTCGCTTCCGTAATGGGGACCGCGTCCTGCAACGGCTGGATCCCATGATCCAGTTCGATTTCGGCACGGCCAGCCCGGACTCCGAAAAGCTCGACGCCAGCGAGTTCTCCATGCGTTGGACCGGTTCGGTCCTAGCCCCGGAGACGGGCACCTACGAATTCATCGTCCGCACCGAGCATGCGGCCCGGCTGTGGGTGAACGATAACAATCGGCCGCTGATCGACGCCTGGGTGAAGTCGAGCGGCGATACGGAGCACCAGGCATCGATCTTTTTGCTCGGCGGCCGGGCTTATCCCCTCCGGCTGGAATTCTCCAAGGCCAAGCAGGGCGTGGACGATTCCAAGAAAACCAAGACCAAACCTCCGGCGGTCCCGGCATCCATTACCCTGGCGTGGAAGCCACCGCAGCAGGTCACGGAGGCCATCCCCCAACGGAACCTGTTGCCGGCTCGGTCTCCGGAAGCCTTTGTTCTGTCCACGCCCTTCCCTCCGGACGACCGCAGCATGGGCTACGAACGCGGGACCGCGGTCTCCGAGGCCTGGGAACGGGCCACGACCGACGCGGCCATCGAGGTCGCCGGCTACCTCGCCGGCCACCTCGCCGAACTGTCCGGTGTCGGCGATACCGCGGCCAACCGCGGACCGCGGCTGCGCGAATTTTGCCGGCAATTTGCCGAGCGCGCGTTTCGGCGGCCGCTCACGGAAGAACAGCGATGGCTCTACATCGATCGTTCCTTCGAGCAGGCCCACGATCCAGAGACGGCCGTCAAGCGGGTCGTCCTGTTCGTCCTCACTTCGCCGCGGTTCCTTTACCGGGAAATCGGCGGAGGCCAAGACGGCTACGACATTGCGGCACGGATTTCCTTCGCCTTGTGGGATTCGCTTCCCGACGCCCAGCTGCTGCAAGCCGCCGCGAAAGGCCAGCTTAGCACGCCTGCCCAGGTGGCGCAGCAAGTGGAACGCATGATGCCAGACCAGCGGACCCATGCGAAGCTCCGCGCATTCTTGTTGCAGTGGCTGAAGGTCGAACAGCACCCAGATCTGGCCAAGGACGCCGCCCGCTTTCCCGGGTTCGATCGGACCCTGGCAATGGATCTGCGGGCGTCGCTGGACCTGTTCCTGGAGGATGTGCTCTGGAGCGAAGCGTCGGATTTCCGCCAATTGTTGCTCGCCGATTACCTGTACCTCAACGGCCGGCTGGCGCGGTTTTATGGCGCCGATCTTCCGGCCGACGCGCCCTTCCAGAAGGTGACCCTGCAACCACAGGAGCGCGCCGGCGTCCTGACGCACCCCTATCTGACGGCGACGTTTGCCTACAACGCAGAGAGTTCGCCGATTCACCGGGGCGTCTTCCTTGCACGGAGCGTCCTGGGGCGGGCACTGCGGCCGCCGCCGGAAGCCTTCACGCCGTTGCCGGCCGCGCTCCACCCGGAATTGACTACGCGCGAACGCATCGCGCTCCAGACCAAACCCCAGGCGTGCCTGGCATGTCATGGCATGATCAACCCACTCGGCTTCACGCTGGAACACTTCGATGCCGTCGGCCGGTATCGCGACACGGAAAAGGGCAGGCCGATCGATGCCAGGGGAGCGTACCAAACGCGCACCGGCGAGATCGTGAAGTTTGCCGATGTCCGTGACCTCGCGACCTTTTTGGCCAGCAGTGAAGAGACGCAGGAGGCCTTCGTCGAACAACTGTTCCACTACGTAGTGAAACAGCCGATCCGAGCCTATGGCCCCTGGAAACTTTCAGAACTCCGGCAAGCATTCGCCGATAATCATTACAATATTCGGAAACTGGTGGTAGAGATCGTAATGACCGCAGCTCTGCCGCCCCGCGCTGGGAAACCTGAAGTGCCCGCTGAGGAGAAATGACGTGAGCCAGACAAGAACGCGCCGTGAATTCATCCGCGACCTGGGCATCGGTACGGCGGCCCTGCCGTTTATTCTCAACCTTCCCAGTCTGGGCTTCGCCAACCAGCAGCGGCGCAAGCAGCGCCTGGTCATTCTGTTCAGCCCGAACGGCGTGGTACCGTCCACGTTCTGGCCCGATGGCGAAGGCGAACTCTGCCGGCTTCCGGAGAGCTTGGAGCCGCTGGAGCCGTTTGCGGATCGGACTCTCGTCCTCCACGGCGTCTGCGATAAGGTCCGGGGCGACGGCGACAACCACATGCGCGGCATCGGTTGCCTGCTCACGGGGGTCGAGCTCTTCCCCGGAAACATCCAGGGCGGCTCCCACACTCCGGCGGGATGGGCACGCGGTCTGTCCATCGATCAGGAGATCAAGAACTTCTTGCAAAGCGATCCGGCTACGCGGACCCGCTTCGGCTCTCTGGAATTTGGCGTGCTGGTACCGGAACGGGCGGATACCTGGACCCGCATGATCTACCTCGGGGCGAACAAGCCGATCGCACCGGTCGATGATCCGTACCAGATGTTCGCCAAGCTGTATGGCCGGATGAAGGATCAGGAGAGCGTCAAGAGCATTCTCGATGATGTTCAGGACGAGCTGCACAAGATCGGCGAACAGGTCAGTAGCGAAGACCGCCGGCTCCTGGAGGAGCACGCCACGTTTGTCCGAGAGATGGAGCAGGAGCTGAAGGCGTCGGCCAGCCACGACGTTGGGCATGCGGTCCCGGAGCTGGAGCCGGGGGTCAGGAAAGAGAACGACAGCATGCCGCGGATCAGCAAGATGCAAATCGATCTAATGGTCCAGAGCTTTGCCGCGGATTTTGCCCGCGTGGCCAGCTTGCAATTTACCAACTCGGTCGGCCAAGCCCGCATGCGTTGGCTAAAGATCACGGAAAGCCATCATGAGCTGTCGCATAAGCCGGACAATGACCGGGAAGCCCAAGATCATCTGACCCGGATCAACCGCTGGTATTGCGAGCAGATGGCGTATTTGGCCAAGCGCTTGGCCGAGACGCCGGAGCCGGGCGGCAGCGGCAGCCTCTTGGACAACACGCTCATCGTGTGGACCAACGAGCTGGGCAAAGGGAACTCGCACACCCTGGACAACATCCCATTCGTACTGGTCGGCAACGGTCTGGACTTCCGCATGGGACGTTCAATCAAGTATCCCAAGGTGCCGCACAATCGGCTGCTCATGTCGCTGGCCCACGGGATGGGGCATCGGGTCAAGGCCTTTGGCAATCCCGATTTCTGCGGCCAAGGGCCTCTGCCGATGCTGAGCTGACACTGGCCGGTCCGCGACCGCGATCGTTACGGAATCCGCCGCTGGCCGGCCCGCGTAAAGAGTTCTTGTAAGCTCAGACAAAATCCAGGCGGGACAGCACGGTCCTCCAAGCCTTGGTCGGCGCAGAGGATCGTTTCAATCAAAATGCTCATCGTCGGCATTTGCAGGCGGCAATTTACCGATGCCGGGCGCCCGCCGCATCCAGGCGCTGGTTTGCCAATTGTCCACTGCGACCTTTTCCGGGTAGACCGGCGGCAGGGTGAACAAGAGAAACTTGGCCAGGGCGTTGATAAACGGCTCGTACATCGCGCGCAATTCTGCCAACTTGGCGTCCACCGCGCTCCCTTCACGCAGATCCCAGCCGGCGTCACGGAGAAGCCCACGCAACTGCAACAACCGCGCCTCGGGTAAGCGGTCGGGATCGGGAGACAACGGCGGCGTCCGGAATACCAACGCCAAATCAACAATCGCGTGCCGGGCCATGGCAAAGGTGAGCTGGGCTTGGTAAGGGGCAATATCTTTCATGCCGACGATCAGGAACGCACAGGTATCGAGAATACTGGTGATGGCTGCCAACCATGATTGGTTATCGTGCTGAGAGCGATAATAGCTCAACACCGGGAAAGAAAGATGGCTCTCCAGCAATTCGGCCGCCCAGCGTTCCCACTCCGCCAGGAAGGGATCGACGGCGGCGAAGGTGTGTGCTTGGGCCAGCCGGAGCAGTGCTTGTGCGGCACTCGGAGGGGAGCCGGCCCGGGCGTCGAGCAGCGAGATCGTCACCTCCCGGTGGGAAAACGCTTGGTAGAGTACGGGCAAGTAGCCGATGATCACGGCCATGAACCCGAAGCCCAATCCCGCCTCGGCCACGCTGAGTATGCGGCCGGCTACGGTAATCGGGGTGACCTCACCGTAGCCGAGCGTGAAGAAGGTGACCCCGCTCAGGTAGAGATACGTGCTCAGGTCGGTCACTTGCTCCGGCGCTTGCAACGTGGTGCCAAGCGACCACTGTAGCAAGGCAAATCCGAGGATGAGGCTCAGCACCCATGTGGCGAACAGGCCGAGCAACGATAAGGGTCCGAAGATGCTTAGGAAATATTCCCGACCTTTTCCCGGTGCCAACCGCAGCCCGACGGCACGCCACAGAGTCCAGCTGCTGCGATAAAAGAGCCGCGTCAGGCGAAGGCTTCGAGTCACACGGCGGGGCAGCACCATCGTCTCGAAGCCTTCCACCAATACGACCACGATCAGGCACAAGCTTCCGACCATCACCAGGATTTTCATCGGTACCTCTCCGGAAGCCAGACTCGGAAGCGGGCGGTCGCTAGGCCCATCCTGAAAACTTTATTGCCGCGCTTGACCATGCGGGGGCATATGCGATAATTGGCACTCGTGCTCTATCATGCTAGAAATTGTGGGGAGAAACATGAAGCACTGGGTATGTGGCTTTGTGTTGGCGATCATTCTCTTGGCCACTGCCGAAGCAAAGGCCGACACTCCCCTTGGCTATGTGGACAGCGGCATGGCCAATCTGGCGTTGATCGTTACGCGCGATATCCCGGAGCCAAACTCCGTACTTCTGTTGGCCGCCGGTCTTATCAGTCTCGCTTTACTCGCCACGATCGGCCGGCCGCCGTTTCGGCTCAAGTTTTGATCAAGCGCGACCGGCTGCGCGGTCGTGCGAGATTCTTCCGCATCCCGGCTCGGTCCTTGGAAGCACGGCGTCGCGCCGCCGTGCTTCCAAGGACCGAGCCACTCAATCCGTCTGTAGCCGGATGAAGTACTCATCCGAACCAGTGAGATTCAGAATGACCGTTTCTTCGCGCACCCTCTGTTGCAGGGCGCTGACGAAGTTCTGAAGTCCGGAATTATCGGCCGGCCGGCCCAAGAAACTTTGGTAGAAGTTCTGCACCAGGCAGAAGCCTTACAACCAACGATGTGAGCAACCTGGACCATTCCGTATACCGAGCAAACATTTCGGACTGGAAAACGGTCCGGCCGCTCTTGAAAATAGACGAAGGAAAGAAAGCCCCTGAGGAACCAACCTTCCCATGCGTATCACACTCGACTACGGCAAAACCGGATTGGAAGTAGAACTCCCCGAGGACCGGCTCATCGGTCCCTTGGCCATTCGACCGGCGCCGCCCCTGCCGGATGCGGCAGCCGCGACCGCCGCCGCACTGCGCCAGCCAATCGGCAGCCCGCCGCTCGCCGCGGTCGCCCGGGGCCGCCGCGATGCCTGCATCCTCGTTTGCGACATCACCCGGCCTGTGCCCAACCGGCTGCTGCTGCCACCGATCCTGCGCACCCTGGAAGAGCAGGGCATTGCGCGGCAGGATATTCTCCTGCTGATCGCGACCGGCTTGCACCGGCCCAACGAGGGAGCCGAGCTGCTAGAAATGCTCGGTCCCGAGATCGTCGCCAACTACCGGATCGAGAATCATCATGGCAAGGTCTTGGAAGAGCACGATTACCTCGGCGAAACCCCCAACGGCGTGCCGATTTATCTCGATCGCCGCTATCTGCGCGCCGATCTGAAGATCACGACCGGCCTGATCGAGCCGCACCTGATGGCCGGCTACAGCGGCGGTCGAAAAGTCATTTGCCCCGGAATTGCTGCACTCGAAACGGTCAAAGTATGGCATGGCCCCCGTTTCCTCGAACATCCACGGGCCGACTGTGGCATCCTCAAGGGCAACCCCGTCCATGAGGAGAACACGCGCATTGCCCAGCTGGCCGGCTGCGACTTCATCGTGAATGTCTGTCTCGACGGCCAGCGGCGCGTCACCTGGGTTGGAGCCGGCGACATGATCCAGGCCTGGGAAGAAGGGGTGCGCTTCATCGAACGGGTCGTCAAAGTTCCGATACCAGAACCGGTGGACATCGTGGTTACCAGTGCGGCCGGCTATCCGCTCGATGCGACCTGGTATCAGGCGATCAAGGGTTTAACCGGAGCCTTACCCATCGTCAAGCAAGGAGGCACGATCATCCTCGCCGCCCATCTCTCCGAAGGGATCGGCAGCCCTGAGTTCCAACGGCTAATAGAGGACAACCCGGACCTCCGCGTTTTCAAGCAGCGGATCCTCGGCAAGGATTATTTCGTCATGGATCAATGGCAGCTGGAAGAACAAGCCAAGGTCATGGAGCGCTGCCGCGTCAAGGTGGTGAGCGACGGCCTTCCTCCGGAAACCTTACGGCATTGCCACGCGCAGCCGGCAGTGACGGTCGAGCAAGCCGTTGCGGATTGCCTGACCGAGTATGGGCCGAAGGCGCGGGTCGCGGTCATTCCGAAGGGGCCATACGTACTTCCTTACGTAGCCTGAATTAGATTCGATGCGGCTGTGCTCCTCGGTCGGGACGCGGGACATCCTTTGGATTCTCCTTTTTTCAGCAAAAATAATCGGCGCGTAGCATCGCCTTCGATCAATGAAAAGTAGCAGACGCGGTTGCCTGGCGACGGAGAGAGCCGCATGACGAGAGCGCAACCCATCGACGCAGCCCATCGGGCGGCGATCCGTTTGGTTTACTTCGAGGGGATGAACAAAGAGTCTTGCCCCGCACTCGTTTGCTGTGGGGGGCGGCTGGCGTTTCACGGCTCGCGGCAACATCGAGAAAACGTCCCACGAGCTGGCCGTGACCCTTGTCAGTCCTGAGTAACCGCGTCACTTTTCTTCGATGCAATACAGGTACTTCTCGCCGCGCAGAAAGAGCTGCCGGCCGGCCACGACCGGGGAGGCATCCATCGGATCGTCTAGTCGGTTGGTGGCCAGCACCTGGGGCGAGTCGCCGGCTTTCAGGACCAGGGTCGTACCCTCCCGATCGACAAAGTAAATGCGGCCGGCCGCGGCCACGGGAGAGGCATAGAAAGAGGACACGCCGGGCAAGCGTTCGGCGGTTACGATCGGTTTGCCGGTTTTCGCGTCCAGCACGGTGAGCAACGGAGTGTTGACTTGGGTGAAGTACAACCGTCCCTCCCACAGCAACGGCGACGGGACGTACGGGGTGCCCTTTCTGTACCGCCAGAGCACCTTATCGGAGTTGGTCAGATCGCCGCTGGAGTCCAGGGGCACGGCCACGGCGGCGGCCCCGCTGTAGCCGCTCACCACATAGGCCACTCCGTCCGCGGCTAGCGGAGATGGAATGGCGTTCACAGTCATTCCACCTACCTCCCAGATCAGGTGGCCGTTGGCCAGGTCATAGGAGCGGACCCGGTTGGTGCCATTCACGATCACCTGTGTCCGCCCCTTATGTTCGACGACAAGCGGGGTGTTCCAGCTCGATTTTTCATCGCGGGGCGCTTCCCAGCGAGTCTTCCCCGTGGCGGCATCCAGCACAACGAGTTTCGAATCCGCTTCCTGATCGCGGTTGAGAATAACGGAATCACCATGGACGACCGGGGTGACCGCCTCGCCCCACGCCAGCCGGGTGTGCAGCCGACCCAGATCGCGCGACCAGATTAGCTTGCCGCCCAGGTCGTAAGCGTAGACGCCAAACGATCCGAACGAGACGTACAGGCGCTGCCCATCAGTCGTCGGGGAGCCGGCCGCGTATGAGTGGGTCGGGTGGTGGCCCTCGTGCGGCACCGCTTCGGTCGCTGTTTGTCGCCAGCGGAGCTTGCCCGTGCTGCGGTCAAAACTGAGAACCTCGAAGCGGTAGAAGTGCGTCGGCGGCTTCGTCTTCGTCTCAAACCGCGGGTCCGGTTTCGGCAGTTCGTCCGGCTTGGCTTCGCGATCGGTCTCGATCGCCGTGATAACGAATACCTGATCTCCCCAGACGACGGGGGTGGCGCTTCCGCGGCCAGGCAATTCGGCCTTCCACTGGATGTTGGTGGTTGCGTTCCAGTGAATCGGAGGATTGGCGCCGGCCGAGGCCACGCCGTTGGCGGTCGGTCCGCGCCAGCTCGGCCAATTGTCGTTCGTCTGGCCCCTGTCCGCCGCGATGGCCGTCACAGCGAAGCCGAGCACGAGCGTCAGTTCGATCATCTTCATCATGGATAGGAAACCTCTTCCCGGGAGAGCGCTATGCTATGTTCGTAGGGACGAAGGCAAGCGCTGTCAAGTCTGGATGCGGAACGAACGGGAGGCTGGCCTGCCCGTGATCCCGCGTGACGATGGAACCTCTAGCTCTCCGAGCGCCGGCACCTCCGGTCAGCACCGCGTCTGAAGGAAGGGCATTCCTTTCAGCGGGAAATCGTTTCCAAGGGAACGGTGCTGTATGAAAAAGTTGGCGGCCTTTAGTTCTGCGTGACCCGCCTAATCGCATACTGCTGATGCTTCACCTTGGCCCGCACCACCTCGTACCGTGCCGTGGCAGCGAATTCTTTCGCCAGCTTCTCGGCACGCTCGGGGCGGTACAGGCCGCGATGGGCGTGCAACAGGTAGCGCAAGACCAGGGGCTGCTTCCGGGTAATGAGCAGGGGCTCTTGCATGCAGACCGAGGCTCCCATCCAACCATCTTCGCGGACGTGCCAGTGCACTGGGTGGCCGGGGTTAGAGGGATGATCAACATACGTGATTCCTTCGATTCCCCCCTTGGGCACCGGACCGCTGTAGTCCATCCATCGGGCCGGTTTGCCGAAGATGGCCGGCTCGCCGGTGGCGCCTTCGCTGTTGGTGATCACGCCGCCGCCGAAGTGCGCGGAGAGGTTCTTGGCGACGCGGACGGCCAGGAAACCGAAGTTCGTTTGGCCGAATTCGAGCGACTGTGCGGCTGGCCGAAACGTGGCTTGCAGCTCCAGCCGCGTTTCCCCGTCGGGAAGCGGGCGGACTCCCGCCACCAGCTCTTGCTCCAAAAGCTCATTGGGGTCGTGACCGTCATACCAGCCAAGCAGCACGGCCATGACCATCTCCGCGTCCCCGTCCTGGTAATGCAGCCATTGCTTTTGCCGGATCCGGGCCGGGGTCTTGTCGCTCCAGAAATCGATGCCCAGGACCTTGGCATGCGCAAACCAGATCGAGCGGTGGTGGTCGTGATCGGGCGCTCCAGGGTGCCCCATGCGCGTTAGCGAGCTGGCGGATGGCCCACGTAGAGGATAGAAGAAGGGGCGCGGAGAGGTCGGGCCGAAGTGCCAGCCGAGCCGTTCAACACCATCCACCTGAAAGGACACTTGGTCCCCAGGCAGCGGCATCAGCTCGCAGCGCATGATCACATCTCCAGCAAACTCCCCCAACCCAGATACATGCCCAGGATGACGAGGAGGGCACCCAAACTGAGGAACAGGCCCCATTTGACAAGCATGACGGTGCGCTGGAAGCGCGGTTCGAGAGTCGGGTCCGCCAGCACGCCCTGAAGAAACTCGACCCGACGCGCAATCGTGGAATGCTGCCACGATTGCAGCCACCCCGGACGTTCGCGACTGATTCCGTTCAGCGAAGCGACTTTTTCCAGAGCGTTAATGAATGTGCGGATTCCGGTCGGACACAGTCCGCGCCCGGCTGACATGATTTCCACCCCTGCATCGTGTCCGTGACAGTTGCTGTGGGCACAAGAGACCGCCCGGCATCCGTAAATATCGGCCTGGCGCTCACAACGCCGCGATAGGAAACCAAAGACCACGAAGATGTAGGCACCAACCAAACCGAAGAGCGGCAGCAACACCAGATCTTTCCGCAGCGTCAAATTGACCAGCGATTTCAAGTTGGCTGCATCCCAAATTTGCATCACCACGGCGAGGCTGATCATCATGAAAGCCAGATAGTAGAGCATGTGCCGGTGCCGGATATGACCGGCTTCGTGGCCGAAGACAGCTTCCACTTCCTCGCCGGTCATTTCCGTGATGAGCCGATCAGTAAAGACCACGTAGCGGAGCACGGGCAGAATGCCCACGACCATGGCGTTGGCGACGCCGCCATGCGTATCCCAGAGCAGGATATTGCTGAACCGAAATTTCAGGCGCCGCGAAGCGGCCAGGAGCCGGGTCCGCAGCGGGCCCTCGGGCAACGGTTTCAATCCCAGGAACAAGCGTACCGCCCAGGGCATGCAGGCGTAGACGGCCAATGCGGTAAGGAAAGCTCCCACGCCGGCGAGTGTGCGGTAGTTGTCATCTGGCTGAGGGATCAGAGGCGGCAGGTCCTTCACCGTGATCAACAACAAGAGCGGAACCAGGACGAGCCCCAGGTGGAAGCGGATATGAAAGACGAGATAAGCCCACCGACTCCAGTAAGGACTTGCGCCCGACGAAAGGGGGGCGGCATCATGCAGGGCTCGGTCGGCATCGTAAAAGAAGAACCAGGACAGGACCAAGCCGATCAAGAACGGTGCGAGAATGAACAGCTCCGTGCCGGGCCACATGACTTGCAAGTCTTCTGCTGCTGGCGGCGGTCCCCAAGTGAAGAGGTCCTGGATGAACCAGCCCCAGCCCAGCAAATAGAGCCCGACCGCAAAAACGAAACACAGAGCCAGGATATGATAAAATCGCCAGGTGCTCAGCCGGCGCAGCAGGAACTCGCGCTGTTCGGGGTGACGGACGAGCTGCCGGCGCGTCCACTGCGCCAGGGACGTGGCCGCGGCCACCACCAAGACCACTCCCAACCAGGTCAGAGCGATGCCCCCCGGAATGCCGATCCACGAGGGCGGCTCTTGCCAGCCCACCGGCACGCAGGCTACCATCAGCAAGAGCAACAGCAGGAAAGGCATAAAATACGTCTCCGAAAACGACCGCCACACCTAGGCATGACTCATTTTACCGTCTGTCGCAAGGGTCGCAAGGACAGCCAAAAGGCCGTCGAGAAGCGGTTTCATTCAGCATTGGCGCGAATACCCCAGCGCTGCGGGAAAGCCTCTGCCATCCAAAACTGCAATCGCCGTGCCACGTTTAAACCGATGTCAGTATGTGGCACGTCCGCCGCTGAGGTCATAGCATTGGCCCGTCGTGAAGCTCGCCTCGGGGCTGGCAAGGAAATGGGCGAGGGCAGCAACTTCTTCCGGGCGGCCCATGCGGCCCAAGGGAATGCGCGAAACCATGTAATCAATCGTCGCTTGGGGCAACTGTTCGAGAAGGGGAGTGGCGATGACGGCCGGGCTGATGGCGTTGACCGTGAGGTCGCCCTTGCCGGCTACCTCCTTGGCAAGCGACTTGGTTAGGGCAATCAGGGCGGCTTTGCTTGCCGAATAAGGACCCAGGGCCGGGTTGCCTTCTTTGCCGGCCACGGAAGCGATATTGATGATGCGGCCAAAACGGCGCGTGAGCATGCCCTGAATAACCGCCCGGCACCAAAGGAAGGGCCCCACGAGATTCACCGCCAGGACACTCTCCAGGTCGGCTTGGGTCAGCTCCCAGATGGGCCCTGCTTTACCTGTGATGCCAGCATTGTTCACCAAAATATCCACAAAGCCCAAGCTCTGCTCGATCGCAGCGAAAGCACGGCCGATGTCGCTCTCGGAGCAGACATTGCCCACCACCGCCAAACCGCCCAGGGCAGCAGCGACTTGCTCTGCCTTGGCGCGGTCCAGGTCGAAGATGGCGACCTTGGCCCCGGCTGCTGCCAAACGCCGGCCGATTGCTTCGCCAATCCCTTGACTGCCGCCGGTTACCACCGCTACCTTACGATCCAACCGAAAAAAGGTTTCCCCGGACGCCACTGTTTTGCCTCACACAAAGAGTCCAAGAAGGGGTCGCCTGAGCTTGTTTTCTGGCGCCGATTCGATATACTCACAAACGTACACTTGTTCAAGCAGTCGCAGTACTCCACCCATTTTATTGATCAGCGAGGAGAAACCATGGCGGACCAAGCGGTCGACCGCGAACTGAAGAACGCCTTGGCACAAATCGAGAAGCAGTTCGGCAAGGGCGCCATCATGCAACTGGGCGAAAACTCCGGCCTCGACGTGCAAGGCATTTCCACAGGGGCGTTGAGCCTGGATGTGGCCTTGGGCGGCCACGGTCTGCCCCGCGGCCGGATCATCGAGATCTTTGGACCGGAATCCAGCGGCAAGACCACGGTCGCCTTGCACGCCGTGGCCTCGGCCCAAAAGCAAGGGGGCGTGGCCGCCTTTATCGATGCCGAGCATGCCCTCGACCCAAGCTGGGCCCGGCGCGTCGGCGTCGATCTCGAGAGCCTTCTGGTGAGCCAGCCTTCCTCGGCGGAGGAAGCTTTGAAGATTGCCGAAATGTTGATCAAGTCCAATGCCGTGGACATCATTGTGATCGATTCGGTGGCGGCGTTGGTGCCGCGTTCCGAGGTGGAAGGGGAGATTGGCGACCAGCACGTCGGCTTGCAGGCCCGCTTGATGAGTCAGGCGCTGCGGATCCTCAACCCGGCCATCTCGCGCACCAAGACGTGCATGATCTTCATCAACCAGATTCGCCAAAAGATCGGCGTGATGTTTGGCAATCCGGAGACGACCTCCGGCGGGTTGGCACTCAAGTTTTACAGCTCGGTCCGTCTGGATATTCGCAAGGTGACCGCGGTCAAGGATGGCGACGAGGTGGTTGGGGCCCGTGTCAAGGTCCGCGTGGTCAAGAACAAGGTCGCACCTCCCTTCCGGCAGGCCGAATTTGACTTGATGCACGACCACGGCATCAGCCGCGAAGGCGACTTGCTCGATCTGGGCCTTGAGGACAAGCTGATCGACAAGAGCGGTGCCTGGATTAACTACGGCGAGGTCCGCCTGGGCCAGGGCCGGGAGAATGCCAAGCAATATCTCCGCGATAATCCGGCGTTGGTGGAGGAAATCACTCGCAAGATCCTCGAGAAACGGGGCCTGGTTGCCAGTTCTGCGCCTGTAGCGGAAAGCAATGGCGAACCAAGTTCGCCAGCCAAGCCGGAGCCCAGCAAGAAGGAAGCCAGCGGCCGTCGAGCTTCGGCCGTGGCCGAATAAACGCCGCCATTTGTCGCTGGAAAGCGCAGCCTGGAAGCGGTACAACTTATACACGCACTCTTCGCTGAGCGGCGGTTCCATGAGCCGCCGCTCAGCGCTCTGACAGGGACCCGTGTATGTACCGCACCTACCTGGTGTTCACGCTGGCTGCTCTCGTTGGTTGGACGCTGGAACTCCATGCCGACAAGCCGTCCACGCTCGCCGATGCCTTGGCTCTTGAAAAAGCGGTGCAGGACGCCATTCAACAAGCGGAGCCCTCGATTGCCTGCATTCTGGTTTCCCGCAGCGAAGCCTACCGAGAGCTTTTTCGCGATCAGCCGCCGCCCGATAAGCCCGGTCAGCTGGGCGCGTTCAACCGTTCGCAGCTCCTGCATCGATCGCGCCCGTTTCATCGAGCGGATGATTTTCAAAAGGAGGAAATTCTCCGCAAGAAATGCGATCTCGCCGATCCGGACACTGTGCCGGAAGCGTACGGCAGCGGGGTCGTGATCGACGATCAGGAACTGCTGATCCTGACGAACTATCACGTGATCCGCGACGCCACCAAGATCTATGTCCGCTTGCCGGGCAAACCAGGAAGCTATGCCGATATCCATGCAGCCGACCCGCGCAGTGATCTGGCCGTGCTCCGTCTGCTCGACAAGAATGTGCGGCCGATTCATAAACTGAAAATGGGCGACGGCGGCAGTGTCCGCAAAGGACAATTTGTGATTGCGTTGGCCAATCCCTTCGCGGCCGGCTTTCGCGATGGCAGCCCCAGCGCCTCGTGGGGGATTGTCAGCAACCTCCAGCGCCGGGCCGCCGCGGATTCCGAAGACGACAAACAGAATACTCCGTTGCATGTCCATCCCATCCTGCTCCAGACCGATGCCCGCCTCAATCTGGGTTGCAGCGGCGGTGCCCTGCTGAATCTCCAGGGCGAGCTGATCGGCCTGACGACGTCCCGGGCGGCGATCAACGGCAGCGAGACGGCCGGGGGCTTTGCCATCCCGGTGGACATGAACGTGCGGCGCATCATCGCGCGACTTCGGGAGGGGAGGGAAGTGGAGTATGGCTTCCTGGGTGTCGGACCGGCTACCGGGGCACGGGCCGGCGATGCTTTCCGCATCGGCGCCGTAACCCCCGGCTCGCCCGCAGAGAAAGCCCTCCTGAGTCCCGGCGAATCCATCCTGGCCGTCAACGGGGCACGCGTGCACGATTTCGAGGATTTGGTGTTGATGATTGGGACCTTGATGGCCGGCTCAGAGGTGCACCTGAAAGTCCAGGTCGATCACGAGCACGCCCGCGAAGTATCCGTGAAGCTGGCCAAGTTTTACGTGCCCGGCAAGAGCATCGCCTCCAACCGGCCGTCCATGGCCCGCGGCATCCGTGTGGATTATGCCAGTGTGCTCCTGCTCCGGCCGCCGTCCCAGGGCCAGCGGATCCCCGAGGGCGTAGTCGTCAGCGAGCTACAAACCGGCAGCGCTGCCGCCGCCAAGCTGAGAGTTAACGACGTGATTACCCATGTCAAGGTTGGAGACGGCTTCCTTCCGATCAGCAGTCCAGATGAGTTCTACCGCGAAGTCGCGAAGCTTAAGCCGCGCGAACCGCTTTGGCTTTCCCTGTTGAATTCCCCCGAGCCGGTGAGAATCGACTGACATGCGTTATGCCATTTGCAACGAAACCTTTGAGGGCTGGGACCACGCTCGCATTTGCGGCTTCGTGGCCGAGCTGGGCTACACCGGCCTGGAGATCGCACCGTTTACGCTGGCCCCGCTTATCACCCAGGTCTCGGACAAACAGCGCCGCCTCCTGCGTAGCCAAGCGGAGGAACAGGGGCTCCGGATCCTGGGTTTACACTGGCTCTTAGCCAAGACAGAAGGGTTCCAGCCCACGTCCGACTCGGAGACCGTGCGCCAGCGAACGGCCGACTATCTCATCGAACTGGCCCGCTGTTGTCGTGACCTGGGAGGCGACGTGATGGTGTTCGGCTCGCCGGCTCAGCGGCGCATCCCTACCGGAGCGACGCGCGCCCAGGCAACCGACTACGCCGCCGAAACCTTCCGTCGGGCGCTCCCTGGCATCGCTGATTGCGGCGTGAAGCTCTGCCTGGAACCGCTCACGGCGCAGGAAACCGACTTCATCAACAGCTGTGCCGAGGGGGCAGAGCTACTCGACCGCGTGGACCATCCGAGTTTTCTTCTCCACCTCGATGTCAAGGCGATGGCTTCCGAGTCCACGCCGATGCCGGAACTGATTCGCCGCTACGCTCCCCGCAGTGGCCATTTTCACGCCAACGATCCCAATAAACGGGGGCCGGGGTTTGGCAACACCGATTTTGTGCCGATCTTCCAGGCACTCCGCCAGAGCGGGTACGGTGGCTGGGTGTCGGTGGAAGTGTTTGATTATTCCCCGAATCCCGAAACGATTGCCCGTGAGAGCCTGCGCTACATGCAGGAATGTGCGTCCAAGGTCGGGTGCTGATTTCCGATCCATTGGCAGCGGTTCGGAAAGCCGCGCGGGGTCGCGCTTCGCACGGTTCTCCGAACCACCGCTAACGGATCGTTTCCCAGGAGATTGCCGCAGTGAACGCTTCGATCGCTTGTTGCCTCCTACTCGCTGCGACTTCGCCGCAGATTCATGCGGCCGGACTTGAAGCCGGTTTCGCTGAAACGGATATTACCCCCAAGCTCGGGAGCAAACCGGTCTACATGGCCGGCTTCGGACAGAACCGCAAAGCCACCGGCGTCCACGATCCGCTCAAGGCTCGGGCCGTTGTGCTGAAGGACGAAGAACGCAAGCTCGCTCTGGTTTCTGTCGACCTCGTCGGCTATTCGCTCCCCGAGGTCGCGGCGGTCCGCCGCCAACTTCCCGGATTCGCTTATGTGTTGGTCTCCAGCAGCCATAATCACGAAGGCCCGGACACCATCGGCCTGTGGGGGCCCAATCCTTTCCAATCTGGCGTCGATGCCGCGTACATGAAGTTCGTGCAGGAGCAACTCGTCCAGGCGGTGCGCGCCGCCGAGGCCAATGCCAGGCCGGTAACAGCCCGCCTCGGGACCAACCGCGCCCCCGAACTGCTTCACGATGGCCGTGAACCGTACATCAAGCACGACGAGTTGGCGGCCATTCAGTTCCTCGACAAATCGGGCAAGCCAGTCGGCATCCTGGTGCAATGGAATTGCCATCCGGAGACGCTGGGGAGCAAGAACACCGAGCTCAGCGCCGACTTCGTCGGTGCGACGGTGAATCATCTCCATGCCAAATACGGTTGTCCGGTGGCCTACTTTACCGGAACGGTCGGCGGACTCATGACCTCGCTGCATGTCGATGTCAAGGATGAGACGGGGCGATTGCTGGCCGACGGGACGGTGGAGAAAACCGAGCGCTATGGCCGGCTGATCGGCCAATTGGCGGAGCGGGCGCTGACAGAGAGCCGGCCGATTCAGCTCACCCCGTTGGCTGCCCACCATCGGGAGGTTTACGTGCCGCTGGACAACAAGATGTATTTGCTTGGCCGGCAGCTGGGAGTGCTGACACGGGAGCCGTTCGTCTGGGCGGACGATCCGTACCAGGCAGCTCCGGCCGACGAAAAGACTGCCGGCAAGCGGCTCTGTATCCGTACCGAAATCGGCTGGTTGCAATTGGGCGAGCTTTCCATCGCGCTGATTCCGGGTGAGATCTATCCCGAGCTGGTGCTCGACAAGGTGCAAGATCCGCCCGACCCCGGAGCCGATTTTCCTCAAGCGCCAATTGAGCCGGCGATTTACAAGCAGATGCCCGGGCCCTCCCGCCTGCTGATCGGCCTGGCGAACGACGAAATCGGCTACATCATTCCGAAACGCCAATGGGACGAAAAACCGCCCTTCTGTTACGGGCGCAAGCAGTCCCAGTACGGAGAAATCAACAGCGTGGGGCCGGACGCAGCACCGGTTCTGTGCGAGGCGTTCAAGCGGATGGTTGAGGCAAGAGAGTGATGCGGGCCGAAGCACAATCAATGGTGTCCATGGCCGCACCACTCGACGACGGACACCATTTCCCGATCAGGGCGTCTGCATGCGCCGCCATCTCCATCCAATCAGCCCGACTGTGCCAGCGCTGAGCAGCAGGAGCGCCGCAGGCTCGGGAATGGGACTGGCGGCGGGAACGGCCACGAACCCATGCTGGACGCCGTTCGCCCCGTAGTAATAACCCACGATCTGGCCGGCGTTATTGATCCCTACTACCGAGGTCGCCGTCGATCCCGGTACGTCAATCGTACTGTAGTGGTTGCCGCTGAGCACGAAGCCATGCTCATTGTTGGCCGAGTCCGCATAGCCCCCTGTGATATCGCCAGCGTCGTTGATCGCGTCAGCAAAGTTCTGGATCGATCCCGGCGGCCGAAGCGTCGTAAACGTATCGTTGCTGAGGAGGAAGCCGTGGCCCAAAACAGCTTGAAACTGGTAGTAGCCAACGATCTGGCCAACCGCGTTGATGGCATGGGCTTGCGTATTGGTGGATCCGGGCGGATCGAGGGGCTGATAGTGGCCGCCGCTCAACAGAAAGCCGTGCGAATCGCCGTCGATCGGCGAGTAATAAGAGCCGACGATTTGGCCCAGCGCGTTGATCCCATAGGCTGATGTGCCCGCGCCGCCCGGAACATCGAACGTCGTATAACTCCCACCGCTGAAGAGAAACCCGTGCCCACCGTTGTTTTGGTTGGTATAACCCACGACCTGACCGAGTGCATTGATCCCTTCGGCGTAGGTAGACAAAGCACCAGGCACGTCGAGTGTCGTATAGCGGCCGCTGCTCAGCAGAAAACCGTGGCTTCCCTGGCGATCGGTATACCAGCCCGAAATCTCCCCCGCGTCGTTGAGCGCCACGGCTCGGGTCGATTCGGAGCCGGGAACATCGATCGTGGTGAAGACGTAGTTCGGCCGGGCCGTCGCCGGTCCTGTCCCGCCGGTGAGCAGCACCAAGACCGCCAGCCCAGCGACGACCGCCGGCGCGGCCAAGCCTTTCCGAAAAAGAGCCATGAGATGATTCTCCAAAGAGATGAGACAATGACAGGCCATTGGCCATAAAGCAATGGCTCTATTGTGGGTGCGAAGAAAGGACACTGTCAAGAAGCAATTCCGGGCATGCGTTCGAGTATAGGGATCGGGTTCAGGCAAGTCCCGTGCTGCGCAATTTGCTTTTGGCGTCCTTGGCGAGCTTCGACCGCGGTGAGCGCTGGATCGCCAGACGCAGCGCCTGGGCGCCGAACTCCCTTTCCTGCCGATTTCCCTCGGCGAAGTGAAATCCGACGTAAAACCAATCTTCCGGCGCTAGCCATTTCGCCTGCTTCAGCCGCTCGGCCGGATCGACATCATGGCTGTGAATCAGCCGAGCAAATTGCTGCAACGACGGATCCGCGGTCCGAGATTCAACCGCCAAATCGTGCTCGGAGACCTTGAGTCCGCACGCCGCCATCTCGAAACGGAGCGCTTCCCCGCAAGCGGGGTCGCGGGTCAGAAGTCTCCAATAGATCAGAGCGGCCGCATACGCCTTCTTTTTCCGCAAACCCAAGGCGCGGGCTTCGAGCTGTTCGCGGAGGGCCGCCGCATCAGCTTCACGCAACAGAAAGAGCAGCGCATCGGCCCGCCGGTCGCCCGCTTCCAGATAGGTACAGGCCTGAGAAAACAGCTTGCCGCGTAGCCCAGCCGGGTAATCGCGCACAAACGGTGCCTGGGCGCGGGCAAACGTCCAGGCCTCGTCCACAGACGTGGTCTCCCGGAGCGCCACGGCCAACGCCTCCCGGCCGTGCTTCGTTTCTGCCAGGCGTGCGCGCGCTTCGTTCCGCAGGGCAGGATCCGGATGGCGGAGTTGCCGCAAGAGGGCCTCCGCCACCTTGGGCGTATCCTTATCAGCCAACCGTTCGAGTGCAAAACGTCGCACAGCCGGGTCCGGAGCGTCCAGGAGTACCAGCCAATCGTCCAGGGCCCGATCGGCGACCGAGACCGTCTTCAGGATCATGAGCGCCGGGGCGGCCACGCGAAAATCCGCATCGCAGGCACAGTCCAGCAGGCGTTTCAGCTTCTCCTTATCCACGGAAGGGGAAAGGGCGCCCAAGGCTTGCAGGGCCGCGGCCCGCAGCTCGGGCGGGTGGGGTGGCTCGATGCGTGGCCAAAATGCGGCTGCGCTGCGTGGGTCGCCGAGCGCGGCCAGCAAGCGGACCAGGGCGGTCTCGGAAGGCGGTGCGAGCGAGGACCCTTTCCGTGGCTTCACAATTTCCAGGACGTGATCAACCAACGCCCGCCGTTGTGCGGCCGAAAACGACGCGATTTCCCCGAGCAAGGATCGGACCGCGGCATCTACCACGCCCGGATCGCTGTCTAAGAGGACATCGATCGTAGCCGTCCCCGCACCGGCGGTGCCTCCGGCAGGCAGGGCCGAGGCAATGCGGCGGCGGAGTCCGGGCGGAACCTGGCCCATCAAATCCTGAAGGGCCCGGATTCCCTTCGCTCCGAGCCGGGCCGCTGCCTGGGCGGCCACCTCGGCCTCCACTCCGCCAGCCCGGATGAGGGCCAAGAGTTGGGGCAGGGCCTGGTCGATCTTTAGCTGCCCGATGGCAGCCATGACCGGGATGCGAAACGATGCCTCGGGATCCCGCAGGGCCTGGCACAACCCGGTGGCGAGCTGGACATCGCGCGTACCAATGGTACCCAGGACCTGTGCTGCACAGCAGCGCAGCTCAAGGGGATGGTCAGGCTCCAGCAGCTGAAGAAGCTTTTTGCCGGTCGCGTCAAGCATCGGTGGCACACAGGGTTTGCCCGATTATCCCTCAGTATATGACCGAGTGCCGCCGCTGACGCGAACCTTGTTGTTAGAACCACGAACCCAAAGGTGTCTGGAACTCTCCCATCAAAGTTCCAGACATCTTTGGGTTCGTGGTTCTTCGAAGAGCCTGCGCGGACATTCACGCCGGGAATGGCTTACGGTGTATAGGGCCCCGGTTGCGCCAGCGGTTGCGGCGCGATGCGCGGCGGAGGATTCAGGGGTAGCACATTTTGCGGAGCCGTGGAAGGCACAGGGGCGATGGCTGGGCCACCCGGCACAGCGCCATTCGGGATCGGTCCCTCCATGATGGGTCCTTCGGTGTCAGGCACAGCGCCCGAGTCGCAACAACCGCCAGACATCCGGGCGCGAAATCGGTCTAACAGGGGAAACTGCGACAGGCTTACACAGCCACTCACCAGGCCAAGACCGACCGCCACCACAACGGTGGCCAAACGCAGGCGAAACATGGAGGTTCCCTCATCGTGACGGATCGAAAGGAATCGCGAAGGGTGCTGGGAAGCCCGAGCCTTCCCACATCGTAATCATGCGCCAGAAATGAGAAGGGGGCAAACCACCGCCCTCAAGCAAGCAAGCCCACGGGGGCTGGACCTCGTGGGCTTGCTTGCTCTGTAACGGTTCTGACAGGCCGCGGTGAGCGGCGGCCTAGCGAGAGGATTTGGCAGCCAATTTGATTTGGCCACGCAGGTACTTGAGGGCCATCTCCAGCTGGAGATCTTTGAATTCCGGCTTCTTCTCCTTAACCGGAAGATCGCGGCGTGGGATGATCTCGGAGTCGTGTTGGTGTTCGTACAAGTCATCGCGCTCCCGTTCCGACAGCTTGAGGCTGAAACCCTTATTGGGGCTCACTCCCCATTCATCTTCCTCTTTGCCAGAGGTGCTCGACTTGTTGAGGTTTTTGCCGTTGGGCCGCCAGAAGGAGGCGGTGGTCAGCTTCAGTTCGCCGCCCTCAAAAGGTTGAATGTTCTGGACGCTCCCTTTGCCGTAGCTCCGCTCGCCCATGATGATCGCGCGCTCGTGATCCTGCAAGCAAGCCGCCACGATCTCACTGCCACTGGCGCTCATGCCGTTGACCAGGCAAACCATCGGGAAATCGAGGAAGCTTCCTTCATGGTGGCCCCGTTCCGTCGTCTCGCGGCCGGCTCGTGGCTTAATGGTCACGATCTTGCCGTCGTCGATGAACAGGTCGGAAATCTGCACGGCGCTGTTGAGTAGCCCGCCCGGATTGAAGCGGAGATCGAGGATCACGCCGCCAATTCCGTCCGCATGGAGCTTGGCCATGACACGGGCCAAATCCCGCGCGGTATTGCGGGCAAAACTGGTCAGGCGAATGTAGCAAATCTTGTTCTCGGGATCGATCACGTAATTCCATTCGTCGTTGTCCAGCCGCTTGATCCCCATCACGGATTCGACCTCGATGACGGCGCGGCGAACCTGGAATTCCAGGGGTTCGGTACTTCCTTCCCGATCCACGACCAGCTTGATCTTGGTACCGGGTTTGCCCTGGATCTTCTTGACGGCATCGGAGGTCGTCATGCCCTTGGTCGAGATCACTTCCGGCTCGGAGAGGGACTTCCCTTTGTCGTCTTCGTAGCGCGTGATGGAGACGATCAAATCGCCTGCTTTCAGACCAGCGACATGGGCCGGGCTGCCTTTGAGCGGCGTCACGACTTGCAACAAGCCCTTGGCACGGTTTTCCCGGATCTGAATACCGATACCTTTGAATTCTCCGGTCGTCTCTGTCGTAAACCGCGCGATCGTTTCGGGGTCGATATAGGTCGTATACGGGTCGAGATGGGTCAGCATGCGCTGCAATGCATGATCGATATCCTTGTGATTATCCAGATCCTCGCGCTGCCCGAGGCGCTCCCGGACTTCCGCCAGCAACGCGGTCAGCTCAGCCTCCCCCATATCGCGAACGGTGTTGAGCCGCTCCCGGATATCGGCCGGGATCTTTTCATCGATCTGGCGGTACAGGCCACGGATGGCCCAGGCGACCATGTCTCCCTGATTCACTTCCTTGACGTAGCTGTCACGAATGATTTGCGTGGACTGGATGACCTTGGCAGCGAAGTTGAAGGCTGCGGAGCGCTTGATCTTCAACGCAGCCAACGTCTTCGTTCGTTCCGCGCCAAACTCGTCGACGGTCAGTTTGCCGTCCACCAGACGCTGGTATTGCCGTCGGAGCCCCTGGTAAGTGTTCAACTTGGGCATCCGTTCCAAAAGCGATTTTCCTTCGCTCGCCCATTCCTTGGAGATCTTGCCGTCTTTGGCGAGCTGATGAAGCTTGTCGAGGCGCTCGTTTACCTTGGCTGTCACGGCCGGGTTGTGTGTCAGAACGAAATCGGAGCCGTGACTTTCCAAGATGTGCGGGATTTGCCGTCTTTCCTCGTCCCCCTTGCCGACCTTGCGCACTTCTTCCGAGATTTGCTTGTCCAGGTAGTCCCAGAGTTCGTCCACCGTGACGAGTCCATCCGGCTCGTAGCCCTTGCTGTCGGCCGCTCCTTTGAGCCCTTCCAGCAGCGTCTTGGTGAAAATTCCGTGCTCCTTAGCATCCAGCGACTGCGACAGGCCATTGGTCGCCAGAAATACAACGCGGCCCGGTGCCGACGATTCCTCTTCCTTCGGAGCGACGCCCCGGAATTCACGGAACGAGCTTGTCCCCAGAGTTGGCTCCGGAACGGATTGGGGGCCATGCAGGAAGCCCCGGAAGTTCACATCGATGAGCGCGCAGAAATGCTCACTTTTCAAGGGGTCCAGCTCTTGCTCGATATCGCCGGCGGCCACGCTGGACTTGGCCCGGTCTTTCAGGGTGGAATCACTGGCCAAATAACTGAGCCGGCTGCTGGAGCTGCCGATCGGCGCTCCCTGGCCAATGAACGCAAAGATCACCAGGTCATCGCGCTGGGCCTTGGTGCCGATCCAGTGCAATGCCTTGAGGATGTTTTCACGCGTCGCCGGCTGGCTTTTCCGACCACTGTCCGGACTGCCGAGCAGGAGACGAATATGGTCAGCATCGACGCCCAGATAGTCCTTGTCGGTAAAGAGATCGTAGAGTGCTTTCGCATCGGCCTCGGCGTGTGGACGCGGTTTGATTTGTGGGTCAGCGTACTGGCTAATCCCGACCAGCACGACATAGGTGTGTGATGTCTCAGCCGCCCACGCCGGCAGCGCAAGCAGCGACGCCAAAATTACACCGGTCAGCAAAACCGTCCATCTCGCCTTGGTCATGAAAAACGATCCTTTCGGCTGGGCACTCAGGGACAACGCGGGAGATCCTCCTGTCCGGTTGGGGTAGCTAAAGAAGAGACGATCCAGGGCAGGCACTTCCAACCTAACCACCTTCCAGGCCGGCACCAACGGATGAGGTACACCCCGCTCCTTCCAACAAGTCACGAAAACCATCTCCTGTTTCTATTCTGACTGTCAATCCGAGCCAGTCAACCCATTTCACCCAGACCAGGGGTGTGCAGACGTATAGAAACGGGGTAGCCGTTGTCAAGCCAGGCGATTGAGAATCTCGATACCCCGCTCCAGAGTCTGGTCGTCGGCCGCATAGCTAATGCGGAAATGCGTATCCCTTGCGCTGAATACGCCGCCGGGGATGACGAGGAGATTGTTGCGGATGGCCTCGGCCACAAACTCGCTGCCGGTGCCCCGGGGGACCTGGGGAAATAGATAAAAAGCGCCGCCGGGTTTCCTCAGCTCATAGCGATTCTTTAAGCCGGCGGCCATAAAATCCCGCTTCCTTCGGTACTCGTCCACGAAAGCCGATACATCGCAGTCCCAGGCCACCACGCCGGCATGCTGGACCATGCTGGGGGCGCAGACGAAGCTGAATTGCTGTAGCTTGATCATTTCCTGGATCACGCGCTGGGGCCCATGCGCATATCCCAGACGCCACCCGGTCATGCCGTATGCCTTGCTGAAGCCGTCGAAGACGATGACCTGGTCGTTGAACTCCGCCGGGCTCACGTACGGCGTGTCATAGCAGAAAACACGATAAATTTCATCACTGAATAGAATCAGGTTGCGCTCCCGAGCGAGCGCGGCCAAGTCGCGGAGCGTTTGCCGGGAGTAGACGATACCGGTCGGATTCGCCGGACTGTTGACAAAGATCGCCTTGGTCCGTGGGGTCAGCGCAGCCCGCACCTTCTCCATATCGATGGCGAAATCCGGATACGTATCCACGAGAACCGTCGTGCCGCCGACCAGCGTGATCAGGTGGGGATAGATGACGAAGTACGGATCGAAAACGATCACCTCATCGCCAGGGTTGATCGTGCAGCACAGGGCCAGCACAAGGCCGCCGCTCGTTCCGCTCGTGATCACGAGATCGCGGTCGGGGTGCGGATAGGCCTTGCGGACATCGGCCAAAATCTTCTCGCGCAGTTCCGGAATGCCCTGGGTTACGGTGTAGCCGTTGTATCCCTGATCGATGGCGGCGTGCGCTGCCGCCTTGATTGGTTGGGGCACATCGAAATTCGGCTGGCCGATGCTCAAATTGACGGGGTCTTTGAGGCTGCGAGCCAGCTCGAAGACCTTGCGGATGCCCGAGGACTCGATGTGGCGCATCCGGTCGGCGATCCAGCGATCGTGCATGGACGTTCATCCCTTCGGCAAGTGGACACCGTTGGAGTATAACCGGAAGGACCTCGGCGAGCCAGTTCGGTCAACGCGAATCGAACGTGAAGCACCGCTCACCACTCGAACGCTTCCAAGCGATCTTCCGGGGCGTGAACCAGCTGGTCGGCCAAGTGGTCCAGGGCTCCCTGGATCTCGCTGACCCGTTCGGGCCGTTTGTGGGCGTTGGTCTCCAGGCAGCTGTGGATCAGCTCGCACAAAGCAGGCGGTGCGGCCGGGTTATGCTCCTGTACCGGCTTGAGCAAGTGGGCCTGAATCTTGGCATCGATCGGCAGATCGCTTTTCGCGGCCGAGCTAGGCGGCAACCGCCAGGTAACCAAGCGGTACATGGTCGCACCAAGATTGTAAATGTCCGTCCGTTCGTTCACGATGCCCTGTTTGGCCTGTTCGGGAGCCATGTACTCGGGTGTTCCCTGGACCCGGCCTTTGTTTTCGCCTTTGATCCAGGCCAGACCGTAATCGATGATTTTTACGTCGCCGGTCCGGCTCAACATGACATTGTTCGGTTTCAGATCGGCGTGGAAAACGCCGCGGCGGTGCATGTGAACGAGCCCGGCGGCAATCTGGACAAAGATTTGCACCAGCCGGGGGATGGAAAGGCGTGGCAACGTATCGAGCGTTCGCCCGTTCACATACTCGATGAGCAAGTGCAGCTTGCGCATTCGGAAAAGCCAATCTCGAACTGTTTCCAAGGCAAAGATTTTAATCAGATTGCGGTGGTCCAGCATTTGGGCGACTCGGTATTCGTGTTCTGCCTGGTCCAGAAACTTGAGGTCCTCGCGTGTGCTGATGGGCACGACTTTGAGGGCATAGTTCTTGGAGTCGGCACTGCGGCGAATATGTAATATGGTACTGTTAGCACCGCTTCCCAGGGTTTCGACGACTTGAAATCGGCCGATCGACTTGATGCTCGTGCTCATGGGTTCCCCAGAAACAGCGGCGCCGTCTTTGGCAGCATGATAGCGCGCAGCCGACCACCGTCGCAAGGCGATGATCGCGTGGTACCTTTCCCACGTGGTGGCGATGACCAGAATCGATACCGAGGAACGAGTGCTCCAGGATTCCGACGTGGCTCCGGAGATTGAACGCCTGACCCAGGATTATGGCCGGGAAATCTTCGCGCGCATCGGCCACCAGGGGCCCTGGCTGTTGAGTCCCGGCTGGTGGGACGATCGCCTCATGGACTGGACCATGAGCGATGAAGCGATGAAGGTCCAGCTCTTCCGTTTCATCGATGTGCTTCCTCTGCTCCATTCGCCGCATGAGGTCAACCGCCATCTGTTCGAATATTTGAGCGCGCTCGGTCCCGATTCGCCCCGGTGGTTGCGGCTGGGTCTTGGGTTGCTGTCCCGCAACGGGGTAATCGGCCGGCTCGTGGCCAGGACGGCGCGCAGCAATGCCGAGCGTCTGGCCCGGCGGTTCATCGCCGGCTCCCATCTGGACGAAGCCATCCAGACCATTGCCGGTCTCCGCCGGCGCAAACTGGCCTTCACCATCGACCTGCTCGGCGAGGCCACCATCACCGAAGTGGAAGCCGACCGGTACCAGGCCGAATACCTGACCTTGATCGAGGGCCTTAGCGGCCAGGTCAACGCTTGGCCAGCGATCGAACAGATCGATCACGATGCGCGCGGGCCGCTGCCGCGCGTCAACGCATCGATCAAGCTCTCATCCCTGTATAGCCAGTTCGATCCGATCGATCCGGAGGGTACCAGTCGAGCGGTGCGTACCCGGCTCCGCCCCATCCTTCGAGCAGCCCGGCAAGCGCGGGCTTTCATCAACTTCGACATGGAACAGTACGCCTACAAGGACGTGACGCTCCGGATCTTTCGCGAAATCCTGGAAGAAGAAGAATTCCGCGATTGGGCCGACGTCGGCATCGCCCTCCAAGCTTACCTGAAGGAATGCCTGACCGATCTCGAAGAGCTGGCGCGCTGGGCTCAGGACCGCGGCACGGCCGTCTGGGTCCGATTGGTCAAGGGGGCGTACTGGGATTACGAAACGGTGATGGCCGGCCAGCAAGGTTGGCCGGTGCCGGTCTTCACCCAGAAATGGGAGAGCGACGCCAGCTTCGAACAGTTGACGCGCTTTCTGCTGGAGCACCACGACGTACTTCGGCCAGCCCTGGGAAGCCACAATGTTCGCAGCTTGGCCCATACGCTGGCCACGGCCCAGGTACTCGGCTTGCCAGCTGGCAGCTACGAGCTGCAAATGCTCTATGGCATGGCCGAGCCGCTGAAGGATGCGCTGGTGGGGCTGGGGCAGCGTGTGCGGGTCTACACCCCATACGGCCAACTCCTGCCCGGCATGGCGTACCTGGTGCGGCGGCTTCTGGAAAACACCGCCAACGAGTCCTTTCTCCGCGCCAGTTTCGTCGAGCATATCCCCGAGGAGCAACTGCTGATGAATCCCTTGAAGAAGCCCGTAGTCCGTTCTGCGACGGACTCCGGACTCCGGACTCCGGACCAATTTCAGAACGAACCCTTGACCGATTTCAGCCGGGACCAGGCACGTCAGGCGATGCAACGTGCCCTGGACGAGGTCAAGACCCAGTTTGGGCGGACCTATCCGTTGGTCCTTGGCAACGAGCGCATCCAAACCGCAACGCTCATCGATTCGGTCAACCCATCGCATCTTCAGCAAATCGTCGGCCGATGTGGGCGGGCTACGACCGAGCAGGCCCAGCAAGCGCTGGCGACGGCCCGGGCCGCTT
>Ga0070734_10001285_pt1 | contig 38039 bp, 27 predicted proteins | sample Coa_R1_8_FD_66444 | JGI IMG/M metagenome (GOLD analysis project Ga0070734, IMG submission 66444) | Surface soil microbial communities from Centralia Pennsylvania, which are recovering from an underground coalmine fire - Coalmine... | ecosystem: Environmental > Terrestrial > Soil > Unclassified ...
CACATCCTTGCTCGCCAAATCCGGCATATGACATGACCGGCAATCCGGTTTGTCTTTGTGGTGCTTCTCCCCAAACGCCGCACCATGGCAGTTCAAACACTTCCCGCGGTAATACGCTACCTTTTCGGGCTCGCTCGGCTCCATATGCGGATCATGACAACTCCCGCACCACATCTTGTCGCCGGATTTTTTCTTGCACACGCTCATCGAAAGCGCCTCGAACTGGCTCAGTGCCTTATCCTGTTCCGTCGAACTCTTAGTCAGAACAAAGTAGTGAACGTAATCTGAAAGCTTCCCTCCGGGATTGAATTGATACAGGCGCTTCGCCGGCTGCTCCACTGCTACGGTCCCTTCAAAGTGGCACTCCATGCAAACCGAATCGCGCCGCTCCGCCGTCAGCTTCGTCGGATTCACAATGCTCCCCTTGCCATCGGCCAGGTGACCCTCGCTCTCGCCATGGCAGCGCTCGCACGTGATGCCGTTATGCAGAAACGGCGTTCCGGAGTATTTGTTTTCTGTCTCGGCAACCGGTGTCTGCAATCCGCTGGTATGACAATTCAGACAGCTCACATACGCCGGCAGATTCATAGGAATCTCTTTCGCATCGATGTAAGCGGGAGTCATATTCCATCGCCGCTCCTGCGAATACCAGTTAATCGGAGCCTCGAATAAGTAGCCCTGATCCGAAAACAAATAGGTCCGGCCCTTCTTCCCCGAGCCAACGAAATACAAAAGCTCCCTTTGTCCCCGCAGCTCTCCGCCGCGCGCATAGCTCATCCACACGCGCCCATCTTGCGTAAACACGCGATACCGCACGCCTGACGTCTTGTCGTCGAATTCGCCTGTGGTCAACCCGTCGGCAGCAGGCCCGCTGGCGCGAGCCATCACGGTCGTTTCATATGATTTGTAGATTTCCTGATGACAAGAGGCGCAGGCCTCACTACCCGCCACCATCTTTGTCGGGACTGTCGGTGCGCCCGTCCGTGGAGATCGCACCGCTAGAATGGCCGAAAGGGCCATAGCCGTACAAAAGGCTGTCCTGCTCACGCTCGCTCGATTCGACTCAGTCCGTCAGGCTGCGTCAGGCTGGTTGAAAAGCATTCGGCCTTTTCAATCGGCCGATGCATCGAGTGTAAAGGAAAACGCCGGCCCGAAGGCCGGAGCGTTTTACTCAGTTCCTTTACTGGCTCAACTCGAACACCACGCCCCTATTGCTTTCTCCACCCTGCAGCGTGGTTCCATATAGGTTCCCCGCCTTGTCGCGTAGCAACCCCGACTGGGGAAACTGTCCGTCCTTCCCGGTGAATAGATACAGGTCGCTCTCGGTGTACTTGCCCCCGCTACTTGGCGTCAGCTTGTAGATCGATCCCACGGTGGTCGTCATGTTGCCATTCGCGCAAGTGCCATACAAATTACCCACACCATCCATGACCACCCCACTGAACGGATTCGACTCCACCGCTCCATTGAACCGATACAGCACCTGCTCCTTCCATCCTGTGCTGCTTTGGAAGAGTTTGAAGGCGACGCCCCAGTTGTTCACTCCGCCGCCTTCCGTCGTGCCATACAAGTTGCCGGCCTTGTCGAAGATCAACCGCTCGGCATACGGATACCCTCCGTCCGCTCCTCCGGTGAAATTGTGAATTACTCGCGGAGCCCACTTGTTTTTTCCTACATACTGCAGCATGTAGACCACGCCAACTTGGGAAGCTCCTCCGCTCTGCGTGGTACCGAAGAGATCGCCCTTGCTGTCAAACACCAAGCCTCCAACGGGGCCACTTCCTGTCTTGATATCAAAGGTATAGATCACGTTCTCGGTCCAGTGCCCGCCTGTGCCGCGTTTCAGTTGAAAAACCGTGCCAACGTCGTAACCGCCGCCGCTGTACGTCGTTCCATACAAATTTCCATACGGATCGAGCACCAAACCCGAATACGGGTTGGCTCCATCGACGCCGCCGGAGAAGCTATGAAGCACAGTCTCAGTCCAACCGCCGTTTCCGTCTGGGCTCAACTCAAATACAACGCCGAGGTTGCTCGAGCCGCCGTTCACCGTTGTCCCATACAAGTTCCCGTTTCTATCGAGAATCACATCCGCATAATATGGGTTCGCACCATCCGCTTCTCCTGTGAAGGTGTGAACCACGGTCTGCGTCCATCCGTTTCCGTCGGGACTGAGTTCATACACAACTCCTGCGTTAATAAGACCCCCGACGAATGTTGTCCCATACAGATTTCCCGACGCATCCATCACCAAACTCGACAGCGGATTGTCGCCATCCGCCCCTCCCGTAAAGCTGTAGAGCGTCTGCTCAGTCTGGGCTACGAGACCGCTCACAAGAACCAAAACCACTGCCAGCAAACACGCAAGAGACAATCGACGATTCATACCGCACGCCCCCTCCCAGTCCAGGACCATGCTAATCCTGTTGACTGCCGAGTTCTGTTAAATATCGAAAAAAAGGCGCCGGAAGGGCCCGGCGCCGTTTGAGATACGACTCGCGAGATGCGGTCAAGCGAGAAGGTTGAAAGGGTTTTGCTGAAAGCTGATAGCTGACAGCTGAAAGCTCATTTGCTCTCCGCCACCCCCGGCGACGGAGCCCCAAAGTCCCGGCGATTATTCACAGCAGTCCGCGCAGCTCGCGTGGTCGGTGGATTCCCCGCCGCGGCTCCATACCGCTCCAGCAGCATCGGAGCCATCGCGTTCTCGGCTTCCTTCACAAAAATCATCTTGTCCTCAGAAGCCATATCGATGCGGACGAAATCTCCCAACCGCACCTGCCCGGTCGCCACAAGATTCGCCAATGGGAAAACCAAATTCCTCTCGATCGCGCGCTTCAGGTGCCGCGCGCCATATCGCGGATCGGTTCCTTCCTTCAGCAAATACTCCTTCACCGCCGTCGTGCAGTTGAAGACAAACTGATTGGTGCCCGCAGCCATCAGAACGCGCTGCTGCACCATGCCGAGTTCGATGTCCAGAATCTGCCGCAGGTGTTCATCGCGCAGCGTCTTGAACACGACTGTCTTGTCGATGCGGTTCATGAACTCCGGCGTAAACTTGCGACGCGCCGCTTCGACCGCGGTCCGCTGAATCTTGTCGTCGAACGATTCGTCAACCTCCACGGCCTTCGGCGCGAATCCAAATCCGCCATCGACCAGGCTCGTCATCTCACTCGCGCCCAGGTTCGAGGTCATAATAATGATGCACTGCGACAGATCAACCCGCCGGTTGTCCCCCAGCGTCAATGTCGCCTTGTCCAGAATTCCGAGCAGCAGTTGCCACAGCGAGTCGCTCGCCTTCTCGATCTCGTCAAACAGCAGGATCGACAGCTTCAGCTTCTCCGTGAACCACTGGTTCAGCGCTTCCTGCGTCAATAGCGGATGCGTCTCGCGATGTCCCAGATATCCCGGAGGCGATCCAATCAGCTTCGCAATCTCGTGCGAGTGCTGGAACTCCGCGCAATCAATCTTGATGCACGCCCGCGAATCCCCAAACAGCGCTTCGGCCATGGCCTCGACCACGCGCGTCTTACCTGATCCCGTGGGCCCCAGAAACAGCAGATTTCCCACCGGACGTCCCGGCGCATTCAAGCCGGCCAGGAACATCTGGTAAATCTCTACGACCTTCTCAACCGCCTGATCCTGCCCCACAATCCGGCGGCGAAGGGCTCCATCAAATTCTCCTGCGTCGTTGCTACGACGGTTCGGATCGAGCACTGTTGCGAGATTCGTTCTCATAGAATCACTGTCCGCTACCTCGGACATGTCCCTTTCGGCCGTTTAGGCTCTTTTAGATGTATTTGCCGGATTTTGTCGGTCACCAGCCCCCGCTTTTGACCTCATCCTGGAAGGCCCCACCTTCTCCAGAATCTGTGACGCGTCCGGTCACCCTGTAAATGAGCAAGCCGCTGGCCATGCCCTGTGTGCAATCTTCCACTTACAGAAGTCCTTACAATCCGCTAATTTAGCCCACCCTCACCAACATTCCCAACAGCCCGTCCAGCAGCCTCTACGAACCAGTGAGAAATACTTTGCACCATCACGGAAAGGAACGTGTACCGCCCCTCTCTAACCTGGAGCGCGTGCCCCGCCCGCTATCCCTGATCCTGAGTTAAACGCGCGGCCGGGAAGTTGTTGGCCTTCGCGTCGTCCGGTGAAATTGTCATCCTGAGCGGAGTGGACGCGAGCGGAGCGAACGGCCACGTAGTCGAAGGATCCCTACCCGCTTCCAATTCGCGTCCACGTCCACATCGGACCTCCGCCAGGTGCACACCGTGTCCACCGCCGCAAACGCTGTCCACCACCGTGGAAGAGCGGCGCTTTAAGCGCCGCGTCAAGCATCAAAAAGGTTCGAGCCTTCAGCCCCACAACTTCCCACGCCCAACCGTGTTACTCCACACGTAACTAGCGACCCTCCCCATGCGCAGCTACTATCGATTTGTAACCGGGGAGGGCCCACTTGCGTCACTCGTCTGTCCGCATCATCACGGGAATTTTCTGTCTTCTTTTCGCCGGAGCCGCCTGGATTCTTGCACCGCATTCCATCAACAGCATCGCCAATGCCCAGACGAACCAAGCCGCAAAACCAGCCGTGGCCTCGCAGTCGCAAGGTAAATTGCAGCCTGCCAGCGTCAGCCTGTCCAAGACCACGCCCCCGGCCCTGATTGCAGCCCCCGGCACCGAAATCTATACCGCCAAACGCGGAGAAGCCATCCCTACGATCGCCCACCGCTACCTCAGCCGGACGTCTTACCTCACGTCCTCCGAGCTGGCCGAAGCGATCCGTTCCGTCAATCACAAGTCGGACAACTCGAACATTCTCAAAGCCAACGAGCAGATCATCATCCCCGGCGTCATCCCTGCTCCGGTCACCGAAAAGACAATCCCCGTCGCCAGGGATTTCGAGGTCCGCGCTATCTACCTCACCGGATTCATGGCCGGAAGCGATCACGGCATCCGCGTCATCAAGCACTGGCGTGAAGTGGGCGGCAATGCCGTCGTCTTCGACATTAAAGATTCCGACGGCAGCGTCACGATCCCCTTCGAGCACCCGCTGCTGGGCGACCACCCGGCTTACATTCACGACGTGCCCAAGTTGGTGCACTTCCTGCACAGCCAGAACATGCACGCCATCGCCCGCATCGCGATGTTCCGCGACGAGCGCCTGGTCGTACATCATCCCGAACTCGCCGTCCAGTCGCGCGCGAACCACACAGCGTGGCGCGAAAACGGGAAGCTCGTCTGGACCGATCCTTCGAACCCCAAAGTGCAGGACTACGACATCGCGCTGGCCAAATACGTAGCCGGCTTGGGAGTGGACGAGATTCAGTTCGACTACGTCCGCTTCCCCGCCGAAGGCGACCAGAAAGACGCCATGTTCGTATTCCAGAAAGATCAGCCAGAACCGAAACCTGATGTCATCCTGACGTCGGCGAAAGCCGACGGAGGGACCGTACCAGTGCCGGCAGCGTCACAAGCCGCACAAGGATCGCAAGTGGCGGCCGGAGCAACGGATCAGGCCTGCACCGTTTCAGAGGCAGCCCCGAAGGGGCAAAAGAACGCAGCCCACGGCGCAAGCCGTGGGTCGAATCACCAGATCGATCAAGCCCCGAAGGGGCGAAAGAACGGATGCCAGGTCGCCAAAGAGACGCCGCACGGCATTCAGCGTTCCGACGTAATCGCCGCATTCCTGAAGCGCGCCTACGCTGAACTCCACCCAACCGGCGTTCTTCTGAGCCTGGACGTCTTCGGCGTAATGGCCTGGCAACGCCCCGTTGACCTCTCGCACACCGGACAAGACATCGTCCAAATGGCCAAATATTGTGACGTCCTCAGCCCGATGATCTACCCGTCGCACTTCTTCGGCATGGACGGCATCGAGCACCCCGGCGACGAGCCCGCTCACTTTATCGGCGAGTCCATGGACCGCTTCGAACTCATCACCAAGGGCAGCGGCGTCGTCATCCGCCCCTGGCTGCAAGCCTTCCACTGGCGCACCAAGACCTACTCGCCCGAATACATCAAGATTCAGGTAGAAACCGCCCGAGAAAAAGGCGGCGTAGGCTTCCTCTTCTGGAATGCCGCCAACGACTATTCCAAGCCGTTCACGGCGATGCCCGAAATGAAGTCCGCCAACTTCAAACAAGGATCGAAAGACCCGCGTTATTTCCGCGGCGACGAACTACCAAGCGCCACGGTCCAAGCCTCACTGACCCCAGCCCCGTCGTCAGGAGGGCACTAATCTCGATCGAAGCAGCTCCTTAACCCGATTGTCATCCTGAGCGCGGGCGAAGCCGGCGCGAGGGACCCTACGACGGTCGCCACTACCACGACCGCCAACGGGATCGCACCAGCACCCCCGAATCTCGATCGAAGTTGCGCACAAAAACTCGATGTCATCCTGAGGTCGGCGAAAGCCGACGGAAGGACTCTACGACGGTGGCCGCCCCCACGACCGCCAACGGGATCGCACCAGCACCCCCGAATCTCGATCGAAGTTGCGCACAAAATTCGATGTCATCCTGAGGTCGGCGCAAGCCGACGGAGGGACCCTACGACAGAAGCCCCACCACGACCGCCAACGGGATCGCCAGAGCACCCCCGAATCTCGATCGAAGCAGCGCACAAAAATTCGATGTCATCCTGAGGTCGGCGCAAGCCGACGGAGGGACCCTACGACAGAAGCCCCCACCACGACCGCCAACGGGATCGCCAGAGCACCCAGGAATCTCGATCGAAGCAGCGCACAAAACCCGATGTCATCCTGACGTCGGCGAGAGCCGACAAAAGGACCCTACGAACGGTCGCCGCCACCACGACCGCCAACGGGATCGCCACTCCAGTCTCTATCTCCTTATGCCCACCCATTCTCGCCGCGGTATGCGCGAGGAGCGAAGACGAATCTTCATGGAACGGGCTCAGCCCGACCTGAGAAGTGAAAGTGATCAGTGGAACCCAGCGGGAATCGCGAGCGCGTCTACGCGAATGAGATGGTGAAACCCTCGCGGCAGAGGGTCATGGCCTGACTTATTCTGGCAGTTGGATGACCGGAGTCTCAGGTCGGCAGCAAATCCCGTAATGCTGCCATAACTTAAACCAAGGGCTGTTCGCCAGCCTTTCATCGTGCCTTCGATTCGCGGCAGAGATGTCGGTTTCCTTGAGCGGCCTGATATCCGCCGCGTCGAACATCTCCTCCAGCTGGCGGATTTCATCAATGATGCGTTCAACGTCCATCCGCAACAGTATAGCGAACCAGCTTTGACCCGTCATTCCACTTTTGGCGTGAGCCACTTCGTTTGCGCCGGTGAACGCCCTTGCCAAACACTCTGTAATCAGAAGGGGCTGTACTTGTGGAGAACCCTCACTCTTTCGGGAGCATGACAAACCGGTTCTGCTGCGAGGAAGAAAGAGAGATGCCTGTACAATCGATCTCGCTTTTTCGAGACCAAAAGGAGATGCCGGTGAAATTCGCCCTCAGCATACTCGCACTCAAATTGCTTGTTACCGCCGCCTCTGCCCAGACTTTTAGCGTCTTCTACACCTTCAATTTTACCGACGGCAGCGCTCCTAACGGAGGTCTCATCCTCGACTCCGCAGGCAACTTCTACGGCACGACCCAATTTGGAGGATCGTCCAACCGCGGGATCATTTTCAAATTGGACTCCACGGGGCAGCAGACCGTTCTCTACACCTTTACCGGCTCGTCCGATGGAGGAATCCCGATCGGCCGGTTAATTCGCGATGCCAAGGGCAACCTCTACGGAATCACTTCCGTGGGCGGCGACGCCACCTGCAGTTGTGGCACCGTCTTTGAACTGACGACGACTGGAACGTTGAAGGTACTGCACGCCTTCCTGGGCGGCACCGACGGTGCCCAGAATTCGGGCCAGGCTGAGCTTGGATTAGTCATGATCAAGGGCAACCTCTATGGCAGCGCCAGCTTTGGCGGCGTCTCCGGATGCGATGGCAACTTGGGCTGTGGCGTTCTTTTTAAGGTCACACCAGCTGGCGTAGAGACAGTGTTGTACAGATTTACCGGTCAGGCCGACGGAGCATTTCCTCAAGATCTAATCAATGATGCGGCGGGCAATATCTACGGCGCGACTGGCGGCAGCTACATGCAGGGCAATGGGGGAACTCTGTTCAAACTGGACACGACCGGCGCTCTGACGACACTTTACACATTTCCTGAAGGTGCCAAGGGTACCTCTCCGCGATGGCGCCTGCTCCGCAGTGAAAACGGCGCCTTTTACGGGGTCACTCAGTTCGGGGGGAACACCACCACCTGCGCGCTTGGGACCGTCGGCTGTGGAGTTGCCTTCTCGGTGAACGCCCAAGGTACGGAAAAAGTCTTACACACTTTTGGCGAGCAGGCGGACGATGGAGAAGAGCCCTCCGCCGGCCTCCTCGATGCTGCCGGCAACGGCTACGCCACCACCTTCTACGGCGGAACCGTCAACTCGACGTGCACCCTCGGTTGCGGTGTTGTGTCTCGAGAAACCTCCGGCGGCAAATATTCTGTCATCTACCGCTTTACCGGCGCAGCCGACGGATTCAATCCCAGCGGAGGCTTGGCCGAGGACACTTCGGGCAACATCTATGGCGCCACCCTCTTCGGCGGCAGCGGCGCAAACGGCGTAATTTACAAGATCACTCCGTAATTTGTTGGACAACGTCGGTGGGGTCACCCGGCTTTTGACCAATCGCCGAAGCCGTCCGCAAAGCGCAGTAGCGACGGCTTCGAACACCCGTCTCTGTTCGCCGGCGTGTAAGAATCCGTCACGGCGCAAGGCCGTCCTGCATCGTCGACGAAGCCACCAATAACACTCAGAATCCTCCACCCTCGACATTTTGAGTGTTGTGGCGATTTTTCGCCACTTGAGTCGATTCTCGGCGACTCCGATTACTTCTGTTAGCCGAGAACATGCCCAGAACCCGTCAACGAGGGCTTTGCATCCCGTCGATCCTTACAGTTGCTCATAATTCACGAACAAGCCACGATTGCACAGTCAGAAATCCGGTATTTAACACTCCATCCGCTCACGTGTTCAAAAGATGAGGTACCCCCGAATGAGACTAAAGTCCTTCATCCTATTCTCTGCTCTTTGTCTGACTCTTTGTTTCAGCGCATGCACTTCCAATCCTCCTCCATCCACACAAGAGCAGCCCACCGCATCTGCCCCTGCCACTACGCAGCAATCAATCTCCGGTCCTGTTCCCGGTACACGGCTCACGGAAGCTTATGTCCGCCAGATTGGGCGATCCGCTTATTTGTGGGCATGGCCGATGGTCAACGTACACAACCGCAAGCTGGTGATGAATAAGGTCCCGGAACCAGGTCTCATGGGTGGCATCGTACCTGTCGCTCCTCCCAACCAGCTCGCCATGCTACACGACTACATTGTGCCGGAAGAGCGCGTCGTAGCATGTCCGAATCAGGATGTGGTCTATGGTTTGGGCATCCTTGATCTCAGTCAGGAACCAACTGTCATCCAGGTGCCGGATTTCGGTGACAGGTTCTGGGTCTACCAGATAGTCGACCAGCGCACGGATTCGTTTGCGCAGGTGGGAAAAATGTATGGAACAAAACCAGGCTTTTATCTGCTCGCCGGGCCGGATTGGAAAGGTACGGTTCCCTCCGGCATCAACGGCGTATTTCATGCAAAGACGAGCGTCGGTGTTGTCATCCCGCGCGTCTTCAAAGACGACACGCCCGAAGATCTTCGGGCGGTTCAGCCGGTAATCAATCAGATCATGATGTATCCGCTCAGCAAGTTCACTGGACAGCAGCAGACGAGGGACTGGTCCGCAGCTCCAAAGTTCCCGTCGTCTGCGCAGGGCGATGAGGAAGTAAAATGGGTCGATCCGCAATCCTTCTTTGACGAACTCGGCGACGTGCTGAAGGAAGTACCTCCTCTGCCCGGTGAAGATGCGACTTACCAAACAGTCCGAAGCGTTTTGGATGCAGCAAGGGCCGACCCTAAACTGCACGCCGCGCTGGTTGCCTCAGCCACCGAAGCCGATAAAGACTTGATCGGCCCTCTCTTTCAATTCCACAACTACGGGATTCCCCTGGCGCACAACTGGACGACGCAAAACAACGGCGCGAAATTCGGAACCGATTACTTCACGCGTGCAGCTGTCGCCAAGTCGAATATTTTCGTCAACGCGCCAAATGAGACCAAGTATTTCTACCAGGACTTCGACGACAGTGGCGCACAACTCAACGGCAGCCACAGCTACACGGTGACTTTTGCACCTGGCGCGCTGCCTCCCGTACGAGGCTTCTGGTCCCTGACCCTCTACAACCAGCACCATTTCTTCGAGCCGAACGAGATGAAGCGCTATTCAGTGGGGACGAAAAACAAAACACTGGTCAGAGCACCCGACGGCTCACTAACAATCTATGTGCAATCCACACCACCCGAGGGCGACAGGCGCGCCAACTGGCTGCCTGCGCCAAAGGAGAACTTTGTTCTCTATGTCCGCACATACTGGCCCGACGACGGCATCTTGAACGGAAGCTGGACACCTCCGGCAGTGCTGAAAGTGAAATGAACTTAGGAAGAGGTACGATGAAGACGACCAACCTGGCTCTCATTGCTGTACTCGGTCTCACTGCCTGCCAAAAAACGGCGCAGCAAAGTCAGACAACTCCTCAGTCTCACTTCGTCCAAATGGCCAATCTGCCATTCGCCGAGAATCGGCCAACCGCAGAGACGGCGCAAACACTGCATGACGAACTTCTCTTTCAGCGCGCCACGCAAACCTATCTTTGGGCACTGCCACTCATCAACACCCTCGGCATGAAGACAGGGTCTGAGAAGACCTTCGGGGCTGGCTATAACGTGCTGCCCATCTGGAAGAAGCGTCTCGACGCCAAAACGCTCGTCACTACTCCAAACTCCGATGTCATCTACGCGATGAGCTACCTCGATCTTGGCAAGGATGGCCCCATCGTCTTTGAAGCCCCACCACAACTTCAAGGCATTCTCCTTGACTTCTGGCAGCGGCCTATCCCGGTCGATGGTGGCAAGTTCTTCGGCGACATCGGACTGTTCGGCCCAGATCAGGGCAAGGGTGGCAAGTTTCTCCTTCTGCCCCCCGGATGCAAAGGCGCCATTCCCTCCGGTTACTACGTCTATCGCTCCGGAACCAATAATGTCTTTGTCTTCCTGCGCGCCTTTTATCAGGACCCGAAGAATCTCGATCCACCAGTCACGCTCATCCAGCAGTCAAAGATCTATCCACTGAATAACAAGGCCGGCGCGAAGGCCATTACTTTTCCCGATGCATCCGGTGTGTCCGCCAACATGCTCCCCGCCAGTGACGCCAGCGCGTTCGATCAGCTCAAGGTACTCCTCGACACTGAACCAACGTCTATTGCCAGTCCAGACTGGCTAGGCATGCTCGCTACGCTGGGCATCGTCAAGGGCCAGCCTTTTCATCCTGACGACAAGACACGCTCCATTCTTGATAACGCCGCAAAGACCGGCTACAAGATGAGTCGCGTGATTGGCTTCCAATCCGATGTTGCGGGCCGATCCTTTCTCGTCTACCCCGACCGTCACTGGCTCAATCCGGTCGCAGACGGAACGCCTGCGAATCCCGGAGGCCCATTCGCAGACCTTGGTTGGACCCGAAAAGACGGCGGCTACATCGACCTCGATACCCGCATCTGGTTCTTCACCGATTACTACTCCATCAGCCCCGGCATGATCTCGCAGCTCCCCGGCAAAGGTGCGAAGTATTTCGTCGGCTTTACCGACAGCAACGGCACTTCTCTCATGGGCGATAGCAATTATCGCCTGCAATTGCCACCCAATATCCCGGCTGCGAATTTTTGGTCTCTGACACTGTATGAGGCCGAGAATGCCTCAGGGCTCGCCAATGGAAAACCGTTCCCCTCGCTCGGTTCACGTGACAACCCAGCGCAGAATGAGGACGGCAGCACGGATCTCTATCTCGGCCCGCAGGCACCCGGAGGCAAAGAAAGCAATTGGCTCGCTACCGCGCCTGGCAAAGGATATTTCGCAATACTCAGGCTGTATGGGCCCACAGAAGCCGCCATCGACAAGAGTTGGAAGCCTGGGGATATCGAGAAGCAGTAGCCCGCTACGCAATCGAGCAAGAGGATGTAGAGTCCAAAGAGATTATGCTGCTCCGTTGTCGCAAAGTCGCCAAGTCACTTATCGAGCCCATATCTATGTGATTCTTTCTTGGCAGATCACGGGCAAACCGAAAGTAATCCGTTTTGAATGGAACCCAGTTTTGCGCGCAACGAAGAGGATCGTTTACGTAATCAGGCCTGAACACTCAAATTTCGATTGCTTTCAATTCAGTTCACATTCGAAGCCTTCGACCAGTCATCGGAATTTGAGGGATATCGAGAGATTTGTCGTCAACAGACGACTCGACATGAGGCCAACATGCTGCCCGCATTTACGGCAGAAGAGAATGAGACCAGCCCGCGAAACAACCCTCATCTGAAGAGTGAGGGATCGCAGAAGATCATCTCTGGAGTTCGACAGCTCCCCTTATCAGTCTTACTTTCACCGCGTATTCGATCAGATAAGTGACCTTCTTTTCTCTCTCTGGCCGCAGGGTAATTTTCATAAAACCGAGTCCGGGTCGATGCTCGTAGTTTTCAAGCCATTTCGACCGATCCGCCCTACGATTTTGAACTGTGCCTAACTCATCTCCCGTCGGGCCGACCGAACACTATTGGGCTTGCAACGATCGAGACAGGGTTATCAGGTTATTTGGAATCACGCGAATGAGACCACGACGCCCGCTCTCGAGGTCCGCTATCAGGAATAACGAGATGGATACGGCCAGCGGAACGATCGCAAATACAGTGATACCTTTCCGACGGCGCGAGTAGCCGCTTAACAGCGCGCTGAAAATGGCTGCGGCAAACATGAAACACCAGGCTGCAACCGGCAAGCGGTACTCCCACGCCGCCTGAGTATCTTCCTGCGAATTCAACAGATCGTTCACTCCGGAAACAACCAGTGACGGATAACGTTGCTGCTTGTCGGCAGCCCCTTCCACCGCCGACCAGAGTTGAGTCTGTAATTGTGTGGTATGGGCGTCAATGCTCCCAAGTTGTTTCTTATCGCGAGTCTCATAAAAACGGATACGCAGGTCGAGATAATTCTTCAACAGTTCACGCACTCTGGCTGCGTCGGGAGCGGAAAGCAAGTCGGCGCGAACGTACTCCGTCCGGATCGCCTTGGCTTCTGCCTCTTCATAATTCTTGCGCTGATCGTAGCGATTGGCGGCTAACGAAAAACAGAATCCGATCAGTAGTCCAAGCAGCGTCAGCGTTGCGGGTATCACAAGGGCAAGGTCTTGCCTTTCTTCTCCCTCCAACGGCAACAGCCGGTTGTGAAGAAAAGTGCCCACCTATGCCGAGAGCCACAGCACGACGAGAGACAGTGCGAAAACCGCCAGCGGGACGTCGAGTATCCATCTCATGCGGAAACGAATTTCGTTCTTCGTGTCTGTGCGTAGCCGCCAGGCTCCACTCCAAGGAGGCTTTTACTCTGGCGCGCTGGAGCGTCGCGTTTGCAAGAGACCCCTACAGCTTGAAGTGTCAGGTGGTGTAATAGGGATTCGCAACTGGCAGGGTTGACAGTGACCGTGAAAGCGCAAATCAAAAACACCGCAGCTCCGAAGGAGCGAAAGAATGCAGCCCAGCGCGCAAGCGCTGGGTAGGAAGAGAGGATGAGGACAAGCCCCGGAAGGGGCGGAAGAAAACAACGGCTGGTTTGGTCTGGCACACCGGATTGGAATTGTGCTCGGCGCGCAGGGACCACGACATCGGAGTGATGGCCGAGTTATAGGCACACTTTACTGGCCTTCGCGTACGCGGCGGTTTTGCAGGACCAGGAACGCAACGGTCAGCAAGGCAAACAGCGCCAGGCCGCTCCAGAGATTGACCAGCGGATGCAGCCAGGTTTGGAGGAGCGAGATGGCGACGGTGATGAAGCCGATCACGGATCCCCAGAGGCCGAGCGGGGAGCGCAGCGGGAGGGCGGCGATTTCCGCGGCGGAGCGCTTGCGGCGGAAGTTGATGTGGGATAGCAGCGAGACCAACCAGGAGAGGATCATGCCGGTGAAGGCGGCTCCCAGCATGTAGCGGAAGGCGTTTTGCGGCGCGAAGAGAATCACCGCCAGGGCGAACGCAATTCCAATCGAGGAGTGCAAGACAGCATTTTGTGGCGACCCTTCGTGATTGAGGTGCCCGAGGCTGGCGGGGGCCCATCCGGTGCGGGCCAGAGAAAAGATCATGCGCGAGGCGACGTAGAGAGTGGCGTTGGCGCCGGAGAGCGCCGCCGTTAGGACGACGAAGTTCATGATGCCCGAGGCATGGGGAATGTTCACCGAGCGGAATGTGGTGACGAAGGGGCTCTCGGTAACTCCGGCGTGATTCCACGGCATGATGCCGACGAGGATTGCCATTGCGCCTACATAGACAAATGTGAGGGTGAGGAAAGTGATCCAGACGGCGCGCGGGATTTCTTTCGACGAGCGCGTTTCGCCGCTCGTGACGGCGACCATCTCGACTCCTCCGAAGCTGTAGACGGCATAGGTGAGAGCGACGATCGGGGCGAGGAAGCCTTTGGGAAAGAATCCGCCATGCGTGGTGTATTGCGGCGCAACGCGGCCGGTGGTGAGTAGAGTTGCGCCGATGACAATGAAGGCGAGAATCGTTGCGAGCTTGATCATCGAGAGCCAGAACTCGGCGCGCGCGTAGGAGCCTACGCTGCGGAGATTGATCCCGAGCAACAACGAGCCGAAGACGATGATCCAGATATAACTGGGAATGCCGTGGAACCAGACAGACATGTAGGTGGCGGCGGCGATCATTTCGGTGCCGATGGCCAGGACGAGGCCAACCCAGTATCCGGAGCGGGCGATGAATCCAGCGAAGGCGTTGAGGTAGAGATCGCCGTAGACGCCGAAGGATCCGGCAGCGGGGTGCGCGCAGGCGAGTTCGCCGAGAGCCATGGCGACGGTCCAGTTAATGAAGGCCGCGGCGACGAAGCTGAGGATGGCGGCGGGTCCGGCGATTTCCATGGCGGCGCCGGAGCCGAGGAGAAGCCCGGTGCCGATGGAGCCTCCGACGGCGACCATGGCCATCTGAGCGGCAGAGAGTTGGTGGCGGAGACCTTCTTCGTGGATTCGAGGCTGGTTCAGTTGAACCGGGGAAGTGGCCGACATCATGCAGCACAATAACAAAACTCCGCGGATTTGTAACAATTACACGTCGTTTTCCATGTCCGTCGGTGCACAGGAATGTTCGGAAGCGGACAGAAGAGGCGAGTGACTCTTGCCACTTACGCTGGAGTTTCTTGATTTTAAACAAGGTGTGATTCGGCAGGGCGCATGCAGCAGTGGACAAGATCTGGAGAGGGACCGATATGGCGACAATCGGACAGAATCTCAGGCATGCGGTGAGGCAGTTCACCCGAAATCCCGGGTTCACGGCGACGGTGATCTTCACGCTGGCGCTTTCGATCGGGGCCAACACGGCGGTGTTCTCGGTTACGAATGCGCTGCTGCTGAAGAGCCTGCCTTACTTCCGGCCCGAGCGCATGGGGACGATCTTCACGCGCATTACGGGTGCGCTGCCATCCGATGAACGTCATCACTTGAACGGCGAGCAGTGGGAGTTGTTGCGGGACAATGTCCCGTCGCTGATTGCGGGTCTCTCGGGGAGTAGGACCTCGGGCGTAAACCTTCAAGCGGATTCGCGGGTGCGGTATCTGCAGGCGGGGCGAGTCTCGGCACATTACTTTGATGTTCTCGGTTTCCGTCCACTCATTGGGCGCAGTTTCTCGGAAGCGGAGGATCAACCTCATGGAGCGAAGACGGCGGTCCTGAGTTACGGCGCGTGGAAGACCACGTTTAACTCTGATCCGAATATTTCCGGCACGAGCATTCTGCTGAAAGGCGAGCCCTACACGGTGGTTGGCGTACTGCCTGAGGGAGCGATGACGCCGTTGAATGCGGATGTGTATACGCCGTTGCAGGCGAGCCGCGATGGCGAGGGTGGAGGGACGAACTTCGATGTAATTGTCCGGTTGCGCGATGGCGCGACCTGGCAGCAGGCTGACAGCGAGATTAGCCGGGCGTGGGCGCTGCGAAGCGTGAAGTACGAATTGCAGGACGATCCTGCCGCGAAGGTGACTTACTACACTGAACCGTTGCAAAGGGGACAAGCGGCGACTTTGCGGCCACAGGTTCTTGCGCTAATGTTGGCGGCGGGACTCATCCTTCTTATTGCGTGCGCGAATCTCGCCGGGCTCACGCTGGTGCGCATGTTGCGGCGTGTGCCGGAGGTCGCCACCAGAATGGCGCTGGGCGCCTCGCGGTGGCAAATTCAGAAGCAATTCTGGATCGAAGCATCGCTGCTGGCGATGTTTGGAGGAGTTGCTGGAGTGTCGGTTGGGTACATTGCGCTGCGGGGAGCGCTTGGTCTTCTTCCCGAACATTTCTTACCCGTCGGCGACGTGAGTCTCGACGGCCGCGCGCTCGTATTCACGGCGGCAATTTCGCTTTTGACCAGCGTGTTGTTTGGCATGCTGCCCGCATTCGCGGCGCGGCGCTTTGATTTGCGATCTGCGATCGCGAGCCGTGCTGCAACTGGCGCGCACCAGTTGGGGTTGCGTCAAACCCTGATTGTGGCGGAGGTCGCTCTGACTGTGGTTCTACTGGCAGCGGCAGGGCTACTGATTCGGACTCTGGTGCATCTGCAAACACTGCCGGCGGGATTCGACGCCACGGGAGTGATGACAGCGAAGGCCTCGCTCGACGATGCGCGCTTCCACGATACGGCAGCATTTCGAAAACTTCTGGCAGAGAGTACTGCGGCGATGCGGCAGATTCCCGGAGTGCAGCATGCGGCGGTGGGCCTGAGTCTGCCCTACCAGCGCACATTGAACGATGGAATCACTCTTAGTGACGGCAAGGATGCCGGGCGGCAGGTGATGACATCGGAGACGTACGTGACGCCAGATTATTTCGCGGCGTTACGAATTCCGATTCTGAAGGGACGCGCTTTTACCGATGCGGACAGTGCTGACTCGCAGCGCGTTGCGATCGTGAACCAGACTTTCACGCAGAAATTCTTCCGCGGGCAGGATCCTGTTGGGCACTACGTGAATAAAGACACACTGATCGTCGGGATGGTCGAGGATGTGGCGATCCAGCCTGGGTTGAATGCAACGGCACCGCTTTCGGCGGAAGAAGGAATGTATATTCCTGCGACGCAAGTCGATCCTCGGGGTCTGGCTCTACTTCACATCTGGTTCCAGCCAAGTTGGGTTGTCCGCACTGCAGGTCCGGTCGAAGGTCTAACGGCGCAGATGCAACGTGCGTTGGCGAGTGTTGACGCGAACGTGCCGTTCTCGGGCTTCTACCGGATGAGCGACTTGATGGACAAGACCTTAGCGATGCAGCGGATCGAAGTATCATTGTTGAGCTCGATGGCGGGTCTGGCTCTGCTGCTGAGCACGGTTGGAATTTTTGCGCTGGTCGCGAACCTTGTGGCGCAGAAGACGCGAGAGATCGGTATTCGCATGGCGCTGGGCTCGACGATTCGCCAGGCGATGTTAAACATTGGAGCGCCCGGAGTACGAGCTGCGGGGCTCGGACTCGTTCTCGGATTGATCCTTTGCACAGGGACCCTGCGCCTGATGAGAAGCGTACTGTACGGCGTGGGGTTCTATGACTATCCGACGATTCTGGGTGTTGTTGCGATCCTGTTATCTGTGACGTTCATCGCGGTCACTGTGCCCACGTTGCGGATTGCGCGAATTGATCCTGCCGAGACGCTGCGAGAGGAATGACGGCCTCCGCCTAGAGGACGATGAGCTGACCAGGCCTACGGTGCGGCTTGTGGCTGGGGCAGCCGACCAACCCACGACAAACATCAAAATCCTGAGATAACTGTAACCGCGGAGTGTGCATCTTGTGTTGGGTAGATGAGGCATTGCCGGTTGCGTTCGTCGGAACTTTCAAGACGGAAATCAAGAATTCATATTGCGAACGCATGACCTCGGGAACTTGGGCGGTCCGAGCGGCGTCTGTCACGATTGAGGCGTGTCTCCAGGTGTAGGGCAGGTTGGGCGAGAAGTGTGCGTATGAGTCGTGGATCCAAAGATATTCCCTTCTTCGGTGTGTGGTTTCTTGCTTGCGTGGTGTTGCTAAGCCTTACGCTGAGCGGCTTTGCGCAGAATGCCGAGGCGCAAGATCCAGCTTCCAATGAGACTTCTGAAAGTGGTGCGTACAGTCTCTCGGGCAGTGTCGTTAATTCTTTGACGGGAGAGCCGGTGCGGCGTGCTCTCGTGCAGATTGGAGAACAGAACGGCGGAGCTGCGGTGACCGACAACGCCGGGCACTTTCAAATCGGAGGACTCAAAGAAGGCCAGAAGTTTGTTTCGGTGGTGAAGCCGGGATTCGGTGACTGGCGAGCACCTGACCAGAGCGTCGTGCAAGTTGGCAAGGACGCGCCAGCGGTCGTTCTCAAGATCGCGCCGACGGCAGTGATTTTCGGGCGAGTGACCGCAAGCGAGGAGCAACCGCTGGAAGGATGCAACGTGCATCTCGTCGGCAAGCAGTACGTTGACGGGCGGGCGATGTGGGTGGATCAGCCGAACCAGGGAGTGACGAACGAAGACGGCGAGTATCGGATTACGGGATTGTCGGGAGGAACGTACTACGTTGTCGTCGATCGCGGGCAGGAGACGAGGCCGAGCCAGCGCGGCGTGGTGAATGCGCGAGAAGAGATATTCGTCAAAGCGTTCTATCCGGGTGTGGCAGAGATGAGCGCGGCGTCGCCATTGGAGCTGAGCCCAGGCGGGGAAGTGGAAGCGAACTTCGATTTGTCGGCGGAGCCTTTGTATCACTTGACGGGAACAGTGAGTGCGGAGGGCGAGACGGTGGCGTCGCTGTCATTTCTTCGTAGAGCTGGGGGCGACCAGGATTTCATGCAGACCGTCGGCGTGCAGGATGGGCGGTTTGAAGTGAAGGTGCCTGCTGGGACCTATGAAGTAGTAGCGGCGGGGCAAAATGCCGTGCAGTTGTCGACGCCGGGTGCATCGGTGACGGTCAATGCGGACAATCCGGACTTACACATTGCGCTCACGCGAATGGCGAGCATCCCGGTGGATTTCATCTTCGAGAAGGGCGCGGCCGGTGCGGAAGAGAGTGTCCGGATGCAGGGTGGCGCTCCGGGAATTGTGGTCAGCCTGGTCTCGACGTCGTCGTTGCTGAGAGGAGTGAACTGGTGGAGGGGGCCTGAGGGAATCCAGAATGTGGAGCCGGGTACCTATTCGGTGCAGATTCAGAACATGAGCCCTTTGTGGGTCAAGTCGGCGATGAGTGGAAGCGTCGATTTGCTCGCTGATGATTTGACGGTTGCGGAAGGAGGACAGGCGGCGCCGATCGAGATCACACTCCGCAAGGATGGCGGGAGCGTCAGCGGAACCGTGACGCCTGCCAGCAATGCGTGGCCAGCGACGGTGCTTCTGGTGCAGCCGCGAGGGAAGAAGAATTATGTGAAAGCTGCCAGAACCGAAGGCGGTCGGTTCGAGATACAAGGCGTGCCTCCGGGGGAGTACGCGGTGGTGGCGATCGATCATGGCGATCAGCTGGAGTATATGAACCCCGATATTCTGAATCCATATTTGTCGGACGCGCAGCACGTCAGTGTGAGAACGAACGGAAATGCAACCGTCAATCTCAGCCTGATTCCCAAGGGACGTTGATCATGTTGCGACGAGGGGAAATTCTGCTTTTTGTTGCGCTGATGTTCGCCACTCACTTGGCTGGGCAGAGTGCCGGGAAGTTCGTCGTCAAGGGCAAGATCGTGAATGCGGTGAATGGACATCCGCTAGCTGGAGCTCAAGTGTGGATTGGGACTGCGGATGATTTCGATGCGACGCAGCAGATGATGCTCAGTACGGATGACGGCAGTTTTGCATTCACGGTTTCAGAGGCCGGGAAGTATTTCATGTTGGGTGAGGCACGGGGATTCCGGAGACAAGGTTTTGAGCAGCACGGGATATACGCGAGCGCAATAGTCGTCAGAGCGGGAGTGGACTCCGAAAACGTGATTTTCCGGCTCCGGCCGGATGGGCGCATTCTGGGCACGATTGTGGATGACGACCATCAGCCGGTGCCAAGTGCCACGGTTTATCTATTTCGCACGGACGCGAGCGGGGGGCTGCGGCAAACTTCTCTGGCGACGCAAACAGCAACGGATGATCGTGGCATGTATCGACTGCCGCATCTCGAACCGGGATGCTACTACCTGGTCGTGTCCGCTGCGCCGTGGTTTAGCAACTTTGTGCAGACGGCGGCGGAGCCTGAGGATAGTTCCGGGACAACGAGTCAGAGAGCGCTAGAGGTCGTATATCCGACGACGTTTTACCCGGGGGTGACAGACCAGGCATCGGCAACACCGATCGCATTGAATGAGGGAGAAGATTTCACGGCGGATTTTACGTTGATGCCAGAACCAGCGCTTCGTGTTCGGCTGAATCACTTGAATTCCGATCCGCAGCGACAGCGGGGCGCGACGCTGGAAGAACCAATATTTGGCCAGCGGATCAATACCGGGTGGCAGCGAGAGCTATCGGTCGGCGATTCGTTGGAAATCCGCAACTTGGCGCCTGGCCGATACGTGCTAACTATCCAGTCGTACGATACGAACCGCGAAGCGCATTCGCGCATGCTGGATCTTGTCGGGAATGCTGAGGTAGATCCGGACCAAGGCGCCACGGTGCCAGCGATTTCCGGTATGGTGCGAATGGAAGGCGGCGTGAATTCGCGACCGCAGCCCAACGTGCGGCTGTGGAACAGTCGAAGCAACGAAGTTGTCGAAGCGCAGGTCGTCCCGAACGGCATGATGATCTTTAACTCCGATTGGATGACGTCTGGGCGCTACTCAGTGTTTGCGATGAGCGGACAATATTCAACGATCGCAAGCCTGAGCGCGACCGGAGCCAGAGTTGAGGGCCAGACGATTGAGATCGCAGCCGGGCGGCCAGTCCAGTTGGATATCGTGATGGCTCAGGGCCTGTCGAAGATCGAAGGTGTCGCGCAGAAGGATGGGAAGCCGTTCCCGGGAGCGATGGTCCTGCTTGTGCCTGAGAATCCCGAAGTGAACTTGCCGAAGTTCCGGCGGGATGAGAGCGATGGGGATGGGACGTTCTCGCTGCTCGATGTTTTACCGGGGCGGTATTGGGTGATGGCGGTTGAGGACGGATGGGATTGGGAGTGGGGGAATCCGGCGTTGTTGAAGAAGCGGTTGGAGCATGCGCAGGAGATTGTGGTGGAACGGAATCGGACTTATCGGAGCGTGGTGAAGGTGGAGTAGGGGGAGACTTGATTTGGAGGGGAGGTCGACTAGCCGCGGCTTTCGCTTCGCTCGGTCAGGGCTACCTTCAAGATCGCTACACCTTGTGCTGTTGTTTCAATACAGTTGTCATCCTGAAAGGCGGCGAAGCCGACGTGAGGGACCTCACGTAAGCGTGCGGTGCTGATGAGGTGGATTGCAGTGCGTTAGATGCATGCAGTTTGTTCGTTCTTCTCCACCGCAATGGTGGTGTACGACAACATACGGTCCCTCGGAGCGCCTTCGGCCCTCCTCAGGGTGACATCGCCCGCTCACATACCTCTCGCAATATTGTCGCCTCCTGGGCTTTAGGCATTTCTGCGGATTTTGGCTGTGACCTTCGTAATCGCGGGTTGGCGTTACCGCATTGCTGGGGAGTGGGGGCGCTCCTAGAATCGGAGCAGGGTTTACTCCGCCCGATTTCGCATGCCTGAGATCACACGACGACTGGACCGAGCCGAGTTAGGCAAGCGCATCGAACGCGCGGAGAAGTTGCTGCAAAAAGGCAAGACTGCCGAAGCTCTCGAAGAATACATCCTGGTTCTCAGAGACGATCCGGAAAATGATGTGGTGCGGCAGCTTACGGCGGATTTGTGTCTGTCGCTGAGCCGTAATGGGGAAGCGGTGAAGCTGCTCGGGGAGCTGTTTGAGCGGCAGGTGACCGCCAACGATGCCACGCGCGCGAGTCTTACGTACAAGAAGCTGGCGCGCCACGGGAGTCCGACGTGGCAGCAGAAGTTTCGCTTCGGGCAGTTGCTTGAGGGGTCGAACAAGAAGCTGGCCGTGGGGACGTATGAAGCGGCTCTGCTCGATCTGACAAAGCTCGGAAAGAAACAGGAATCGGCCGAGGTGCTGGATCGGATTGTTGCCATCGAACCGACGCAGGCGAACCTGCTGCGCGTCGCAGAGTTGGCGTCGGAGTTGGGTAATCGCAAGGCGGCGGCAGGAGCGTTCCAGAAAGTGGCGCTGACGGCAGCGGCGGAGGGCACAGATCCGGCGCAGTGGTATGAGCGTGCGTATCAAGAAGATGCGTCGGATCAGTCGATTGCGCTGGCATATGCGCAGAGTCTGCTGGCGAAAGGGCAGGTCGGAGCGGCCATCTTTATTCTTGAGCCGCAGATGAATTCCGGTCCGGTGACGCCCGAGTTCCGCGAAAGCTATGCGGACGCGCTGGTGGGAGCGGGACGATTTGCGGAAGCCGAGCCGCTGGTATGGCAACTGTTTGAGGCAAATCCGGGGCGGGTGCAGCAGGTAATCGGTCTGATTGGAAGTTTTCTGGACGGTGAGCAGGACGAAGAGGCGGTAGCGCTGGCGCGGAAGCTGGAGCAATTCCAGCGGAGGCGCGGCGAGCGGCGGCAGTTCATCGCGATCATGGAAGACATCACAGGGTCGCGGCGGCCTTCGAAGGAGATGCTCGAGTTCCTGAGCGAGCTGTATAACTCATCGAACCGCGAAGCCGATTACTGCACAACATTGCTGAAGCTGTTTGATCTTTACGTCAGCACAGGGGATTTCGCGAAGGCCGCGGAGTGCCTGGACCGGTCGGCGGAAGTGGACCCGTATGAGCCGGGACATTTGAAGCGGCTCGAAATGATCAAGGGCCGGGTCGACGACGCGCGCTACAGGGTGATCGCGTCACGGTTCAGTTCGGCATCGGCATCGAAGCCTTCCGAAGAGCCAGTGCAAACAGAGAGCTCGACGCTCGGAGCGTCGACGCTGCAAGACCTGATGCTGCAGGCGGAAATCCTGGTGCAGTACGGGATGCGCAACAAGGCCGTCGAGCGGCTGCAGAGAATCCAGGAACTGTTTCCCCGAGAAGAAGAGCGCAACGAAGATTTGCAGCGGCTGTATATGTCGGCGGGAGTCACGCCGCGTTATGCCGGATCGGCCCCGTTGCCACCGGCACAAGTGGCGACGCCGGCTGCGACGACGCCTGCTGCTGCGCCTGCGGCTCCGGCGGTTGATCCAGCCGCGGATGTGCGGACGTTCACCCGTGTGGCAGAGATCACCCGGAAGCTGTACCACCAGGGAACTGCACCTGCCGTGCTCAGCACGGCCGTGAAAGAGATTGGAGGGCATTGGGAGGCCTCGCGCTGTATCGCAGTGATGGGCAAACCTGGGTTGCCAGCAACTGCAATGGATGAGTTCTGTGCCGAAGGGATGAAGCGGGGTGGGCTGTCGGCAATTACAGATCTGGTGAATTGTCTCCACGGTGCGGTGGAAGGACATGATCCGCTGGCGTTCGCGGATGCCCCGAAATCCGATCCTCTGCAGAAGGCGAAGAAAGCGGTTGAAGAATTGGGCGCGGCGACGATCCTCGCGGTTCCGCTTAGCGATGGCGAGGAGACTGCGGGCATGCTTGTGTTAATCCACAAGCGGCAGCGGGTTTGGCAGCAGTCGGACATGGTGGTGCTGAAGACGCTCGCAGATCAGATGGTGATCGCGCTAAACAACGCGGGACTGCGGCGGCTGGTGAAGAACCTGTCGGTGACGGATGAGAAGTCCGGGTTGCTGAAGCGAGCTTCGTATCTCGACCTGCTGATGGCAGAGAGCAAGAGGGCGATCCAGAATTCGTCGGCACTGACGGTGATGCTGATGCAGTTTGGCAAGAGCGGCGCCATGATTAAAGAGCACGGCGAGGCGGACGTGCAGTCGGTGATGGAGAAGGCCGGGCAGATGTTCTCGGCGAATATCCGATCAAACGATCTGGCATTCCGCTACGACACGACGACGATCGCGATTCTGCTTGGCGAGACGGCGGAAAAAGAAGCGATGCTTGCGATCGAGAAGCTGCGGAAGATTATCGGCGAGGTGCGTTGGCCGGCGAAGGATGGGGCCACGGGGAGTCCCGTGTTGTTCTCGGCGGGCGTGGCGGAGGCGGTGATCCGGTCGGAGTTTGACCCCGTGGACGTGGTCACTGAGGTGATCAATCGCGTGGAACATGCGGTCGCTCAGTCGATGGCACAAGGATTGGGGAAAGTAGTGGCGTTAGGGCCCGCACTCGCGGCGGGAGCGGTGGCGTAGTCGTAGGAGACGGAGCGTTCCGTGCCTAGACTCAAGTGGTTTACATGGATTGTGGTTTTGGCAGCGGGGATTGCGAGCTGGGGATTGGTGTGGCTTGCGATTTCTTCTCAGCTCGCCAAGCACAGCTACCGCGTTGAATGGCTCACCTCTGGGCTCGAGACTTCCATTACTGCTCGAATCATCGGTTTGCTTGGGGCGCTATTCTTGGCTGTCGTGGCTTCCGAGTGGTTGATGAGAATCCTGGGCAGGAATCCGTAGCTGAGCAGCGGCTAAAGCCAGTTTCGAGCGGACCTCTTGCGGGAATCGCTGAAGCGGTGCCCTGATACGAGGCTCAAGACGATTCATCAGATCGAATTCAGGGGCCGGGAACCAAATCCCATAGCCCTCAGCACTCAAAACCTTTTCACCGCTGAGTTCGCAGAGAAATTCCGCAGAGACCGCCAAGACAAGCATTCTGATTCGTGATCACGATACCGCGTGATTAGAAGCCCATGGTGTCGTCCGCAGAAGGGCCGTAGGTTGCGGGGAGCGGTTTGTCATTCAGGCGCAGATAGACGCCAAGTTGGGCGCGGTGATGGACCAGGTGATTCATGAACATCTGGCGGTAGGCGAGGAATCGGGAGCCGCTGAAAATCGTGTGACCCTGGAAACTGAGCTTCCAGTTTTCCAGCCAGGCAGAATCGGGCGTCGCGGCTAGAGCTGCGCGGAGTTTGGTTGACTGGGCGTCGAAGGCCTGCACCAGTTGACTTGGTGATTCGAATTTCAGGGGCTGCATGCTGCTTTTTCCGAAATCGAGTTCGGGAGTGGTGAGGACCGTGATTCCGAATTCTGCGAGCTGGGCGACATGCGGCGCAAGGCTGCCGAGTTTCATGGATTTCGGATGCGGCTTGAAGTCGGCTTTGTCGACGTCCGGCACGCGGCTGAGAGTTTCGCGAGTGGTTTTAATTTCCTGATCGAGTTCATTGAGGAGTAATTCGCTGATTGACATGAGGTTCTCCGTTCCTGGGTGAGTATAAGCGGATGGCCTGTGGAATTCCGTGCTGGCTAAAGCGCGAGTGTGCGCACCTTTTGAGAAGGGTTCATGCGTGCCTCCTGCACGCAATGCTTAAAGGGGGCGCTGCCCCGGCGTTGAAACGCCGGGCTAGTATCAGGCGTCCTTCGGACGCATTCCGTCGGCTGGTATCCGCAGGGGATGTTCTTCGGAGCTTTTCCTTCCAGTTATCAGCGCGGACCGACTCATCAAGGCAGCGTCATTTCTTTGAAACTTGAAGTCATTCCTTCAACTTAGGGCGTTCGCATTCGGGGTTGGACACTTCCGAGGAGATCACTTTGGTGATGTGAAGAGAATGCTGTCCCGCCGGACTCGCCGAAACGCTGACTTTGTCTCCGACGTGAGCCTGCAGAATTTGGGGATTGTCGATCGCGAAGATCGTCTTATGTTCCTGACTGATCAGGACGATGCTCTTGCCCTGTTTGACGCACTCGCGGGCGCAGTCGGGATTGGTGGCGGTGAACGTTCCAGCGGAGGCGCGAGCTCGGGCGCAGCCCGAGTCGGAAACCCATCCAACGTAGGTTTGATCGGCGGCGACGGCAGCTCCCGTCAGAAGCACGAGCATCAGGAGTGATTTCATGCTGGCTTGCCTCCTCGAGGAATTGTATCGCGCAACGGGACGCTACGCAGCGTAATAGTCGTGATGACTCTGATTCGCGAGAAGCACCCAATTGTTGTGGGTTACTCGGCGATCTCGGCGGTAAAAAGACTTTACCGCCGAGAACGCTGAAGATTCGCTAAGTCCGCCGAGAAATTCACTTAAGCGATTCCTATACTCAGGACCACTTTACGAGACCGCTTCTGGCCAAGGTCGTTTCAGCACTGATAGACTGACAGGTTTGGCGAATTGGCTCTGACCGAGTCCGGTTGGGGTTCTGCGAGATCATCCATCATGTTAAAAGCCGGAGATATTGCAATTGTCAGCGGGGCGCGTACGCCCTTTGGGCGGTACTGCGGAAAGTTGAAGGATTTTACCGCGCAGGAATTGGGCGCGATTGCGGGGAAGGGTGCGATTGAGCGGTCGGGGATCGATCCGAAAGAGTTCGATCACGTCGTGTACGGTAACGCACAGCAGACTTCGGGAGACGCGTTGTATGGGGCGCGGCATGTGGGGCTGCGGGCGGGGATTCCGATTGAGACTCCAGCGCTCACGGTGAACCGGCTGTGCGGATCTGGGATGCAGTCGATTGTGTCGGCGGCGCAGATGATCCAGACCGACGAGGCGAAGGTTGTGTTGGCCGGCGGGATGGAGGCAATGTCGCAGGCTCCGTTTGTGATCCGCGGGCGCGATGGGTTCACGCTGGCTCCCGGTGGGAAGCTGGAAGATTCGCTGATGGTGGCGCTGCTCGATTCGTATTGCGGGTCTTATATGGCGAACACCGCCGAGCTGTACGGGTCACAACAAGGGATCACCCGCGAGATGCAGGATGAGTTTTCGCTGCGGTCGCAGAAGTGTGCTGACGACGCGTACAAGGCGGGAAAGATTCAAGAAGAGCTGGTGCCAGTGGCGCTACGGAATCATAAGGGCGAGGCGACGGGAGAGATGCTGACCGAGGATGATCACCGCCGCCCGCAGACAACGATCGAGGGGCTGGCGAAGTTGCGTCCGGCATTTGGGAAGAACGGCACGGTGACGGCCGGCAATGCGAGCGGAATAGTGGATGGCGCGGCGGCCGTTGTGGTGATGTCGCTGGATCAGGTCCGCAAGCGCAACATGGAACCGCTTGGACGTATTGTGAGCTGGGGGATTGCGGGCGTCGATCCGAAGGTAATGGGCCGCGGTCCGGTACCCGCGACGAAGATTGCGCTGCAGAAGGCAGGACTGTCTCTGGATTACATCGACTTGATCGAAGTGAACGAGGCGTTCGCGGCGCAGTATCTGGCGGTAGAAAAAGAGCTGGGGCTGGATCGCGAGAAGGTGAATGTGAATGGCGGAGCGATCGCGCTGGGGCATCCGCTGGGCGCGACCGGGACACGGCTGGTGATTACATTGCTGTATGAGTTGCGGCGGCGGAAGAAGAAGTATGGTTTGGCGACGGCTTGTATTGGCGGCGGGCAGGGGATTGCGATGGTGGTGGAGAGTATGAATTAAATCTCTTGCCACGGTTTGGCGCGGATCTTCACGGACATTGTTTTTTCATTCTGATTGAGTTGGGTGATGTTCCTCTTGACTGCACGGGTGCTGCATTCTGTCGTACGGTCCTTCATACGCCCTCCTTTGTCGGGCGGGTTCAGGATGACAAGGGTAACTAATTGAGGAAGCAATTATGGATATCAAGAAGGTTGGGGTGCTCGGTTGTGGATTGATGGGGTCCGGCATCGCGCAGGTGGCGGCGATGGCTGGGTTCGACGTTACTGTGCTCGAAGTTGAGCAGAAATATCTCGACAAGGGATTTGCCGGGATTGAGAAATCTTTGGCGAAGTTTGCGGAACGTCCGGTCGAGAAAGGTGGGATCACGGCGGAGCACAAAGACGCAACGCGGGCTCGGCTTCACGGGACAACTTCCAAGTCTGATCTGGCTGATTGCGACATCGTCATCGAGGCCATCATCGAGAATGTGGGAGAGAAGAAGAAGATGTATGCGTCGATCGATGGCATTGTGAAGAAGGACGCGATCTTTGCCACGAATACTTCTTCCATTTCGGTGACGGAGCTTTTGACGGCGGTGAAGCGGCCGGAGCGGTTTATCGGGCTGCACTTTTTTAATCCGGTGCCGCTGATGAAGCTGGTGGAAGTGGTACGCACGATTGCGACTGCGGACGATGTGTACGAGTCGGCTTATGCGTTTGCCAAGAAGCTGGGCAAAGTGCCAGTGCGTACGTCGGACAAGACGGGATTCGTCGTCAACCGGCTGCTGGTGCCGTATCTGCTGGATGCGATCCGGGCATATGAAGAGGGTGTGGGCTCGATTGAGGACATCGATAACGCGATGAAGCTGGGTTGTGGGTATCCGATGGGTCCGTTTACGCTGCTGGATTTTGTGGGGCTTGATACGACTTACTACATCACGCACGTGATGTATGACGAGTTTAAGGAGCGGCGGTTTGCATCGCCTCCGCTGCTGAAGCGGTTGGTGATGGCGGGGTGGTACGGGCGCAAGTCGGGGCGCGGGTTTTATGATTATTCGGATCCGGAGAAACCGCGGGCACAGAAACTTTAGCCACGGATTAGCACGGATTCACACAGATTTATAGTCATGTCATCCTGAGCGGAGTGAGAAGTTCGCGAAGCGAACTTCTCATGAAGTCGAAGGATCCCTACGACCTAACCTGACGGCGAACGCTTCAGGGGATTCTCACAGTGGTGTGGAGAGAATTCCTATCAAGGCTAACGGTCAGTTGAGATGGTAGGGATCCTTCGACTGCGGTTAGTCTTTGCGCTTTGCGCAAAGACTAATCCTCGCTCAGGATGACAGAACTTGATTGGTCCGTGTGTTAATCCGTGTAAATCCGTGGCAAGGTTGGAACTGATGAACTTCGAAAATATCCTTCTGGAAAAGAAAAATGCGATCGCGTATGTGACCGTCAACCGGCCGAAGGTGCTGAATGCACTGAACATGGCCACGATGGAGGAGCTTCGTGCGGCATTTCATGACATCAAAAGCGACGCCGCGGTCCGCGTTGTCATCTTTACCGGGTCCGGCGAGAAGGCCTTCATCGCCGGGGCTGACATCGGCGAGCTGGCCAAGCAGGATGCGGTGACCGGGAAGGAATATACGCATCGCGGGCAGAACGTGCTGAATTTGATTGAGAATCTTGGGAAGCCTGTCATCGCGTGCATCAATGGATTCGCGCTGGGTGGTGGGTGCGAGATTGCGATGGCATGCACGATGCGGCTGGCGAGTGAGAATGCGAAGCTGGGGCAGCCGGAGGTGAAGCTGGGAATTATCCCGGGATATGGCGGGACGCAGCGGCTACCACGGCTCGTGGGCAAAGGGATCGCGATGCAGATGGTGCTGGCCGGGGAAATGATGACGGCACAGGAGGCGCATCGCATCGGGCTGGTGAATGAGGTGCTGCCGACGGCGGAATTGATTCCGCGGGCGGAGGCGATCGCGACGAAGATTGTGGCGAATGCTCCGCTGGCAGTGCAGTATGCGATGGAAGCTGTCAATAAAGGTATGGAAATGACATTGAGCGAGGGGCTTTATCTTGAGGCGGTGCTGTTTGCGGTGGCTTGCTCGACTGAGGATAAGACTGAGGGAACGAAAGCGTTTCTGGAAAAGCGGGCTGCGCAGTTCAAAGGCAAATAGCCACGGATTTAAAGACAAAATCTTTCACCACAGAGGGCGCAGAGGACCACGAGGGACCCCAACTTGAAGATCGAATCGGTGCCGGAGGCGGTTGTTTCGGGGATTGCGGGGAAGCTGGATGCTTCCGGGAAGCGGTTTGCCATTGTTGTGTCCCGCTTTAATTCTTTCATTACCGAGCGGCTGCTTTTGAGTGCCTGCGACGGGTTGATTCGGACTGGAGCTGCGCAAAGGGACATCGACGTTGTGCGGGTGCCGGGGGCGTTTGAGATTCCGTCGGCGGCTCGGACTTTGGCTTTGACTGGGAAGTACGACGCTTTGATTTGCATCGGATGTTTGCTGCGCGGGGATACGGCGCATTATGACGTTATCGTTAATGAAGTTACGCGGGGGATCGGGCAGTCGGCGCAGGAGACTGGAGTTCCCCATGCCTTTGGCGTGTTGACTTGCGACACGCTGGAGCAGGCGATCGATCGGGCTGGGTTGAAGATGGGGAACAAGGGATTCGAGGCGGCTCTGGCGGCGGTGGAGATGGCGTCGTTGAAGACAGCTGTCAGCTCTCAGCCCCTTCACCATTCGGTTCAGGGCAAGCTAAAGTCAGCTATCAGCAGGAAGCGGATTCCTCGCTCCGCTCGGAATGACAAGACGATGAGAAAGTCCTCGAAGAAGCGTAAGTAAGTCCTTTCTGAAGTAAACTGACCACTGATCACTTATTACTAACAACTGATTCAATGGGTACTCGGCGAAAATCTCGCGAGATCGTTTTGCAGATGCTTTTCCAGTCGGACATGGGGAAGCAGAATGCGGAACAGGTGCGGCGCACGTTTTGGGCTGAGCATGGAACGGCGAGCGCCGAGGTGCGCGGGTTTGCTGATGATTTGTTCCGCGTGGCCACCGATCGCGTCACGGAGATCGATGGGCTGATCGAGAAGCACGCTGAGCATTGGCGGATGGAGCGGATGGCAGCTGTGGATCGGAATCTGTTGCGGGCGGCCGTGGCGGAGTTGCTGGCGTATCCAGATACTCCGCGGGCAGTGGTAATTAATGAGGCGTTGGAGATTGCGCGAAAATTTTCTTCCCCGGAGTCGGTGCATTTTGTGAATGGGGTGCTCGATAGTGTGGGGAAGGAGTTGGAAGCGAGTACGAAGTAGCAGTGCTCAGTGGCTAGTAGAGTCCTTGATGGAGTGATAACGCGTCGGCGTTGACCGCGCGGAGTCTGTGTCGTAGCGCTTCTTTCGCCCCTTTCGGGGCTGGTTCCTAACTTCTGCACTTCTCCCACGCCTTACGGCGTGGGCTACATCCTTTCGCCGCTTCGCGGCTCTATTCTCCTGGTATGTGAACGGCGTTGCCCTTCCTGAAAGCGCGTGCGGCCGTTCTTATCGCCCGACTGCGTTAGTTTTCCAAAAGCTTTGCTTCCCAGAACCTTACGGCTTCACCAAGGCCACGTTCAGTGTGCACGGGCCTGCGGTTGGGGTGAAAGTGCAGAAGGGATTCAGGTAGTTGGGGAGGTTGGGGAATGGCAACTGGAACAGGTCGGCGCCACCGATGCTGGTACTGATTTCGTGGAGCAGGCCATCGCTTCCAACGACGGCGATGGTGCCGGCGTCGGCAGACATGTCGGCACTGAGCGGCGTGGCGTTGCCCAGAATCTCGATGCCTCCGGTGGTGGCGCCCGTTACGAAGTTGTAGACGATGATGCTGGAACTCCCCGGATTGACGACATAGAGCAACGAGCCATCGGCCGAGGCGAAGAAATTCGGCGATCCGCTCTGTGTGTTGATCGTCGTGCCGAGTTCGACGCGTTGCGCCGGGCGACTAGGGTCGTTGCTAAAGGATTTTATGCCTTGTGGACAGATACCAGAGTTGGGAGGGGAAATTGCATAAGTGGCAATATTTATTCCGGTGGAGTCGAGTACAAGAAGGTGGATTCCAGAGTGGGCCGGATAAGGGTACAGCGGCGGACTATAGGGAAGAGGGAAAGAGAAGCCATACGAGTCAACACCATCCAATACGACATTCGGAAGCACCCGCATTAGAATCGGATTAGCGGGCAGGTTAACAATGGCCTGAGTCGCAGGCGGGGTGGGCGGCTGATCGGTCGCGACTTTATTGTCGCAGGTGTCGTACGCCGTTATGTTCGCCGAGCTAGCGCCATTCGCCGATTCCGCGATAAACGCGAAGGCACCGTTCGGGGAAAAGGTGATCGCATCGGCTGGACCTGACAGGGTAAACGGTCCTTGCAATGCCTGCAGAGGGGAAAAGACATAGAGAGAGCTGGCGTTCGTTCCGCCTACTATGAAGGCCTTCAGGCCGTCCGGTGAAAACGCAGCCGTGGTTGCGCCGGAGATATTGAGCGCAGTCGTGACTGCGGTCGGGGAAGTTTGCACAACATAGACCTGGTTCGGCGTATGGATTGTGTCGGAGAAGATCGCTGAGTTTCCATTGGCCGAAACGGCCAAGACTTTACCAGTCACGGTTCCCAAGCCGCCGAAGGGGCTCGTGTTGGTTCCGAAGTTGGCGGGATTGATCGTCTCAGCGCCGAAATCACTTCCCATGAAAAGTTTCGCGCCGAGCGGATCCCACAAAAATGAGTTCGGATTAGCGGGTATTGCCGCTTGAGCTCCAGCCGAGGCCTTGGACGTGACGAGATAGTAGCCAGAGGTGCTGCATTCAGTGGGAGAAATGTGTGCACATCCAAAGCTGGAAGCAAAAACATTCGCTGCGGAGGTCGCGCCAGTGATCTGGACGGAGATGGCTGCCATCGGGGTCAGCGGGATTTGCTGGCTGGTTGGGCTGGCTGGAACAGTAAGTTCGTTCGAGGAGTAGACGGGCGTTGGGATCAGGAGTTGACATCCGCCAAAGTTCGGATAAATAGCCTGGAAGTAGGTCGTGCAGGCGCCGATCCGAGCCGGTGAAAGTGATGCCGGGACGAGGGGAAATCCGATGTTGCAGGTCGGAGGGGAGCAAGAGGCTGTCACGGTCCCCGCGCCCGGAGAAGTGAGGGCAAGGGCGCAAGACTGCGTGCATCCGGTACCGATGTTGACTGCGCCGGGTTGGGATGCGGCCCACGTCAGAGGAATTTTGGCGAGAACTGGCCCTCCGTTGCTGTTGGGCAGAGAGCTGGCACCCATGATGTCACTGAGACTCGCGACGACGGTCGGCGCAGCGCCGCCTTTAGCGGTGATTAAAGATGTTTGTCCGGAGCCAGCCTCTCCCAGCTCGAGTCCGATGTTTTGAATCGCGCAGGTGGCGAAAAAGTCCAGAACAGGAGAAGTATCGCCGGCAGTGTTGGTCAGAGTTGGCTGCTGGAACGTGGTACTGGTGGCGCCGCTGGCAGAAGCATAAATATAGGTGATTCCGGGCATCGTCGCAGCGGCGGTAGCCTGGTTTGTCGCGAAATTGTAAGTTGTGCCGGTGATCGGGTTGATCGCGGTGTTCGAGAGCGGCGTTAGCGTTACTACGGTTGGATTCAGCGCGCTCCAGGTGAAAGGTCCAACCGATGAGGTGATATCGACACCTTGACTGAAGGCGTGGGCCTCCAGGGTCATGGTTTGCGACTGCGACAGACATGGCTCCTGTACAGGAACGCCGGTCAACAGGATCCCATTGACGGTGATGTTATCGATAGGCGGATGGACGAAGACAAAGGTTGGAACGCTGGTGCCGCCGAGAGCACTGGCAGTGACCTGAACGACTCCGGGACCTCCCGGGGTGCAGGTGGCGAAAAGCGCGTCCCAATGCCCACCGCAGGCGATGCCTGCCGGCGAAATGTTCAAAATAGAGGTGTCGCTGGAAGTGTAAGTGATCGTGGTGTTTAGATTGGTACCCGAGGCGGTCTGGACGGACGTGCTGAAGATCAGCGTAGCGCCAGCCTCCAGAGACGTCGTCGTGCTGGGAGTGATGGCGATCTTTCCCGCAAACAGGGGTGGGCCGGCTTTGGAGCCTCCGCCGCAGGCGGCGATGCCTAGTAGTGCAGAGACAGCGACGATCAACCAGGGACCACGCGAACAGAACCTACCCATGCACTCCTCTTTAAGTTATCGCGCTCTCACGGTCATGCCCAAGGATGTGTTTCGAGACGTGCGCATGAATCGGGAGACAAGCTATTCAAAAGAATTGGAAAACTTGTAGTGTAGAGGCTGGAGCCGGAATCAGCAAGCGGGCAACGGACGAAGATCGTTTTCCGGAGGGGACGGCGTCGACTCCGTGGTGCCCAGTTGCCTGCGATTTTTGCCATTCGGATTTGGGATGCGGGAAAAGGCTATTAAGTTCCCTGAGACGGTACGATCGGCTAGATTATGATCGAGGGAATGTGGGCCGCGAGGTTCCGAGGTGAGTACGCCACTACTTCGCAACAGCCCAAATCATTACCGCAGAGAGCGCTGAAAACTGCCGCAGAGTTCGCGGAGGGAACGCAGTTTTCATCGGGATTTGACATTGGGTTGGAAAGTCTAGTACCGGCTTTTGAAACATGAGTTGACGGTCGGTAAAGCGATTGTTATATTAGATTGGTTCCGCGAGTTCATCCAGGCTTGTTGTGTCCTGCGACTTTTTGCCGCGTTGTGCAGAGAGTAGCGGTCGAGCTTTAGAGAAACCAGTTTCCGGATGTTAGTAAGGTTCGGAAACATTCCTCGCTGAAACGTTCCTGCGGTGCCTTTCGCCCTTATGCGAAGGGATATGCAGGGCAAGGCTGACGAAACGGAGTGCCCCCGGAGTTTGGCCGGGCGCCACCGTCGGCGGCGCAAGTCTTAAAGGGAATCCAGAATCTCTCGTCGGTGCGCGTGTGCGACTGGCTGCGCAAGAAGGGACGAGAAGGAATGGCCGGTTCTGATCGGTAATGCCCGCGGATGCGCGATCCGAAATTTGGATTTGAAGCCGCGTGCTGTCGCGAGCGCGCGGCCAAGGAGTGGTAAGAGTGCCTACGTTTAATCAATTGGTGGCCCAGGGCCGGAAGCGGCCTCGTTACAAGACGGCGAGCCCTGCATTGCAGGGATGTCCACAGAAGCGCGGCGTATGCACGCGCGTGTACACGCAGACTCCGAAGAAGCCGAACTCGGCTTTGCGGAAGGTGGCGCGTGTGCGGCTGACGAACGGCATTGAAGTCACGACATATATCCCCGGAGTCGGGCATAACCTGCAGGAGCACTCGATTGTGCTGATCCGCGGGGGCCGTGTAAAGGATTTGCCGGGTGTGCGCTATCACGTGATTCGCGGAACGCTGGACGCCGTGGGTGTTGCCAACCGCATGCAGGGACGCTCGAAGTACGGAGCGAAGAGACCGAAGAAGGGCTAGTGATCAGTGGCCAGTTAGTGGCCAGTAGGAGCTCTCGCTAGAAGCTAAGAGCTAGGAGCTAGAAGCTGAATGCCTCGTAAAGGACATATCGCAAAGCGGACGGTGCCGGCCGATGCAGTGTATGGGTCGGACCTGGTGACGAAGTTCATCAACTCGATGATGTGGCAGGGCAAGCGGTCGACGGCTGAGGGCATCTTCTATGAAGCCCTGACGAAGCTGGAGTCGAAGGGCGGCGATGAGGCCCTGAAGCTATTCAAGAAGGCCGTGGAGAATGTGAAGCCGCTGCTTGAGGTGAAAACCCGCCGCGTCGGTGGCGCGAACTATCAGGTGCCGGTGGAGGTGAATGCCGACCGCCGGACGTCGCTGGGCATCCGCTGGATCATTACTTATGCGCGGGCGCGCGGCGAAAAGGGAATGGTCGACAAGTTGAGCAATGAATTGCTGGACGCCGCGAACAGCCGCGGCGCCGCCATCAAGAAGAAGGAAGATGTGCATCGCATGGCCGAAGCGAACAAGGCGTTTGCGCATTACCGCTGGTAGAGAAATTGAGTAATTGGGAAATTTGGTAATTGAGTAATTTAGGGAAGCGGGATTGGGTTTAATTTTCAATTACCCGATTGCAAAATTTCCCAATTACTCAATCAGCACAAAGGTTGGAGCCCTAGAAAGAGTAGAGATCAGGTCGTGCCTAGAACAGTCCCATTAGAGCGTTGCAGGAACATCGGCATCATGGCGCACATCGATGCCGGCAAGACCACTACGACGGAGCGCATCCTGTTTTATACGGGCAGGACGCACCGCATCGGAGAGGTTCATGAAGGCACTGCGACCATGGATTGGATGGAGCAGGAGCAGGAGCGCGGTATTACGATTACGTCCGCGGCGACGACCTGTACCTGGCGCGACATCCGTATCAACATTATTGATACGCCCGGCCACGTGGACTTCACGGCTGAGGTGGAGCGGTCCCTGCGCGTGCTCGACGGCGCGGTCGCGGTGTTTGACGCAGTGCATGGCGTGCAGCCACAGTCGGAAAAAGTATGGCGCCAGGCCGATAAATATGGCGTCCCGCGAATTTGTTTTATTAACAAGATCGATAAGATGGGTGCGGACTTCGAGCATGCCGTCGATACTATCCGCAAGCGCCTCAGTGCCAAGCCTGTCGCGATTCAGATTCCTGTCGGACAAGAAGCGAAGTTTATCGGCGTCGTCGATTTGATTGCCATGAAGGCGATCATCTGGAAAGACGAGACGATGGGTGCGGAATATGTCACCGAAGAAATTCCCGCCGACCTGAAGAAAAAGGCAGAAGCGTTCCACGCGCAGCTAGTCGAGACTGTGGCGGAGAACGACGACGAGATGCTGCACAAGTTCCTTGAAGGCGAAGAGATCTCCGCCGAGGAACTGAAGAAGTCTCTGCGCAAGTCGACGATTGAGCTGAAGCTGTTTCCGGTTGTCGTCGGCACTGCGTTCAAGAACAAGGGTGTGCAGCCGCTGCTGGATGCGGTAGTGGATTTTCTGCCGTCGCCTCTGGATGTCGGCGAGACGCACGGAAAGAATCCGAACAACGGTCAGGAAGTCACACGCAAGCCGGACGACAAAGAACCGTTCTCGGCGCTGGCGTTCAAGATTATGGCCGATCCGTTTGTCGGTCAGTTGACATTCATTCGAGTTTATTCGGGACAGTTGAAGACTGGTGATTCCGTTCTGAATGTGCGCACGGGCAAGACCGAGCGCATTGGCCGTCTGATGAAGATGCACGCCAACAAGCGCGAAGAAATCAATGAGATTCTGGCGGGCGACATCTGCGCGGCTGTTGGTTTGAAGAACGTTTCGACCGGCGACACGATCTGCAATGAAGATCATCCGATCGCACTGGAATCGATTACATTTGCGGCTCCCGTAATTTCGGTTGCGGTCGAACCCAAGACCAAGGCCGATCAGGAAAAGATGGGCATGGCGCTTGGACGCCTGGCGCAGGAAGATCCCACTTTCAAGGTTCATACCGATCCCGACAGCGGACAGACGATCATCAGCGGCATGGGCGAGTTGCACCTGGAAATCATCGTCGACCGCATGATGCGCGAGTACAAGGTCGAAGCCAACGTCGGCAAGCCGCAGGTGGCGTATCGCGAGACGATTCGCAAGCACGCCGAGGCGGAAGGCAAGTACATCCGGCAGACCGGCGGCCGCGGTCAGTACGGTCACGCGAAGATTTATCTCGATCCTCAACCACCGGGGACCGGTTACGAGTTCGTCAATGAGATCGTCGGCGGTTCGGTGCCCAAGGAATTCATCAAGCCGATCGACCAGGGCATTCAGGAAGCGCTCGAGGGCGGCGTGCTCGCTGGATATCCCATGGTGGATGTGAAAGCGACGCTGTTCGACGGCAGTTACCATGACGTCGATTCGAACGAAATGGCCTTCAAGATTGCCGGTTCAATGGCATTCAAAGAGGCAGCTCGTAAAGCTTCACCGGTATTGTTGGAGCCGGTGATGGCCGTGGAAGTGGTTACGCCGGAAGACTACGCTGGCGTGATCATGGGCGATCTGAGTTCGCGGCGCGGACGCATTGAAGGCATGGAGCATCGCGCGGGATCGCAGGTGATCAAGGCGATCGTTCCACTGGCCGAGATGTTCGGCTACGCAACGCATATGCGGTCGTCAACGCAGGGGCGTGCGGAATACTCGATGCACTTTGCGCGCTATGAGGAGGCTCCGCGATCGGTCGCGGAGGAAATCATCGCGAAGGTGCAAGGGACAGCGAAGTGAGGTTCTGGCCGGGAGGCGAAAGTAATTCTCCTCTTGGCAGCAATGGTGATGTTGGACTGTCGTAAGGCCCTTCACCCGCGCTTTGCGCGCGCTCAGGATGACAAAGGTTTAGCTAGAAGCAAAGAGCTAGGAGCTAGAGGCTGAGTTATGGCGAAAGAGAAATTTGAACGGACAAAGCCGCACTGCAACGTAGGGACGATTGGTCACATTGATCATGGCAAGACGACGTTGACGGCGGCGATC
>Ga0070734_10001286_pt1 | contig 38031 bp, 24 predicted proteins | sample Coa_R1_8_FD_66444 | JGI IMG/M metagenome (GOLD analysis project Ga0070734, IMG submission 66444) | Surface soil microbial communities from Centralia Pennsylvania, which are recovering from an underground coalmine fire - Coalmine... | ecosystem: Environmental > Terrestrial > Soil > Unclassified ...
CCGGAACCGGACTGGATGTAGACATTGCAGCCGGTGAAGGTCGTCGTTTTGGCAAAGGTATTGGTGGACATGTATTGGGTCTTGGCTTCCAGGAGCGCGACGCGGGTGGCCAGGTCGCTTCCAACCTGTGCGAAGGCGGCGCGGTTGCCGGGGGAGAGGAAGAGAGCGCCCGCCACGGCTGTCAGGGCCAGACCCATCTGAACGCGGTAACGGCGACGCTCGTTGTTGGACTGCGCTTCGAGCTGCACATACTTCTGCTCGATGCGCGTATTCGCTTGCTTGAGTTGTGTGCTCTCCTGTTCGATGGATTCGAGACGGGTCAGCACATCGGTGATGCTCTGCGTGGTCATCATCGTTGTCTCCTTTTTTACCCACGTGCTTCAGGGCGTTTGTGGGTGCTCGATGGGTCTATTATAATCAGGAGCAAACGACAACACTGAATCCCGTACCATAGATAAATTGTGTTCTTGCACACTTTTGAGAGTTTCCGAACCGGCCCCTGGGCAAGGGGTTCCTGGCAGCGCCGTTTATGAGGTTGGCGCGCCTCCTTTTCGGTAGGTATACTATCGTAAGGGGAAGAGGTTACCCGACAAGAGCAGAAAAAGGAGATACGGATGCTCACAAATCGCCGCGCATTTCTCGCCGGCAGCACGGCAGCAGGGCTGATGGCCTGCGCATCACAGGCGCAGGCCGCTCCGAAACCGACCATCCGGGCCATTGCCTTCGACGCCTTTCCCATCTTCGATCCGAGGCCCGTCTCTGCGCTGGTGGAGCAGCTCTTTCCGGGGAAGGGCGCGGACCTGAACAATAGCTGGCGCACGCGACAGTTCGAGTACACCTGGCTGCGGAGTATGGGAGGGCGCTATAAGGATTTCTGGAGTGTCACGGAAGAGGCGCTGGTGTTTGCCGCGAAAACGCTGCAACTGGAACTCACAGCGGAGAAGCGCGTGCGGCTAATGCAGGCGTATCTGGAGCTCAAACCCTGGCCGGATGTCGCTCCAGCCCTCGCATCGCTCAAAGCTGCGGGCATTCGGCTGGCATTTCTCTCCAACTTTACGCCCGGAATGCTGAACGCGGGCATCAAAAACGGAGGGCTGGAGGGCACATTTGAACATATCCTCAGCACCGATAGGGCAAAGACCTACAAACCGGCTCCTCACGCCTACCAGATGGGGATGGAGGCTTTTAAGCTTCGGCGGGAAGAGATCCTCTTCGCTGCCTTTGCGGGGTGGGATGCCGCCGGGGCCAAGTGGTTCGGGTATCCCACGTTCTGGGTGAATCGCCTGCATTCTCCCGCCGAGGAATTGGACGTTGCTCCGGACGGAGCGGGCGCAAATCTGGCGGATCTGGTGACGTTTGTTATTGGGTGAAAAGTTACTCCGGAAGGAGCCAATCTTTACGAAGGAAAGCGTTTGTGATATACTGTACCACGAGGTGCTTTCTACACGACCCCCTACCGTAGTCAGAAATTCTCGTTCACGCTTCGATACCGCCCACCACCATTCCAATAACCATCCATAGGGCATGCGCGTAAACAGGGAGACCGAGAGTATGTTGTCTGGACCATGGCGTATCCAGATGCTGGGCGGGCTGTCGTTGTGCCAGGAGAACCGAATCATCACGCGCTTTCAAACGGAAAAGACCGGAGCCTTATTGGCTCTGCTGGCGCTGTTTCCGCATGGATATGATTCACGTGAGCGGATCACCGGCATTTTGTGGCCCGAGGCTCCGGAAAGCGATCCGGGCAGAAACCTGCGGGTCGCCCTGACTTCCCTGCGCCATCAGCTTGAACCGGTGGGCGTTCTGAAAGGCAGCGTTCTCTTCGCCGACCGAAACTCCGTCCGACTGAACCGCGAGGCGGTCCAAACGGATGTCGCCGAATTTGAAGCCGCCTTACAGCAGGCGCAATCGGCTCCGGACCCCGTCGCACAAGCGCTCCATCTGACACGGGCGCTCGCGCTCTATCGTGGCGAACTGCTGCCCGGCTCCTACCTGGATCCTATTCTGGCGGCGCGCGAACGGCTCAGCAACGCGTACCGGAAAGCATGTCTGGATCTGGTCGCCTTGCGCCGGCAGTCCGGAGCGCTCCATCTGGCGCTGGATGCCGCGCTGCGCGCCCAGGAGACGGACCCGTTGGACGCAAGCGGAGTGCGGGAGGTCCTGCTCCTCTACGCCGCGCTTGGGCAGCCCTCCGAAGCCTTGCAACACTACCATGCTTATGCGCGTCGTCTCCGGGAAGAGTTGGGAGAAGCGCCGGAACCGGATTTGAGCGCGCTGGCGCACGAGGTTGGCTCGCTGCCGTCCGAAGAGATCCTGCAACCCGCTCCCCAACCTACTCGGCTCGACCCCGATCCGGAAACCGCGCCACCGATTCCTATCCCACGCCTGCCCATAACGCTGAACCCCTTCTTCGGGCGCGAAGAGGAGATGCAGCGCCTGTTAGCCCTGCTGCAGCCTGCGAGCCCTGCAGTACCCCACTCCCCCTCGCTCCTGGTCACTCTCATGGGGCTGGGAGGGACAGGGAAGACCCGCCTGGCAACGGAAGTCGCCCGGCAGTCGCTGGAGCGCTTCCGCAACGCCGTCTGGTTTGTCCCGCTCGCCGATCTGACCGACCCGACCCTCATCCTCGAAGCGATCCGGACCGCCATGCAATTGAAGCGAACATCGGACGCTGCACCGCTGGAGCAGGTCGTTGCCGCGCTGCAGCGGCCGGCGCTTCTGGTGTTGGATAACTTCGAGCACCTGGTGGCGGGAGGCGCCAACCTGGTTCAGATGCTGCGACAGCGCTGCCCGCTCCTCACGCTGCTGATTACTTCACGACGGCGTTTGAGCCTTCCTGGAGAGCGCATCTTTCCGCTCTCCCCTCTGCCCCTTCCGCAGGAGAATGAGGCCCCGGAGCATCTGGCGCAAAACGCAAGCATCCAACTCTACCTGGACCGGGCACGGGCGGTGCGGGCCGATTTTGAACTGACGCGCTCGAATGCAAGCATCGTGGCCCAAATCTGCCGCAAGCTGGAAGGCGTTCCTCTGGCGATCGAACTGGCGGCGGCGCGTGCGGCTGCGTTTACGCCCGTGCAGATACTGAACCTGCTCACCGAACGCTTTGCCGTCCTCCAATCCCGAAGGAGAGGCCGGGAAGCCCGGCATGCCTCGCTCTGGGCCGCCATGGACTGGAGTTACGGTATGCTCGCGCCCGAACTCCAGCGCCTGTTTGTCCAACTGAGCGTGTTTCGTGGAGGGTATAGTCTGGAGGCCGCCGAGGCCGTCTGCATCTGTTATGAGGAGACCTTTTCAGAAGAGCAGAGCCGGCGGCTACAGAGAACTGCAGAGTGCCTGGCACAACTTCAGAGCTGCTCGCTCGTTCTGGCGCAGGATGGAGGAGAAGAGTTTCGCTACCATCTTTTAGAGACAGTGCGCGAATTTGCCGCCGCCCAATTAACGCGGCCACAGCAAGAGGCTCTATCTCTCCGCCATATCACCTACTATGTTCATCTGGCTGAGAGCCTCGATGGTCAGCTACGCGGTCCGCAGTCCAGAGAGAGGCTGGACCGGTTGGAGAGGGAACATGACAATTTCCGCTCTGCCCTGACCTGGTCGCTGGACGGAGGAGCCACCGCTGGGGAGGGGGAGGAGCAAAGTGGCAGCGCCGATGAGGGTGCGCCCCGGAAGCTCGTTTACGTCGAGTGGGGATTACGTTTGACGGGCGCCCTCTGGAATTTCTGGGATAGACGCAACTACCATCGCGAAGGGCTTGCCTGGTTGGAGCGTGCGCTGATGCTGGGGCGAGAGATGCAGGCGCCGTTACGGATCAAGGCTCTGACCGGAGCAGGCAACCTCGCTTTCCGCCTAGCCGACCATATTACGGCCCTGCGCTTCTTCCAAGAGTGCCTTGCGCTGCGGCAAGAGATTGGGGACAAGAGGGGCGTTGCCTCATCACTGGGCAGTCTAGGGAACGTCGCTAAAAATGAAGGCGATTATCCTCTGGCCCGCAGGCGGCTGGAAGAGAGCCTGGCGCTGTTTGAAGAACTCGATGACCGGCGTGGGATTGCGCTCACGCTCGGCAACCTGGCGCGTGTCTCTTCCGCAGAGCGCGAAGATGCGACCGCAGAACGCCTCTACCTCCAGAGCCAGGCGATGTTTCGAGAGATGCAATCCTATCAGGATCTCATTTTGTCTCTCAATAACCTGGCGAGTATGCTATTACGCGTCGAGAGGACGGGCGAAGTTCCCAGGCTGCTTCGGGAAGCGATCTCATTGGCAAGAGAACAGGACAGCAAACGCGGTCAGGCCCACAGCCTGACGAATACCGTCGCTCTGGCGCTGCACCTGGGGCTTTTGGAGCGTGCCGCCGTACTTGCGGGTGCAGAAGATGCCTTCCGCAGACAGATAGATTTCTCCTTGGCTCCCAGGGACGATGCCGCCGAGGAGCATACCGCAACGCTGGCAAGCATCCGCGAGGCGCTCGGTCCGACGCGCTATCAGGAGGCATTCTCTCATGGAGAGCAGATGACGTGGGAGGAGAGCCTGGAGTATGCGCTGGATACGTTTGCCCTGGCCCCACCGGGGTGAACCGCCCTCGCGATTCGCGAAATCCGAAACAAAACCCACCAGAATCTTTCCCTGCACCCCGGAGCGCTCCGGGGTGCATTTTTTCGCGGTATGAGAGGCACATTTATCGCAGGAGAGGTGTGTTCCAGGCGACAGTTTTGCCCGTATTTTAGCGGGACAATGGGTGGTAGCAAGAGGGCACAAATAATTTTCAACCAGGAGGTGAAAGAGAGTAAGAATACCAGGAGATTGGACGTTTCTTAGAATAGAAGGGCGCGCGAAGCCACGCGAAAAACAGCAGTTATCGCGGGCAGCCCTACAAAGTAAATATGCGGGCTGAACGGCCTGCGCCCTCTGGTAAAGGGCGTTTAGAAACCGTCCAGCCGCGCTTAAGGAAACGCTCGCACCTGTAACTCTTGGCCGAGGAGAGGAGCGAGCGGAAGGGAAGCCCCGAAGGACTTCAGGGTTAGTATACCTGCCTCCTTCGGGGGTGTCAATCGGGCTTGCGGAACAAAGCGCCGCGGTGCCCCTAAGCCTGCACTATGCAGGGGAGAGACAGGAGGCAGTTATGGCATCGAATCATGGGATGGCGACTTCGAAGGACGCCGAAACAGCTCGTTCGTTCGCTTCGAAGGGATGGAAGCGCGTTGTCGCAGGAGCCGTTGCGCTGGCCGGTCTGGCAGCGCTCTGCAGTGGTTCCGTTCGTGTGCATGCCAATCAACAATATATCGTTGGGCACGATTATCTCTACAACCTGCCCAACGATCCGGTGGATGTCACGAGCGAGATCGAGGTCATCGGCTCGAACACCTATGTGCAGCCGTCCGGCGGCATTATGTTCCAGGTGACGCTGGATTACGATGATGGGCATATTTACGATAGTAGCAACGATCAGATAGGGTTCATCTACGGCTACTGACGCTCTGTCTAGGAGGAGCACTGGGCCAGATGTTGCGCCCGAACGAACCCTTCCGGCGTCTCATCCCTTCTCAAGCAGCGTGAAATCCCGGTGCTCTTCTGATAAGCGTGCGCGAGGTCACGTAACAATTTTTCATTCGAGAGGAGAGACAACCACATTTAACGATGCTTTAGCGGAAGCTTAGTACAATAGGCGTGTTCGAGAAGAATCCTTGTCGCTATCTCCATCTTGTCTTTTCGACGCCTATAGGAGGTGTCGCCGCCAGGGAAGGGCAGCGACACCAGCGCCTTCCAAAGGGGACTTGGGTGGCGCCAACCTCTTCCGACCTGTCGCGACACACGGCAGGTCGGAATTTTTTGTTTTGGCCCATCCGGGCAAGGGAGAGCGGATCGAAAATACAACGGCCCAGGACGCCTGAAAAGTCACGCAGGGAAAAAGGAGAACCGTGTCGAACAGAACGGCATTCAGATCAGGGAGAGATTGGGTTTATGGCGCAGCCGGATATCGAGGCGGCGAACAGGGCGGGGGCAACGGCGCCCCAACCGCAAGCGGGGCGAGGCGGATGGCTGAGTGTGCGTGTGATGCTGCTGGCTTTACTCTTTGCACCCTTAACAGCTTACTGGTGCGCCGTCCTGACCCTGGACACCATCTTTTCGCTCATGGTTCCTCCGGTGGTGCTGACGCTGATCGTCGCGTTTTGCAACCTCATCGTGCGGCGCATTGCCCCCCGCCTGGCGCTGAAAGAGAGCGAACTGATCCTCTTCTTCGCCATGCAGACCGTGATGGCGGCGATCTGCGCGGAGTGGATGACCGTTATCAATCCCTATATCCACTCTTATGCGCTCTTTAAGGACAGCGATCCGAAATTCGAAAAGTACGTTCTGCCCTATGCCCACCCCTGGTTCTTCGTTCAGCCGCAGGATGCCGATAAATTTACCGATTACCGCAATGGCGGCTTTCGCTTCCCCTACTTTCTGGCGCATCTGCATCTCTGGTGGGTCTATATCGTCTCGTGGACGGTGCTGATCACACTGGTCTGCACGGCCATGCTCTGTATCAACAGCCTGATGCGCGACGAGTGGACGAACCGCGAGAGGCTCGCGTTCCCTATCATTCAGCTGCCGCTGGCGATCGTGCAGACCGGGGCGGGACGGGCGCAGCCCTGGAAGAGCCGCTACTTTCTGATCCCGTTCCTTATCATGTTCGCCATCGATATGATCAACGGGTTCCACTTCCTCTATCCCTCCATCCCGCTCATCAACGTGCGCTTCATCGGCGACCTGCACCTGTTTTTCCAATCTCCGCCCTTCGACGCCATCGGTTGGACCCCCGTCGGCATCTTCCCCTACATGGCGGTCATCGGGTTCTTTATGCCCACCGATCTGCTCTTCTCCTGCATCTTCTTCTTCTTCTTCCGCAAGGCGATGCAGGTGGCGACCTATGCCATTGGCTATACGGAGAGCGCGGGGGTCTTCGGGGGCGGGGGACTGGTCCCCGGCCCGCCCTACTTCAACGAACAGTCGTGGGGTGCGTTCCTCGCGCTGTTCGTCACGTCGCTCTGGGTGGCGCGGAGCTACCTGCGCGAGGTCTGGGGAAAAATCCTGCGGGGCGGCTCCAGCGAGCGTGATGTGCCTCCACGGGTGGCCTTCGCAGGACTGCTGCTCTGCCTGACGGGCATCGGCGGCGTGGGGCTCCTGGTCGGCATCCCGCTCTGGATGATCTTCTTCACCACCCTGCTCTTCCTGGCGTTCAGCATCGCCCTGACCCGGATGCGCGCTCAGATCGGCGCTCCCTCCCATGAGATGGCGTTTATGGGGCCGAACCAGATGCTGGTGGACTTTGTGGGCACCCAGGCGCTCCCGACGGCGGGTATCAGCCGCATGGTGACCATGTTCCATTTCATGAACCGCATCCATCGGACACATCCCATGCCGCACCAACTGGAGGCGATGAAGCTGGGCGAGACCGCGAAGATCAACCAGAAAGCGCTCTTCGTCGCGATCATTCTGGCAACCGTCATCGGCAGCAGCCTGGGCCACTGCGCCTATATCGCACAGGGCTATGCGTACGCCGCAAAGCATGAGGGCGGCGATACGGCAGGCGTGGTGGACACCCTCCTCAACAAGCACCAGCCGCCGAACGCAACCGCTATCCTCTTTGTCGTGATCGGGTTCGCCGTCGTGCTGGGCCTGGACATGCTGCGCTTCCGGATCCCCGGCTTCCCCCTCCATCCCGCAGGTTATGCCCTCGCCATGAATTTCGGACTGGACTACTTCTGGTTCGGCCTGGTGATCGTCTGGCTGATCAAGCTCTTTGTCGAACGCTACTATGGCCTCAAAGGGCATAGCAAACTGCATCAGATCGCGCTCGGCATTCTGGCGGCGGAGTATATCGCCGAAGGGATCTGGGCCGCCTACTCCATGTGGAACCATCAGGCCACCTACACGATCTCCATCAACGGCCATCTCGGCTGGGACCAGTGAGAAGGAGACCTCCTATGCGCATCAAACCGATTTTCTCGCTTATATTTCTCTGCGCCCTGTTCGGTTACGCCCCGACGCCTCGCCCAGCCATCGCCGAACTCAAGGACGCCCCTCCGGATAGCCGTAATGCCGATATTGATTATATTCTCACTCCGGATCTCAAAAAGCCTTCTCCTCATCTCCAGGTTCAGATGAACTTCAAGAACCGGGATAATAAGGAGAGCATCACTGTTCAACTTCCGGTCTGGTCCCCAGGCGACTATAATCTACAAAATCATGCTCAATATGTTCAGAATTTCCATGCCTATAGATATGAAGGCTCAAGTATTTGGAAGGAAATCAAATTTACTCACCCAAATGCCAACACCTGGGAAATGAATACTCAAGGTGTTGATACTATTCGATTAACCTATGACATTCCCGAAACGCCGCCGGGAAATTTTAGCGAAAATGTTCACTTTACCCAGACGCAGGCTTTTGTCAACGGCCCTGCCGCTCTCCTCTATGTTGTTGGGTACAAAGAGGTCCCCATTCGCCTTTTCTTGGATAGCGACCTGGATGTCCGCGTGCCGCTGAATGCAATGCGATCTTCTGATCCGCCCTATTCCTTTGCCGCGCCTGACTATGACACGCTCGCGGATTCGCCCATGCTGATCTCGCTTCCCGACGCCGTTGCCATCCGTACGTTCAACTCTGGCGGCACGACGTTCCGCACGGTCTTCTATGGCGACGTCAAAAGCATTCAAGACCCCGATGCCTACACGCCGGTCATTCAGAAACTGATCCAGGCCGAGACTGCGGTTATGGGGCCGATGCCCACTACTCATTACGACTTCTTCTTCGATGTCAACGGGCGCGGCGGCGGATTGGAGCACCTTAACGCCTGCCGGATCGCCCTCCCCTCCTTTGCTTCGCCACAGCGGGTCGCGCCGTTCGTCGCTCACGAGTTCTTCCATCTCTGGAATGTCAAGCGTATCCGTCCTGAAGTTCTCGGCCCCTTCGACTATATCCATCCGCCCAAAACCCGCAACCTCTGGTTCGCCGAGGGCGTCACCGAATACTATGCGCAGCTCTCCACACGCCGGGCCGGTTTTTATTCGGACGAGGACCTGCTCTCCCACTTTCGTAACGCCATCCGTGGCTACAACTTCAACGCCGCCAGCAAGCGCGTCACCGCCGATGAGGCCAGCAAGCGCGTCTGGGAAACGCAGACAAGTGAGGGCTACGGCGGCCTCTCCTACTATGCCAAGGGTGAACTGATCGGGCTCTGCTTCGATCTCAAGATCCGCCAGGTCACGCAGAACCGCAAATCCCTGGACGACATGATGCGCCTCCTGATGCAGCGCCATGCGCCTCCCAAGCCCGGCTATAAGGAGGATGAACTGCGTGACACCCTGAGCGAGGTCGCCGGGCAGGATCTCTCAAAGTTTTATGACCAGTTGGCCCGATCCACCGACGACATGCCCTTCGCCGAGTGCCTGGGTTATGCGGGCCTGGATGTCAATTGCCGCCCCCTTCCCGATGCCACCGACGCCCAGCGCGCCCTGCTGAAACAATGGCTCAGCGGAAAGTAATGGAAACGACGTAGGGGCAGGTCCCCGTGCCTGCCCTGGGCAACCATAGGGGGTGAAGGGCAACCACGGGGGGTTGCCCCTACAGGATTCCTTCTGAGGAGAGTGTGAATGAATGCAAGCGATAGACCCGCCATCGAGGGCGGTATTCCGGTCCGTGATGTCGCCCGAAAGCCCTGGCCTGCATGGCCCATCTACGATAAGGCGGAGGAGCGCGCCCTGCTCGATGTGCTCCACAGCAACAAATGGTGGTATATGGAGGGCGCGGAGGGGATCGCCTTTGAGCGGGAGTTCGCCGCGTTTCATGAGGCGGAACATGGGGTTGCCTGCACCAACGGTACCGCCGCGCTTGAAATCGCGCTACGCGCAATGGGGATCGGCTGCGGCGATGAGGTGATCGTCCCGCCCTACACCTTTGTCGCCACCGCCAGCGCGGTCCTGGCGGTCGGGGCTACCCCCATCTTTGTGGACATCGCGGGCGACACGCTCAACATAGACCCCGCACGGATCGAAGAGGCGATCACGCCCCGCACCCGCGCGCTCATTCCCGTTCACATCGCGGGCCGCCCCGCCGACATGGACGCCGTGCTGGCCATCGCGGGCAAGCATGGCCTGAAGGTGATCGAGGATGCCGCGCAGGCCCATGCCGCCGAATGGAAGGGGCGCAGAGTGGGGGCCATCGGAGATATCGGCACGTTCAGCTTTCAGGCCAGCAAGAACCTGAACGCGGGCGAGGGTGGGATCCTGATCAGCAACGACGAGGAGCTCGCGGACGCGGCCTGGTCGGTGACCCATGTGGGGCGTGTACGGAGCGGGCGCTGGTACGAGCATCGCGTGCTGGGCAGCAACTTCCGGCTCACCGAGTTCCAATCGGCCCTGCTGCGCGTCCAGCTCCGCCGCCTTCCGGAGCAGACGGCGCGGCGCGCCGAAAATGCGGTGGGGTTGCGCGCGCTGCTCCAGGAGATCCCCGGCATCGCGCTGCCCCGTGAGGACGCGCGCATCACCTGTCACGCGAACCACCTTTTCCCGTTTCGTTATCATAAGGAGGCGTTTGGGAACCGCTCGCTACAGGAGCTTCTCGCCGCGCTGCTCGCGGAGGGGGTGCCCTGCTCCTCAGGATATGTGCCCCTGTATAAGGAAGGGATGTTCGCGCGCGCCGCCGCCGGGGAGGGGGCATGGTGCCGGGCGGGGCGGCGTATCCCGTATCCGGAGTTGTCTCTGCCGGAGTGCGAAGCGGTCTGCGCGGACTGCGTGTGGCTACCGCAAAATATTTTGCTTGGAAGCGCTTCCGACCGGGAGGATATTGCGACAGCAATCTCTAAATTGCAACAAGCCTGGATATAACTTTTGATATATATGCGCCCCAGGAGAGGTCTGTTATCCGTAGGGGGCACATGCCGCTTTCCTACGGCCGAAGAGAGAACAATCGCATTGACAGAACCATCCGAAACATCCGAAAGCCAGCTTCAGCCCCAACCAGCCCATCTGCGCCGGGAAAACACGCGCCTTACCGCCGCGCAGGAACGCCAGAACACTGCCCAGCAGGTGGAGGCGGAAGACAAGACTCAGGCAACAGTCATACGTATTACCGCCCTGCTGGAGAACCTGCAAACCGGCATTCTCATCGAAGACGAGAACCGTATTATCCTTCAGGCAAACTCCATGTTCTGTAAGCTGTTTCGGCTCTCCCAGACCCCGGAGGAGCTAGTCGGCGTGGATTGCGCCCAGACGGCGAAGTCGGAGAAAGTCCTGTTTGCAGAGCCGGAGCGGTTTCTCCAGCGCATGGCCCAGATCCTTGAGGAGCGCCAGCCCGTCAGTAACGAGGAGCTGCTGCTGGTGGACGGGCGCACGCTGGAACGCGATTATACGCCGATCTTTCTCGGCCCGAACTATCTGGGGCACCTCTGGCAGTACCGGGACATCACGGAGCGTAAGCGTCTGGAGGAGGAGGTACGCCGAACGCAGAAGATCGAGGGCTTGAACCGAATGGCCCGTGGGATCGCACACGATTACAACAACCTGCTCACGGCGATCCAGGGCTATACCGGCCTGGCCCGCCTGGAAGTGGAACCGGACACCGACCTGGCGCTGTATCTGAGCAACATCCAGAAGGCGGCGGAGCGAGCCGCCAATCTGACGCATCAGTTGCTGGCCTTCGCCCGACGCCAGGAAGCCGCGCCCGTCGAGGCGAACCTGAACCATTTTCTGCTGGAGACGGATCGGCTCTTGCGGCCTCTGTGTGGGGCGCATATCGAACTGGTGACCCTGCCGGGAGCGGGACTGAGCAAGGTGCGGTTGGACCAGGGCCAGTTCGATCAGGTCCTCATCAACCTGGTGATGAACGCCTGCGACGCGATGCCCAATGGGGGTAAGATCGTCATTGAGACGCGCATGGTGACGCTGGACGCGGAGTATGCGCGGACGCATGTCGCCGTCACTCCGGGCCGGTATGTACTGCTGTCGGTCTCGGATACGGGGCGCGGAATGACCGATGAGGTGAAGGCGCACCTGTTCGACCCGTTTTTCACCACCAAGCGTATGGGGCAGGGCGCGGGGTTGGGGCTGGCGACCTGCTACGGCATTGTCCGGCAGAGCGGCGGGCATATCCAGGTCTATAGCGAGCCGGATCGGGGAACCGTCTTCAAGATCTATTTCCCCAGCGTCGAACCGATGCCGCCACAGGATTCCGCATCCGCTCCCGCACTTACCGGGGGGACCGAGACCGTGCTCCTGGTGGAGGATGAGCCCATGGTGCGCGACATCGCCGCGCAGGCGCTGCGCGGGCAGGGCTATACGGTGTTGGAAGCGAGCGATGGGGAGGTGGCCCTGCGCGTCGCCAATACCCATCCGGGCGACATTCATCTGCTGATGACCGATATGGTCATGCCGCAGATGGGCGGCAAGGAGCTTGCCGAACGCCTGCGTGCAAGCCGTCCCCAGATCACCGTGCTCTACACCTCCGGCTATACCGATGTCTCGCTGGTACATCAAGGCGCGCTTGCGCCCGGCATGGATTTCCTCCACAAGCCCTTCACGGCTTCCGCCCTGATCTACAAGGTCCGTACCGTCCTCGATGCTGCCCTGGCCCCGCGCTAACCCTCGCTTTGAACAGGCTGTGAGCGCCCCATCTTCCAGGGCTGGCGCCATGAGGAAGGACCGCGATGATCGAATTTCGCAATGTGAGCAAAGTCTACACCCAGGGGCCGCGCCGTGTGGCGGCGCTCGATGACCTCTCGCTGACCATCCGGCCGGGGGAGTTTGTGGTCGTGACCGGCCCGAGCGGCTCGGGCAAGTCCTCGCTGCTCCACCTGGCGGGCGGGCTGGATGTGCCGACCGAAGGCCAGGTCATCGTGGATGGGCGGGAGATGCGGGCGATGGGGGACGATGATCTGACCCTCTTTCGGCGCAACCGGATCGGATTGGTCTTTCAATTTTTCAATCTCCTTCCCACGCTGAGCGTGCTGGAGAACACCGCTCTCCCCGCGCTGCTGTCCGGCGGGCGCTTCGCCGACGTGCAGCCGGCGGCGGAGAGACTGCTCACGCAGGTCGGGCTGCAGGACCGGATGACACACCGGCCTGAAGAGCTCTCCGGCGGCGAGATGCAGCGCGTGGCGATTGCCCGCGCGCTGATCAATGATCCGCCGATCCTGCTCGCCGATGAGCCGACCGGCAACCTGGACAGCGCGACGGGCGCGGAGATCCTGGCGCTCTTGAGGCAGTTCCACGGCGAACGCACCCTCGTCATTGTGACCCACGACCTGAGTATGGAGCGCGTCGCAGATCGGTCCCTTCACATCCGAGATGGACGGCTCGCATGAGGGCGCTCCTCCGCTTTTTCAGCCTGCGCCATCTGCGGATGCATCTGCCGCGCGTGCTGCTCGCGTTGGCCGCCGTCGCGCTGGGGGTGGCGCTGTTTGTCTCCTCGAATGTGACCATCACCAGCGTGCGCGCCTCCATGGAAGAGACGGCGCGCAGCCTGGCGGGCGAGGCCCAGTGGCGGGTGACGCGCGGCAGGTCACTGGGCGTCGAACTGGCGCTGCTGGATCGCATTCGGACCCTCCCCGGTGTGATCGCGACGCCGATCATCCAGTCATCCGCCCCGCTGATCGAACCTCGAGATGGGACCCTGCTCATTCTGGGCGTCAACTTCTGGGACGATGCGCTCCCGCGCCTGCACCCCTTCCAGGGGCAGGCGGACCTGAGTGCTTTTGCGACGACGGCTTTTGTCCCGGACGGCATCCTCATTACCGGAGAGTTCGCGCGCCGGCATGGCCTCCAGATCGGATCCCAATTGCTGCTGAATACGCCGCAGGGCGTGCAGGAGTTGCATGTGACCGGGCTGCTCGCCGATAGCGGCCCGGCGCGGGCGCTGGGCGGGAACTTCGCCATCATGGAGTTGAACGCCGCTCAGCGTCTGTTCGGGCGGCCTGGATTTGTGGATCGGATCGAGGTGGCGCATGCCACTCGGGAGCAACTGCAGCAGTTGTGCCCCGGTTATGAGATCGCCCCTGCCGCAAGCGGCGCCTCCATGCTGGAGGATGCCCTGGCGCGGATCGACTCGCTCCAGGCTGTCAGCCTCATCGCGCTCCTGGTGGGCCTCTTGATTATCTACAACTCCGTTCAGATCTCGGTGCAGGAGCGGCTGAAGGAGATCGGGACCTTGCGGGCGCTGGGCGCGACGCGGCGGCAGATTTTCGGCATTCTGCTCATCGAGTGGCTCCTGGTCGGGCTGGTGGGCTCGCTGCTCGGGGTCGGCTTCGGGTATGCCCTGTCGAAGGGGCTGCTGGCCTACACCTCGCGCACCCTGAACGCGATGATCCCGCTCATCGACATCCGGGACGTGAAGCTCGCCCCACGGCTCTTGCTCTTTGGCATGGTATTGGGAACGGGGACGACCGGGATGGCGACCGCCATTCCGGCCTGGAATGTGATCCATATGCCCCCCTTAGACTTGTTGCGCCCCTACGGTCTGCGCTCCTTTAGCCGTCACGGGCAGGGGTTCAAAGTCGGCGCGATCTGTTTCTTACTGGGCGCGGGATTGGTGGGGTTGACGCGGGTCTCGCCTGCAGCGGGGCTGGCGGCGACGAGCCTGGTCTTCCTCGGGGTAGCCATGATGCTGCCGGGCATCCTGTTGCAGTTCGCCTATCGGGTGCGGCCCCTGCTGCAGCGCCTCTTCCGGTTGGAGGGGTTTCTGGCGGCGGACAATATGATCAAGTTCCCGCAGCGGACGGCGCTCACGGCGGTCACGCTGGGAGGGGCACTGGCGATGATGGTGGCGACCGCAACGGTCGTGGCGGGCTTTCGTGCGGCGACCTCCGCCTGGATCACCCAGGCGCTGCCCTTCGACTTTGCCGTGATGGCGACGGACTTTTCGAACAGCGTTTATAACGAAGAGACCGTTCCCGGCACGCTCGAAACCGCGTTGCGTCGCACTCCCGGCGTCGAATTGGCCTATGGCGTTCGGCTGGCCTTCGCGGAGTATCGCGATTCGGACATCATGGTCCTCGGCATCGAGACGCGCAACTTCCTCGAAACACACCGCAGAAGGGGTATGAGCGGGTGGGCCGCGCAACTGGCCGATCCGAAAATCCTCGATCCGTTAACCTCCGGCGCCGGTATCGCCGTGTCGGAGAATTTTGCGGCTCTGTTCGGCGTCGCGCCCGGCAGCAAGATCGAACTACGGACCCCTTCGGGACCGCGCTCCTTTCAGGTATTACGCACGCTGGAGGATTATTCGTGGCCGCATGGCGTGGTGCTGATGGACCTTAATGTCCTGCGAGCGTTGTGGAAGGATGACCGGCTCACCTATGTGGATGTGCGCATCCAGCCGGGGATAGACAGAGAGACCATGCGGATGCGGCTGGCCTCGGCCCTGACAGGGCACTTTTCGCTGTTCGTCTATGATAAGGAGCAGATCCGGCGCATCAGCGACGATATCCTGGTGCAGACCGTAGCGGTCGCCGATATTCAGGTGATCATCGCCATTGTGATCGGGTTCCTGGGGATCGTAAACAGCCAGCTCATCAGCGTGCTGCAGCGGACCCGCGAGATCGGTCTTATCCGGGCGGTGGGGATGACACGCCGGCAAGTAGCGCGCACGGTAGTGATCGAAGGGGTCCTTATCGCGCTGGTGAGCGGGGTGATCGGTGTGATCGGAGGGTTGGTCGGCGGCTGGCTCCCTCTGCGGCTCTTCACCTTCGCGATCACCGGCTACCAATACCCGCTTGTCGTGCCCTGGCGACATGTGCTGCTCTGCCTGGCAGTCGCGATATGCGTCGGCTTTCTGGCGAGCCTCTTGCCTGCCCGGCGCGCCGCCCGATTGCAGATCCTCGATGCCATCAGTTACGAATGAGGCTACTTGCTCTACTCCTCTCTTTGCCTTCCGCAGTGCGCCCAGGCTGCGACCTCGGGTGACGTCAACGCTGCAACGCGCGCTTCGTAGCGGCGTTGGGCTGCATCATCGAAGAACGCGCGCCAGTGCCCGCCCATACCACTTCGGAAAAACTGCTGCGGCTCCTTCCAGATATCCTTACGCGCATCCGGCGCGAGTTCCGCAGCACGTGCGCGCATACTCTCAAAAGAGGCGGCTTCCACCAATCGGCCCCAGCTCTGCTCCGCGATCTCAATGCGGAGCCTCGCCGCAAGGCCACGCATCTCCGCCTCGGTATCCGCCTTGAGGTCCCCATAGTGCAGCACCAGGACATTTTCCCGGTCGCGCGCCCATAATGCCTCCTCGAAGTGGTGCAGCGTGTTTCGCAACGACGAAGCGCTCTCCGTGACTGGAGAGGGATTATCCATCCAATACCAGAAACGCTCTTCCAGGGTCTCTGGAAGCGGTTGAGGCTTCAACAGGATAGGATCGTCCACGCCATCGAGGCGGACGGCTCTCTCCACGGCAGCATGGAACACCTCGGAATTCATATTCTCTCGATGCCTTATCATGGAGATGGCGGCATCGCGCGGGTCGCGACCGACACAGATATAGGTGACGGAATCATCCATGGGAAGGCCGTCCAGGGGAGTATGGGTCTTGATGAACCGGCGATGGCGTTGCGCTTCCAGCAGCGCAAAGACCTCCGCTCTGCTCCGTATGAGCATGTCCAGCCAGGGCGAGATTTCGGAGAGAGACCGATCCAGGTTGGGGTCCTGGAAGATCAGCAGGGCGCAGATCATCTGCATCCAGGTCGTACCGCACTTGGACGGCGTGCTGATCACAATATCGCCGGGACGAAACGAAAAGTCGTTCCATCGCGCGCTATCGGATAGCCAATTCCGGTAACGGGGCCTATCACTGCCCATAAGCGGTCTCCTTCGCAGGTCATTTGGACGCTCTTCTCGAGTTTTGTGTCCGTTCAATAGCGTTCTGGATTGCCTCTACGATTCGCGGACCATGCTTGCTAAAGCCCAGTAAGCGAATCATCTCGGAAATGATTTCCTCGTCGGTTCGTAGTAGTCCATCCGATTGGATCCATTTCACCAAGATCATCAGTTGCGACATAGAATAGTCCTTGATGTTCGAATGGCGCGAAAACGCAGGTAATGGCGAACGTTGGGGTTCGGAAGCCGGTTCGGATCCATATCGAGATGGCTAAAGGAGGAAACCACTGTCATGCGCCTACGGGCACGGGTAATAGCGACATTCAAGCGTCGGTATCCGCCCTCGCCCAGTAGCGGTCCAAACCGATAGGGTAGATGGCCGGAACGATCCTTGCCATACCCGATGGTCAAGAGAATAGCATCACGCTCATCGCCCTGCACACGTTCCAGGTTTTTCACAAAGAAACGTTCATGGCGACGGGTATCGAAATACGGCAGCAATTCCGGACGATCTTTGAGCGCTTCTTCGAGAGCGGCTTCGACGCGTCTCGCGTGAATTATGCCCATCGCGATGACACCCAGCGTTTCATTCGGGCGCTTCTCCGCATGTTCTAAAACCAACTCAACGACACGCCTCACTTCCGTCGAAGCGCTCTCTTCCTGACCATCTTGCCCAGAATCTTGAGTAACCAGTTCATGAGTCAGGCATGAAAGGCTGCCGCCGCAACCAGGGAAGGTAATGAGGCGGTTACCATAGATGTGTCGGTTGGAGAAGGCAATCAGCGCTTCATCCTTGCTGCGGTAGTGCCATTCCAATGGCCAGGCATTCAAAAATGCATTCATCATGCCAAGCAGGCTTTCAAATCCTTCGATGGCGCTCGCCCCATCGCCATCATCACCATCGGCACCCCCGTCTGCGAAAAACGTGGTCGGCGGCAATTGGTGTTCATCGCCAGCTACCACAACATGAGTTGCCCGCAGCAGAGCCGGAACAGCATCCTCAGGAAGTACCTGACTGGCCTCGTCGAAAAGAACCACATCGAAGTAGCGCCTATCGGCGGCAAGCAATTGGCTAACGGAGAGAGGGCTTGCCATCCAACAGGGGCATATTGCAGTCAGGACATCCGGAGCCTGGGCAAGCAGTTTTCGCAACGGCAGATGGCGGGTGCGTTTGTTGACTTCACGGTGAACAAGATCCGCCTGATCCTTGTAGGCATTCAAAGCAGCAATGACACGCTCGCCGTGCGCACGTTTGACGCGGGCAGAGGCCAGGGCAAGTCTTTCCCTGTCGGACTGCCGAAACTCCTCGACGAAATTATTATGGGTCCGGCCATCAAAGCCCGCCAGGATGGGTTCGCTTACCCGCACCTGGTCGATACAAGAAGCATACCAGGCATAATCCAAGAGCAGCATCCAATCGCGGGTCTCCGCTTCACGGAGACGAATTTCGGCAAGGAGTGCCTTAGCTCCACGCGTTTCGATCTCCTGCTCGATCTCCAGGAGCCTTGGAATACGAAACGGAGTGACAGAGTCCGTAGCCATTCCATTCATCCACTCCATCAGGCGTTGTAGGGACATCCCTTCCAGATCGATCCCAGGAAAAAACGGAGACAGCGCGTTCCTATCCGTGGTGAACAGGTTGAAATCGCGTTGTACTACATCGAGTTTCGCAGGAGCGACGGGTACGGCCTCTGGTGTCGCAAGTGCTCGCCAGTGTTGGCGCTGGTCTCTGGCTCTGCGCACTTCATCGTATAGAGTAGCAATAGAAGTGGGGCCGTTCCGTCGCAGAGTGAGGAGGGTCTTCTTTGCTCTGCGGAAGGCGCTGTTGGAAAGCATGGCCCAGGCAATAGCGACACTGCCGTGCTCCGCTGGAGCCAGATCGGCAACCAATGTACCCAGATCCTGGCGAAACAGATCCTCGTGATAGGTCGCCAACGTTTGCGTGACCTCTTCGAGCAGCAACAACGTCGTATGCATCTCGGTTCCAGTTTGGGGAGAACGCAAACCGGTGTCAGCGATCAACTCCGCAAAAGATTGCTGCAGGGCAGGTCCATGTTGGTATCCCAACCGATTGACCAGGTCTGTCGCATGTTGAGCCGCTTCTCCACTCTTCAGGTTAGCACCTGTCCATAGAGAAGGATCGTTACGATATAGGAGGCTCGCGAATCCGGTTCCCTCATGCAAAAGGTCGCGAAGCACGGTGATATTGTCGTTGTCGAGCCGGTTTAGTTCTGGTCCGCGCCATCTCACTCTGATAAACGCTTCTGGCGGCAAACACAGCAATCGGCCTTGCAGTTCATAGAGAGACAATCCGGATGGGGAGCGTGGTTGATGCATACGGGCGGCATGCTCATTCAAACGCAGGCGACGATCCGTAAAGCGCAAGTGTGTCTCTCGGCTGGCGACCCGAGTCGCTTCGCGTACCTGAGCGAGCGTCTCTCCAAGCCGCTGAATCAAGGCACGCTGAGAAATGTCCGCACCGTGCAAATCCAGCGCCAGATGGCCTAAACCCACTTTTTCCAATCGTTGTAATACCACTTCCAGCGCGGCGCGTTTCTCTGCAACAAATAAGACGCGTTTGCCCTCCGCCGCGAGAGAGGCGATCAAATTGGCGATTGTCTGGCTTTTTCCTGTGCCTGGTGGGCCTTGAATGACACCATCCTGGCCTTTCAAAACAGCGGCGATGACACATTGCTGACTGGAGTCGGCATCCATAACCAGGAACTCGTTGTCGGGCGGTGTGAGGTCAATTTCTTTCGCCTCGACGTTCACACGAGCGGAACGCACCTTTTCCCTGGCGGCCAGATCACCGGAGAGTGCTGCGATAACATCGTATGCGATCATCTCTTTGTCGCGTTCCTGCAAATCTTTGACCATAGCCATCTTCTGAAAGGAGAAATTGCCAATGACTGCACGAGGCGCGATCTGAAAGCCCTTGACTTGCTGTGCAGCCTGACGCAACCGATCGAAGACGAATTGTGGTTCAAACGAGACCTCTTCCTCCTCACTCGGAAGCAGTGTTTCCGCCTCCACTTTACAGCCATGTTCCGTTTCCAGAGCATGGAGCAAATTCAGATTAACCTGGGGATCGCCCGCGCATTTGAGGGAGAGCGCCCGTCCGGGAAGCGATTGGCCTTCAACGACGAGTGGAATCAGCAAGATGGCGGCTTCGGGCGGGCGGCCTTCGTCTGCCGCAGGCCATGTCGCCATCCCATGTGCGAGAAACAGAGTCTGTAGTCCACGCTCTTCCATATTGGCAAGGGCACGCTTACTGATCTCGCGCATCCGTGCATTCGCATTGATCGCCTCACCCTCCGGCAGAAGCCGGGCTAGAGAAACCGTTTCACCGGATAGTAATGCCTCCATGTACTTTGCGTCGTGTCCGATCAGGTCTAAAGTACCGACTTTCAGGTCACGAAAATACAAGAGGTTATTTCGGCGTGAAGTATCCATCAGGCGGCGAATCCACGCTTCACATGCATTCTCAACAGAGGCTTGACGCGCTAAATCTGGAGTAATCTCTTGGGCTTGCCAAGGTGTCGCAGAGGTATTCTGTCGAACTGAATTCATTTTGAATAACCTTCATGTGGCGTTTTATAGAAGCATCAAAGGATGCGTACCGATTCGGGCGTCATTGTAACACGATTCAGCCATGCAAGCAATCTCCTCAATTGATTGCCCACCAACAAAGCAGTGATTCCCTGGTAGAGATATGTGCGATCTATCCAACAGTCATGTACGGGGTAATCAAACAGAATAGGCGGCATCAAGGCGGCCAGGCTATGGTAGGAACGAGGCTATGGTATAATCAGGATGAGTTTGCATTAGGAGGTATTTCCAATGGGCCATCCACGCTATAGCACTGACGAGATCGTCGCTCGCGGCAAAGAGATCTACGAAAAGCAGTTGAAAAGCAAGTTGGAACCGCACGAGATCGGCAAATTTCTAGTCATTGATATTGATACGGGCGAGTATGAGATGGATGAGGATGATTTGGCAGCGGTGCTGAGAGCCTATAAGAAGAACCCGGATGGCGCTCGCTACGAAATGCAAATCGGCTATGCCACATCGGGTACCATTGGCAATGCATTCATGGGAGCTATCCGGTGATTCTGGGCCAGGTCAATCCACGGCTGGAGGCAATCATACCTGTAATTATCCGTGATGTTGCAGGCCAGCCCATAACACGGGATGCAGTCATAGATACCGGTTTTTCAGGCTATCTTACTCTGCCTCAGATAACGATCACGGAGTTGCAACTACCTTTTCTTAGTTCGCGGGTCTTTTCGCTGGGGAACAACGCTCAGGCAAATTTCGATATTTACATGGCCACTCTTCTCTGGGATGGACAGGAGCGAGACATCCACGTTCTTGCTTCCGAAGCGGCTCCGCTGGTTGGGATGTTGTTGTTGAAAGGCTTCCGCCTCACGATTGATGCTGTGGACGGTGGTGAAGTCCGTATCGAACCACGCTCCTGACTTGCGCAGGCGAATATGTCAGGAAGCGCATTGAAGTACAGAAGAGAATAGTCCACGATTGGTCGTGCCGATAACTCCATCCGGCCTACCCCTTTACGGCGCCTGCGGTCAGGCCGGCTACGAACTCCTTTTGCAATAGCATGAAGAGGATGATGACCGGCAGGACGCTGAGCAGCGTGCCTGCCATCAGCATGCCGTAGGACTGCTGATACAACCCCACCAACTGGTTGAGGGCGATGGGCAGAGTGAAGCGGGCGTTGTTGTGGAGGATGATCTGCGGCCAGAGGAAGCTGTTCCAGGTCCCCATGAAGCTGATGAGGCAGAAGGCCCCGATCATCGGGCGGGAGACGGGCATCACCACGTCCCAGTAGATACGAAACTCCGAGCAGCCATCTATGCGCGCGGCATCCAGCAGCTCGTTGGGAACTTGTAGGATCGCCTGACGGAAGAGGAAGATGCCGAAGACGCTCACCGCGCCGGGGATGATGAGGCCGGGGTAGGTGTCCACCAGGCCGAGGCGGTAGATCAATTCGTAGAGCGGAGCCATCACCACCTGGCCGGGGATCATCATCGTGCCCAGCATCAGGATCATCACCGCGTTCTTGCCCTTGAAGTTATACTTTGCCAGCGCAAACCCCGCCAGCGAGGAGAAGAAGAGCTGGACGACGACCGTCGTGCTGGCGATAAAGGTGCTGTTCGCCAGGTGGCGGAAGAAGGGCATCTTGCTGAACAACTCCTGGTAGTTGTGTGCCGTGAAGCGGTTGAGAGGTGGGAAGAAGCTGTAGTGGAAGAGATCGTCCGGCCCCTTGACGGTCGCGGCGATTAGCCAGATCAGTGGCACCAGCGTCAGCGCTGCAATCGCAAAGAGCAGGACATAGGCGATAGGCCGCCCCGGATGGATCGCACGTGTCATTCGCCCCCTCGCTTCCACACGCCCGTCAGGCGCATCTGGATCAGGCTGATCGCCATCACCCCCAGCGCCAGGGTCCAGCCGATGGCGCTGGCATAGCCCAGGTCCCCCGTCTCGAAGCCGGTGCGGTAGAGGTACATCACGATGGTCAGCCCCGCATTGTTCGGCCCGCCGCCGTTGTTCAGCATGATAAAGGGCAGTTCAAACAACTGGAACGAGCCGATGGTCGCCGTGACCAGCACAAAGACCGCGACCGGGCGGATGCCGGGCAGCGTGACCGCCCAGAACTGATGCCAGGCGTTCGCGCCATCCACCATCGCCGCCTCATAGAGCTCCCTATCCACCGCCTGCAGCGCCGCCAGGAAGTAGATCATATTGAAGCCGACGTACATCCAGAGCGAGGTGAGCACCAGGGCGGGCATCACCAAACCCGCCTCGGAGAGCCACTTCATGTCGAGCGGGATCTGCGGGGAGACCGCGTGCAGGCCGTTATTGATAAGGCCGTATTGCGGCACAAACAGCACCATGAACAGCACCGCGACGAACGCCTGTCCCACCAGATGGGGCGAGAAGAAGGCCAGCCGCAGGAACTCGCGCCCCTTCAGCCACTTGGCGCTGAGCAGCATCGCCAGTCCCAGCGCCAGCGGCAGTTGCAGAAAGACCGACCAGAAGGCGAAGACGGCGGTGTTCCAGACGGCGGTATGGAACTCGGGGTCCGAGAGCAGAAACCGGAAGTTGCTCAGACCGACAAAGATCTGGTCCTTCGGGCCGTTGGTCGCGTAGAGCGAGAGGATCAGGCTCTTCACGATGGGGTAGATCCCGAACGTCGCGAAGATGATCAGGAACGGCAGCAGAAAGAGATAGGGCGCATAGCGGTGCTGCAGCGCAAACCAGCGCGACCTCGGTGGGGTATCGTCCACGTGGTCGGAGGCGCGCCGCACCACAGCGTTCGCGGAGGCGACGCTCTTATCCTGCGTCGGCTCGACTTTATCCTGAGTGCTCAATAGGGGTTCCTCGCTATCCGGAGCCGTACTTCATCGGCGCTCCGCTTCAACCGTGCCCGTACAAATGCCTCGAAACCGGCGTCTCCCTGCGCCTTGTACTGCTGCACGCAGTCCACCAGCGCCTCGCTCAGTTTCCCCTTGGCCGTACTGATGAACGGGCTGGAGTACTGGAAGGGGACCTGCGGGGCCAGCTTCGAATAGAGCTCGCCGAGCGGCTGTCCGCTCCAGTAGGCGCGCGGCTCGTGGAAGCTGGGATGCTCCCAGGCTTCCCGGGAGCAGGGGAGGATGTTGTTCTCGCGGAACCGCATGGCGAGATCCTCCTTGTTGAGATAGAGGTACTGCGCCAGTTTCCAGGCCATGTCCGGATTTTTGCAGTGCTTGGTGATGCCCATCATCGTGCCGCCCCAGGTGCTGGTGCGCACGCCGCCCCGCGTGAGGGCGGGGAAGGGCATGAGCGCCATCTTGCCTGCCATGCGCGGAATGTCGTTCTCGATGGACTTGGAGCGCCAGTCGGGAGTGACCAGGGTGAGGAAGTAGCCGTCCTCGACCGCCTTGGTCAGGATTTGCCCCGAGCCGAGGTCGCCGCCGATCTTATTCTTCCCTGCTACGAGGGGCACATACCAGAGCATCGTCTGCACCGACGCCTCGTTGTCCAGGATGCAGTGGCCGTCCGGATCGAAGTAGCCCCCGCCATGCTGGAACAGGCAGACCTCCAGCTGGGTGCCGGAGTTATCGGACATCTCGATCATATAGCGCTTGCCGGGGATGGTCACTCTGCGCCCGGCGGCGATAAAGTCGTCCCAGGTCTCGATCTTGCTTACATCCACGCCCGCCTGCTCGAAGAGGTCGCGCCGATAGGCCAGCATCACCGGGTGGACGTCGTGGGGCAGGCCGAAGATGTGGCCCTGCTTGGTGTAGGGCGCAAAGCGAGCCTGCACCATCTTATCGTAGAGCCCCGATTGATGGAGGCGGTCCGTCAAATCGAGAAAGCCGACCTCGTTGAGCGGGCCGCGGAAGAAGCTGCCCGCCGAACTGATCTCGATCTCGACCTGGTCCGGCACATCCACGTCGGCCAGGAAGGCGGACTGGAGCCGGGTCGCAAGGGAGCTGTTGGAGACCAGTTGCAGGTCCACCGTGACGCCGGGGTTCTCCCTCTCGAAGTTGGGGATGGCCTTCGTATAGGTATCGTAGTGCGCCTTGGCGAAGACCCAGAGCCGTAGCGTGGCGTTATGCTGCTCCGCCGGTGCAAAGGCCAGACATAAGCCGGAGATAATCGCCAGGGCCAGAATACAGAGCGCGGCTGCGCCGAAGGGAAATGAACGCATGGATAGAACCTCTCCTCAGCGCATCGGCGGCGCAGGGGACGGCGCTGCCGATGGCGATGTTGCCGGCGTAGTCGTGGAAGACGGCGGCGTGTAGGGCGGGAGCTTGCCTTCCAACTCCTCTTTGACATAGACCCCAAAGTTTGGGGTGGGGGTGTAGTGGTCCCAGTCGGAGATCAGGGTAGGCCCGGCGCGGGGGTGCATGTCCCATGCCACCCAATCCCACTGGTGATCGTGGATGGCCTGGAGCACCTGGCGTATCCACTGGTCGCCCTGCCCCTGCTGGTTGCGCCGGGGCGGGCCTCCGCTGCCGAATTCGCTGACGATCACGGGGATCTGCTTGGTGGCCGCCTCCATCTTGGAGAGCCACTTCTCGAAGGTATCGCCCTTGATCGGATAGTTGTGGTTGGCGTAGAGGACGCCGTTGCCGGTCTTGTCGGTGAGTTGCTTGCCGTTCAGGAAGCCGGACAGGTCGTAGGCCCAATCCAGGCCGCCCGCCACGATAAGGTTCTTCGCCCCCGTGGCGCGCACCGTATCCAGCAGCGCCTGCATTCCCACCGCCGTATAGGTATTGGTGAAGTTCCGCTGCCGGTCCCGCTCCGTCACCTCGCCGCCGTTGAGCCAGATGTCCCAGGTCACATCGTGCGGCTCGTTGTAGAGGTCGAAGAGGACGGCGGGGTGGTTCTTGTAGGCTGCAGCGCACTCTTTCCAGAACTCCACGCTGTGGGCGTCGGGCATCACATGCTGCCCGATCTGCTGGCCCCATACCCCGGCATCCGACCAGTGCAGATCCAGCATGATATAGCAGTTCATCGCGGCGCAAGTATCCACGATCTGCTTGACCAGCGCACGGTAAGCGACGCCCTCGTCCTTCTGTTCGGGCGCTTTGCCGAACCAGCGGTCCTGGGAGAGCGGCAGGCGGATAATATTCACATGCCAGTCCTGGATGGCGGTCTTCACGGTATCCAGAATATGCCCCTCGCCGTCGCTGGTCCACTCCATGCAGGCCGCGTTGACGCCCTGCAAGTGGACCCGCTCCTTTTTGCTGTTCTGGACCTGCAGGCCGACCACCTTCAGCGGCAGCAGCTTCGAGGCGGGCTTCTTATCCGCCCTGGTGCTCGCTCCCGCAGCCTCTTGCTCCACGGGCGCGGGCTTGCCCTCCCGCAGCGCCGTCAACCAGGGGCCATAACAGCGCACATTGAACGGGTCCTGGGAGCCGTTCTCGTTCTGATGCCCGGATTTCGGCAGAATGACTACTTCCTTCTTGCCGGGGATGACGTTCACGGCGGACAGCACGCTCGTCGGCGGGCAGACGTCGTCCCGCAACCCCAGCCCGACGAGCACGGGGCACTTGATATGGCGCGCAAAGTTCACCACATCGAAGTACCGGCTGGTCTCATGCACCTTCTTCGGATCTTTCCCATCCTCGGTGTGATAGTACCACTGAGGGAAGGCCGGAGCGCGCCCGGCTTCGGGCGCCAGCATGTCGCAGCCTGCAGGGACCAATGCCATGGCCGCTGTGAGGTCCTGAGGGTGGAGGCCAGCGAGCATTAAGGTCTGTTGCCCGCCCTGGCTGGTACCCATCACTACCAGGGTCTTGCCGTTCCAATCCGGACGCGACTTCAGATACTCCAGGGCCTGGTAGCAGGAGAGGTACATCCGGAGGAAGTAGCTGGCATTACGGTCGTCGTTGCCGATGGACCAGTAGTTTTTCAGCGGCCCGGCGGACTGCTCCTGATAGAACGCGTTCGGGCTGTCGATGGGGATGTCATGCGCTTCGATATCCAGCGCCAGCCAGCCCTCGGCGGCGCGGTCGGTCGCCCAGCCCTTCTGTAGCGGATAGACCCCGGCCCACTGTACGATGAGCATTGCCGGGAACTTCTCGCCCTGTTCGGGGCGCGCCAGTTGTCCATGGATATGTGTATCGTGGATGTTGTCCAGGGTGATCTTCCAGTAGGAGACGCCGGGCTTGCCGCCCTCCGCCGGCTCCAACTGCGGATTGAAGGGCACTTTTTTCAGATCCTTCAACTGGGATTTCCAGAACGCATCGAAATCGGAAGGCGGAGGCGCGGAGGGCAGGATGCGCTCCGGCGCGGCGACCGCTCCGGCGAGGAGATGCCGGGGAGGGCCACCTGCCTGCCACTGCACATCGAGCAGCAGCGTGCCCGGCGCGTCGAATTTGCTGTCCAGAGTGGCGACATGTTTGCTGAAACTCAAGTCGCCCTGCGCCACCCCCTTCAAGCCGCCGCTCTTCAGCGTGTAGTGAATGGGAGGCACATCGGCATCACCGCTCCAGGTTACGGTCCAGTGTACGGTATCGCCGACTTTATAGACGCCGTCCACCCGGTCCGGCGCGGCGGTCAGGGGCAGCGTACGCATCGGGGGCTGTCCCTGCGCGGCGCGACCCCCAGGCGCCAGGAGCGCAGCAATGCAGGCCAGAAACACTCCTGCGACGGACCATCCCGTCGAACGCCTCATAGCGATAGACATGAGTTCCTCCTCATTCCATTCCCGAAACCGGGCCGATTATCTGGCAACGACCTCAAGTTGAGTTTTCAGGGTCTGCGCGGAGCTGGCGCCGACCAGAATATCGAACAGCCCCGGCTCGACAGTGCGGTTCCCATTCCCATCCAGGAACGACAGTTTGTCCGGCGTAATGACAAACACGACCGTCCGGCTCTCACCCGGAGCGAGCGCGATGCGCTGGAAGTCCTTCAGCTCCAGCACCGGGCGCGTCACCGAACTGACAAGATCGCGGATATAGAGCTGCACGATCTCCTCTCCGGCACGCTTGCCGGTGTTGGCGACATTAACTCGGACCTCCGCCCTGCCTCCCGGCCCGATCTGCGCCGGGGAGACGCTCAATTCCGAATAGTCGAAGGTCGTATAACTCAGGCCATGGCCGAAGGGGAACAGCGGCGTATTGTCGGCAAACAGGTAGCCGCGCCGCGCCGTCGGCTTGTGGTTATAGTAGATGGGCAGTTGCCCTACCGACCGGGGAAAGCTGACGGCCAGCTTGCCGGAGGGGTTGGTATCGCCGAACAGTACGTCAGCGACAGCAGTTCCCGTCTCCTGCCCCAGATAGAAGCCCTGAAGGATCGCCGGGACGCTCTCCACGATGGCGTTGATGGTGAGCGGCCCGCTGCTGATGAGGAGCACGATGGTCGGCTTGCCCGTCGCCAGGATCGCGTCGACCAGATCGTTCTGGCTCCCGACCAGATCCAGGCTGTCCCGGTCTCCCAGGTGGCTTCCCGCCCAGCCCTCCTTGTTGGTGTCCTCATTGCCGCCCAGTACCAGCAGGACGACGTCCGCCTCCTTCGCGACCTTCACCGCTTCGGCGATCCGCTGCGCATCCTCCGCCGGGTCACTGAGATGGGAGCGGTCGGCCCACCAGTCGCCGCCCTCCTCGGTGATTTTGCAGCCGAGGGCGTAGGTCACCTCTATCCGATGCCCCACCTTCTCCGTGATGCCCTGTAGCACACTGACCCCATAGCCGGGATCGTCGCTGTAGCCGCCCAGGTGCGCCAGGTCGGCGTTCGGCCCGATGACGGCGAGGGACTTCAGCCGCTTCCGGTCCAGGGGCAGGAGGCCACCTTCGTTCTTCAGCAGGACCAGGGAGCGACGAGCCGCCTCCGCCGCCAGTTCGCGGTGGGCGGACGCATTGGCGATAAGCGCAGCGCGCTCCGGGTCCACATAGGGATCCTCGAACAGCCCCAGGAGAAACTTGTGCCGGAGGGTGCGCGCGACCGCCCGATCCAATATGGCCTCCGCAAGCTTCCCCTCCCGAACCAGTTGCGTCAGCAGGGGATAGCAGTCCGGGTCCGGCAATTCGACGTCTACCCCGGCCTCCAGCGCCAGCCGGGCCGCCTCCGGCTTGTCGCCCGCCACATGGTGGTGGGTCTCCAACTGGGTGATGCCGTAGTAGTCGGAGACGATGGAGCCGGTAAAGCCCCACTCCTGCCGCAAGACCCGGTCGAGCAGGAAGCGGTCGGCATGCGACGGGATGCCGTCCACCTCGTTATAGGAGGGCATCACGCTCATCACGCCCGCCTCGGTCACGGCGGCCTGGAAGCTGGGGAAGAAGATCTCCCGCAGCACCCGCTCCGAATAGTTGGCCGGGCCGATATTGGTCCCGCCCTCCGGCTGACCATGCGCCGCATAGTGTTTGGCCGTCGCGATCACATGCTCGTCATCCACCCCCGGCCCCTCACCTTGCAAGGCTTTGATACAGGCCACGCCCAATCGGGAAGCCAGGTAGGGGTCCTCGCCATAGGTCTCTTCGGTCCGACCCCAGCGGGGTTCGCGGGCCAGGTCCAGGTTCGGTCCCAGCACCTGATGGCCGCCCCGCGCCCGCACCTCGCGCGCCGCGACGGTAAAGATGCTGCGGATCAGGTCCACATCCCAACTGCAGGCCAGGGCGAGCGGCTGGGGAAAGTGCGTTCCCTTCTGCGCCATATGGCCGTGGAGCGCCTCGTCGTGGAAGATTGCCGGGATGCCCAGGCGGGTGTTCTCGACCAGGAACCGCTGGACCGCGTTGGCGAAGCGGGCGGCCTGGCGGGGGTCTTTCCGCTCACGCTGCCTGCCGATCTGCCCGACCCCATGCTTCAGGACGCTCTGTGCCACTTCGGGCGAGAAGTCTCCCCGGTCGGTCGCATGGTTCGCCACCGGCCCTCCCTGGGGTTTCTGCGCCCAGAGGCAGACCAATTGGGCGACCTTCTCCTCCGGGGTCATCCGGGCAATCAGGTCCGCAACCCGCTGCTCCACCGGCAGGCACGGGTTCTTATAGTCCAGTAGCGGCGTTTGCATTTCCACAGGCACTCCTCATCAGAGAAGACTTCCCATAAGCGAAGTTACAGAGCCGAACTCAGCGCGCAGGAAACCAGAGGGCGAGAGATGGGTTCAATACGATCACATCGGCGACAAATCCGGTCTCGGTGGTGTTGCCCATAATCAGGGCCTTCTGTCCCACTTTCACATCACTCCGTTTCAACAGGCGATAGCGCACATAAGCCACCTGTCCCGGCACCTTGATCAGAACCTCCTGGCCCTCCGCCGTCCGGATGCGCAGCGGGTCCAGCGCGAGGATCTTGCCCTTCACCATGACAGTGACCGAGCGGGGCGCCATCGCTGCTGCCATCCCGCTCTCCTCCAGTTTCGGCGCCTCTTCCGCAGCGGGAGTGATGGTGCGGACAATGATCGTTTTCGGGGCTGCCGTTGTCCCGTCGAAGAGTCTGCCGGTAAATGCCAGCGTGTCGCCTACCCGAATGGTATCGAGATCGAGGCGCTCCTGAAAATAGAACTTTGCCGCGGGGTCCACCGTGACGTTCGTCTCATTGGGGGCGAACGCGGGCCGGACGCTCACCGAATTGGTGCTGACGGCTCGGATCGTTCCGGAGACCGAAGTCCGCTCCGATCCCTGGCCCATAAACATGACCATTCGGGCGTTCAGGAGGCCGTCGGGCGCTCTCTCTCCAAAGGCCATCAGGCGGGCGCCCGCCGTGATATCGTCCTCCTTGATACGGCGCGTGCCCTGTCTGACCACCTCGATAGGATCGTGCAGACGCAGCGATAGCGGCTGCCCTTGCGGATCCGTCAGCACCAGGGGCGTTACCGACTTGACCACCGCATCGAAGCTGATGGTTCCCTGGTAAGTCTGTTTGCGAAAAACATCCTCCGAGCGGCCTCGCATCAACGGGCCGGTTCCTCCCCCGAAGTTGAAAGGCATCCCCATCGATGGGCCGACGCGCAGCGACAGCAGTTCGACCTGGAGGGGAACGGAGCCCACTCCGGTGCCTTCGACCTGCCGCCCGGTACCGGAGACCTTCATCCCCGGCTTCAGGACATCCAGCGGGCAGGTTTCGTCGCGGGTAATCATAGCGCCGTCCGTAATAATGACACGGGTCAGGCCGGAGGCCCCCATCGCGCGCATCTGGAGCACCTTGCCGCGCACGGCGACCACATCCCCCATCACAGGCAAGCCTCCGGGGCCTGGGGGCGGCTGGCCCGGATTACCCGGTTTCGCCTCTCCGGGAGGGGCAACCTGGCCCCACGCACCCACGGCTCCGCCTATCCCCAGAGCAAGAATGAGGATAATGGTCCATAACCGGTATGCGGCTTTACAATCTATTACAAAACGCCCCCCTAACCCCCCAACTTTGGGGGGAACGTCCTTCCGATAGTTCGCTTTGAGATTGCAAAGCCTGCCAATACAGGCACTCTCCCCCCAGAATTGGGGGGGCGGGGGGGCGAATTCTTGAACCGTTCCCATATTACTTCTCCTCAAGCCGCCCATACGTGGCGATGCCGTGCGTGCCGCAGTAGACCCGCCCATTGGCTACCGTGGGCGCAGAGAACTTGCGGGCATCTCCCAGAGAATCGCGTCGTTCGCGCTGGTTGGAGCGATAGAGTTCCCGCCCGGTCAGCGCCTCATAGGCATGCAGGACGCCGGGAGGGCCGGCATCATCGTCGCTCTTGTTGCTTTCGATGACCCAGACGATGGCATCGGCGCTGCCGTTGCTGGAGACGACGGCAGTGCCCGGTTGGTAGAGAGGGCGCCCTCCGGACCAGAGCGGCTGTAGCTGGCTTTTTCGCTGGGCATCCAGGCCAAGCTGCAGCGCCACGATCCCCTGCGTGCCGCCCTGGCCCCGGTCATTGCCGGTGATAAAGAGGTAACGCCCGCCCTTGCCGTCCTCGAAGTAGGCGGGGGTGGTCTTGATAAAGCTGCCGTATCCGGCGCCGGGGGTGCCGAAGAGCCGCTTCTTCTGGATCTCGCCGCCGATGCCTCCCAGATTATCCCGATCTATCAGATAGACGACGCCGTCCTTACCGCCGGTAAACAGCAGATGCGGGGTCGCGCTGCCCGGATGGTCCAGCACGATGGCGCTCGATCCGCCGAGGTCCGCGTCGATCCGGTCGAGCTCCTGGAAGTTGGCGGGAACGTAGAAATCCCTGGGCTGATAGGAGAAGGTGAGGTCGTTTTTGGTGGTCATCCGAACGATGGCCTCGGTGATGCAGTGTCCCCCCTCATCGAGATTGTAGTCTCCATTGCCCGTGACCGCATAGAGTTGCCCCTCTTTATCCGTGGCGAGGCCCGCTGACCCCCAGATCCCGCCTCCGGCCACCTCCGGGGAGGGGGTGAAGGCGCGCTGCGGGGCCGTGGGCGCATTGGTATTCACCCCCATCACCCAGCCATGCCACTCGCCGATGTCGCAGCGGGAGGCGAACGGGAGGTAGAGCCAGCCATTGACGAGGGTCAGTGCGCCGCGCTGCGTCAACTGCCCGCTATCGAAGGGCGTTCCATGGTAAGACCCTTGAAGCGTCACCGGCCAGCCGTCCTTGATCGCCCCCGTGGTCAGATCGAGCGCCCAGATCTTATAGACCTGCTTCAGGCCGGCACGGGTGAGGCCACAGACGTAAATCACCTTCCGATCCGGATCGATGACCGGCGTGCTGGTGATCCCATGGAGCGGGTTGATGTTCAGGCAGTCGTTGTACTCCACATCCGTAAGCGGGGTCGCGAGATGCTTCTGCCAGACAATGGAGCCTGTGTCGGCATCCAGCGCGTAGACGGTGTCGTTCTCGGTCGGGGCGATGACGAGATCCACGGATTTGCCATTGACCTTCTGCCCCGCCACGACCAGCGGCGCGGCGTACACCTGCCCGTCGAACGGCGTGTACCAGAGGCGTCCAAACCCGCTTTTGGTGACATTGGCGGGCGTGAGGACCGCCTCTTTTGCATTCCATCCGGTGCGCGCGACATCGTAATGGAAGGTCGTCACGCTGATCCGCTGAGAGGCGGATAGGGAGACAGGCACGGGATGCAGCGTGGTGGCAGGCGCCGCGCTCTCCATCACATCGAGCAGCGCCCGCAGATCACGGCCCGCCTGTTCGGTGAGCGCATTCCCACGCTGCGTATAGAAGGGATTGAAGCGCGGATTGGAAGGCCCGGCATTGGGAGGAGGTCCGCCAGGAAAGCCGAAGGGGCCGGGCGGCGGCCCACCGGGAAACCCTGCAGGTGCGGGGGGTACGACCGATGCCGGCGTAATGTCCTGGATCGCGTCGAGCGCCGCCGTCTGTTCCGGCGTAAGCTTCTCACGGATCTGGGACATCAAAAGGGGTGCCGTCCGGGGATCGAGTTCCGGCTGCTCGAAGAGCGGTTCCAGCAGATCGCTCAAGGGTTCCCACTGCTTGGCCTGGAACGCGGTCTTCGATTCGGCTCCCACCCGGCTCAGTTTCTTGACGAAAACATAGAGTTCAATACCTGGCGAGGCGGCGCTGCCCTTTTGCGCAGAGGGCGGCGGCTGGGAGCGCGTGACCGGGGAGAGCCCCAGGACACATAACAACACGGTTCCCACGGTAAGGTAGGAGCGCAGGCCGGCTCCTGGCTGCCGTGTAAAAGCTTGCGTACTTGCGGAAGAAGCGAGCTTCATGGGACTCCTCCTGAACAGGATGGCGTTGAACGCGCAGCAAACGGCTACTTCACGCGGTGGGCCTTGATTCCTTTCGAGGTCTCCAGCGCCTCGACCCAGCGTCGGCTCCATTCAGCATGGTCATTTAAGACGCTCTCGGGATGCTGGCTGCTGCGGACGACGAAATCCGGATGGAACGGGCGTCCGGTGGGAACTCCGGTGGGCTGATAGCGCAGATCGAGGCTCCAGCGGACCACGTCGCTGTAGTTCGGCGTGGAGTGATGGGGTGTGTAGCGGTGCATAAAGATGACGCCGCCCTTGCGCACCGGCGCCGGTCGGGGCGTGATATCGGGGAGAAGGTCGGGGCGAATGGTGGTGCCGCCCTCCGCCTGGTGCTCCAGGTAGCCCAGCTTAAAGGCTCCCGGCATCACCTCCATACAGCCGTTCTCGACGGTGGCATCGACGAGGGGCATCCAGCAGGTGATGATGTCGGAGTTGTCGGCCTCCTCCCAGGTCACGCCCGCGTCCTGGTGCCAGGGGACATTGTAGAAACCCGTTCCGGTCCCGGAGGACGCTGCGGGGGGCTTGGCCCGAATGTGCTGGATGGGATTGCAGGTGATCTCCGGCCCGACCAGCGACTCGACCGCGTCCAGCAGGCGCGCGTTGTGCAGGAAGGCGAACGTCGCCGGGCCGCGCACAAACATGATGTCCAGGCCGCTGGTGATCTCCGGCGATTGGGCGTAAAGGAGGGCGGCGCGCCGCTCGAAGGGCGCGTCCTCATGCAGGTCGGTGATCTTGCCTTCGGCAGCCAGTTCGCATGCCCGGCGGTCTATCCACCGGGCGTACTCCTCTTTCACGGGCTCCAGGTCGGCATCCGTCAGGATGCCCTCGGCAACCAGAACGCCCTCTTCGCGAAACGCGCTCACCTGTTCTTTGGTCAATCCCATCTCTCTGTCCTTTTATTATTCTTTAAGGCCGGTCGAACTTCACGGTCGCGATGGAGCGCGGCGGCAGCGTGACCGTATGGTCAGGACCCAGCGCCTTCAGGTCCCGCCAGCGCTCTCCGCTCTCCCCTTCGGTGGAACGATAGACGCTCGTGGTCGCGTTGTGGAAGGCGTCGCCCTCCGGAGCCAGGGTGACCCGCCGCTCCTGCGCTGTCGGGTTGATCAGCACGGCGACCAGCGGGCCGCCGTTGGGACCGATATAGGCTGAGAGTTTGATCGCCGGATCGCTGCAGTCGGCGTCTATCCGGTGGTAGCCCTCGCCGACAAACGCCGAGAAGTGCTTGACGGCATAGAACCGCTCGCGCCGCTCGATGCTGCCGTCATAGGGGTTATAGTAGACCAGGGCGTACCCCGGCTGGTTGACGCTGCGGGCCAGGATCCAGACCAGATACGCGCTGGCCCCGCCACGGGTGAAGGTGTCGCTGATCTCTCCGGCCAGCGTGGTGAGCGTCGGTCCCTCGATAAACTCGGTCTCGAAGAGGGGTTTGCCGTGACCATCGGCCTGATAGGTATCCCGTAGGTTATCCAGTAATCTATGGAATTCCTTCGGATCGGGCGCTTCCGCTCCGGAACCGTAGATATGGAATGAGATGCCGAAAAGCCGCGCCATTACCGCCTTACCGCTCTCGGTAGTCGGATCCACAAACGTCTGGACATGGCTCTTATTGCTCGCGTCCATGCGGATTGTGAAGGTCTCCGGGCCGACGATCTTCGGGGCTTCGGCTCCCAGCGCGCCGTTTACCCGGTCGGATACCGCCGTCAGCGCCTTATCGTAACCGGCAAAAGCGAAGCCGCCCTTCCCGGTCCCCTCGCTGGGGAGGAACTCGCAGCCTTCGTAGGCGACCGCGATGTCCAGCTCGTTCTGGAGCGCGATATAGTCGGGATAGCCGCCGGAGAGCTCCTTGAACTTATGCAGGCTCGCCAGCCACCAGTCGGCAAACGCGCCGTAGGCATAGCTGCCGTCGGCATTGCGTTTGAGGGTCACATTCTCCTGGCCCCTATCGGTCCCATCGGAACGCCCGGAGAGTTTCCCGTTGCTCTTGAGATAGGCCGGGGGTGACCAGGAGGTGAACATCAACCGCACCGGACCCTTGCCTTCCCGCTTCTGCGGATCGCTCCAGAGGCGCGCCGCCAGCGCATACTCGCGCGTTTTCGCCTCGAATCCCGCTTCCTGGCCCTCATAGTCGTAGTAGTTGCGCAGGCGCAGGATATCGAGTTTGAGGTCGGCGAACAGCGCCCGGTAGACCGCCTCCCGGTTGGAGAAATCCATGATGGCGTCGCCATTATAGGTCTGCGTGCCTCCGAAGCCATAGATCGGCTGCCGCAGGGCGGCGGGGTGCAGCGTGCCGGTCGCGGAGGGCGGGGGCGGCGTGTTTGGCTGCCCTGCCGCTCCAATCTGCCCTCCAAAGGCAAGTAGGAAGGCCGCAAACAGATGGGCCGGCGGTTGAAACCGCGCCTGACGAAAACACGAAGTCCGCCTGCGCGGACTCACACCAATATAGAGAGTCGGCGAAGGCCGACTTGGTGCTGTTGATAGGCGCGGTTTCAACCGCCGGCCTAACGAGAAAGAGAGGAGGTTGGAACAAATGTTCGACATCATTACCTCATTGTGCATGCGTGGACACATTCAAGCTGGAACCTGTCGGGCAGGGCGCGGTGCTGCGCCGGACGATCAGGTCGGTCACCGGGACCGCGACCCGGCACTGCTCTATGGGCGCGCCATGGGGCAGGCGTAGCAGGGCGCGCATCGTCTCCCGCCCCACAGCGTCCATCGGCACCTCCACACTGGTGAGGGGTGGATGGCTGTCACGCGCCTCATGGGAGTTGTCCACCCCGACCACGGAGAGCTCCTCCGGAACCCGCCATCCGAGCAAGCGAGCGGCGGCGAGCACGTCGAGCGCCTGGGCATCGTTGGCGCAGAACACGGCGGTGGGAGGGTGCTCCCGCGCGCGCCAGGTCTGCAGATAGTGCAGGGCGTGGGACGCGGACCAGGACTGGGCGAAGGCGATCAGAGCCGGATCTGCTCCTCCATGCGCCCGCATCCAGGCATGATAGGCATCCAATCGCTGGATGGCGATGTCCGCCCCGTTGGCGCTATCGGAGTCGTTCGGATTTACGGTTTCGGGTTTGTGGGCGCCGACCGGGCCGGCGATATGTGCGATCCGCCGATGCCCCAGGCTCCGGAGGTGCTCCAGCGCCAGACGAACGGTCTGCCTCTCATCCGCCCAGACCGCGCCGCAGCCGTCAGGAATGTTCAGGGAGCGGGCCAGCAGTACCGTCGGCATCCCCGCTGCCGTCAACTGGGCGGCGCGGGCATTCTCGGCGGACTGGAGCAGCACGCCGTCCACGCGCCCGTCCAGGAAGGCGGCGCAACTGCCGCTGTCGCGCACGGACTTCGGATAGTGGAGCAGGGAGTAGTCCTCCGCATCGGCCTGCTCCATGATGCCGCGCCAGAGGCGCTCCAGGAAGAAGAAGCCGAAAGAAACATCCGGGTCCAGAGGGTTGGGCAGGCACACACCGATGGTGGTCGAGGCGCGCTGGCGCAGGCCGCGCGTCAGGGAACTGGGCACATAGTGGAGCGCGGAGATGGCCTGCCGGATGCGCTCCGCCGTCTCGGGAGAGCAGACGTTTTTTCGCCCGCTGACAAAGTTGGACACCGTGGTCGTGGAGACGCCGGAGCGCGCCGCGACCTCCTTGATGGTTGCCTTACGAAACTGAGCCATGCGCTCCTCACCCGCTACTGAAACATTTTACCGAAACATTTCGGTAAGCGGATTATAACACCCCTTCCTCCGGGTGTCAAGCCCTTTTTTGCTTTCGCAGCGGAGCCGGCACAGGCAGGAGTTCCTGCCGACCAGGGTGAAATAGCCTTTGCATTCCAAGCGGCTTTGCAGAGGGAGAAAGAGCATGATGAAGCGGCTTCGGGGATTGTTCTGTTTCGCCTGGATCGGCCTGATGCTGCTGGTCACAGCGGGACAGGCTCAGATCCCGCCGGACCTGGTGCTGCGGGGCAAAATGGCGACGGCGCTCGTGGAGGTAGGTGATGGGAAGGCGTATGGTTCGGCCTTCTGCATCCACGCTTCCGGTCTGTTCGTCACCAATGCCCATGTCGTGGACGCTGCAGGCGAAGGAGCCGCCTGCTCCTTGGTGCTGCATCCGGGAGAGAAGGGCCAGCAGAAGGTGCCGGCTCGCGTCGTTCGCATCCATAAGGAGGCTGACCTGGCCCTGCTCCAGATCGAGAGCAAGGCCCCGCTGTCCACGCTGGAGCTGGCGGACAGTGACGTGTTGATCGAGACCCAGGAGGTCGTGGCGTTCGGGTTTCCCTTCGGGACGGACCTGGCGGGAGGCCACGGCGAGTATCCCAGCGTAACGGTGACCACGGGGCATATTACGGCGCTGCGCAAGACAGAGGGGGTTCTCTCCGCCATTCAGATGGATGCAGCCGTCCATCCGGGCAACTCCGGTGGGCCGATCCTCAACGCGAAGGGGCAGGTCGTCGGCATCGTCGTCGCCAAATTCACCAAGGCAGAGGGCATCAACTTCGCGATCCCGGTCAATCACCTGCAGGCGCTGCTGCATAAGACCGAGATCCTCTTCACGCCCCCGGCGATCCCGCCTGCCCGGCGGCATGAGAAGCAGGATTTCGTCATTCAGATCGCCACCTTTGCTCCCTCCCCCGCGCCCTATCAGGTCGAGTTCCAACTGACCACAGGCGACGGCCCCACCCGCACCTTCACAGCCCAGACGACGGACGGGCGCACGTTCCATGTCTCCGCCGTTCCGGTTCCGGCGGATAGCGGCGCCGCGGCCGCCCCCCTTCGCCTGACGATCCAGGAGGGGAAGAATGAGTTGGTCTGCCATGTCAAGGATCGAAGTTTTACCGTTGCCGGTCAGACGGTCCGCCTGAGCCAGGTCCAGGAGATCCGCCTGTCACCGTTGCCGTCCGTACTGCTGACCGATGGCAAGCTGCTCGAGGGCACGGTGGGCAATCTAGGCGATGCGGAGGCCGAGGTGGCGGGCAACAAGTTTGCGCTGCACCTGAACAAGTCAACCCGTATCGAGGTGGA
>Ga0070734_10001289_pt1 | contig 37972 bp, 27 predicted proteins | sample Coa_R1_8_FD_66444 | JGI IMG/M metagenome (GOLD analysis project Ga0070734, IMG submission 66444) | Surface soil microbial communities from Centralia Pennsylvania, which are recovering from an underground coalmine fire - Coalmine... | ecosystem: Environmental > Terrestrial > Soil > Unclassified ...
TTTGTCGAGAACTATTTGCCGCAATCTGTTTAGCATCCGGGTGCCACCCTTTGGAGCATTTTTGGACAATCGAGGTGAAACCCTGCCAAAGCAGCGTGAAATGTCGTCAGAACAGGCTTCGCCCCGTCGCCCCATCAAACCCAGGCACAACAAATTTGTTGCGCTAAGGTTAAAAGGCTTAGCAGGACTAAAACCTGACCCGAATAGACGAATGAGAACTCCTCGCAGAGTTGAGTTAACCGAGGGGCTGTTCTGCTTTGAAACTCTGCCCGTAGAGGTTCACACGGGCAGACTCAACTTTTTCTTCAAAATCTGGACAACTTTTCTTGTAAGTGTTAGTTTAACCCCTTCGTGGCATTTTAGTTGGGGCGACGGTGCAATCCTCCGTGTATTCGTACGTCCCGATCATTAAAACTAAAACTGGCCTGGCGCGTTTGAGGGGGCGTGCTGGTGCCCAGTAGAACTCTGTTCAGGTGGATGCATGCGGAGAATATCCGAAGGGTTTCCATTCGGAGAGAGTCACCTGCGCGAAGTCTTGACGCACCTTCTCAACCGGATCGCGGTGGCCGGGTCCAAGCGGTGCCGTCCCCGATTGTCAGAGAGGTTTTCTAGGCCAACTCGCAAGAACATCCATTCGGAGCCTTCTTACCAAGGAACAGTCGTCGCCTTAAGGTTTGCCCCGAACAAACCGCAACGCTCCCGACACCGAAACGGGCTGATCCCGGTCGTTCAAAACCCGGATGAGCCGTTTACCCGAATGGGTACCGATGCAGATTATGCGGAGCGTGGTTTGCTACCATTGCCCGCACAAGAATCCCTGCAAAGGGCGAGGTCGTTCACGTCTATCGTTTTTGTAGCCTCGGGGAGGCCATGAAGATGATGTCACGAGTGTATCTCTACAACCTCTTCCTGCGAATTTTGGTCTATCTCCTTCCCGTCTTTGCTTTCGGAGTGTCGTCGTATGCGGGATTTGGAAACGTCTACGGCAAGAACGCATTCCTGCACCACTATCTGATGCTGTTCTTATTCACCGAACTGATATGGATCCTAGCCACTGATTATTACAAGCTCTCTTCAGTATCAGATCTTTTCTGGGAATATACTGGCATACGCGCTGCCTTTCTAGCCGGTTTCACAACGTTTCTGCTGCAGACAGCTTTGCTGGTCTTCTTCCCCCAACTCGAGATTTCGCGAGCATTTATCGTTTGGACTGATCTGGTGATGTTTCTCCTGGTGGTGGTGTCCAGAAACTTCTTCCGCCTGACTTCGACTTCTTCGACATGGCCTCGCAAGTGCGAAAGAATACTCGTCGTCGGCACCGACCATCACGCGCGAAGGTACGTAAAGCTCCTTCGCCGCATACCTTTCTTTCACTGCGAAATCCGTGCTTATCTGCAACTGCCGGGACAACCCGTGCTGGTGCAGGATGCGCCTGTAATCAAAACAACCGATTCTCAGCAACTCGAAGAACTCTCATTTGACGAGGTCGTGGTCGCTCTGCCGGCGTGGAGACATCCCCAACTGCCGTCGGTTATTGATGGTCTATCGGCTCTCGGAAAGCCGATCCGTGCGGTCTTCGATCTCGGACCGCGACTGTCATTGCGCGACAAGCTTTTCCAGGCGGGACGGCTGCAGATGATGAATCTGGGAGTCTCTCCGGTCGAGAGCTTCGCTTATACGGTCGTCAAGAGAGCGTTTGATCTCGTGGTGGCGATTGTGGGTTTTGTGGCCCTGAGTCCGATGCTGCTGGTAATTTCAATTCTAGTTAAACTAAGCTCTGCTGGGCCTATCTTCTTCCGGCAAGAGCGGGTTGGGAAGCATGGAAAGAACTTCACTCTGCTGAAATTCCGCACGATGCGATGCGCCAGCAAGGCGGAAAGCGATACGGCTTGGACGACCAGGAATGATCCCCGGTGTACACCGGTGGGCACCATACTACGCAGGTTCAGTCTCGACGAACTGCCGCAGCTGATCAATGTCATTCGAGGGGAAATGAGCCTGGTAGGACCGCGGCCAGAGCGGCCCTATTTTGTCGCACAGTTTAAAGAAAATTTCGATAAATACAATATGAGGCACTGCTGCGAAGTCGGGATGACGGGATGGGCCCAGATCAACGGCCTTCGTGGTGACACATCGATCTCCGATCGGTTGCAGTATGATCTTTACTACATCCGCAACTGGAGTTTTGGCTTGGACTTGCAGATTATCGCTCGCACGGCGGTCGTAGCCATCCGAGATGCAAACGGGTACTAAACCCTTAGCTGGGCAAGTCCAGTTTAGAGAGGGAATATTTCTTTCGACAACGAGTAGCCCCCGGATTGCTGTGATGTTTTCTGGACACATTCAAAACGTTGACTTCAATATTCCACGACAAACGACAACTTCTGCCAAACGCATTGGTTCTATAGCCTTTGGGGGAAGCGATTGCTGATACCATTGAGGCCCATGTCTGTATCCATCGTCATTCCAACGTTTAACGGCGCGGCAAGGATCGGGAAGTGTCTCGAAGCACTCCTGCCGCAAACGGTCCCTATAAGCGCGGAAATTCTGGTGGTAGACGATGGCTCCTCCGATGGCACCAAAGACGTCGTTTCCCGTTATGCAAGTGTGCGTCTTATCAGTCAGGCAAACGCTGGTCCGGCGGCGGCGCGCAACCGGGGAGCCTTAGAGGCGAAAGGAACGATCATTCTGTTCACCGACGATGATTGCGTCCCAACCAGCGACTGGCTGGCTGCTATGACCAAGCCTTTCGAAGATCCAGAAGTGGTCGGCGTCAAGGGCGCCTATCGTACGCGTCAAAAATCTCTTGTTGCGCGTTTTGTTCAGGCAGACTATGAGGATCGCTATCGCCTGATGTCGGCTCTTCCCGAAATCGATTTCATCGACACGTACGCGGCGGCCTTCCGTCGCGATCGTTTCCTGGAGATGAACGGGTACGATACGAGTTTCCCGGTGGCATGCGCCGAGGATATCGAACTGTCTTACCGCATGTCGGAGCGCGGCTGGAAAATGAAATTCGTTCCGACGGCGATTGTGTATCACACGCATCCCGACACGTTGCGGCTTTACCTAAAGAAGAAATACAAGTTCGCCTTCTGGCGTATGCTGGCTTTGAGGAAGAATCCCAAGAAAACGCTCAAAGACAGCCACACACCCCAGATTATGAAGCTTCAGCTTCTGTTCGTCCCTGCACTGGTCCTCGCGATTTGTTGCGACGTGGTGATACGCCCCAGGGTGCCAGCGTCGGCACTTGTGTTTGTTGCCTTTCTGATCAGCACACTGCCGTTCGTGGGGAGAGCGATCAGGAGGGATCCGTTTGTGGGGCTGCTTTCCCCTTTTCTACTCGCAGCACGATCCTGTGCGCAGCTGTTGGGCGTTACGGGTGGCGTGATTTCTGCTCGCCGCATACCAGCTGAGTCCGCCACTGAGTCTCACGCCTAGGTTCGTGTGGATGAGCTTCGTTGTTGGCACGCGCGGGGCGGCATATTGTGGTAAGAATACGAATGGGCGTGCCCAGTTCGAAAACGAAGGGGAATCCTCACAGAGAATATCCTGGCTATAAGCTCTCGCTCTCCTTCCAGATTCAAACAGATGCACAACAACCAGAAGCATAAGACCTTGTCGACAGTTCCAATTATATCGCGTTCCAACGCCGGCACAGCGGACTTCGCTTCGACGGCAAGTACCGTCGAAGCGAAGGGGCAGTCAGATGTGAGCTGTGTTGTTTTGAATTGGAATGGATGGGCAGACACGCTTGAATGTCTCGACGCTCTAAAAGAATGTGGCTATCCGCACCTGACCATCATTGTAGTGGATAATGGCTCAACCGACGATTCCGTTGCGAGAATCAGGGCTGCGCATCCCGAAGTTCTGCTCTTCGAGAGTGAGGACAATCTTGGTTTTTCAGGCGGAAACAACATAGGCATCCGGCACGCTCTCGAGACTGGCACAGATTACATTTGGTTACTCAATAACGATGCGCGCCCGGCTCCGGACGCACTCTGCGCGCTGGTGACAAAGGCTGGTTCTGACAAAACCATCGGAGCAGTCGCATCGATCTGCTACTATGCCGACGCACCTTCGACCGTACAATCGTGGGCGGGATCGAGGATTAATCTGTGGATAGGGTATGTACGGCTCTCCACAGAGCCTCACGGAGATGATTGGTTTCACTCCCTTAGCGGTACCAGCATGCTTATTCCCCGTAGTGCGATCGAAGATGTGGGACTGCTGGATGAGGATTTCTTTTTGTACTGGGAGGACACCGAATTTTGCCTAAGACTCCGGAAGAAAGGCTGGCGAATCGCTGCGGCGCCTAATTCGCGCGTTCTGCACAAAGTCAACGGCAGTACCGGAGGAAACAAGATCGTCCTCGACCGGTACCACACTGCGTCCGGCTTGCGCTTGCTCAGCTTGCATTCGCCCGCACCCAATTTGGCAAAGTTCTTGTTCCTGGCGATGCGGTTTACAAGGCGAATATCGATACTGGATTTGGCTCGCTGCAAAGCTGTGTGGGCGGGGATCAAAGATTATCGCCGTATGCATCCGATGCCGTACGGAATAAATCGATAATGCCTGACGTCTTTCATATTCCGTGGATCGTAATATACTGGCTCGACTTCATCGCGGTCGCTCAATTCTTCATTTCCTATTACCGCAAGTGCTATCGCCAAGGGTATCGTATCGACTTTTGGCACGCGCAGGTGTTTCTCTCCGTGGTCCTTCCCAACATGCTGATGCTTCCATTTGCGAAAAGCGAATTGAATATTATCTCGGTCGGCAATGATATGCCAGGCATTATCGAGGTTCTGCCGACTGTTTTCCTGATTAGTTTGTTGGGATACGTGGCAATACTCGCTGGGGGAGGATTGTGGCGACTTCAAGCTGGGCTGGGTATTCGCAAAACGGCGATCAATCTACTCGATGTAGTTCCCAAGTGTTCAAGGCTTTTGATGTCATCTCGGAGTGTATTGGTATTTCAGTCATTGGTGTGTGTAATTCTTCAGGTATCCATCCTGGGCTATTACTTTTCGCACAACGGGTTCGGATTTAGCCTACGCGAGTACACATTCGAGAATCCCAGCTTACGGCCCATCGCCCTACTCATTTCAAACTATTCGATAATCATTGCTTCGCACTCCCTTGCACGTTACATCGACACAAAAGAGCGGATTCTCTTGATGTGTACTCTGATGCAAACGCTCGGTCTGGTTTTCTTTGGATCGCGAGGGAGCCTTCTTAGCATCTATTTCACCGTACTCCTCTGCTATTTCATGAAACGGCGGACCAGTATCAGTTTGCTTCGAATTGCTGGAATTGGCTTAGTGTTGATTATCATCGCATTCTATCTGGGAGTTGTTCGGTCTGGCGATTATGCGGTCGACAATTTTTGGGTGGGTCTCATCGTTGTCGTCCTTTACGGGAACAACTTCTCGGATCTTCGGGATTTTGCATGGGTGTATTCGAAGTGGGATAACGTCCTATGGCACGGTAAGACGTACCTCGCGGCAGTCTTATCCTTCGTTCCTCGCTTTGCATCCACATTTAGGGATAATTGGGCATTAGGTGTTGCCACGAGTTCGACAGCGGGTCTGGACCCCCAGGTACATCCCGGACTAAGACCCGGGATTTTCGGAGAAGGCTTTTTCAATTTCGGAATTCTCGGCGTAGTCGTCATGGGCTTAATGTTCGGCATCATCCTTCGTCGTGTTGATTTGGACGTCAAACTCGCCTTGACTTCATCACCACGCCCAATGCGCATGGCCTTCGCTTCAACAATAATGCTTGGTATTGCACTCACCTTGGTGATTACCTCGGGGTTTTCCAGCCTGTACATCCTTGCAGGAGTATACGCATTTTCTTGGCTGTGTCTCACCGTGGAACGGATATTCCGACCGGAGAGTTTTGGTTCAAAGACAGGTCGCATGGCCTCCTCGAGACCGGTGGCGGAATAACACCGCAGTCTAGCCATAGCGATCTTCGATCCCGCGAAAAAAGGGGGATCATGGCTGCTGATAAAGCTGAACTACGCCATTGACCTTGATCGAAGGTAAACCCGTGCTGGCGGAAATGAACGGAACGCTCTCCGCCATTACAGCATCGGGAAACTCCCAGCCAGTCGCAAGCACTCCTGTCCCGGAAACGGAACCGATCGTGGCAAAGTCGTTTAAGGGTGCCGTGATGTTTGTGCTGTCAACGGCATTGATAATCAGTTGGCCGATCGAGCCCGAGAGAATGGTACCCAGGAGCAAAGAATTTTGCGCGGCAAACCCATTAAATACAACGCTCCCGATCATTGAGCCGTCGGCAAGAAGCGTGGCGGTTCCCCCATTTCCCGCGATTTTGCAGTTTTGAAATGAAAGACTCGCTCCAACGAAGGGATCGTAAGGGCCACCGGGCGCCAAAAAACCAGAAAACAGTGACGGCGGAATAAAGGCGACATTCCTAAGCGTAATGTTCCCAAAATTCTCTGCGACTGCGAGCACAGCAGGAGCGGTCACACTGCAATCAGAGATCAGTACATTATCGACTGAGTTGGGCAGGCTGCCGGGGGCTAAGCCGATCAGGAAAGCGGGTGCTTCCAGGTTACCGGTGCAATTGCTCACAGTGACCGAGTCGATCCTAAATCTCGGTCCACCGGGCGTTGTATAGAGACGCATCAGAGACAAGCTGTCAAACCTGCAATTGTCAACTGCCACTCTGGAAATGTCGCCTCCGTGGCCCTCTGGGCAATTCAGGGCGATTGAGTCATCACCCGTTCTGAATCCGCAACCTGAAATCGCTATATCGTTGGCGGGGCCATCGACGTGTAGCCCATCCGTGTTGCCACCTTTACTCCAAAACATAGATCCGGAAACCTTAACCTTTCCTACGTTCGAAAGCCTGACGTGATATGCCGGAGTATTCACCACCACAACATTCTCAATGGTGATGTCATCTAGGTTCATGAGATTAATGCCGCAGTACCACACACGGCCGGTCAACCCTTGTCGAGTTCCGCTGGTCGAGTCTCCGTCCGAACCGTTCCCCTGATTACCGTTTAGCGTGAAGTTGCTGAGCGAGACGTTTGCGCCGCGGGCCGGGACCGGGGGGCCCGGATCGAACGGTATAGCCGCGCCGGGAGGTCCATTGTGAATGCCATCGTTGTTGGTACCCGACTTCACAAAAAAACCAGTTCCGCAACCCAGTCCCGCGATTCCCCAATGCCCGGCGGCCGGGAGGAACAGGCCAGAAATTAGAGCACTTCCATCGATGATAAGCGTGATGGGATGGTCAGCAGTTGCGCCGGCCAACGCCGCGTTTATACGGGGTCCGTCGTCAGTGGCAGAACCTCCAGTGTACTTGTTTCGCCCGTTTCTCAGATCGCAATCGAGCGCACATCCAATTTCCGATGCGCGGACGTAAGTCATTCCAGAAACGGGCGTTGGCGGTTGAGCAGGACCTAGGCAGGGGATGACGAAATCAGAATTGCTGCATCCTACCAACGAGTAGCCCAGGGCGGAGCCTGCAGTCAGAAGTCCTGCGTTCCGAATGAACTTGCGTCTGTTGAGCAAAGTTGTGGGATCGGCCACGACCGCTGATTACTCAATTCGACACTGTGCCCCACGCTGATCTGACTGGGAGCGTGAGCCGTCGTCACCGAGGCAAAAAGAATAACCGATTCAATTGGGAGACGGCAATAACCAATGTCTTCGACAAACAAAAGATTTCATTTTGCTTTGAAAGGTACTCTGCGGAGCATAAGACGCGTCCACCAGCAGCTGTATCCTGACCCAAGGCAGTTTCGATCGCAACTCCGGAGTCATTGAGCGCGGATGGCCAATCACGGCTTGACGCTTACAAATTCCATATTCGTGGCAAAGTAGCGAAGGGGAGTACGTTCCGTCATGAATTGATCTATGCGTTCAAACAACCGGAAGTTCGGATAGTGGGGGGAATTCTTGGGAAAAAGCTGCCGGTACCACATGTCCATCAACGTCAGGCCAGTAGAGTCAAGCAATTCCTTTACCTTGTCTTCGGTGTAAAGGCGGTCGTGATAGTTATCTCCGAACCATCGACAGACCTGCTGCGTCCATGACAGTTTTGTCGGAAGAAAAAAGCAGAAGAAGAGTCCCCCTGGTTTTAAGACCCGAAAAATCTCGACTAGAGAGGCTCGTTCATTTGACACATGCTCTAGAACTCCGACGCTTAGCAGGACGTCGAAGCTTGCAGAGTCGTAGGGCAAAACGTATTCGTGTTGGAGAGGCTTTACTTGGATATCAAAGCGTTTGATGATAGGTACATCCTGTCCAAAACACGAGTCATCCCGATCTGAGAAGATGTCGCAACTATCGAGTCGTTTTGGCCCCAAATCGCGAATCAACTTGCTGACATGGCCCTTACCACATCCCCAATCGAGAACGGTCAAACTATTGAAGGGATACCCGAAATGCACTTCCGAAAAAGCCTGTACATACCGGGTCAAGTAAACATAGAGATACTGGCCTGAAGGGTTCGCAAGAAAACTATGAGAAGGTAACGTTGCCGCGGTTTCGCGAATCTCTTCGTCTAAGGGCCAAGGTGTCGAAAATATCTTGGTGCGCAATAATCGTGCTGAACCGTTCAGATCTGACATACGTCCTTCTCTATCGCCTTTGGCGAAACCTGATTACCAGTACTCGAAACTGGTTGAACCATCCAGTCACCAATTTATGACTCCGCCGCGACCTACGAACAGATTTGGTGACGGTCGCAAGGCCTTTGCCCTCAAATCGCGAGCGAAAGAAGAGTGTCTCATGATTTGGCCCATACGTCGTCGATTTCTGTTGAAGCTACCACAGACAACTGAGAACAAGATTATCGATTTACCACAATCGAGATCTGAAGAATCTCTTCAAAAGTGCTGCCATCTCGGCCAGCACACGTCCTGGTCCCCTGCGCTACTTTTTTGTAGCCCGAGTGGAGAAAGGGATTCGGCCAACCATGGCTCGTCTCACCTTGGCTCGGAAGATGGCCGCGATCAGTTTAACCATCTGGAAGAAAGGAGCAGAGTTCGATCCCCAACAATTACAGCGACCAGCAGCTTGAGCATCTCTGAACAAGGCTTTTCCATCTCTGCGGTTTACTCCCTTGGTGGGCGGTCGGGTTCTGCAGATGCTCGGTTCGAGGGTGAGTAACAGTCAATGAGATCGGCCTCACATGCTTTGGCACCGAGTCACCCACTACACGCTATACCCCCTCGGATAACCAGAAATAGCGATAGGCCACGAGCCTCGGATAGAACCATGGATAACATCGTCCTGCTTGCCGCGTCCTGCACACTCGAGCTTTGCCACCAGCAGCCGAGAAACCTCATGAGAATGGGACAACACACCAAATATCTTCGGCGATCACGAAACAGAGTGGGCTGGATTTCGAGAAAGAATCTCCTCCGGTCGAGGCGGAGCTTTTTTCTTGACATCCCTTTTTATAGAACTCATTGACCTACGCACGCGATGAGACCATAGGCACAAGAAAACGAGCCCCGACATTGCCCAGTGGTCTTCGGACACTTTCGAGTACAATCGCCCACTGTGAGGGGTTGAATCCGCATCACTATCGGAGGACAAATGAAAATCGCAAAGCTGGTACTTGCCGTAGCCATCCTCGTACCGACGGCACCACTTTTCTCTCGACCGCCGCAAGACGTACCCGCGGAAGTAAATTCCGCTCGCGAGGCTCTGAAGGGAGCTCACCACGACTTGGAACATGCGGGTGGGACCTGGGGCGGTCACAGAGTTAAGGCCATGGAACATATCCAGGCAGCTATTGCTGAACTGAACGAAGCCGAGAACTGGGCGAAGACCCACCACGATATTAAGTAAGAGCTGCGCAAAGGCCCCGTTCAGAAATGAGCGAGGCCTTTTTCCTTTTGTGCAATGTGGCTTAGTCGTTGCCTGAAACCCAGATTTCGTAAATGGACTGGGGAGCGGTTGATGCGAATTTTCCGGTACTGGAGGCAATCCTATCGGTCTTCACCTGAATCAGGGTTAGCTAAGTACCTGAATTTTTCTCCAAAATGGTCCCAATCTGCCCGCTTTGGCAGTTGACTCAGAACCGATGCCAGAGCAAAATCCGAGCACGTTCGGACAAACAGAAGTCGGTGAATTTCAAACTTGGGGTCTCATATTTCCGGAGGGCACAATGCCGCGACAAACCTTCAAGCAGGAGTTCCTGATCTCGCTAGGTTGTAGCCTTGCAGTCGTGGTGGTACTGGCTTGCAACAGCACCAAAGCCACACACAGTGCTAAGAGTCTCGCGAGCAAGTTGGCGGTAGGAACGTTCAGTCATATCATCCCAGCGAACAACAACGCACCGTTGTTTGCTTCGATGTTCCAAACCACCCAAAGTGCTAGTGATGTCCCTGAGAGTTTTCAATATACGTGTTGGTTTGAGGTCTCCGGGGGTTTTTTGCCTAACCTGCAGCCGGGTCAAATCGTTCCCATGATTGGGGATTTGACTTCATTTCCGAACAATGATTGCGACGCCGCATTTACGGCACCGCAAGCTCCGGAGGTATTTTGGCAGACTCACAACAATTCGGGTGACGCCAAATATAATGTGGAACCGATCTTCCACGCAGGCACTATCCAGTCAATGGTTGTGACTGCCTTGACATCTTCCAGCCACGTAGCGCGTTGCTCTGATCTTTCCGACACGGCCCCCGTCGCCGACGGAGATGTTGTGCTGGCATATTTGGATCCTCATGCGAACACTGTTACCCTTTATGACAATACTTCGAAGTTGAGCCTCTCATGTCAGCTCAGCGGAGTTGCGAGCGGGGATACTTACTTGTTGTTGTCGGTGCGATTCGCCAAAGTCTGAGAGAACATCCCTCCAACTGAGGGTGGAGCCGAACGCCCGCACATTGTTCGGCTCTCTTCATGGCGGACCTTTGTTGTAGACACAAAAACCTTGACATTTTAAAGGTAATCGTTAGCAAAAAGGCGAACTAGCAGGCGTCGACGACATGGCAGCAGCAGTGACTGCAGGTTCAGCGCGTCAGCAGTCGCGCCCTTGATCAACGGGTGAAGGCGGGGAATAGGTGCCGAAAAAAAGCGGCGTTTATTCGTCGTCGGGATCAGCGGGCGGCGATGTGTCATTCAGGAAGTAATCAGCCTTGAGTGGGGCGTCAATCGTCTGGAATACCAATGGTTGTTGATGGAAATTGAAACAGTCTGAGAGATCGTCGGCATAAGCGTCCGCATAACCCAACGATGGCAGATTAAAATTCTCCTCAATTAAGTGGAGAATACTGCCGAAATCGTGGTTGACATGAGAGATATACCGAGGACGCGCAAAGGGAGAGATCACGATTAGGGGCACTCGAAATCCATAGACGTAGCCTGAACCCCAACTCACACCATCGTTCACTACTTTGTACGGTGGGACGTGGTCATACCAGCCTCCCCAGTCGTCCCAGGTGACAATGATGACCGTGTTGGCCCAATACTGGCTATTGCCGATTGCGTTGACGACGGAAGCAACCCAGGAAGGTCCCCCCCCAGTAGAGATTCCGGCGTGATCAGAGTTCTTGCCAGCGGGTATAACCCAGCTGACCGCCGGTAAATCCGAATTGGAGATATCGATCAGGATCGGTGCTGGGTTGGGTTGTGTGTAAAGGACGACATGGTTCTTCCAATCAGACCCGACGCACGCGGTGGCGTGAGGTGGGGGAGCGTTCGGACCGCACATATGTTCTATTGCTTTAGGGCCGGTCCATATCACACCAGCTGATGGAGTGTAATATCGCCAGTCAATACTGTTCTCGTTCAGTTCGTCGGTGAGCGTTGGATGGTCTGTACACGGATACATCGTTTGGTTTTCAGTTCCCGTGGGTCCCACTAATTCCACGAAGGCTATCGGTGGAGCAATACAACCACTGACGTCACGCGAATTGAGATTGCCTCCGCTATTCTCGGCGACAAAAGACCTGCTGGTTGGCGTGGGCGCGGAAGTACCGGAGATGATGAATTGGTGAGCCGGAAAACTCGGTCCCTGATTTGTTTGGAACATCCGATCACCGAATGCGTATTGCTCGGCCATCTGAAAGTAAGCCTGAACGGCAGAAGGATTGACGTACTTAAATTGCGGATTGGGAGGAGCACAGTTCTGACAAGAAACCTTTACACTGTTAGCGCCATTCATTTTGCCCCCGTTGTACATCATCATGAAGGCCGAATGCGTATGACTTAGGTCATAGTTGATGTCTAGGGGGGATGGGGTCAGTGGTATTGTCTGCCCCGCAGAGTTTTTCCCACTGCTTGCGATGTCCGCGCCCGCCTGAATCAGAACCGGATCGTGAAACAGGTTATCCGGAGTGCGATTCTCCTGAAAAATGATGACAACATGCTGAAATTTCCCTGCCAGAATGGAATTCTGCTGAATAGCCCCTCCACAGCCATTCATGCTCAGCAGAAACATACCTATCGCGAACAGTAACGCAAAAATAGCACGGGAAACTTGGCGCACGTACCGCCCTCCAGCCAACTGGAGGTGTTAGATGCAGAAAATGTGCCCGGCTGTTTGAATTTTGCTCTCGAAGTTGAATGGTTTGTGTGCCGCTTTTTACTGCGCGTCGGCATAATCGTGGCCGGGGAGTCCCGGTGGGAATGTCTTCTTCCCGAAAGGTTCGGGAGCTATTTGCAATTTGCAGAAAGCGGCGTGACCGATTTCGCACCGAGTAGATGGTGTACGCTGTCTACTGTGTTTGTCCAGGAAAACCCGCCCACCCGCTTTTTGCCCTTTTCCCGGAGCTGAGCGCGTAAGGAATCGTCACAAACGATTCGCTCCATTGCCTTGGCGATCTGTTCTACCGAGGTCGGATCTACGAGCAGGGCAGCATCAGCAGCCACCTCTGGCATCGCCGCAACATTTGAAGTCACCACGGGAGTACCACACCCCATTGCTTCCAAAACTGGAAGTGCAAAGCCTTCGTAGAGAGAGGGAAAGACCAGCGCCTTAGCGCTGCGGTAGAGGGATGGCAGCTCCGCTTCCGGTACCAAGCCCACAAAATTAACGCGCTCCCGCAACTGCAGCCTCTCAATGAGTCCTGACAAGTCGGCGGTAGGCGAGGCCGTGAATACGAGGTGCATGCCTCGATCAATATCAGCTTTGGCAAACGCCTCCACCACGCGAAATTCGTTTTTGTGCCGTTTGCGGTTGCTCACGCAGAGCAGATATGGAAATGTTAATTCGTACCTGCCACCCTCTGGCCGATAGGCGGTGTCAACGCCACACCCGACGTTGAATACCTTGTCGGGTGAGACTCCCGACCATGCAACGATCTGTGTACGCGTGAACTCCGAAACTGTGAGAATCTTCACGGCACGATGGCAGGCTCGCTTCATAATGGTTGCGTAATAGAGCTTAATGGCTAGACTAGTGTTCTCTTGGCAGTAGATGTGACCGAGATCATGAATCGTGAATATGAAAGGGTAGCTACAGTTGAGAGGAGTGTTGTAACCGGGGGAAAAGAAAAGATCATCTCGGGTTAAGTTGTCCAGAACCCGCGCCAAGCGCCAAGCATCGAATGGTGCGGCAGGATGCGAAGTCAACGGAACCGGACGATATTGTAGACCTGTCAACACATGCCGCGCGAAACGTCCAATCCCGTGGTTCCCAATCCAGCGCTGGTCAGCATAGATCATCTTGATTGAATTTAAGACAAGGCCTTCTAGTTGGCTCCCTGATCAGAGCAGCCTAGGATCGATCTCCCTTTTTCGTAAATTGCTGGCGATTCGGCTTCGACTTCCACAACAACATAAGGAAGCGCAACGTTACGCTGCCGTTGACGCAACGCGACCAGTATTATGGCGCGTGCCACGCTCGGTCAACCTTGCGAATGCCCCGCAACACGGCTAACCACCCGCCCGCCAAGAGTCTTGGCAATTTTAGGAGCGGGTAGACGCAAAGCCAATACAGGGGACGCTTACCGTAGATCGGGCGCATTAGGCTATGAGGCGGGGCTGTCTGTGTCAGCCGCGCCGATTTGCTGAGACCGTACCAATATGTCGGAAACCATGAATAGAGCTGATCGTTCAGCACCGCGTTGTGGACTTCGGATCCTATGCCAAGAAAAAGCGAGGAAACGTTGTACCAATTTACACCAAAGATCTTTGCGACATCGAAAGGCCTGCTCGGATTTTCCTCGCAGACCGCATATAAACCACGTTGAACGAATAATCCTCGCCGAAAGTTGTTTAAGGCGGTAAAGATCCAAGACAGCTGTATCAGGTTAGTATTGCGTCCATCTTCGAAGGGTCGATGCTGAACCGCTTCTATCCTCTGCTTGTTCACGATAACGGAGCTGATGAGAGCAAAATCGCCATTAAGTCCAACGGCGTGTACAAACGCAGATGCGTCTGACAATACCTTGGTTTTCGGGCGAGGATTGACCTGCCCACGTTCTGTTGGGTCTCTGATAAAACCTAGCGGCCTCATGTAGACCAAGTCAAAGTCCTGGTCTTCTATGAGTCGCAGAATGGTATCTACTGTACCCGGCAAGATGACGTCATCATCAGAGAATATCCACAGATATTTCCCGGATGCCATTGCATAACATTGCAGAAAATTGCCATCGGGACCGACGTTCTCTCGATTTCGGATGTAGCGGCAGCGAAGACCTGAGGCAACAAAAGACTCTATTACCGCTGGGGTATTATCTGGCGATGAGTTATCCGAAATAATCAGTTCGACCCGAGGTTCGTTGGTCAGTTGGGGCCCGAGATTTTTCAGAAGTAGAGCTAAATTGGCGCTCCGGTTATACGTAGGTACAGCGATCGTAAGGATCGGCGTGCGGTTCTCGGAAGAATGCGTCTCGACTGGTTCCGCAGCCAACTTCATTTCCCTCATGCCGCATTCCCCAAAAAGGAAGCAGAGCCCACGACCTGGATCGAAAGACAGGTGGTCCCAATTGCGGGAGAAAGAGGGCGCGACAGTTCGGTCAAATTGGAATCCCTGAGTCCAGAAATATTCAACGGAAGAAGTAATAGTACCAAACCGAAGCAGCCGCCGATTCACTAGAATGTACGAGAATTCGGCGGATTAAGTAGCATGCCAGAGTGTTCGATATTTACGGAACTTATAGGTCGCCCAAATCAGGCCGCCGAAATTGAGAATGCAGCAGCCGACAACGATCCCTGCAGCACCATAATGACGTCCAACGATGAAGGTGCTCAATGCAACGGCCACGGCCCCAACAAGAGAATTGAGGAAAAACACTTCCTGTTTGTGTGCCCGCAGGTAATAAGCTTGAGCAAAAATGATGATGTTCACGACCATGTAGATCATCAGAATCCCAAGAGAAGTCGGAGGAAGCAGGCGCTGAGCAAAGTGCAGGTGCCGCAAATTAATATATATGCATCCAAGCCACCCCGCCAGAGCCCCAGCGATTGCTACGCCAAATGACTGCCGCAGGGCCCTTGAGAACGTTTGGTCCAGTTCGTGATATTTTTTTCCTGCGATCAGCGTGCCGAAGGGTGCAGATTTTGTGCTTACCCAAGAAACGGCGATGGCCTGGATCGCATTCACTAGACTTAGCGACATCCCCATCTGGCCCGCCTCAATGGCCCCGCGATATGCAAACAGCACGGGACTAAAAAGCGAGAACAAGAAATAGCCCGAAGCCCAGCTTACGGCGATCCTCCATTGAAATGGCCAGACTTCCTCGCCCCAGCGTATTCGATTATTTCCCGTGTTATGCCTGAGAAGTCCGAGCAACAACTTTCGTTTACTATAGAGCCACGCTACTGAGCAAGATGCCATTCCGAACAACATCATCGACGGCGCGAAGAGACCGTGACCGTTCGCAAGGGCCGCCCACGCCAGCAAACTGCCTGCAACAGACTGCGCGAATCTGAGCCGAGCCACTGGCGCAACGTATCCGCAGCCTTCGAGAAACGATAGCAGGGGATCAAGCTGGAAATTGAGGGCGGCCATTATCGCGTCAAAGTACCACGCCAGATGCCATGAGACGGTGTCGCCATGCTGATGCTTGGCAAAAAAGTAAAATCCGGAAGGAACCAGTGTTGCAGCAACCAGGAGTGCACCGACTGAATACCATCGCACCGCTTTCTGAAGCACGGAAGCTAGCCGGGCATGAGCGATCGGGTTGCCGGTAATTTCATAGTCACCGGAAATATGAAGACACGACCGCTCATGACTGGCCAACTGCAGAATTACAAAAGAAAAACCGAGCTCAAAAACGATCTGGAGCGCGACCAGGCTTCCAAACGTGTAGTAATATCCCTGTTCGGCGGGAGAAAGAAATCGCGCAATCAGGGCGACGGTTACGAGGCCGGCAGCGCTCGACCAGGCTCTTGCAAGAACCGTAAAACCGACTGCCCGATCGACTCCAAGAACCCGATGCATCCAGTGACGGATCGATGCAAACCTAGATGTCTTCGGTGGGGTGTCAGTCACTCCGGGAAGAACGTCGGGCATTCATCCTCCCTGGGAAGGCCCATTCGCGGCGTGGAGATATAGTAGGCTAAGAAGCAATCTGAGGAAGTGGGCTATTCTTTATTCAAATGGTGAGGCGTTTCATCGCGAACCCCTGTCTTAGGGGGAATTTCGAGAGTCTCGTTCAGTGATCCAGCCTCACTTCGTGGCATTATAGCGCATCTTGCCGGCTTCACCGGTAGCACATCAACAAGCGTACCCACTCGCTTTCTGTATCATCGCAGAGTACTGGTATTGTTCGTGAACGTCAGATTTGTGGGCGAAACAGTCGTCGGGGAAAACCAACTACGAAGTACCTATCTCTTAGGAGGCGAAACGTTGCGGCAATGCAGGAACTGTGGGGCTGAGGAAATCCGAGATCTTGGATTCATTGGTGAAGTCGCGCCGTTCTTTCTAAAGCGGGTATTACAACTTGACTATGGCTACTCTCCGTCCGGCCACCCGCTAAAGCGTTTCCTGCGAAAGATTGGACCACTTGCGAGAGTGTACGAAAAGATCTATGCGAAATCTGTTCTGGTCGAGATGGAGGTTTGCCGTTCCTGTTCTTTTATTCAGACAAGGCTTCCGTTTCAGGAAGAGGCATTGGGGAACCTCTACGTAGACTACCGTTCTGAGTCCTACAACAGTGAGAGAATCCTGTACGAACCGGAATATGCGTCAATTGCGCCACACGTCGGTCGGGGTGCCCAGGAAGTTCGGACACGCAAGACAGGCCTGAGCAACTGGTTAAAAGGGAAAATCGACTCCGAAGCTACTCCCTCCATGCTCGACTACGGTGGGGCCGACGGATTGTTTCTACCGGATTTACCGGGCCAGAAATATGTTTTTGACATTTCCGACATCGCGCCACTCGACGGGATCAAGAAAATCAAGAACGAGTCGGAACTAGGTTCGTACTCTTACATTCAGCTTGCCCATATTCTGGAGCATGTATCGTTTCCGCTCGATTTGACGAAAAAGGCGGCAGGATTCCTTGCAGATTCAGGGTTTCTCTACATAGAAGTTCCACAAGACCTTAGTGACGAGGCGAGAACAAGACTAGAAAACGGGGACGAGACGATGCGCTTGCCAATCCATGAGCACATCAATCAATACTGCTCGCGTTCCGTAACCGAGCTGTTGCGAGCAGCGGGTCTCTTGCCGGTCGCAGTCGAATCGGAAATGGCAAATCTTGGCTGGAACAAGACCACGATCATCCGTGCCCTCGCTAGAAGATGTTAACTTCTTCGTCAATAATCATCATCCGGTCAACGGCAGTCTCATCCGTGGTTGACGCGACGCTCGTTGACGACCGCCAGGATACGGTGTCCAGTAGCAAGGTCTGAATACCGCGTTTCAGTTTCCCTTACAATGGTACCTCGTCACCAGGCGGATAGCACTCGAGAAGAGGGAGACTCACTCCAGACTGATGTATCCGTCTGACGGAGTAGCCATATGTCTTCAAATCAGCTTCACACTTTTGGGTGGTCTCTCCTCCTTCGACGATATGGGGCTCAATAATAATTCGTGGTTTGCATCTCTCAAAAAACTTGGCGTCTTCGAATACGACCGCCTCTGCCCCCTCAATGTCACACTTAATGAAATCCACTTTGTCCAGATCGTAGATGGCGCTAATATCGGTTAGCGTGTAAGACTTTACAACGGCTGTCTTACCGCGTCGCGGTCCAACGATTTGAGTAGCTGCCGAACCCATATTTCCTTCCACTGAGAATTCCAGACCCCGGTTGTGATTCCAGACGGCTCCGACAAGAAGGTCAATGTGGTTGCTCGTTGCTTTCTTATAGTTATCAAAATTCTTCTTGATAGCGGTCAGGTTCATTTCATCAACGTCGACGGCAATCACACGACCCATTGAACCGACAATGTCTTTGAAGACAATTGCAGTTAATCCACAATAAGCTCCCAAGTCGACGACAATCGATCCTGCCCTAAGGTGGGCAAAACTCAAATACTGGTTCGTCGTGACAAGCGGCTCGGAGAACGATGGGAAGAAAATTGGATGTCTATCGTACCCAACAACGTCATGGTATCTCGGGGTCGAATAGTCCACCAGGCTGACATCTTCAATTCTGACAGGCCGAACCGCCGAAAAGTAATAGTCGAACGAATCAATGATGTCGTCAGAATATACGAGGTGCCTTTTGCTTATTCTGATTGTGTTTTGGTCCCGTTTGAAGTCTAGGTAGTCCGGATAAAACACCAACTTTATGCCCTTACGGCGTGCCCGACGGATAAACCGTGCCTTTTCGTTTACCTCAATCAACACTCTTCCGAGGCCGGGGGTAGCCTTCAGTGTCTTCTTTATTCGAGTTGGTGAAAAGAGTGTCTTGAGTTTGTTCTTCCGTCCCATAGATTTAAGAAAAGTGCAGACCGATTTGCATTTAAACCTGCGGCATTCCTCGCTAGGACCCTCAGCAGCCGTGGAGCTTCTCGTACTCCCCAATCTGCGTGGCTGTAAGGTCCGCCATGTTCTTGCCTTCGTGCCACGCACGATACCAGTCGATGGTCCATTCCAGGGCGGTTTCGATCTTCAGCCTCGGTTCCCAGCCGAGTTCGGAGCGGGCTTTGCTGGCGTCGAGTCTTAAGTAATGAGCCTCATGCCGCCCGGGGTCAGCGTCACGCGTCCAAGATGCTGCGTCACCCCACATCTCGACGAGCTTTGTCGCAATACGCTCGACGGGCCAATTGTCGTCATCACCTGGTCCGAAATTGAAGGCAGACGCGAATCTTGCTGGCTCGTCCAGGAGCTTCTGAGCCAGGATCATGTATCCGTGTAGTGGCTCCAGCACGTGTTGCCACGGGCGAATTGCACTCGGTCTACGGATCAGAACTGGCTGTCCGGAACAGAAGCCACGAACCAGGTCCGGAATCAACCTGTCTTCCGACCAGTCCCCGCCACCGATGACATTGCCGGCGCGCGCTGTGGCCAGGGATATGTGGCGCCCGTTCGCTTGTTCGAGCGAAAAGAATGAGCTGCGATAAGCAGCGCTGACTATTTCGGCGCAGGCCTTGCTGGATGCATAAGGGTCGAATCCACCGAGCGTATCCGTCTCGCGGTATGGCCATGCCCATTCCTGGTTCTGATAAACCTTATCGGTCGTAACGCAGACGATGGCGCGCACACTCGGAGTCTTACGGACCGCCTCTAGAACGTGCACTGTGCCCATTACATTCGTCGCGTACGTACCAACCGGGTCGGCATACGATCGCCGCACGAGCGGCTGAGCCGCCACGTGGAACACTACGTCTGGTGCAAAATCCCTGATGGCCGATTCCAATTTCGGATAGTCACGAATGTCACCACGCACGTCGTCAAGCACGCTTGCTACCGAAGCCAGAGTAAACATGTTCGGCTGAGTGCAAGGGTTGAGTGCGTATCCGCGAACCTTCGCTCCCAACCGGTTCAGCCAGAGAGCCAGCCATCCTCCCTTAAAACCCGTATGGCCGGTTAGAAAAACCCGGCGCCCATCCCAACTGTTCACCATACTTTCCAGGGCGCCCTCCCTCCGGCCCACAATTCCTCCAATCGCTGCTTGTCGCGCAGCGTATCCATCGCCTGCCAGAAGCCTCGATGCCGGAACGCGTGAACCTGACCTTGTGCGGTCAGGCTGTCCATGGGTTCGCGCTCGAACATCCATGCGTCATTGTGAATTTCGTCCAATGCGGTCGGCGTCAGGACGAAAAAACCGCCGTTAATCCATCCACCTTCTCCCGCGGGCTTCTCCTGAAAAGTCGTAATCGTCGTACCGTTCATACCTAAAGCGCCGAAACGCGCGGGAGGCTGCACGGCAGTGATCGTTACGCGACCACCATGCTGCCGGTGAAAGGTAATGCTCGCGGTTACATCGACATCACTCAATCCATCTCCGTAGGTCATGCAAAATGCATCTTCGCGGTCCACGTAGGGGGCTATCTTTTTCAGTCGTCCTCCCGTGCCAGTCTGATCTCCAGTATCCACGAGTGTGACTTTCCAGGGCTCAGCAACACTCTGGTGAACTTCCATTCGATTCGCCTTCATATCGAATGTCACGTCTGACATGTGCAGGAAATAGTTCGCAAAGTACTCCTTGATCATGTAGCCCTTGTATCCGCAGCAGATAATGAAATTATTGATCCCGTGATGGGAATACATCTTTAGGATGTGCCACAGAATCGGGCGGCCGCCGATCTCGACCATTGGTTTGGGGCGGATGCCGGTCTCCTCACTAAGACGCGTTCCAAAACCGCCTGCCAGAATGACTGCTTTCATTGATTCTCCGGATCGTTGGGATTATTGCACGAACAGATTCTTTATCTGGGAACCGGTATCACCCGCGGAACCTCCCCACCAGTCCTTTGTGGGGGCTGCTGTTGGTCCGCCGGTTCAGAATGTGCAGGGAAAATTGTTCTCATCATAAGCCACGCCGCGCCGTAATCAGGCACCCAGAGACGCTGTGAATGGTATCATTTCAATACTCTCGCTCAACGTATGGCAGATAACGCGGCTCAGATTCGCAGGCAGATCCTCGACCTGACGATCCAATACTATTCGGAACTATCGTCGCCAAAGGAGTTCATTCGTGGCGTTACTCCTGTGCCCGTGTCCGGGAAGGTGATTGATGGCGCCGACGTGAGCTCTGTGGTGGATTCCGCTCTTGACGCATGGTTCACAACCGGGCGCTTTGCCGAGGTCTTCGAACGAAATCTGGCGCGGTTCGTCGGAGTTCGTTCCGCGTCGCTCGTCAACTCCGGGTCTTCAGCTAACCTCGTTTCGTTAAGCGCTCTGACTTCTCCGAAGCTAGGCGATCGCAGATTAAAGCCTGGTGATGAAGTCATTACGGTCGCGGCCGGTTTTCCGACGACGGTCAACCCGATTTTCCAGAACCGCCTGGTGCCCGTCTTCGTCGACGTAACTGTCCCGGAGTATGAAATTGATGCAAACCAGCTCGAAGCAGCCCGCAGCGACCGCACAAAGGCGGTATTCCTCGCTCACACACTGGGGAATGTCTTTGATCTCGATGCCGTCACAGACTTTTGTCGTCGATACGATCTTTGGCTGATCGAAGACTGCTGCGATGCGCTCGGTTCGACCTACAAAGGCCGCAACGTAGGCACGTTCGGCGACATCGCAACCGTCAGCTTCTACCCCGCCCACCACATCACAACCGGAGAAGGTGGCGCGGTTCTTACCGACAAGCCAGCCTTGCAAACATTGATCGAGTCTTTTCGGGATTGGGGCCGCGACTGCTGGTGCGAACCGGGCAAGGACAACACTTGCGGCAAGCGCTTTGATTGGCAGCTAGGTTCGTTGCCCTTCGGGTATGATCACAAGTACACGTACTCGCATATCGGGTACAACCTGAAGGCGACTGATATGCAAGCTGCCTTGGGCGCGTCCCAGTTAACGAAGTTGCCAGGTTTTATTGCGCGTCGCCGGCAGAATTTTGCCTACTTGCGAAGCAGACTGGCAGAACTTGATGACGTGTTGATTCTTCCGGAAGCCACCAAAGGGGCAGAGCCGAGTTGGTTCGGTTTTCCGATAGGGATCCGCAAGGGCGCCGCGTTCAGTCGCATCGAGTTGACGCACGCTCTGGAGGCGAAGAAAATTGGAACCCGACTCTTGTTTGGGGGGAACCTGGTCCGCCAACCTGCTTACGAGAACAGCGAGTATCGTGTGATCGGAGACCTGCCGAACAGCGACTACGTGATGAATCACGTCTTCTGGATCGGCGTATATCCCGGGCTTACTAGGGAAATGCTAGACTTTGTCGCAGACACTGTCTTTGAATTCGCAGCCGCGTCCAGATCGGCTCCCGCTCGTTCGTGAGACGCAATCATACCTGACACTGATGAAGCTTTCCGACTACATTTTCTGCCGCCTGCGGGAGTGGGGCGCCCGGCATGTGTTTCTTATCACGGGCGGCGGTGCCATGCACCTCAATGATTCGGTGGGCACCAGCGGGCTTCGTTACATCTGCACGCACCATGAGCAGGCCGCTGCCATGGCCGCCGAAGGCTACGCGCGAATCACAGGAAAACCCGGGATTCTGAATGTCACGACGGGGCCGGGAGGCATCAACGCATTGAACGGTGTTTTCGGAGCCTGGACGGACTCGATTCCGATGCTAATCATCTCGGGTCAGGTCAAGCGAGAAACTTGTATGGCGACGTATGGTCTCAGCGACTTGCGGCAGTTGGGGGATCAAGAGGTCGACATCATTCGCATGGTTAAGGGAATTACGAAATATGCGGTCTTTGTGTCTGAACCTGAGTCGATCGCACATCATCTGGAGCGTGCGTGGCACCTTGCACAGACTGGAAGACCGGGGCCGTGCTGGCTCGACATCCCAGTCGACGTCCAATCCGCACAGATCGATCCCGAACAGCTCCGCCATTACGATCCTGCGGAGGATACTTCGGAGTTTGATCCATCGGCTATTTCCGCTCAGGTCTCGAATGTTTTGGGACGTATTGATAGGGCCGAACGGCCTGTCATCCTTGCGGGTAGTGGCGTTCGGCTTGGAGGGGCTCTACCAGAATTCGAAAGAGTGATCCGTGCCTTGCGCATTCCGGTCGTTACTGCATGGACGCACGATCTTATCGCCACTGACGACGAACTCTTCTGTGGGAGACCTGGCACCATCGGTGAACGAGCAGGTAATTTCACGGTGCAGAACTCAGATCTGCTCCTAGTTCTTGGTTCCCGGCTGAACATTCGCCAGACCAGCTATAACTGGGGTTCTTTCGCTCGCTTCGCGACCAAAATTCAAGTCGATGTCGACCCAGCCGAATTGCGGAAACCACTGCATCAGCCCGACATTCCAATTTGCTGCGACGTGAAGGTCTTCCTCGCAGAGATGGCAGAACAATTGGGAGACCGTGATCACTCCAACGGGAGTCACCAGAAATGGCTGGACCGTGCGCGACAATGGAAGAAGAAATACCCGGTTGTACAACCCCGGCAACGAGTCGAGGGGCCTCCGCTGAATCCATACGATTTTATTGATCACCTTTTTGAGATGTTGGGAGCCGACGATGCCGTGGTCTGCGGCAACGCGACCGCATGTATTGTTCCCTATCAAGCTGGAAAGTTGAAGAAAGGAGAACGCCTGATCTCCAACTCTGGCTCGGCTTCGATGGGATACGACCTGCCGGCGGCGATTGGAGTGTCCATCGCCAAGGGTGGACGAACGATTTGTATTGCGGGCGATGGCTCGTTGCAAATGAACGTGCAGGAGTTACAGACGCTCGTAGGCTACAAACTGCCGATCAAGCTGTTCGTTTTGAATAACGGTGGCTATCTTTCGATCCGCCAGACGCAGACTGGCTTCTTTCAGGGACGCAAGATTGGGGAGAGTCCGGAAAGCGGCGTAACCTTTCCCAAGATGAAAAAGATCGGAGAGGCGTACGGGATTCCATCCTTCACGATCGGAACAATTGCCGACCTTGAAATCGTCCGCCGGGAATTGGAGACGGACGGCCCTACATTGTTTGACGTCTCCCTCGATCCTTCGCAGGAATTCGAGCCGCGTTTGCGCTCACGGATCCTGCCGGACGGCAAAATCGTGACCCCAAACCTTGAAGATATGTATCCATTCCTGACGCCGGAGGAGTTAGCCTCAAACATGCTGGTGGAGGACAGCAAATGAACGGGTACCTTCCTGGCAACATTCTTTTCGACTTGGATGGTACTCTGGTGGATTCTCTGCCGGGAATTGAGTTCTCGGTCTGCGAGGCTTTCAACGCTTGCGAGCTTCCGGTGCCAAAACAGAGCCTGAGGGGCATGATTGGACCTCCGATCCGCACAATCCTTTCGCAAGCCGGAAACGTTAACGAAGAGCGAACGTTGGACGCACTGGAAAAGGCATTCCGTGGGAGTTATGACGGTAGGGGCTGGCAAAAAGCAGTGTGCTTTCCGGAGGCTCAACGCGTTTTGCGACTGATGCATGACGGAGGCCACCGACTCTTCGTCGTGTCCAACAAGCCCAGACACGTCTCTCTTCAGATTCTTGAGAGGGAAGACATTTTGCAGTACTTTGAGGCAGTGATCACGCGGGATTCGAGGTCGCCAAATTATTACGGAAAAGAACAGATGATTCGTGCAGTTTTGGCCGAGCGCTCAATCGGATCGGAGCACTGCCTCATGGTGGGGGATACAACGGAAGATGCCAACGCCGCTGCGGCCGCGGGGATCAAATTCGTCTGGATGACTCACGGTTACGGAAGCACGGCCCAAATGTCTTCTCTCCGAGTTGCATATTCGTTAGAAAGTTTTTCACAATTTTTGCCCCTGATAACGAAGGAGCCCATTTGTGATTGACAAGGATATTTTTGAAGATCTTTTCGTACTCGAAATGGCCAATAATCATCTCGGGAGCCTGGAACGCGGACTGAAGATCGTCGCAGAATTTGCACAGATAGTTCGATTCAACAACATCAGGGCGACCATCAAGCTCCAGTTTCGCGACGTCGATTCGTTTATCCATAAGGATTTCGTCGATCGCAAGGACCTCCGGTACATCAAGAAAACCCTCGACACGCGGCTTAGCGATGAGGACTTGGGCACTTTGGTCAGGGCAATTCGCCAGGCAGGATTCACAGCAACCGCAACCCCCTTCGACGAGCGGTCTGTGGATCTTTGTGTGCAATTGGGCATTCCCATTATTAAGATCGCGAGTTCGGATCTCAACGATTGGGTCTTAATCGAGAAGATCGCAAAGACGAAAAAACCTGTAATCGTCTCGACCGGCGGGTCGTCTCTCAAAGATATGGACGACATCGTCACATTCTTTGGAAACCGGAATATCCCCCTTGGCATTAACCATTGCGTTTCGATCTATCCTTCGGAAGACTCGGAACTTGAACTGAACCAGATTGACTTTTTGACCAACCGGTATCCTGACAACACGATTGGATTCTCGACGCATGAGTACTCGAACTGGACTAATTCGATGCTCATCGCATACGCCAAAGGCGCCAGGATGTTTGAACGGCACATCGATATCCAGACGGACGGCGTGAAGGTATCGCCCTATTGCAGCCTCCCGCATCAATTGGACGAGTGGTTTCGAGCCTTCCACAAGGCGAAGGAGATGTGTGGCTCCCCAGGGACGCAGAAGCGGATTCCTCCGAAGAAAGAGACTGAATATCTTGATGCTTTAGTCCGTGGCGTATACGCGAGAGCCGATCTTCCTGAGGGCCATTGCCTGATGGATGACGACGTTTATTTGGCCATCCCCCTGCAAAAAGGCCAGCTTTCCTGCCGTGAGTTGATGAGGGGGGAAATGCTTCTAAAACGGGTACAGAAAGATGCTCCAATCAAGATTGACGACATCGAAAGTCCGTATTCGCAGATTCCGTCCCTTAAACAAACCATCTATCAGCGTGGCCTCGACGTTGAGAACGGATCGGGGCGGCACTGAGCTAAGATGGGAAGCCATTCTACTCTCTGACACGCGACAACCCTTTCAATGAACAGGCTGGCTGCTGACCTTGAACTGATCGCCGCCGATACTCAAGGCCTTTGGGACGAAATCCGGGGCCAGCGCCTGTTCATTACCGGTGGTACTGGTTTTTTCGGCTGCTGGCTGGTCGAGAGCTTCTGCTACATCAATCGTCTTCACGGGTTGAACGCTCAGGCAACGATCTTGACTCGCAACCCGGAGGCATTCACGAAAAAATGTCCACACCTAGCGTCCGATGCCTCGATTGGGCTCCTTCGCGGTGACGTTCGCACCTTTGCTTTTCCAGCGGGAGAATATCGATACGTCATCCACGCGGCGACGGAAGCTAGCGCTAAGCAGGCTGCCGAAGCCCCACTTGAAATGCTCTCGACTATCATCGCAGGCACGGAACGCACGCTAGAGTTTGCGGTTACCCATGGGGCAAGAACATTCCTTTTAACAAGTTCGGGCGCAGTATATGGGAAACAACCAGCGGATCTCACACATACCCCCGAAAACTATGCCGGGGCACCGGATCCACTGGACCCAGCCAGCGTCTACGGAGAGGGCAAGCGAACCGCCGAACTCCTCTGTGCGCTTCATCATGAGAAGGGAGATATCGAGTGCAAGATTGCACGATGCTGGGCCTTCTGCGGTCCCCATTTGCCTCTCGATCAGCATTTCGCCATTGGCAACTTCATCGGCGATGTGCTCGCCGGAAGAGCGATTCAAATTCAGGGTGACGGAACAGCGAGAAGATCGTATCTGTACGCTGCCGATTTAGCAGTCTGGCTTTGGACCATACTATTCCGCGCACCCGCGCTCGTGCCTTTTAATGTGGGCTCAGTACACGATGTGAGTATTCTGGAAGTAGCGCAGGCGGTCGCTTCAACTCTTAGCCCACAGACCGAAATTCATGTGGCCCGACAAGCCACTCCCGGGGCACCCGCGGTCCGGTATGTCCCCTGTGTTGACCGTGCGCGGGAATTGTTGGGGTTGCGTCAGACGATCGCGCTCGAAGAGTGTATCCGCCGGACTGCCGAATGGTATCGCAAGTGAGGACAATCCTCAGTTCGAAGTCGGTCTTACGCACCAGCATCCTGCGCGGAGTTCTGATTCCCCGCCCTCACTGGAATGTCAGGCTCAGTCTCCGCCTTGGGGATGAGTAATTTGGATTAAGCCCTCAGAATGCTTTTTCGAGGGTGGGGCAGGTTTGTCGTGCTGGCTGCCGCGTAGCAGGTACTTCGACAGAGTGATAAAACCCTTTACATTTCGCTGCAACTCGCGGCGGTCCCGCAGTGATTGTTTCAACTTGTACGCCAGGTACTTGGGGCTTAGATAAAAACTGCGCCTCGCACGGTCGCAGAAGCTCACCAACTGCTCATGCGTGATGTTGGGAAGATTGACGACGCTGTTGTGGAGCCCATCCTTCGTTAACCAGCCGCCCCAATCCTCAATCTGGATGTAGTTCCGCCTCTTGGCCTCTTCATAGGCGCTTGTCCCGGGATAGACCATGATCGGGAAGAATTGGGCCGTATCGGGCTGGAGTTTCTTCGCAAACTTAAGTGTCTTCTCCATGCTGCCCGGCGTCTCATTCAGGTTGCCGACCATGAAGCACCCGTGGACCATGATGCCGGACTCCTGGCAGCGGCGCACAAATCGATGAGCCTCTTCGTGGTACTTGGCGTCGCGACGGTCGTCGTTGTTCTTCTTCATCCCATGGATGACTTCGACGTCTCCGCTTTCAAATCCGACGCAAAAGAGCCGGGCGCCTGCCTTGTGCAGGGTTGAGAGCAATTCCGTTTCAGCACCGATATCGGCGCGGCAGTTGGCATCAAATGGCAGCTTGTTGCCCCGGCGGATCAATTCTTTCGCCAGATCGAGGGTGCGCGGTTTGCTGATGATGAAGGTGTCATCCTCCAGCATGACCGTCTTGATCTCCGGCATTTCGCGGGATACAAAGTCAAATTCGTCCGCGACGTTCGTTACGGACCGGTAGCGCATCTTGTGACCGGAGAAGGTCTGTGGGTATACACAAAATGAGCAATGATACGGGCACCCGCGGCTGGTATCGAAGACCACAAGCGGCCACAGGGAGTGACCGTAAAAGTAGTCCGGCGTATGCAGAAAACGCCTGTAAACCTCGGAAACGAACGGCAACTCGTCGAGATTCTGGATCGGCTCACGGGAAGAGTTGCTGACAATCTCGCCGTCTGTGCGGCGCCATACGAGACCCTCGATCGCGGACAGATCGGCTCCACAGGCCTTCGCTGCCAGCCAGTCTCGAACAGTGTATTCGTACTCGCGGATCGCAACGGCTTCAATGGCGGGCGACATCGCCAGCGTTTCCCTTGGCAGTGCGGAGACGTGACGGCCAACCATCAGTACATGCAACGAGGGGCGCGCGGCAACGAGAGCTTCGATGACGCTGACGTCATTGAGAATACTTGGCGTGGATGTATCGCAGACTACCGCCTCAATGTTCTTCGCGGTGATGCGGTCGACCACCGCTTGAACCGAATACCCTGCAGCAGGAGAGTCGACCAGATCAACATCGTGTCCGTCTTGAATAGCGACACCCGCGGCCGTGGCTAGCCATTTCGGATAGTAGAGCGCTCCGCTTTTGGTGACGGCTGGGCTACGTTGCTCCCTAGAAAAACGCGGATGAAAAGGCGGATTCAGAAACAAAACACGCATTTGGTGGATCATATCATACCCCAATCTGGACACCGAAAAGACAAAAAGGGCCGCCACAGACCCCGGTATATCGATGGAAAACAGCTAATTCGCGCTCCCGAAGGCAAATCTGATGTTGCCATTGATGTCACGAATTCTGTACCAGCTGCGTGTGACTGATTCAGTGGCCTTTTATCCACGAACAAGCCATCGGTTCTACTCCAAGGTGGAACCCCACAGTTCTCAACTAGTTCCGATTGGGCATAAAGATACTACACCGTAAATTTCAATACCAGTTACCTGTTGATTTCGCGATTTATTCCTTACGTTTCTTAGGAACCCATTGATTCGCTTTGGACAAAGGCTCGTTCGCCAGAGTCAATGCACCAACGGACGCAGAGGTTGAGCGACAAAGCGCATGGGATAGCACCGGACTTGAAGGATCTGGAGGGATCAGTGCGACTCCACCAAGTCCGTTTTTCTCTTCCAAGAAGCCTTAATCTCGTTCAATTTTCTTCGATTCTCAGGGAGTTCGAGGCTTCGATTTAATGGCTGACGAATAACGACCCAAAATGCGGCCGCGAAGAAGGACAGAATCGTCGCTCCGACCACAATCAGGGTTCGGTGCGGGGAAGACCTCCGATCAGGCACGACTGCCTGATCTACAACTTGCACAATCTCTCCTTCCCGCGCCTCATCAAGCTTGGCCATTTCGAGTTCTTTGGCGAGCAATTCGAAGACAGTTTCATGGTATTTCAATTCGCGATAACGACGAAGATATTCCAGCCCCGCTTCTGTCACCCTGCCCTTTGAGAGAACGATGTCCGATCCCGCATCATGCTGTGATCCTGCAATCTGCTGAAGTTGAGATTGTAAGGCAGAGAGTTGCTGCTTCGCGAGAAGAAGTTCCGGGTTATCGTCGGCGGCGTAAGATCTCATGCCTTCAATTTCCACTTCCTTCGCTACAACCTGAGCACGCAAGACAGCTGCGGATTCAATCAGTGCTCGTGCCTGACTGTCAATTTGCAAAACCCCCGTCGTTTCCTGCGTCTTCCGCATGTCGTCTTCCGCCGCGGTGAGGTCTTTCTTGGATTGATCCAACTCCTGCTGGTAGAACAAGCGGCGGCGTGCGGCTTCCGTGATGGCCAGCGAAGCAGAGAGTCGGCGGAACTCCTCGACATAACCATTGGCCAGATCAGCGGCACGCTTTGGGTCGGAATCCTCGAGGGCGATCCGAATCAGACCATCCTTCTTGTCCGCGGCAACGCTTGTTCGATGTTCAAGGTGTTTGCGTGCGTCCGACATTTTCTTGTCATGGTATTCGGCCATCAATCCGAAATCTCGAATCATAGCGTCTTCGACGGTGCGACTGGTTAACAGGGCAACGTACAAGTCAGCAGGATTCTTTAAGTTTAGGCTGCCTCCACTGGCAAGTTCGGCAAGCGATCCCATAGTCTCCATTTGCCCCAATAGAGAAGAACCAAGGGAGGAGGAATGCTGTGTGGGTGGTAGCAGCGAAACCCTTCCCTCATATCGGACTGGCCACACCAGGGAAACGACGATTGCCAAGGCAGCACCGGCGAATACAAAACGTGCGATGAACCATCTATCGCGAACCAAAGGGACAATGACATCTAGGAGTGTAACTTCCCCTTCTCCCCCAGAAACGATTGCCCGCTCTTCAACGGCGATCGGTTCGGTCTCAATCACTGTGTCAGTATGAGGTATCACGGTACGATTATGACATTGCGGCCCGGGCGATTCTAGCAGGCGCTCACCAAAATTTTTGCGGCTACACCGCCTTCGGCACGGGATGCAGCGAAGTGGGCATCCTCCCGTTGTTCAGACTGGGTGCTACCTTGGTCCATTCAAGCGACCGCCGAAACATGTTGAATACCGCCCTGATTCTCAAATATCCTCATGGAACTGCCAATAAGAGACACTCAAGGCTTCGTTGTGGCGTTAGTTTGTCGAGAGGACCAGGGATGAAGTTTGGTGAAGTGGCTGTTCTTACTCCAGAAACAAGGCGCCATCTTGCAAGGCTTTTGGGACCAAGAGTAATAATTCTGATTCTCTTCGCCTTTGGCGGGCAAACTCTCGCGCAAATGCCCGAAGCATCAACGGATTCATCCGCTGTAACCTCCAAGCCGGCGGAAGTTCGTCCTCTGTTGCAGCCTCCCCCAGTGGACATAAAGTCGCTTCCAAAGAATCTGTTTGTTGACCAGAAAAACTTCTGGACGGCTCCTCTTCACATGAGTCAGAAGCAGTGGGAGTGGGCACCCGCCGCCCTTCTGGTCGGGGGTTTGTTCATCAAGGCTGACCAGACGATCGAGAATCACGTGCCCACAAACAAGACAACCGTCTCACGCGCGGTCACGGCATCCAATGCGGGCGTAGGTGCTTTAGCGGCCACTGGCGCCGGACTGTTCCTGCTGGGGCACCTGCAAAGTGATGACCAGAAACGCGAAACTGGAATTCTAGCCGGGGAGGCTGCGATTGGCGCCCTCGCCGATACCGAGATCTTCAAATACGCGGCGGGACGTGAGCGACCTTTCACCGGGACAAGCCCAGGGCGCTTTTTCGTCGGGGGAGATTCCTTTCCCTCCGTTCACTCATCCGTCAGTTGGGCCATCGCCAGCGTCATCGCCCATGAGTATCCGGGGCCGCTGACTCAGTTACTGGCCTACGGTGCGGCAGGTGGGGTAAGCGCGGCTCGATGGGCTGGGCAGAAACACTTCTTTTCAGACGTGGCCATTGGCGCCGCACTCGGGTGGTATATGGGCCGTGAGGTCTATCGCTCGCACTCTCATTACAGCGATGCCGACATGGCCAAATACGGGACGTTCTCGAGGTTTGAGGAGGGCGACACAGAGACCCAACGGCTAGACAGGACGAAGATGATGGGCTCCAGCTACCTCCCTCTCGATAGCTGGGCTTACTCGGCTCTTGAGCGGTTAGCGGCGCTTGGATACATCCAGACAGAATCCCTCAGCCTACGTCCTTGGACACGGATTGAATGTGCGCGCCTCTTGCTCGAAGCCGCTAACCACGGTGCCGGCTCCGACGCTCCGCCTCAGGTTCGCGAAGTTTACGATGCCCTGTCGAAAGAGTTTCGTTATGAATCTGAATTGATTAATGGGGAGCGGAATTTGAACGCCCAAGAAGAGTCCGTTTATTCTCGTTTTCTTGGAATATCAGGATCGCCTCTCACGGATAACTATCATTTCGGGCAGACTCTCCTAAACGACTACGGTCGTCCCTACCAAGAAGGCTTCAATGCCGTGGACGGCTCCTCCGGTTACGCTACAGTGGGCCCACTGGTCCTCTACGTTCGAGGAGAATATCAGTTGTCCCCTTCGGCATCGGCTCCTACTCAAGCCATGCTCAACTTTTTTCACCAAACCGATTTATGGCCCACTGGACCTGCGCTGCCGGTCGACTCAACCAGTCGCTTCCGGTTTCTCGATACTTATTTGGGCTTGAATTTGGGCAACTGGCAGTTCTCGTTCGGAAAGAACAGCTTGTGGTGGGGCCCGAGTGAGGGTGGAACGATGATTTTCACCAACAACACCGCGCCGCTGGACAACATGTTCACCGTGGATCGGGTCAGCCCGTTTCGATTGCCCTGGCTATTTCGATACCTTGGCGATATACGCGTTGAGGCATTCATCGGACACATGACAGGGGTGCCGTTTCAGTCCACGATCAATACCGGTACATCTACTCTTGCAGTCTTTGGACAATATGGAAAGAACCTGCATCCTGAGCCTTTCTTGAGTGGCGGAAAGATTAGTCTCAAGATGACCCCGGACCTCGAGATCGGAATGGCAAAAACCACAGTTTACGGGGGACCGGGAAATCCGCTGACTGTCACGACTTTTTTGGACAGCACTTTCGGGAAACATGCACCGAACCATGGGGATGTAATCGGAGACGGCCGCACAACCGCGGATTTTTCCTATCGCATTCCGGGGCTTCGCAATTGGCTAACCCTCTACGGCGAGACGCTCAGCGAAGACGAACCGTCGCCCATCCCTTATATGCGTAGGAACGCCTCCCAGGGGGGACTGTACCTCGCAAAATTCCCAGCGGTTTCAAAGCTGGACTTAAGACTTGAAGGCGGATACACCAACCCGCCCGCCTTCTGTGGTATTTGCATTTATAACAACGGGCAATATATTAGCGGATATACCAACGGCGGCCGCCTCATCGGCACGTGGATCGGCCGCGCTGCCCAGGGGGAACAAGTCCAAACCAACTATTGGCTTAGCCCGCAGAAGAAAGTTGGGCTCCAACTCCGACATCGTATTCTCGACCCCGGTTATGTTCCACAAGGTGGCAGCCAGAACGACGTCGCGGTGAATGCGGATATCTTCGCAGGGCCAGGCTTTCGCTTCACAGGTAGTGTGCAATACGAACAGTGGCGAATTCCCCTCTTGGCGGCGAGTCGCCAGTCCAATGTATCCGCTTCATTCGAGTTCAGTTTCTGGCCAGCTCCGCACAAACATTGAGGTTTATATAAATTTTCCAACTCTCAGAAAAATCCAGGGTTTGCAGAATAGTATCCGCACTGCGCGGCTGTCATTGCGTCGAGTCTGAATAAAGTTCAATTTTTTTCGAAGGAGATGTATGCGAGGGGCATTCGGGCTTTCCCATCGTTGCGACAAGCTTCAGCCTCGCGGAAAAAGCCTTACGCGATCGTCGAAACTCATGATGACTCTGCTTATCATGCTGATACCACTTGTGCTGCGCGCTCAATCAGAAAGGAGTTCGACTTCCGATTCAAGCAAGTCCATCACAATTAGCCAGTTAACGCCGGCCGACTCGGAGGATCCCAAGTTCAGCCTGGCTCCGTGGGCAACTGTTGCAGGGAGTGTCCCGGCGCCTGCGGATCCTTTGCCGTCAGACCCTTTAACCAACATGGCGGGAGCCTACATATACCCAGCGAAATGTGCTTGCTCTGCCTCTGAACAGCCGTCTACTCCCCAGCGACAACAAGGTGTACCGGGTACAGAGAGCGGTTCGTCGGATGGAGGTGTAAAAGCATCAGGCTTGATCGCTGAGGCTAAGAATCCCCCTGATCGCAATCTCGATATCTACTACAGGAACCGCCGCGAGTTCAGCCTCGATGTTGGATGGCATCCCGTCAACATTCCATTCATCTACGATTTTGCCGTTGGCGATAGCTATAATATGACGCCTTTGAAGTACACGCTTGTTCCCATCATCGCTTCCCTGCGGTGGCACGTAACCAATGTCGGTTGGCGGTGGATTTTCCGCGGAAACATGGATTTCACTTTTAGTGGATCCATCACTGCCATCCCGCGGGGACCCGAGACTCATTACTATTCGTTTGACTTCGGTATCCGCCGAAACTTCGTGTACCGCAACTGGAAAGTTGTCCCCTTTTTCGAACAGCGCGGCGGTGCGGGCATTATCAATGCCAAAGAACCACTTGGAGTTCTCTTTTCCCAAGGACAGAACGTCACCTTCACGTACAACATGGGCGCCGGCGCACGATACAACATTGATTCCAAGTATTCATTCTCTGCCGGGTTGAACTACATGCATATATCCAACGGATATTTGTCCGAGCCGCAGTTCACGAATTACGGCATTAATGTTTACGGGCCCATGTTCGGCTTTGATGTACGTCTGGGGAAGCCTCATCACGGCTCCCAATAGCTGCGTGGGCGGTTCTGTGATTTGAGAACCCTGCGCCAGGCGCGCGTGGTGCGGATTATTGGAGAATGATCGGATGAGAGGATCGAAGTGAGTTTAAACGACGGATTCCTTCGCTTGAATATTTGGCCCTTCCGCACATCGGAACGTCTGGCACAAGACAATAGCCGGTCTCTGTCGCTTCGTTGGTGGGGATTGTGTGTCGCTCTGACAGCGTGGATGATGACCAGTTGCGCTACCCCTCACGCGACTCTACAGTTCACCGCCCCCGCAAACGTGACAGCTGGTACACCATTCACAGTGACCGTCACTGTGTTGTACCAGGGAAAGCCGGATACCGTTATAAACAGCCCCGTCCACTTCACCAGCTCCGATCCAGCAGCCGCCCTACCTGGCAATTATTACTTCACCGCGTCCGATGCCGGCTCTCACACATTCACGAACGCATTTGTCTTGGCGACACCCGACAGTCAAACCATATCCGGATACATCTATTTCGATTCGAGCATGACAGAGAGCGGAATCAATGGAAGCGCTAAGATCACAGTTTCGCCCTGACTGCCTCTCTGGGAGCGAAAGTGCTCAATGGAGGATGTCATCCTCGCATGATTTCTCTTCGTGTCCGCAATGATAATCGTCTCATCTATTTTCCGATTACCGCGATGGAAGCGCCTGTAATCGCTAGTTGCGAAGCAATCTGAGACCACTGGGTCAGGCCGCGTACAAAAGCACCAGTCGGAATTTTGAACGGCACCACGACTTCGTCACCGGGATACATCTTCAGGTGGTCGAATCTGTTCCCCGTGAAGGGCCCATTGACATTATTCGCAGCCACCACAACCCCGTTTGCACGCAGCACAAAGGCATGATGCAGGTCCGAATGAGGTTTGCCTTTGCCAGCCATGTCTAGATACGCACCGATCGAGTTCCGGGGATTGAAAATGAATGAGCCCGGACTATAAACATTTCCCACGACCGAGACGGTCGCGGGACTCTGTGGAATCATCAGTTGGTCGCCATCTTCCATCTCTATGTCAGGAAAGTCGTTGACGTCTTTGTCCGACGGCTTGAGTGGAATTGATACGCGCCCGCTAGCGCGGGTGCTGCGTAGCTGCTCCACAATCCCTGCCTGTGCTGCTTGCAATTGGGCCACATCTCCGCCAGTGGCGGAAGCCGCTACGGCCATAGCCGTCTGCCGGACTTGCAACTCCATCTCAGTAGCCAGTTGGTCCAGACTCCTTTGCTGTTCCACTCGTGCCGATTCGCGAGTGAATTGTGATCCATAGACGTAGGCGTTAGGTGTCAGACCGCCTGCACGTTCTAGGACGGAGCGAAGCCTTTCATTTACGCCGAGTTTGTACACCCCTGGACGCCTCACCTCGCCTTCAACCACTATGTACTGCGATCGCTCGGTCCTCGGAACGCTGATGTCTTTTTGAGAAAAGATGGTAACAATATCTCCTGCCTGCAATTCGAGGTTGCTGGCTTCATCGTGTTCGAGAATCGCTTTCCGTGGATTGATCCATACCAGATTGGAAGTAAGGTCCTGCAGATTGACCCTCTGGATAACGGCATAATCCCAGTTGATCTCGGGAGCGGAGCGCCGCAAATCCTCGGCAACTTTTCTGACGCGGTTCGGATTAACCGTATTCTCCGCATACATTTGTGGCTGCTGCTGATTGCCCTGCGATGTCTGATCATTACGTTGCGATGATTGCTCCGTCGCTGGATTGGAGTAATCGTTGCTTGGTGTGCATGGAACCTCAGGCAAATTCAAATAATCGGACTGATTACCTGTAGTAGAGTCGTAATTCCCACTGAGGTCAGAGCTCTGAAGAGCGATAGCGCCGTTCGGGACTGCGCCGCCGCTCGAACCTGTGCCGCTAGGCTTCGCGCCGTTGGGCGCATTCGCATTGGGCGCTGTACCGTTAGGCGTCACTCCGGTGCTCGGCTGCTGATACGGTGCGCAAGGACGCGCGGGCTGCTTCTTGATTGGATACTCGGTGGCACTGCCATTGACCATCGTCGTACGATCCAGCCAGTAACGGCGCGTGAGAAGAGCTTCAGCATTCGGAATCAAATCGCGAACGCGCATCCCTGGTTTCCAGGGATACCGGCCTGGATTGGCGACGTTGCCGCGTAAAGTTACGGTGTCTTCAAAACGTGAAACGATCGAAAGAACCCGGACAATATCTCCATCTTGGAGCGTCATCACCTTGGATTGCTCGTCGTAAGGGAATTCCAGCGTCTTCCGCGCCTGATGATCAACCAGACGATCGACCGTGATTTTGCTCGAGTCGGCAAGAGTGCTTAGACCGCCAGCTATTTCAATCAACTCGTTCAGGCTGGAATTATCTTTAATTTCGTAGATGGCTGCCGAGTTCACCGAGCCAGAGATCCCAACCAATGGTCCAACCGGAGGGATGTAAATAACGTCGCCAGGTAGAAGTCGAACATCCTTGGACTTGTCGCCCCGGATCAGCAAATCGTAGAAATCGAAATCGGTAATCGTAGCGCCATCGCGGCGGACCTGGATGTGCCGCAACGACCCCTGTGGAGTTGGGCCGCCGGAAGCAAAAATCGCATTAACCAACGTGCTCAACGAACTGATCGTATACCTCCCGGGATACTGTGCATTGCCGACAATTAGCACCTGAATGGAGCGCAAGCGACCAACGTTCGCACTCACATTGAAGTTCTTGAAAATTTTCGAAACCTCACTCTTGAGGTGCAGTTCCAGGTCTCCATAGTGAACGCCAGCCACAGACACCAGGCCGACCTGTGGGATATAGATCTGGCCGGAACGGTCCACGATGACTCGCAAGTCCGCCTGGACTTGGCCCCAGACTCTGACTTGCAGTTCGTCTCCCGGGCCAATGATGTAGTCGTTGGGCACTGCTAACAAATCAAATGGGGCGAACGTGCTCGGAGGTCCTAGAAATAACGTCTGACCGAAGAGCGGCAACGGGCGACCCGCTGAGTCGGCGACCATCTGCTCGAACTCGGTTTCGGGCTTCGGAGGAGCAAGTTTCCTCCGTTGAATCTCCGAGGGGTTGAGCGGAGTTACTCGCGGATAAAGGCCGGTATCGGCATTCGGGGTTGCTCTCAACAGCGGGGTACCCATGTTCTGGTACCCCCCTCCCTGCATATTTAGTCTTTGCGACTGCCCGCCGCCGCACGCGACGCTGTCAGCTTGCAACGGATCAGAACAATCAACGGTGTTTCCCTGGGACTGCGGATTTTGGGAATTGGGAATGCCTTGAGAAGAAGGAAGGCCTTCATAAGATTGTGAAAAAACGACACCGCTTAAAAGAAACAGGCACAACGCGAACACCGGTAGCTTTTGCATGATGGATTCGGAATCCCAAAACTCCTGAAAGGTCGTGACCAAATTCGTAATCTTATCAACTGCCGGAACCAAACGGAATGGCAAGAACACGCTTATTTTCATGCGCACAGTGAATTGGGCAACACTCCTCGCCTCTGCACGATCGGGAAGAACGATATTAGCAGACTCCCAATCAGGGTTCAGCGAGCTGTCGTCTCGCTCATCACGTCGCAATTGGCTTCGTCAGCGCAAACGAAATGCTCCGCACAGGCGCACCCTCGCTATCCATCTGAAATGGAACTCCTGGGTCGGTTACGGTAAACAGTAGCCGAGCGTCAGCGAACATCGTAGTTACGACCACCGGCGGCTCTGGTTCACCCTCCGG
>Ga0070734_10001291_pt1 | contig 37955 bp, 39 predicted proteins | sample Coa_R1_8_FD_66444 | JGI IMG/M metagenome (GOLD analysis project Ga0070734, IMG submission 66444) | Surface soil microbial communities from Centralia Pennsylvania, which are recovering from an underground coalmine fire - Coalmine... | ecosystem: Environmental > Terrestrial > Soil > Unclassified ...
CCCTGGGCCAAGGCCATGAAGGCTGCCGTGGTCAAGCGCCAAATGCCGCCATGGTTTGCCGATCCCGGCGTGGGGCACTTCCGGAACGACCGCACTCTGTCGCAGGCCGACATCGACGTGATCTCGAAGTGGGCCGACGCCGGCGCGCCTGAAGGGGATCCTCACGATATGCCGCCTGCTGTTGCCTGGCCCGAGAAAGGCTGGCAGATCAAGCCGGACATTGTGGTGGACATGCCGGAATTCAAAGTGCCGGCCAAAGGCGTGGTCGAGTGGACGGATATCACGATCCCGAGCCCGTTCAAGAAGGACACGTGGATCACCTCGATGGAGATCCTGCCTGATCATCCTGACCTGATTCATCACATTGGCGTCCTGTTCCGGCCGCATACCCCGGACGTGCAATACTACAAGCCCGAGTGGGCCATCATTCCGCGCGACGAAAGCGGCAGCGCGTTTCCGCGGAAGAAGGGTGAGAAAGCCGTAATTTCGGGCAGTGCGCAGCAACGCCAGGGTACCATCACAATCGAAGCCAGCTACGTGCCCGGCATCTCGGCCTTCGATTATCGAATCTACGGAGCCGGCAAACTGGTCCCCGCCGGAACCGATATTGTGTTCAGCATGCATTACACGCCCAATGGGACCGAGGTGCTGGACCACAGCAAATTAGGGTTTACGATTGCGAAGAAAGAACCGGATCGGCGCTACATGACTTTTGCCATCTCATCTCCTGCCGATGCCGATTCCTTTGCGATCCCTCCCAATGACCCCAATTGGGAGAGCCCCACGGCTGAAGCTACCTTTCAGGAAGATTGCGACATTGTGTGGATGCAGCCGCACATGCACGTCAGGGGCAAAGATATGCGATATGATCTGGAGTTTCCCGACGGCCGCAAGCAAACCATCCTGAGCGTTTCTCATTACGATTTCAATTGGCAGCTCGGGTATGAAGTAGCCGAACCAATCCACATTCCGAAAGGGACGAAGCTCATCGGCCGCGCCCATTTCGATAACTCGCCGAATAATAAATTCAATCCGGATCCGAGCCGGACCGTATATTACGGCAACCAGAGTTGGGAAGAGATGATGCAGCCTTGGTTTGCCGTGATCATGGACAAGAAACTCGATCCGAAGAAGGTCCTGAAGCGCGGCAGTCCTGCGGTGAATGGCGCCTAAGCGAAAGCGACTGGTCCGGAACGTTTTCATGCACCCATCCGCCGGTCCGGTCTCCTCACCCTGAGACCAATTCCTTGCAGTCGCCAGGCGGCTGTGAAGCACCTTTGAACACCCGGCCAGGCGTAAACTTGCATTTCGAATTCGTATCGTAGTCTCCATTCGCCAAGGGATCACAGTCGTCTGGTTATCAGGTCCTCCCCCGGTGGATCTGGCTGTGAACCGGTAGCCGGCGTTAACGGCGCTTCGGCGGCTGCTTCTCGAAGCTTCGGTCGGGGTTCAACCTGCTATCCAAGCGGCGTCTTGAACGCGAGGGGCGTGACCTTTACTCTGCGGGAAGAAACGTCACGGGCCCGGAAGGGTAAGAGACCCTCCCGGTTGAATCCAAACGAAAGCGAGATTATCCATGATGCGAAGGCAAAAGACGGACTGGTCGAGACGGGCCGCGATGGCGCTCCTTTTCTTCGGCGCCCTGGCAGCGCTGCCGCGGTCCGCGCAGGCAGATGAGAAGCCCATCTTCGGGGAGATCAGCGGGGTTTCGTGCAAAGGAGCAAGCGACGGCGCGTTTCCCGGGTTCGCGGTTGCCAGCTTCTCGTTTGGGGACACAAATGTTTCAACGATCGGAAGCGCGACGGGCGGCGCCGGCGCCGGCAAGGTGACCTTTCAGGACATCTCTATCACGAAGGGGCTCGATGACTGCACGCCGGCGCTGTTTGAGGCTGTCGCCAAGGGAACCCCGTCTTCCACCGCGAGCCTGACGGTTGTCCAAAAGGGCACGAGGCTGCCGATCCTGAAGATCCAGTTGAGCCACGTGGTGGTAACGAGCGACAAGTTCGTCGAGGGCGCGGCCAACGAACTGGATGAAGTGATTACACTGGCATATTCCCAGATCACGATCACGCATGTTCCCAGTGGTAAGAGCGTCATAATCGACGTCAACACGCTCACGGTGCAGTGACAAGCGATCGGGAAAGGCGGGCGCCCGCCCGGCGACGGTCAACTGAGCAGGCGGGGAGCGGGGGCGAGGCCGGGTGTGGCGATGGGGAAGTCGCGAACCGGGCGGCCGGAGCCGAACGCTTCGACACGGTTGCGGCCGTTGCGCTTGGCGAGGTATAAGGCGGCATCGGCTTCGCGGACGAGCCGATGCGCATCCACGGGACCGGAGCAATCGGCCGACGCCACGCCCAGGCTGCAGGTGACCGGCGGCGCGCCATCCGGCACGCCGAACTGCTCGGCGGCCAAGGCGGCGCGCATTCTCTCGGCCTGGGCGATGGCGCCCTGTAAATTGCAGCCGGCCAACACGAGCAGGAATTCCTCACCGCCGTAGCGGCCGATCGCATCGTACTGGCGGACATTGGCGTGCATGCGCTGCGCCGCCTGACGGAGAACGGTATCGCCGGCGAGGTGGCCGTAGAGATCGTTGATCTGCTTGAAGTAATCGAGATCGGCCATGACGACCGAAACCGAGCTGCGCTCGCGGACGGAGCGAGAGATCTCATTGTCGAGCATTTCGAGAATCGTGACGCGGTTCCACAGGCCGGTGAGGCCATCGCGGGTCGCCTGCTCCCTGAGGGCTTCCTGCGCCTGGACCAACTGCTCCTGCAATTGGAGGATGCGGCGGCCCGCCCACAATCGCGCGCGGAGTTCGGCGGGCTCGAACGGCTTGGTAACGTAGTCGTCGGCGCCGGCTTCCATGCCCATGACAATGTCCTGGCTCTGGGTGCGCGCGGTCAGCAGGAGGATGTAGATATACTGGCCCCGGCTGCCGGCGCGCACCTGGCGGCATAATTCCACGCCGTCAACGCCCGACGCCATCCAATCAAAGATCGCCAGCCGAGGGCAATGATTCGATTGCAAGACCGCGCGTGCTTCCTCCCCGCTGGCGGCCGTGACGGCTTCATAGCCCCACGCGGAGAGCAAGCCGGCCAGCGTTTCGCGAGTTTCGATATCTCCTTCAGCGATGAGGACTCTCACAGGCAGCCTCGTGGTTTCATCAGCTCCTCAAGTGCACGATAGGTTCCAAAACCGATTGCGTATTTTCAACGGATTGGAACGTTAACTTTCGGATGGGCTGGTGACAGAATGGCGTCGACCGGGTCAACCTGATGACACGCTGTCCAGCCGCCGATGACGCCGATGAACCCATCCAATGGGGCGCGTTACACTGAGAGCATTGGGACGCATCTACAGCCGCAGCGAACTCCTGCAACAGCGGATTCGATGGAGAGATAAGGGCCAGACGGTGGCTTTCACGAACGGGTGCTACGATGTGCTGCACCCGGGGCATATCCGGCTGCTCGAGTACGCCCGCTCGTGTGCGGACGTGTTGATCGTAGGGATCAACACGGATGCCGGAGTGCGGCGATTGAAAGGGCCGGCTCGTCCCGTGCTTCCCGAAAAGGAGCGGGCTGAGGTGATGGCGGCGTTGGAAGCAGTAGACGCCGTGATTTTGTTCGACGAGGAGACGCCGCGCGAGTTGCTGGCCGAACTGCTGCCGGATCTTCTCATGAAAGGCGCGGACTGGTCGCACTTCATCGCCGGCCGCGAAGAGGTGGAGGCGGCGGGGGGCAGGGTAATCGCGGCGCCGTTGCGGTCGGGATATTCCACAACCGCGATTATGGAAAAGCTTCTCGCTCAGCAACCTTGATTCATCCGGCGGTTCGCGACCTATTTGGGGATTTGGGGCGGCATCCCGGCTTCCAGGAGGCGGTCCGGCGGATCCACAAAGGAGGCCGCGCCAGCCTCTCAGGCCTCACGAATACCGCAAAGGCATTGTATTGCGTGCTGCTGTGGCAGGCGTGCGGGCGTCCGCTGGTCGTGGTGGTGGATGGGAACAAGCAGGCTGAAGGGCTGACCGAAACGGTCCAGACGTTCTTCTCGATGCTGGCGGCCGAGGAGCGCAACGGGCCGCTGCTGCTGCCGGCGTTGGATGTGCTGCCGCTGCAAAATCTCTCGCCGCACGCGGAAATCCTGGAGCAGCGGGCGATCGGGCTGTGGCGGCTGGCCGGCCAGCGGGTTCCGATCACGATCATGCCTGTGACGGCTGCACTGCTGCGCGTCGCCGCGGGAGAGCACTACCGGCAGTTGGCGTTGAAACTGCGGGTCGGCGACGAACTGCCGCTCGACGATTTGCTGGCGCACCTGGAGAGCATCGGGTACGAGAAGCGCGAGCCGGTGGAGATGGTGGGCGAATACTCGGTGCGCGGCGGCATTCTGGATGTGTTTTCGCCGGAAGCAGCCAAACCGGTGCGCCTCGATTTGTTTGGCGATCAGGTGGATTCGATCCGGCGCTTTGAGGTAGAGTCGCAGCGCTCGGTAACGAAAATTGAAGAATGCATGCTGCTGCCGCTGACCGAATTCCAGCGGTCGCGCGGGCTGCTGGCGGAATTAAACGAGCTGATGCAGCAGGCGGATCTTCCCGGCCGCGATTTACCGCCGCCGGGCGCGGCGTTTCCGGGTTGGGAGGTCTTGACCGGGATGGTGCGGGCGCGGGAGACCTCGGTGTTCGGCTTACTGGAAAAGCCGGTAATCGTCTGGGACGAGCCGGAGCAGACGCGGGCGGCGGCCGAGCGGTTCTGGAAGCGCCTGGAGCAGATTGGGCGGTCACCGGCTTACGACCCGGACAAAATCTTTTTCCGATGGGAAGAGTTAATTCGCCCGCTGGAGAACGCGCCGCAGGTGGAGTTGAAGCAGCTGGAAATCGGCGCAGGCGATGAAAGCAGCGTGCACATTGCGACGCGGCCGGCTTTGACGTTTCACGGCAATATGCAGGTGGCGATCGGGGAGGCGCGCAACCTGGTGCAGTCGGGGAGCCGGGTGGCGTTCTTTGCGTCGTCGAGCGGCGAAGTGGAGCGCATGGCCGATATCCTCACGGAGTACGGAATCGCGTTTCAGCTGGGGCTGGATCAGAACGAATCGACGCCCGCATACCTGGCGGAACGTGCGTATTTAGCGGGGGAAGTCGCCAGTATCTACGTGATCAAAGGCCTGGTGCGGCACGGCACGGCATTTCAGGACGCGAAGCTGGTGGTATTCGGGGCCGAAGACCTGTTCGACACTTCGGAACTGGTGGCGCAGGCGCCGGCCGGCAAGTCGGCGCTGGCGACGTTTACGGCGGACCTGATCGATCTCAAGCCGGGTGATTACGTGGTGCACGCCGAGCACGGCGTGGCGCACTACCTGGGGTTGCGCGAGATCGCGCAAGGGGAAGCCAAAGGCGATTACATGCTGCTGGAATTCGCCGGGGAGAGCAAGCTGTATGTGCCGCTTGCCCGCATGGACCTGGTGCAGCGGTTTCGGGGGGCGGGCGAGTCCAAACCGGTGCTCGACCGCATGGGCGGCGTCACCTGGACCCGCACGAAAACCAAGATCAAGGCCCGGATGCGAGACATGGCGGACGAGCTGCTGAAGCTTTACGCCTCGCGGAAAATGAGCGACGGCTTCTCGTACTCGAGCGACAGCAACTGGCAGCGCGAGTTTGAGGATGCCTTCGAATTCACCGAGACCAAGGACCAGGTCACCGCGATCAAAGAAATCAAGCGGGACATGGAGAGCCCGCAGCCAATGGACCGGCTGCTGTGCGGCGACGTGGGGTTCGGCAAGACCGAAGTCGTGATGCGGGCGGCGTTCAAAGCGCTGGGCGACGGCAAGCAAGTGGCGGTGCTGGCGCCGACGACGGTACTGGCGTTCCAGCATTTTGAAACATTCAAGCGGCGTTTCCAGCCGTTCCCGGTGCGCATCGAGATGTTCAGCCGGTTCCGTTCACCCAAAGAATTGAAGGCCGCGCTGGCCGACCTGGCGGAGGGCAAAGCCGATGTGGCCATCGGCACGCACCGGCTGCTCTCGCAGGATGTGGCATTTCGCGATCTGGGGCTGGTGATTGTGGATGAAGAGCAGCGGTTCGGCGTCAAGCACAAGGAACGGCTGAAGCAGATGAAGAAGGTGGTGGACGTGATCAGCATGAGCGCGACGCCGATCCCCCGCACGCTGCATATGTCGCTTCTTGGGTTACGCGATATGTCGGTGATCGAAACGCCGCCGAAGGACCGGCTGGCGATCAATACGGTAGTCGCGCCGTTTCAGCCGGCGCTGATTCAATCGGCATTGGAACTGGAACTAGGACGCGGCGGCCAGGTTTACTTTTTACACAACCGCGTGGATTCGATCTGGCAGCGGGCGGCCATGCTCCAGGAACTGATTCCGCAGGCGCGGATCGGCGTCGGTCACGGGCAGATGGGGGAATCCGAGCTCGAGAAGACGATGCTGAAATTCATGCGGCATGAGTATGACATTCTGGTTTGTACGACGATCATAGAAAACGGGTTGGATATCCCGCTCGCAAATACTATGATTATCGAAAATGCTGAGCGCTATGGACTTTCCGAGCTTTACCAGTTGCGTGGAAGAGTCGGCCGTTCGAACCGGAGAGCGTACGCGTACCTGCTCGTGCCGCCGGATACGGAGCTGACGGAAGTGGCGCGGAAGCGGCTCGCGGCATTGAAAGAGTTCAGCGATCTGGGGGCGGGGTTCAAGATTGCGGCGCTCGATCTGGAATTGAGGGGCGCGGGCAACCTGCTGGGCGGCGAGCAGCACGGCCACATCAACACGGTCGGCTTCGACACCTACGTACGGCTGTTGGACGAGACGGTGCGGGAGTTGAAGGGCGAGGTGGTGGCGCCGGAGATCCACTCGGCGCTCAACCTGGGACTCGATATACGCATTCCGTCCGATTACATTGCCGATGAAGGCCAGCGGCTGCGGGCGTACCGGCAGATTGCGAATGCGAGCGACGCAGCGGCACGCGAGCGGGTGGAGAAAGAGCTGGAGGACCGGTACGGCAAGGTTCCGGAAGAAGTCCGGAACCTGATCGAATATTCGGCTTTGAAGACGGTCGCGGAAAAATCGGGAATCGAAGCGGTTGACCGCCGGCACAGCATGTTGAATATCAAGTTCCACAAGGAGACGCGAGTGGACCCGGCGCGGCTGATGAATCTGGTGAGCGAGGCGCGCGGCGCGCAATTCACGCCGGCCGGCGTGCTGATGCTGCCATTGGACGGGCGGTCGAACGCCGGAGAAATTCTGCGGTTCCTGCGTGAGAAAATCGAGCCGCTACAGATGCCCGAAGCGCATCCGACGCATTGAGGTGCGTACGGTAATCTGGGCTTATGGCAACTCATCAAGCCGGCGGGCAGCCGGATCCCGGATTCATTTTTAACGAAATGCAGCTTTTCCAGCGTTCCATGGCGCTCAAAGGGGCGGTGGAGCTCGACATATTTACCCATATCGGCAATAGCGCGACAAGTGCGCGTGAACTGGCGGCGCGTTGCGGGGCAGCGGAACGAGGAGTGCGGATACTTTGCGACTACCTGACGATTTGCGGGCATTTGAGCAAAACCGAGGAAGGGTACGAACTGACGCCGACTTCGCGAACGTTTCTGAGCAAGGCGTCGCCGGCGTACATCGGTTCGATGGCGGGTTTTCTGGTGAGCGGATTTCAAGTGGCGGCGTTTCGCGACGTAGCCGGCGCAGTGCGCAACGGCGGCGCGGTCAAATCGGAAGCTCTCGACCCGGAGAATCCGATCTGGGTGGAGTTCGCGCGGTCGATGGCGCCGATGATGGCGATGGTGGGCGCCGCGGCAGCACCGCGCCTGATGCCCGCCAGCGCCGGTCCGATGAAGATTCTGGACATCGCGGCGGGCCACGGCATGTACGGGATTGCCATGGCGCGGCACAACTCGCAGGCCGAGATTACCGGCCAGGACTGGCGGAATGTCCTCGAAGTGGCAAAGGAGAATGCGGAGAAGGCGGGTGTGGCCGCGCGCTACCGCACGCTGCCCGGCAATGCGTTTGAAGTCGATTTCGGCGGCCCGTATGACCTGGCGCTGGTGCCGAATTTCGCGCATCATTTCAACGCGGCGGAAGCGACGCGATTGTTCCGGAAATGCCGGGCGGCGCTGAAGAAAGGGGGCCGCCTTGCGCTGGTTGAATTCATTCCGGACGAAGACCGCGTTTCTCCGCCGGAGCAGGCGGCGTTTGCATTGACCATGCTGGTGGGCACACCTGCCGGAGATGCGTACACGTTCGCGGAGTATCAACAGATGCTGCAGGAAGCCGGTTTCCGCAACTGCCAGTTGCTGTCACTGGACCGCGTTCCGCAGCGGGTGGTGATCGGAGAGGCGTAGTCCGGGAGGGATTGCACCCGCCGCACCCCTCCGATAAAATCAAACGCCTGGATATTCTGTCATGAGCCGCATCTGGGGCCTGCTCGGCGCGTTTGCACTCGCGTGTAGCGCGGCCGCCGCGCCGCCTCAGGTGGAATGGCCGTATTATGGCGGCGACCCGGGCAACACCAGATATTCAACGCTGGCCGATATCAATGCGGGGAATGTCGGGCGGCTGAAAATCGCGTGGCAGTGGAAGCACTGGGAAACGCCGCTGGAGCAATACGGGACGACACCGGGCTTTTTCGAGAACACGCCGCTGATGATCGATGGCGTGTTGTATGTGACCACGCCGTATAACAGCATCGCGGCGCTGGATGCCGAAACAGGCAAGGAGTTGTGGCGGTTTGACGGGGAAGGGTACACGCTCGGCCAAGTCTTGTCCGGCAGCGGGTGGAAACTGCGGGGCACGGCAGTGTGGCGCGAAGGGAGCAAGCTGCGGGTGATGCTGAACAGCCGGCACCGGCTGTTCTCGCTGGATGCGCAAACCGGAAAGCCGGTGCCGTCGTTTGGCGATAACGGCGCGGTTTCGCTGACCGGGCTGCCACGCATGTCGGAGGTGAAACACGCAACTCAGAGTTCGCCGCCGGTCGTCTATAAGGAGCTGGTGATCGTCGGCAGCCAGGTGCCGGACCGCGTGCAACTGCCGGATCCGGTCGGGTATGTGCAGGCATTCAATGCGCGCACGGGCAAGCGGGTATGGACGTTCTCGGTGATTCCGCAGTCGGCGAAGGATCCCGGCGCAGCCACGTGGGAGAACGAAAGCTGGCGGAACAGCGGGCACGGAAACGTGTGGGCGCCGATGGCGCTGGACGAAGCGCGGGGACTTCTGTATCTGCCCACTTCGACGCCGTCGAGCGATTACTACGGCGGCCAGCGGCGCGGCTCCAACCTGTTCGCCGAGTCGCTGGTGTGTCTGGAGGCGGCGACGGGGAAGATCAAATGGTATTTCCAGACCGTGCATCACGGCTTGTGGGATTGGGACAATCCGGCGCCGCCGAACCTGGTGACGATTACGGTGAACGGACAGCGTATCGATGCCGTGGCGCAGGTGACCAAGCAGGGTTTTACGTTTGTATTCGATCGCGTTACGGGCAAGCCGGTGTGGCCGATTGTCGAGCGCCCGGTTCCCACCGACAGCGACGTACCGGGCGAGCAGCCGTTCGCGACGCAGCCGTTTCCGACGCGGCCGCCTCCGTTCGTGGGGCAAGGAGTATCGCGCGACGATGCCAATGACCTGACACCGGAAGTTCAGGCCCTGGCGCGCGCGGAGATGGCGAAGTACCGCATCGGACCGATTTTCACGCCGCCTTCGCTGCGCGGCACCCTGCAGCGGCCATCGCAGGGCGGCGGAGCCAATTGGGGCGGCGCAGCCTTCGATCCCGAATCGGGTTACCTGTTTGTGCGCGCGGCGAATTCGGTGGGATTGAACCGGGTAGCGAAAAACGACGGATCGGATCCGCTGGTGGCGGTGGATTACTCGAATGTCTTCGCGCGCGGCGGTGAATCGATCAACCTGCCGGGCGGTCTTCCGCTGATTGCCCCGCCATATGCGGTTCTGGCGGCCCTCGACTTGAATCGCGGCGATCTCGCATGGAAAGCGCCGCTGGGCGAGGGCAGCGCCGCGATCCGCGAGCACCCCCTGCTACGAGGGGTGACGCTGCCGGATCGGCTCGGGTCGCCGAACAGCCGGGGCGGCGCCATGGTGACGCGCAGCGGCCTGGTCTTCATTGGCGGCGGGGATGGTTATCTTTACGGGTTCGATAAGAAGAGCGGCAAAGAAATATGGCGAGGAAAGATCCCTTACGAAAATGCCGCGGTTCCGATGACCTACCGGACGCGCTCGGGCCGCCAGTACCTCGTGGTAGCAACGGGCACAGGGGCGGAGAATGCGCTGGTCGCTTTCACATTGGGCAATTGAGGGTTCGCTGAGGAGGATAGGATGCAAGGTTTGATTCGAACGATGGCTCTGACGGCCGCGGTGGTCCTCGGCGCGGGGCCGGGGGCCGCCCAGAATCTCGCAGCCGCGCCGGATCATCCCGCGGTCACCGTCCAAGGCCAGACGTATAATCCGCGCTCGATCCTGGCGCGCAACATGGGTAGTCCCGAGGATCAAACCACGGCCTTCCCGCCGCACCGGATTATCGGCAACTTATATTATGTGGGCACGCGGACGCTGAGCTCGTTTCTGGTGGTGACGCCGCAGGGAAATATTCTGATCGACAGCACCTACGAGCGGAATGTGCCAACGATCCGGAAATCGATCGAGCAGCTCGGGTTCAAGTTTTCCGATGTCAAGATCCTGCTGGGCAGCCACGCGCATGGCGATCACCAGGAAGGGGATGCGATGGTCAAGGAGTTGACCGGGGCGCAGGTGATGGCCATGGCCGAAGATGTGCCCGCCCTGGAGGCCATCAAACCCGGCGGCAAGGCACATCCGATTGATAAGGTTCTTCACGATGGCGATTCGGTGAGCCTCGGCGGCACCGCGCTGGTTGCGCACCTGACGCCCGGCCACACCCACGGATGCACCACCTGGACGATGAAAGCGCAAGAGGGCGGGAAGAATTACGACGTGATGATCAATTGCAGTCTGCGCGCGCCGGCGACGCTGACGCCGGAGGTGGTCAGCGAATTCAATCGATCGTTCCAGGTCGTGCGCGCGCTGCCCTGTGATGTCGAGTTGGGCGACCATCCAGCGCAGTACAACCTGCAGGCGAAGTACGCGCGGCGTCGCGAAGGCGGTCCGAACCCGTTTATTGATCGCGCCGGGTGCACACTGGAGGCGGATATTGAAGAAGCCTTGTTCCGGGCAATGGTCGCGGAGCAGGAGAAGAGGTAAACCGGCCCTCCTATCCCGGCGCGAGTTGCGTTTGACATGGCAGACCGGCCCGCGATACGATACCGCCAACGCGTCACGAAGTGCGCTATCACGCTGCTGGAGGTCCGAATCACATGAAATGGAAGCTGTGGCTGGTTGTGGTCGCGGGCGCGTGTCTGCCTGGCACACTGCCGGTCCAAGCCCATCACTCCTTTGCGGCCGAATATGATTCGGCCCAGTTGATCACGCTAAAAGGAACCATCAGCAAAGTCGAGTGGACCAACCCGCACATTTACGTCTATCTCGATGTGAAGGATGCGGGCGGGAAGGTGACCACCTGGGCGCTGGAAGGCTACCCTCCGAACACGCTGAAACGGACCGGCTTCAGCCGCGAGCTGCTCAAGATTGGCGACGAAATTACGGCCACGGCTTACAAATCGAAGGATGGCAGCAACACCGGCGCGGGCCGCGAATTCACGTTCGCGGACGGGTCGAAGAAATTCGCCGGTCCACGCGGGAATTGAGGGCTGACGTGAGGAGCCGATCCGCTCGTCCTATCCTGATGCTGGGCGCCACGGCGCTGCTTTCAACTTCTGTTTTCGCACAGAGCGCGCCGGCGGCCAAGCCGGTTCCGCGCACCGCGGATGGCAAACCGGACCTGACCGGGACCTGGCAGGCCGGCGGCGTGAGCATTACCGGAGAGGATGGCGCCCCGCCGCTGCATCCGCTGCCGCCGACGAAGTACCGCCCTCCGGCCCGGCAGCCGATTCCATACCAGGAGTGGGCCGCCAAGAAGCAGAAGACGTTTACGGTGCTGGATGATCCCACCTCCAAGTGCCTTCTGCCGGGTGTGCCGCGCATCGTCGGCATGCCCATGCCGCTGGAAATCGTGCAGACTCCCAAAGAAGTGGTCATCTTGTATGAATCGTTCCGCGCCTATCGCCGCATACCGATTAATGAGAAGCTCGAACACCCGGACGATCTGACGCCCACCTGGATGGGGGATTCGGTCGGCCGCTGGGAAGGCGACACACTGGTGGTCGATGTGACGGCGTTCAATGATAAGACGTGGCTCGCAGGCCTGGGCAGCATCCACACCGACAAACTGCACGTTGTGGAGCGTTATCATTTGAACGATGACGACACTCTTTCCTACCAGGCGACCGTGGAAGATCCGGGTGCAATGACAAAGCCTTGGGTGACGGGTTACGTGCTGAGGCGGCCCGTGGATGTTCGAGTGGAAGAGTACGAGTGCATTGAAAACAATCCGGACAACGACCACATCCGGAAGGCGATGGAATTGCAGAACGCAAAGAAACAATAGTGCTCATGTTGACCCGAATCGCCTACGCCACAGCCATCGTTTCCGCAGTGTTGTGCATGCCGGCCGGGGCGCAGCCCGAAGCGCCGACGCTGCTGCAAGGCGGAGGAGTGCTCAACAACCGGCAGGCGCCGGCCGGGCCAGCGCCACGGACCGCCGACGGGAAGCCCGATCTCTCCGGCGTCTGGAACCCCGACCGCCATTTTATCTACGACATTTCGAGCGCGCTCAAACCCGGCGAGTCGCTGCCGCTGCAATCCTGGGCGGCCGAGGTCACCAAGAAGCGCATGTCAAAGGACGATCCCGAGGCGAACTGCCTGCCGGCCGGCGTGCCGCGGATGGCGCCGTATCCCTGGAAAATCGTGCAAACGCCCAAGCTGATCGTGTTCTTGTTCGAAGGCAATATTCATACCTACCGCCAGATCTTTCTGGATGGCCGAGGCCATCCCGCGGATCTGGATCCCACCTGGTATGGAGATTCGATCGGCCACTGGGAGGGCGACACGCTGGTGGTCGACACGGTCGGGTTTAACGATAAATTCTGGTTTGATTTTGCCGCCCACCCGCACACGGACAAGCTTCACATAACCGAACGGTACCGCCGTACCGACATGGGACACCTCGAGGGCGAGGTCACCATTGATGATCCTGGCGCCTACACGAAACCCTTTACATTGTATGGGCACTTCCCGCTGCAGCCGGACACCGAAATCATGGAATACATCTGCAACGAGAACAACCAGGACGTCACCCACATCGTCGGCAAAGATAATCGAAAATAGTCGGCCAAATTTCAGTACGAAATCGCCCCGTTTTAGGCTAGAATAGTATCGATTTGTACCACAGGGATACCCGCAGGAAATTCCTCCAGACCTTGGCGGTCGGCGGTTTGGCCATGACTAGCGTAGACGTCGCGTTGGCGGACGAGCCGCGCGAGCAGGGCGCTCCCGACGATTTGCTCGACGAAATCGAGCGTCGCGGCTGCCTTTATTTCTTCGAGATGGCGGACCCGCTGACCGGAATGGTGCGCGACCGCGCCGTCCCGGGACAGCCGTATGCGCCCGGAGCCTCCAGCATCGCGGCCACGGGATTTGGACTCAGCGCGCTGGCGGTGGCGGACCGGCGCGGTTACCTGGATCACGAGATGGCCCGCGCCCGCGTGCGCCGCACGTTGGAGTTTCTGTGCGAGGGCGCCGAACACGAGCACGGTTTTTACTACCATTTCCTCGATTCCTCCACGGGAAAGCGGATCTGGAAGAGCGAGGCTTCGTCAGTCGATACCGCCTGGCTGCTGTGCGGCGTGTTGCACTCGAAAGCCTACTGGCAGGATCAGCGGATTGAAAAGCTGGCGTCGATGCTGCTCGATCAGGCTGACTGGCGCTGGATGCTCAACGGGGGCGAACTGCTCTCGCACGGCTGGGTGCCGGAAAGCGGTTTCCTGCCGTACCGCTGGGACGCGTACTGCGAGCTGCTGGCGATGTATCTGCTGGCGCTGTCATCGCCAAGACATGCGATCCCGGCTTCCTGCTGGAGCGCCTTCAAGCGGCCGATGCGCGATTTCCAAGGCATCTTTTTCATCGATTCCAATGCGCCGCTGTTTGTTCATCAGTATTCGCATGCGTGGTTCGATTTCCGCAATCGCCAGGATGAGTATGCCGACTACTTTCACAATTCGCAGCGCGCCACGCAGGCTCACCGTCTGTATTGCATGGCGTCGGCAAAAGAATACCCGTGGTACGGGCCCGACATGTGGGGCGTAACCGCTTCCGATTCTCCTCACGGCTACCGCGCGCGCGGTTCCTTTTCTCATCCGCCGGATGGCACGCTGGTGCCCTGCGCCGCCGGAGGATCGATCGCGTTCCTGCCGCAAATCTGCGGCACGGTCCTGCAGAACATGAAAGATCAATACGGGGATCACGTCTGGTGCCGTTACGGGTTCCGCGATGCGTTCCAGCCGCAGACTGGCTGGTATGGTCCGGACGTGATCGGTATCGATCTCGGAATCATGGTGCTGATGACCGAGAACATGCGTAGTTCATCCGTGTGGAACGCCATCATGTCCACTCCCGAGGCAAAATGGGGAATGGCGGCGGCCGGGCTGCACGCAATCTGATCGCACAATCACACGCGATAGGTATCGGGGCGCCAATTCTTGATCGCCCGTTTAATCTCATCCGGCGTCATTGCCTTTTCAGACGCGGCTTGCGCCAACGCGGCAAATTCCAAATCCGACGCAAAACGGAGAGCCACAATTTGCTTGGGCGTCAATCGCGGGTCCAATAGTTTTCCAGTGAGCACGTAAGACCGCAGATTTTCCTCGGCGCGGATGGCCCGGTCCTGCGCCTTCAGAGGAAACGAGCGAGTGCAACTCCCGATAACGACTAAACAGGCGCTCAATACCAGAATCAGCGAGGCGCTGTAGAGGCGCTCATGATCGCCCCACGACAATGCCAGGTTCACGATGGCGCCTATCGTGGTGAGCAGGGAAATCAGCAGCGCCACGCCAAACACGGGCACGCGCTGCGTATGGTTCGAATAGTTCTGCGGAGACATGGCTCTCATCATCACACGACAGCTCCGGCGGCGCCACCGCGGACGGCGCGATTCGCTGGCGGCCCAAGAAAGAGACAGATGCTTATCTTGCGATAGTATCGTTGACAAACGAATAAAGGAGCGTATATTCTTGAATTAGTTACCGCCCTGCCGCTGAGTTGTGCGCGAGGTTTGCGCCAGGACGCGCGCACGGGTGGGAATGCCTCGGTGGAATGTTTCGTAGAGCGTTCCGCCTTTCTTCCCCGCGCCGGGAAGAACCTCTGACAGGAGTTTTTCATGAACACACCGCCCGCGACTCGGACTCCGTGCATGAGAACCATCCCGGTTCTCTGCGTCGATCCTCTGGAAGAGGACCCCGTCGTATTACAGGAGATTTTTGGCAGCTCTCCCTGGGGCATGTGTCCGGATTCGCTGTGGAAACTGCAAACCAGCAGGAGCCTGACGTCGGCCTGGAGGGCGCTGCACACCCACCGCTTTCCACTGATCTTGTGCGAGCGGGACCTGCAGCCAGGGACATGGCGGGAGTTGCTCGATCTGATCGAGAGGCTTCCGCAGCCGCCATTCCTGGTCGTGACTTCTCGGGCTGCCGATGAGCGCTTATGGGCGGAGGCGCTGAACCTCGGGGCCTATGATGTGTTGGCGAAACCGTTTGATCGGACCGAAGTCATGCGCGTGGTGAGCATGGCCTGGGCGCACTGGACAGCGCGGCATGGTGCGGCATTAGAGGCGCCGAGGATGGCGGTCGGCGGCGCGGCGTAAAGAGCAAATTGGTTGAATGCGGGAACCGATCGCCGGGGAGATTCTTGGTGGACTGGTCGCTCGCCTTCTTATCCCTGCCGGCGCGGCTCGCCGCGGCGCGAGCGCAAATCGAGGCCAAACAGCTTGCCTTCTACGCCGGACAAATCACCAATAAATCGCTGCATTGGAACGGGCAGCAATTTCAGCAGCGTCGGGGTGGGCAAGATCTGCTCGCCTCGGGCCAGCGCCGGCCTTTGAAGGATATCGATCACTTCCAGCTCAAACCGGCCGTTCAGGTGCGCTTCACAGAGCGCGTTCAGGTTCGTGATCGCGCGCGTCGAGGCCGGCGTGAAACCAAGGACATATAGTCGCAGAACGTAGATCTGCTTTTCCGTACCGGGCCGTGAACGGCCGAAATCCCCGGTGGCATTTTCCATTTGGCGCGCCATAATCAGACCCCCTGGAACGAAATCGAGCCCCACCACACGCGCTCGATGTCGACAGATTGCATTGAACCAGCTCGGAAGGTAACCAGATTCAGCCCGGAGCGAAGGTGCCTCTCTCGCTCTGAACAGAAATACTTATATAATAAGCAGACCTTATTCTACTATTTATAATGATCCAATACAATTGATGAAATTCAGAAGAAGGTTAAATGATAGAGTAAGAAGCGCAAAAACCGCCGGCCTGGATATCAACTCTCTGGAAATGCCGATTTCAAGTGCGCTCCGTGCCGGTTACGATTCCGCTTCGAGCGTGGTCAGCGAGAGCTCGGCGCCGTTGCCGGATAGTTGATTTACGAAAGTGAGTCCTTGGCCGTACCCCTTCTCGAAGGCCTCGAGATTCAGCCTCTGAAGCGCAGCCGGTACGGAATCGGCAATGGCGTGGCGCAGCGCTTCCGGCTCGAGCAGCCGTGTCACGGCGCCGAAGAAACCCACCATCACGATATTCAAAACCACTTTGCGTCCTAACTCTTCAGCCAGCCGGGTGGCGGGAACGCCAAACACGCGCGCGCCCGGTGGAATCTGATCCACGCGAACGAGGTCTTGCTCCGTAATCAGGATTCCGCCGCGCTTCAGTTCCGGCGAGAACCGCCGGTACGCTTCTTGCGACAAAACCACCAGAACATCAGGCTGAGTCACATACGGGTAAAGGATGGGCTGGCTCGAGAGAATCACCTGGGCGCTGGACGACCCGCCGCGCGCTTCGGGTCCGAAGCTTTGCGTCATGGTGGCGTATCCGCCCTGGAACAAGGCCGCGGCTTTACCAATCACGGCCGCGGCCAGAATCACTCCCTGGCCGCCGAAGCCGGCAATGCGAATTTCCGTCAGAGACTGCATAAGGCCTCCGGTTCCACGTAACGGTTGCCCAGGGACTGCTGAAGCTGCGCGCGCATCAGATCGAGATAATCGGGCCGGTCACGATCCACGAATTTGCCCACGATGATCTCGCCCGATTTCGTCAGGCCGCATTCGTTGGTCGGCGCGCCGTTGCGGATTTTGCTGGCCTCTTTGTAGTACTTCATGGTCTCGAGGCCATCGCCCATCTTGTTGCGCCTCTGATACAGCGTGGGGCAGGGAGAAAGCACCTCGATGAAACAGAAGCCTTTTTTCTTGAGCACCTCGCCCATTGAGCGCGCCAGTTGCGTGACGTGATAGGTGGTCCAGCGCGCTACGTAGGAGGCGCCGGCGGCTTCGGCCAGCGCGACGAGGTTGAACGACGGTTCGAAGGCGCCGTAAGGAGCGGTCGAGGTCAAGGCGGTTCCGGGGGTGGTCGGGGCCGTCTGGCCGCCGGTCATCGCGTAAATCATGTTGTTGACGCAGACCACTTTGAGGTCCATGTTGCGCCGCGCCGCGTGAATCAAATGGTTCCCGCCGATCGCGAATAGGTCGCCGTCGCCGGAATACACCACCACCTGCAGTTTGGGGTTGGCCAGCTTAAGCCCGGTCGCGAACGGAATGGCGCGGCCGTGTGTGGTGTGGAACGAATCCAGGCGCAGATAGCCCGCGACGCGACCCGTGCATCCGATACCGGAGACGATCGCCACCTGGTCGAGATTGGCCTTGGAATTGAGCAAGGCCCGCGTGAAGCAATTGACGGTGGTGCCGATGCCGCAGGCCGGACACCAGATGTGCGGCATCCGCTCCATCCGCAGAAACGGCTCTACCGGGTTCTGCGCATCCGCGGGAACTTCCATCTCGGTCTCGATTTCGGTCATAACGCGGATGCCTCCACGATGCGGTTCAAAATATCTTGCGGATTGTGGACGCCTCCGCCGGCATGCGGCACCGGGATAACCCTGGCTTTGCCGGCCGCGGCCCGTTCCACCTCGTATACCATCTGGCCGAGATTGAGCTCCGGGACCACGAAGGCTTTGATTCGTCCCGCCAGATCGCGAACGCGATCGGTCGGGAACGGCCATGCTTGAATCAGCCGGAACTTACCGGCGCGGACGCCGCGTTCCCGCGCCACTTGCAGCGCGCGCTGCGACACGCGCGATGTAATGCCGTACGAAAACACCACCACCTCGGCATCGTCGAGATATTCGGTTTCCGCCAGCGCCCGCCCATTCGCCAGCGGCTGCAGTTTGTCCTGCAAGCGGTGCAGCAGCCGGTTCTGTACTTCGACATTCATGCTCGGATAGCCGCGCTCGTCGTGCGTCAGGCCAGTGATGTGAAACCGGTAGCCGTCGCCGGCCTTGACCATCTCGGGCACCTGATCGGCGTCCGGGCAGAAGACATGGAATTCATCGGCGGACTGTCTGGTATAGCGTCGGGGCGTAATTTCAATCCGGTCGGGTTCAGGAATGATGACCTTCTCGGTCATGTGGCCGACGCATTCGTCGAGCATCATCATGACCGGGACGCGAAACTCCTCGGCCAGGTTGAAGCCCCGGATGGTGAGATCGAAACACTCCTGCGGCGAGTTCGGGCAAAGCGCAATGATTCCGTAGTCGCCGTGCGACCCCCAACGCGCCTGCATCATGTCGGCCTGCGCGGGGAGGGTTGGCAGTCCGGTAGACGGTCCGCCGCGCTGGACATTGACGAACACGCACGGCGTCTCGGTCATGGCAGCAAAGCCGATGTGTTCCATCATGAGGGAGAATCCGGGCCCGGAGGTGACGGTAAACGCCTTGGCGCCGCCCCACACCGCGCCCTGAATGGCGATGGAAGCCGCCAGTTCATCCTCCATTTGGATGAAGGTGCCGCCGACAGTCGGGATGCGGGCAGCGAACCGTTCCACGACCTCGGTGGAAGGAGTAATCGGGTAGCCTGCGGAAAATCGCGCACCCGCTGCGAGGGCTCCCTCACAGCAGGCGTGGTCGCCGTCGAGAAAATGGACACCGGTCAGAACCCCTTTCGGGTCAGCGTGCATAACGTGCTCCGAAGATGGCGAAGTCCGGGCAGTACATCCCGCACAGGTCGCAGCCGCTACATTTTTCGCCAGCCACTATATAAGGCGGGTGATAACCCTTGGAATTAAAGGCGGAAGACAATGCCAGGACGTGAGTGGGGCAAAACTCTACACAAAACCCACAGCCTTTGCAGCGTTCCACCGTAACCGCAACAAATCCTTTGGCCATGACATTCCTCCAGTTAGCGGCCGGCAGACAACCTGCACGGTGAGGGCCAATATGAGGTTAGTAAACCTGAAACTCCGTTTTCCAATAGGCATGTATCCTTACAGTAAGGAAGTACGAAGCCCTGTATGACTTACGCGCGATTGACCTCCAAAGGCCAAGTGACCGTACCCAAAGAAATTCGTGACCGCCTGAGCTGGAGGCCGGGGACGTGCTGTCTTATGAATTGGAAGGCGACGAGGTGCGGGTGCGCAAGGTCGGCCGCTTCGACGCGGGCTGGCATCGTGCTCTGAGCGCCACGCTGGAGGAATGGAACAGCGCGGAAGACAACGAGGCGTTTCGTGATTTGTGACGCGTGGGACATTGCGGTGGGGCCCTTTCCATTTACCGGCGGGGGCTCGAAGCGGAGGCCGGCGCTCGTGCTGAGCGGTGCCAGCTTCAACCGTTCTTCCGGCCACACGACTTTGGCGATGATCACGACCGCGCGGCAATCCAGTTGGCCCGGAGACACGGCACTCGCCTCCGCATCGACAGGCTTAACGAAGGATTGTCTGGTGCGACTGAAGCTTTTTACTTTGGACAACCGCTTCATCGCACGCATGGTCTCAAAGCTACCACCCAAGGATCGGCAGAAGGTTAGGGCGTCGATGGAGCAGGCTCTGGGAGTTTCACCGGCTTGAAGCGCGGCAGGACCGGTCAAAGATGCTGACTACCATGAAACTTGCCATCCAGCCGGACGACATCCGCGCCGCGGCAGAACGGATCCGCCCGCTGGCGCACCGCACTCCCGTACTTACGTCCACGCTGTTCGACGCCGAAGCCGGTGTCCGCGTTTTCTTCAAATGTGAAAACCTACAGAAGGGCGGCGCGTTCAAGATTCGCGGCGCCGCCAACCTGATCCTGTCGTTACCGGCGGCGGTGTTGCCCCGCGGAGTGGTCGCGTATTCGTCGGGCAATCACGCGCAGGCAGTCGCTATCGCCGCACAGCACGTGGGTGCTCCCGCGGCGATCGTGATGCCGGCCGACGCGCCGCGATCGAAAATGGAGTCGACGCGCTCGCATGGGGCACGTATCATCACCTACGACCGGTTTACGGAAATCCGGGAGCAGATCGCCGACCGCCTGCAAAAAGAGGGCGGGGCAACGCTGGTTCCTCCGTTCGACCACGCGATGATTATGGCGGGGCAGGGGACAGCCGCTCTGGAATTGCTGGAGGAGACCGGGCCGCTTGACGCCTTGATCACGCCGGTCGGCGGCGGTGGTCTGCTGTCCGGCTGCGCCACGATCGCCAGGAGCATTGACCCGTCCATTCGAATTTTCGGCGCCGAGCCGGAAGGCGCCAACGACACGTTTCTCTCGCTGATGGCGGGCGAGCGCGTTGCCGTGCAGCCGGACACGATCGCCGATGGCTTGCGGGCGCCCAAGCCGGGCGAGTTGACGTTCCCGATCGTGCGGCAACTGGTGGAGCGGATTGCACTGGTCAGCGATGACGAGATCCGCGCCGCCGTCAAATTCCTGCTCTTGCGGATGAAAATCCTCGTCGAGCCAAGCGGCGCGGTCGGGGCGGCGGCCGCTCTCTTTCACAAACTACCGTCTGGAATTCGCACGGTGGGCGTCGTACTGTCCGGCGGCAACCTGGATTTCGAAGAGTTAGCGCGGTATTGAGGCGTATGCAGAACCTGGGACGCCGGCCGCCGGATCGGCCGGCAGTCGAGCGCCTCCGATTCGTAACCGATCGAACGTAATCGACGCCTGCCGGTTCGCTAAAATTCGGTTGTGTCGCGCGTATTGATGGTGTCCTCCGAGGCCGCGCCGCTCGCCAAGACCGGCGGGCTGGCCGACGTGGTGGGCGCGCTCCCCCCGGCTTTGAGCGCGTGCGGTGACGAAGTGGCTGTCGTCATTCCGCGATACGGTTTCATCGATGTCAAAGGCCTGCGCCGGGTCTACGATCACCTTCCCGTTTACCTCGGCCCGGCCCGTTACGACACGGCCATTTATTTCGCGCCGCAGGAGTACACGCTGTATCTCGTGGATTGTCCTGCCCTGTTCGACCGCAAGGGCCTTTACGGCGTCGATGGACAGGATTATCCGGACAACCACATTCGCTTCGCGGTCCTGGTACGGGCCGCTCTCGGAATCGCCCGCTTCATTTTCAAAACGGAAGTCTTCCATTGCCATGACTGGCAGGCCGGGCTGACGGCACCGTATCTGCAGACAACATTTGCCACGGACCCCACATTCCTCGGCGTCAAAACGCTGTTCACGATTCACAACCTGGGTTACCAGGGGCTGTTCCCAAAGGTGGCGCTGCCGGAAGTGGCGCTCGATCCCAGCGTCAACCGCCCCGACGGCATGGAATTTTTCGGACAGGTAAGTTACATCAAGGGCGGCATCGCGTTTGCCGACGCGCTCAATACGGTCAGCCCCACGTACGCGCGCGAGATCCAGACGCCGGAGTTCGGCTTCGGACTGGACGGCGCACTGCGCGCCCGCGCCGATGCCCTTTGTGGCATCCTCAACGGGGTGGACTATCGCGAGTGGAATCCGAAAACCGACACTCTGATCCCGGCGAACTACTCCGAGCAGGACCTGGCTGGGAAACGGGTTTGCAAGCAGCGCCTGGTTGCCGAATTCGGGCTGCCGGCCGGCGCCATGGACCGTCCGGTCCTCGGCGTGGTGTCGCGTTTTACGCGTCAGAAAGGAATCGACCTGATCGCGGAAATAGCTGATGAGCTGATCCAGCAGGACGTCTACCTGGTCGCCCTGGGCACCGGCGAGCCCGAGTACGAAGAACTCGTCGGCAGGATGGCCGACCGGCACCCGGACCGCATTGCCGTCCATCTCGGCTTTGATAACCGCCTCGCGCATCTGGTGGAGGCCGGCGCCGACATTTTCCTGATGCCCAGCCTTTACGAACCGAGCGGTCTGAACCAGATGTATAGCCTGAAATACGGCACGGTCCCGGTGGTTCGCGCGGTCGGCGGATTGAATGATACTATCGATGAGGGCACCGGGTTCAAGTTCTCGGAGCTTTCGGGGCAGGCATTGTTGGCTGCGATTCGGGAAGCCGCCGGGGGTTTTTCTCACGCGGAGACTTGGACAGCCATGATGCTCCGGGGAATGGCAAAGGACTTTTCCTGGAACCGGTCGGCCGGAACGTATTCGGCCTTATACGGGCGCCTGCTGGAACGAGGTTGAATCCTTTGGCCGCTTTGGGATTCTAATTATTTAGGAGATGAGATGGCAGGTCAGAACACACTAACTTTTACCGATGCCGATTTCGACCAGGATGTCTTGCGGTCCGATGTCCCGGTGTTGGTGGATTTTTGGGCGGAATGGTGCGGGCCGTGCCGGCAGATGGCCCCCACAATCGACGTGGTTGCCAGCGAGTACGCCGGAAAAGCCAAGGTCGGCAAGTTGGACGTAGATGCCAACGGCAACACCGCGATGCGCTACAACATCCGCGGGATTCCGACCCTGCTACTCTTCAAGAACGGACAGGTGGTCGAACAGCGGGTGGGCGCGATTGGTAAGGCCGAGGTCCAGAAAATGCTTGATGCGCATGTCTCGAGCGTGACGACACCCCGCACCTGATCGCCGTCGAAAACTAATTTTTGTGGATTGCGGCCGGGGCTGAGGCCCCGGCTTTTTTTATTCCGCGGCAGGCGCGAGCGGCGGACGCCGCCGGCTCTCTTCCCAATCATGGTCCATCTGGGCTCCGACCGTTTCCTGGCACGAAATGCAGTACCGGGCCCAGGGAAGCGCCCGCAAGCGCTTGGCTGGAATCGGCTCCTCGCAAGCCAGGCAGACGCCGTAGTCTCCCGAAGTCAGACGGTCCAGAGCTTCGTCCACGAGCCGCAGTTGCAGATAGTCGATGCTGTTCAGATGCAGGGATACAAACTCGTCGTGCGTGATCTGTGCCTGATCTTCTTCGGCAACGCGGCCCATCCGGGCGAGCGTATCGAATTTTACGCCGAGGGCCGCCAGCACATGCGATCGTTTTTCCTGTAACTGATGCCGGTACTCCTCGTGCAGCGGCCGCGACGCTCCCTCGCGGTGGTGCGCAACGGCCGTGGGTGTCTGCTTCTTCATGAGCCCTCCGTCCCTATTCACCCCAGGACATCTGAATAGTCAAAAGAACGTAACAGAATTCTCGTCCGAAGACAATACTACGTTTGGATAACTGCGCGTGAATAAGTGTGAGATTACGGACGGAGCGCTTCCGCCGGGGGCGGCCAATTTTCGGCCAGATCCGCGATAATCTGCTGCTCGGCGGGGCCGAACCGATTCTGGAATTCCGGGCTGGCCAGGCGCGCCTGGCGCTCGCTTTCGGGCATTCGGCGCAGCCGCTGAAAGGCCGCCCCGACGACGCGGCGCCGATCGTCGGGCAGTTGATTGAACGCGCGAATCTGGCGGCGGATCAAATCCTGCTTTTCCGGCGGCAGGGCGGCGAACGTTTCGCTCAGCTGGAGGCGGCGCTGCTGCTCGGCTTTGGGTAGATTGTCGAATTGCCTGAGGCGCTCCCGGATTTCCTCCTGCCGCTGCTGCGGCAGCTTCTCGAGAGCGCGCTCGCGCTGCTCGGGTGTCATCCGCATCAACTGCCGGACCAGCGTTCCGGGATTGGCCAGCCTGGGGGCGGGCCTCGGCGGACCCGATTGCGACGGTTGCGCCATGCCGGGGTTGGCGGCGAGGACAAACCAAAGTGCGGCTAGAACAAGCATCGCCGGTCTACAGTTCCCCCGTATCCGAGCGCGCCGCGCGCGCGAAATCACTCAACATCTGCATGTCATCCATGACGTGCTCGACTTGTTCGGGCTGAAGATTTTCGATTTGCGCCGCCTGCTTTTGGGGCGCCGTGTTGATATTGGGGGGCTGCCGGGAAACGAAACCGGCCACAATGATCAGACAGGCCGCGGCCGCGATCGGAAGCCCCTGCCGCACCAGCAGCGGGCCCAACGCGTGAAGGCAGCGCTCCCGCCAGCTCGACTCTTGGGCAATGCGGCGATAGAGACGTGGGTCGAAATCGGCCGAAATCGCCGGCGCCTCCCAGGCGTCCAGGGCGCGCCAGACGGCTTCCTGTCCGCTCACGAATTCACGGCATGCGGGACACGAGTTCACGTGCTGCCGCAGCCGCAGACTTTCGGATCCTTCGAGCTGTTGTGCGCTATACGCGAGCAGCTCGCTCGGATCCCCCTTTTCCATCGGACAAATCATAACGACCTCGAAAGCCAGAATTCATGCCATATGGGCAAGGCGGACGCGCAATGTTTCATACGCCCGGAAAAGCAAAGACTTGACCGCAGATTCGGAGCAATTCAACGCTTTGGCGATCTGCGAATATTCCATTTCTTCGTATTTATGCATCAAAACCGCGGCGCGCTGTTTTTCGGGCAGAGCCGCGATCGCATGCCTGATCTCGTCCATCTGCGCCTGGCGCAGCATCCGCTGTTCCACCGACGGGCGCGCGTCGGAGACCTGCCGGGCGGTGAACTCGGAGGTCTCCGAGTCCAGGCTCGCCTCGGCGCGCTGGTTCTTGCCGTCCCGCAGAGCGTTGAGCGCCAGATGGGTCGCGATCCGGAACAGCCACGTCGTGAATCGCGCGGTGGGCTCATAAGTGGCCCGCGAGCGGTACACGCGCAAAAACACTTCCTGCGCCAGTTCCTCCGCCACGGCCTGGTGTTGCACCATGCGGTACAGGAAGTAAATTACCGAGGAGCGGTGCTTTTCCAGCAATAATGCGAAGCTGGCGCCATCGCCCTCCTTGACCCGGACCATCAACTGGGCGTCGTAATCGAGCGTCGCCGCCACACTGCCCATACTGTTTTCAACCCGTTCCGGCACCCGAGGTTGCGCCCCGCTCTAAGATTTACCTATTCACGCTTTAGCGAACGTTCCATCAAGCGGCGGATGGCCTCTCGCGGGTCGAGCCCATGGTACAGCATCTGGTACATCTGTTCCGTGATCGGCATCTCGATCGAACACCGCCGGGCCAATTCTGTGGCGGCCGTGGTCGTCTTGATCCCCTCGGCCACCATCTTCATTGATCCTACAATCTCGTCCAGCTTCCGGCCCCGCGCCAGTTCCAGGCCGACCGTGCGGTTGCGGCTCAGCTCACCGGTGCACGTCAGCACCAAATCCCCTAAACCCGCAAGCCCGGCAAGAGTTTTGGCCTGCCCTCCCAAAGCTACTGCCAGGCGGGTCATTTCCGCCAGTCCTCGCGTGATCAAGGCTGCCATGGGGTTATGTCCCAAGCCCATACCCTGGAGCACGCCGGCTCCAATAGCTACTACATTCTTAATAGCTCCACCGATTTCGACCCCAACCGGGTCGGTACTGGTATATAGGCGAAAGGTGGGTCCGGCGAGCGCGGCCTGAACAGAGGCCGCAAATGCCGCATCGGTCGAGCTAATTACGAGAGCAGTAGGATTAAGGGCTGCCACCTCACGCGCGAACGTCGGTCCGGAAAGGACCGCCACCTGGGGGACGAAGCGTTCGGAGACCATATCGGAAATGATTTCCGACGGCCGTAGTAGTGTGCTATTTTCCAAACCCTTAGTCGCGCTAACAAACATCATTCCGGGCCGCAGCGAGGGCAACATCTGCTCGTAAAGCGAGCGCACCAGATGCGATGGCATCACGCTCAAAACAAGTTCGGAATCGCCTAGCGCCTGATCCAAGCTATTGGATATAAATACGTTTGTGGGGATCTGAAACCCCGCCAGGTAGAGGTCATTCTCTCGCGATGTTTGAATCCGCGCGGCAAGATCCGGCTCGTAGGCCCACAATCGAACCTGCTCGAAACGAGGAGCGAGAACGATGGCGAGCGCCGTGCCCCAGCTTCCCGCCCCGATGATTGCCAGCGACTTCACGAACGATGCTTGCTCGCAAAAGAGAAGACGTGCTCGGATCCTTGCCGCAGCCGCCTGATATTACTACTATGTCTGTAGATTATGAATGCCGCGGCCGTCACCGAAGCGGCCAACACGGGCCATGAGGGTTGCAAGATGAGCCAAACCGCCAACGGAAACGTGGCGGCGGCAGAGATCGAGCCCAGGGAGATGTGCCGGCTCCAGGCCGCCACTCCGAGAAAGACCACGAGCGCGGCTGCGAGAGGGAGGGGTGTCAAGCGCAAAAAGGCGCCGACGAAGCTTGCCACGGCCTTGCCACCCTGAAATCGCAGGAAGATCGGGAAAGCGTGACCGGCCATGACGGCCAGGGCCGCGACGCTGGCCCAGAGTTCGCTGCCGCCGGTCAGGCGCCCGGCAACGGCGACCGCCGCGAATCCTTTGGCGATATCGAGCACGAGGGTAGCGACACCAGCGATGCGTCCGGTGGTGCGCAATACGTTGGTCGCTCCGATATTGCCGCTGCCGGCCGACCGGACGTCGGCGCCGGTCTGCCATTTCACCAGCAGGTAGCCGAACGGAATGGACCCCAGCAGGTAAGCGATCACCAGGGTCGAAAGAGGCATCATTGGTTCGAAAACTTACACTCCGCAAGCTTAGTGTACACAGAACCTTTCGGGGTGGGGCGGCTCTGGTAAAGGAAAAACCGGTCCGCGACGAACCGGCCGAAGTCGAGGGAGGGGAGGGCGGCGATGGCTTCCCGGAGCGGCTGGAGGTTTAGTCTCTCTTTGATCCGCGCCAAGGTCAGATGCGGAGAAAACGCCCGGTTCTCCGCCGCGATTCCCAAAGCCGTGGCGGCACGCTCGGTGTCGGCCACAAGATCCGTCAAGCCGGGAGCGTCAACGCCGCACCAGAACACGCGCGGCGCATGCGGATTCGGGAAGAAGCCGAGCTTGCGGATGTGGACTGAAATCGGTTCGCGAGGCGGAATCGCCAGGAGTTCGGACTTGAGCTGCGGCAGGCGCTCCTCGGGCCACTCGCCGATAAATTTCGTGGTGACGTGAAGGTTTTCCGGGGGACTCCAAGCGATCGCGGCAGCCCGGCGCAGATGATCGATCAGTTTGCGGAGGCTGCGGATCAAGTCGTCGGGAAGGTCGAGCCCGGTGAACAATCGCATGAGCGTTTTCCATTGTAGCGGCGGATACGGGAAGATGGTGGCTCATGAAGTTTGGGCGGATTCTCCGGCGGGGTTTTTACGAGCGGTCCACAGTCACGGTTGCGCGCGAGTTGCTGGGCAAAGTGCTGGTGCACGGCGCGGCGGCGGGCCTCATTGTGGAGACCGAGGCGTACTTGGGCGGGGATGATCTGGCGGCGCACTCGGCGCGCGGGATTACGGACCGAACGCGGGTCATCTTCGGGGCGCCGGGGCATGCGTACGTGTATTTCATTTACGGAATGTACGAATGTCTGAACCTGGTGGCTGAGCCGGCCGGCAAGCCAGGTTGCGTGCTGGTGCGGGCGCTGGAACCGGTGGCGGGAGTCGAACTCATGCAGCAGCGGCGGCCGGCCGCGCGGCGTCTCGAAGATCTAGCTTCCGGGCCGGGCAAATTAACGCTGGCGCTGGGAATCACGCGGGTCCACAACGGCGCGGATGTCACTCGCGGCGCCCTGGTGGTGCGGGAACCAAGGGAGCGGCGCAAATTGGAAATTGCGGTGACGCCCCGTATCGGAATCCGGGAATGCGCCGACTGGCCGCTGCGCTTCGTGATCCGGGGCAACCGCTTCGTCAGCGGGAGCCCGGTTGGCTGAGTTTCAAGTGCTGTCGGGGCTTTTTACAAAGTTTTTACAAGTTCGCAATCACCTTGTCCGGGGCTCCCCGTAGGATGGCCTGTAGACGGAGGAATCGATGGGATCGCTTCAGGACCAGAGCAACCCGGGCTCGCTATACAGAGACGAGCATCTGTCATTAGATTTTCGCCAGCAACTGACGATGCTGGACAGTCACGCGCTCAGCTTGACGCGGAAGGAATACGACTTACTCGCGCTGCTGGTGCAGCACGCCGCCGAAATCGTGCCGCGGGAAGCGCTGCTCATGCAGATCTGGGGTTACGGCGCCGAGATCCGCACGCGAACCCTGGACGTGCACATCCGGCGGCTGCGTAAAAAGCTGGGCGTGTATGCGGACCAGTACATCGAGACGATCTTCGGGATCGGATACCGTTTTCAGCCGTTCCACGCGCCGCGATTTCAGGCGCCGTCCGTAGACCGGCCGGCCTTTGCCGTCACTGCTTAGCACTACATCCAGACTGTTGTAAGCAGCGTACCTTCCACGCATTCAGGAAACCGGATTCCGTATGCTAGCCTGATGTTTCATGGCCGCAGCGCCGCTTCGGGCCACTCCGCTCAATTCCGTGCATCGCGCCCTGGGGGCGAAGCTAGTGGATTTCGGCGGGTGGGAAATGCCCGTACAGTACTCCGGAATCATTGATGAACACCAAACAGTCCGCAGCAGGGTCGGGTTATTCGATGTCAGCCACATGGGCGAGATCGAGATTCGGGGGCCGGACGCCGCGCGCCTGACCGATTTCGTCAGCACTAACCACGCGGCGAAACTTCGGACAGGCCAGATCCACTACTCGGCGATGTTGTACGAGCACGGCGGATTCGTCGATGATATCCTGGTTCACCGAGCCGCCGACGATCAGTTTTTTCTTTGCGTCAACGCATCCAATCAGGAAAAAGATTTCGAGCACATCCGCGGGCTGAACCGGTTCGATGCGCAGGTGGAGTTGACGAGCGACCGGTACGCCCAATTAGCGATCCAAGGCCCCCGAGCGCGGTTCACGCTGCAGAAGCTGACGGGCGTGGACCTTTCCGCCATCCACTATTACTGGTTCACCGACGCGACGGTATCGGGTGTACCGGCGCGGATTGCGCACACCGGCTACACCGGCGAGGACGGCTTTGAGCTCTATATCCCGGCGGGCGAGGCGGTGCGGATCTGGAATAAACTGCTGCAGGCCGGCGCGGAGTTCGGCATCAAGCCGTGCGGGCTGGGCGCGCGAAATACGTTACGGCTGGAGGCGAAGATGGCGCTATACGGACATGAGATCGACGCCTCGATTACACCCCTGGAAGCGGATTTGGAATGGATCGTCAAAATGGAGAAAGGCGATTTTGCCGGCCGCGAAGCAGTACGGAAGCAAAAGCAGAGCGGAATCCGGCGCCGATTGGCAGGTTTCGAGATGCGGGGCCGCGGCATCGGGCGCGATGGCTACGAAGTGCTGGCGGACGGCGTGCCCGCGGGGTGGGTGACCAGCGGATCGCCGTCTCCGACGTTGAACAAGAACATCGGTCTGTGTTATCTACCCGCCGCGCTGGCGCAGCCGGGGCGGGCCATTCAAGTCATGATCCGCAGCCAGCCAGTGGACGCGGTGACGGTGGAGACTCCGTTCTACAAGCGAGCGAAATAGGAAAATGTATCCAGAAAACTTCCGTTACACCAAGGAACACGAGTGGGTGCGCGTCGAGGGGGACGTGGCTACGGTGGGAATCACCGATCATGCGCAGCAGGAACTCGGCGATATCGTTTACGTGGATCTGCCGAAGCCCGGAACGCGGGTCACGCGAGGCGGCACGCTCGGTTCGGTGGAATCGGTGAAGGCAGTGTCGGACGTGTATGCTCCGGTGAGCGGAGAGGTGACCGGAATTAATCCAATGCTGGCCGAAGCTCCGGAAAAGCTGAACGCCGATCCGCACGGGGAAGCCTGGCTGGTGAAAATCAAGGTCAGCACGCCGGCCGAGGTGGAAAGCCTGATGTCCGCAGCGGATTACGAGACCTATATAGGGGCGGAGAAGTAATTGCGGTATCTACCGAAATCCGATTCCGAGAGCCGCGAGATGCTGGATGCGTGCGGCGCCAGCTCCGCCGAGGATTTATTTGCGCATTTGCCGGAAGAGGCGCGACTGAAACGTCCGCTGGATCTGCCGCCCGGGATTTCCGAATACGAAATCGTGCAATACTTCCGGGAGCGCGCGGCGGAGAATGCGGACGGGTATGCCAGTTTTTTGGGCGCGGGAGTGTATTCGCATTTCCGGCCGGTGCTGGTGGACACGGTAGCGGAACGGGGCGAGTTTCTCACGTCGTACACGCCGTACCAGGCGGAGATCGCGCAGGGAACGTTGATGGCGATCTTTGAATTCCAGACGATGATTTGCCAGCTGACTGGAATGGAGGTGGCGAATGCTTCCATGTACGACGGCTCGACGGCGCTGGCGGAAGCCGCGATGATGGCGGCGCGGGCGACGGGAAAAGGGCGGCTGCTGGTGGCGCGCTCGGTGCATCCCGAATACCGCGAAGTCTTGAGGACATACGCGCGCAACCAGGGCATGCCGTTAGAGGAATTCGGATACCTGGAGGACGCGGGCGCGCTGGATACTGAAGATCTGGAACGAAAGATGGACGGGCTCACGGGCGCGGTGATCGTGCAGTCGCCTAATTTTTTTGGAGTGGTGGATCGGGTGCGGGAGGCGGCCGAGATCGCGCATGAAGGCGGCGCGCTGCTCATCGTAGTGTTCACAGAAGCGGTTTCGCTGGGGATACTGGAGCCGCCGGCAGGAGCGGACATTATTGCCGGCGAGTTGCAGTCGTTCGCGATTTCGCCGAGCTACGGCGGGCCGTTCGCCGGGATCATCGCCACGCGGGAGAAATTCATACGGCAGATGCCGGGCCGGCTGGTGGGGCAGACGGTGGATACGCGCGGGAATCGGGCGTTTTGCCTGACGCTGGCCACGCGAGAGCAGCACATCCGGCGCGAGAAGGCGACTTCCAACATCTGCACCAACCAGGCGCTGATTGCGCTGATGGCCACCGTCTTCATGACGGTATACGGGAAGAGAGGGTTGCGGGAACTGGCCGAACAGAACCTGGCCAAGGCCCATTACCTCGCGAGCCAGGTGAAGCCGAGATTTTGCGGGAAGTTCTTCAACGAGTTCGCGGCGCGCGCGCCAGGCAAGGCTCCCGATGCCATCAATAAAGGTCTGTTGAAGCGGAGGATTATCGGCGGGCTGCCGCTGGGGAGGTTCTATCCAGAATTGGCGGATTCGATGCTGCTGAGCGCGACGGAGATGTCGCGCCGTGCCGATATGGACGCAGTGGGAGAGGCGTTCGCATGATCACCAAAGTTCGCCCGCATCTTTCGCAGAACGAGCCGTTGTTATTTGAGCGCAGCTCGCCGGGTAAGATCGCTTTCCAACTTCCCGAGTTAGACGTGCCGGCAGTGAAAGCGGAGGAGGCTTTGGGCGAGGAAAACGTGCGGGGCTCGATCGAAGGGTTTCCGGAGGTAAGCGAGGTCGAGGCGATCCGGCATTTCACGCGGCTTTCAACCTGGAATTATGCGATTGATTACGGCATGTACCCGTTGGGCTCGTGCACGATGAAGTACAATCCGCGCGTGAACGAAGTGGTGGCGCGGCTGGAAGGGCTGGCTTGGGCGCATCCGTACCAGCCGGAAGCGCTGGCGCAGGGATCGATGGAAGTGGCGGCGCGGCTGGAGGCGGCGCTGGCCGAGATTACCGGAATGGACGCGGTGACGCTGCAGCCGGCCGCGGGCGCTCATGGAGAACTTACCGGCATTCTGATGATCCGCGCTCTGCTCACCAGGCGCGGCAATCCGCGGAAAAAGATTTTGATTCCGGATTCGGCGCATGGGACGAATCCGGCATCGGCGGTAATCGCCGGGTACGGGGTCGAGCATGTGCCGTCGAGCCCGACCGGCGTTCTGGATTTGGGCGCGCTGGAACGTGTGGTCGACCGCGATGTGGCGGCATTGATGGTGACCAACCCGAATACGCTGGGGGTATTCGAACACGACATCATGCGCGCCGCTGAAATTCTGCACAGCCGAGGCGCACTGCTTTACATGGATGGCGCCAACATGAACGCGCTGATGGGGATTGCGCGGCCTGGCGATTTCGGAGTGGACGCGCTGCACCTGAACCTGCACAAGACGTTTTCAACGCCGCATGGCGGCGGCGGCCCGGGCGCGGGTCCGGTGGCAGTCAAAAAGGAACTGGAGCCGTTCCTGCCGATTCCGCGATTGAAGCGATTGGGGAAGCGATTGACGTGGGATTACAAGCGCAAGCATTCCATCGGCCGTGTGCGTGCATTCTATGGCAACTTTGGCGTGCTGGTGCGCGCGCTGGCTTACATCCTGGCGCATGGCGGCCCGGGGTTGCGCAAGGTGTCGGTGGACGCGGTGCTGAATGCCAATTACATTCGCAAGCAACTGGAGGCCTACTTCGAACTTCCGTACACCGCGCCGAGCATGCATGAAGTTGTGTTCAGCGATGAGCGGCAGGCCAAACAAGGGGTCCGCACGGGCGATCTGGCGAAGCGGTTGATCGACTACGGGTTTCATCCCTACACGGTGAGTTTTCCGCTCATCGTGCACGGCGCGCTGATGATCGAGCCTACGGAAACCGAAGGGAAGCGGGAGCTGGACCACTTCATTGAAGCGATGATTTCGATTGCACGCGAAGTGGAGGAAGATCCGAAGACAGTGTTGTCGGCGCCGCACGGAACCCGGACCAGCCGCGTGGACGAAGTGATGGCGGCGCGGAAGCCGGTTTTGCGGTGGCGATGAGCGGGCAGGCCAGCCAGAACCACCGGCCTGCCCGGCCGTTTACTCATCGAAGACGATTTTGGTTTTCGATCCGCCGACGTGGATTTCCTGCAGATGCATTTTGCCGTCTCCGTTGGCAAAGCGGACGGTGGTGCTGTTGTACTTGGTGTCCGAGGTTTCCACCTTAACGGGCGCCTCGCAGCGAACGCTCCCGTTGCGCAGCACGGCTTTCTGATCGTTCACTTCGACTCGATAATCCCCTGGTTTCAGTGTCATACTCCCGACCACCGCGGGCTCATATAAGGTCACCGAGTAGGTTTTTGCGCTGGCGCCGAGGGCAGCGAGTCCAGCGACACCGATAGCGAGCAAGATATTTTTCTTCATTCCCGTTTTCCTTCTCCGATTGTTTGGTTTGCGAGATCCCGTCTACAGGGAGTAAGACGAGGAGCCTTCAAAAATGTTCCGAAGGTTTTTGATTGGCAAGTGTTAAAAATGCGGCGGTTCGTTCCAGGACCTGGCGGGCAATGACCCGATCATCGCCGAAGCCGGCAATCCATTCGATTTCGGGCTCGCGGCGAAACCACGTCATCTGCCGCTTGGCATAGCGGCGCGTATTGCGCTGCGCCAGTTCGAGTGCCTGCTCGCGGGTCAACTCGCCGCGGAGCAGTTGGAGGGCCTGTTTGTAGCCATGCGATTGAAAGGGCTTCACGGAAGGGGAAAACCCGAGATTCAGAATGCGTTGCACTTCTTCCAATAGTCCACACTCGAACATGGATTCACAGCGCTTGTCGAGCCGGGCGTACAAAGGGGCGCGCTCGGGCGACAGAACCAGCTTGAGCGCACGATAACCGCGCAGGGCGCGGCGTCCCGCGCGAAACAGTTCTGTCATGGGCCGGCGCGCCAGCAGGCGAACCTCGAGCGCGCGCACGGTCTTCGGCATGTCGTGCGCATGAATGCGGGCTGCGGCGGCGGCATCGAACCGGCGCAGAAGGCGATGCAGACTGCCGGCACGGCGCTGTTCGCGGGCGGAGAGCCGGGCGCGCAGCGCGTCATCCCGAGTCGGCCCCTCGAACAGACCAGCATCGAGGGCGCGCCAATAGAAGCCGGTACCGCCACAGATCACCGGAAGCCGGCCGCGCGCCGCGATGTCTGCGAGAGCCCGGCGGGCCCGGCCGGCGAAGTCGCCGGCCGTAAAAGTTTCGTGTGGATCCACAATATCGATGAGATGGTGCGGAATTCCACGGCGCTCGGCCATTGGTAATTTGGCCGTTCCGATGTCGAAGTGGCGATAAACCTGCAGTGAGTCGCAGTTCACGATTTCGCCGTGAAACGCCTGCGCCACTTCCAATGCGAGCGTGCTTTTGCCGGTTCCGGTGGCGCCCAGAATTGCAACCAACGGAAGTTCCGGCGCGTCTGGCAGTGCGGGTCCCAATCGGTCCAGAGAGTGTGTGGTCACAAGAAATCACCGACGCCGGGACCGTTATACAATGAATGAAGTGACGTTCGACCTTGCCTGGGTCTTCCCGTTGGTCGAAAGAAAGTTAATTGCATGACTCGCTTCGGTAGAGCGCTTCTTTTGAGTGCCGGGTTGGGCTGCTTTCTGTCTGCCCAGACGCCCGGCGCCACTGCCAACGGGCCGGCCGACAAACGGGCCGGCGCATACTACAACTTTGCCATGGGCCGGCTTTATACGGAACTGGCGGCCTCTTCGGGAAACAGCCGGGAGTACATTTCCAAGGCAATTCAGTTTTATCAGGACGCTCTCAAGCAGGATCCGACGTCGGGAGTCATTTTTGAAGAGCTGACCGATCTTTATATCCAGACCAACCGGCTGCGCGATGCGGTCACGCTCGCCGAGGACACGCTGAAGCAGTATCCGGATAACCTGGATGCCCGCCGCATGCTGGGCCGCGTGTATGTGCGCATGCTGGGTGATCCGCAGCAAGGCCGAATCAATGAAGATCTGTTGAAGCGCGCCATTGAGCAATATCAGAAAATCACCGAAAAAGATGTGAAGGATGCCGACAGCTGGGTGATGCTGGGCCGGCTTTACCGGTTCTCGCAAAACTCCGTGGAAGCCGAAAAGGCGCTCAACAACGCGCTCAAGGCCGATCCCGATAATGAAGATGCTTTGGCGCAACTGGCGCAGTTGTACCTGACGCTGGGCGATGTCAAGCAGGCTGTGGAAAAACTGAAGAGCGCTACCGATCGGCGTCCGAATGAGCGCACCCTGGTCGTGCTCGCCACGGCTTATGAGCAGATGCATGATTACAAGAGCGCGGCCGAGACACTGAAGCGCGCCGTGGAACTATCGCCCGATGACGGACGGCTGCAGCGCAATCTGGCGCAGGATCTGTTCGCTTCCGGCCAGTATGATGAAGCGCTGAAAATTTATCAGCAGCTCTCGATGGAAGACGCCCGCAATGCAATGTTGTGGGTGCGGATCAGCGAGATCTACCGGGCGAAACACGATTATCCCAAAGCGCAGGATGCATTAAATAAGGCGAAGGCGCTCGATCCCGAGAACCTGACGGTGCGGGATGCCGAGATTTCGCTGCTGGACGCGCAAGGCAAGACGGATCAGGCCATCAGTTCGTTGAAGGGCGTGCTCGAAGAGACCGCGCGCAAGACGTATACGGCCGAAGAGTCCGCGAACCGCGCGCTATTGCTCGAGAAGCTCGGGATTCTGTATGTCAAAGCCACCCAATACCAGCAGGCTATCGATGCCTTCCGCCAGATCACTCCGCTGGACGCGGATGGGGCGCCGCGGGTAGCAGTGCAGATCGTCGAGACCTACCAGACCGCCAAGGATTACGACAGCGCTCTGCGCGAGGCCGACGCCGCCAAGAAAAAATTCCCCAACGAGAAGATGGTGGTGATGGCGCATGCGTCGGTGCTGGCGGATCGCGGCAAGGCCGATGAAGCGGCCGGGGAAGTCCGTGGTCTGCTCAAGGGTGGCGCCGATTTTGATACGGAGCTGGCGCTGGCGCGGATCTACGACAAGGGCAAACACTTTGCCGAGCAGGCCAAGGCGTTAGATCAGGCCGATGCTCTTGCCAAAAGCGACGATCAAAAGGTACAGGTTTTATTCACGCGCGGCGCAATGTACGAGCGCATGAAGAACTACGACGCGGCTGAAGGCGAATTCCACAAAGTCTTGAAATTGGATCCCGACAACGCCGGCGCGCTGAATTATTTGGGCTACATGCTGGCGTACCGGAATATCCGGCTCGATGAAGCGCAGAAATTTGTCGTGAAGGCTTTAGAACTGGATCCCGACAACCCGGCGTATCTGGACAGCTTAGGTTGGGTTTACTACCAGCAAGGGAAGTTGAACGAAGCCGAGGGCCCGCTACTGCGCGCCAACGAGCGAATGGGAGATGATCCCACGGTACATGACCATCTCGGGGATCTCTACCTCAAAATGGGCAAGACCAAAGAAGCGATCGCGGAGTGGCAGACCTCGTTGCGACGGTATCAGGTTGGGGCTCCGGCCGACAACGACCCCGAGGATGTAAGCAAGATTACGAAAAAGCTCGAGAGTGCCCGGGTGCGGCTCGCGAAGGAGACTGGTCAGAAGTAGTTTCGCGGGGCCGTCCCGGGTTCCTGCGACAGGTTTTGGGCTCGAATTATAGGTACCCGCTGGATCCGCGCCTCTTTCTATCGCACCTCTCTACATTATATAAACCGTTTAATTTCTGTTACTTGCGACTTGGTTAGTATCCGCAAACCTACCGCTTTTGGCGGCGGTGTGGGATACTCAAGGAAGAGCAGGTTCGCAAGTCAACAATGTCCTATTTGGACGACGCCGTCGTCAGATACAACAAGTCACTAGAGAGTGGCCCGTTTAAAGATGGGGCCTGGGCGGAAGCCCTCCATCAACGGATGGAGGAAGGGGGTCTTTCTGCCGGCGGACGGTTGATTTGTCCCTTCTTGCGGCCGAATTTCATCTCCCGGCGTCAATACGAGAATCTGGTCAAAACCGGCGAAGCTCTGCTGGGCGCCATCGGTCGAATGGAACAGATGGTGTTGAGCAACCCGGCGCTGCTCTCGCGTCTGGAATTGCTGCCGGCCGAAAAGATGCTGGCTTCCATTGACCCGGGATACCCGTCCTGGCAGGTAGCGGCCCGCCTGGATACGCACGTCCAGAACGGGCACCTGCACTTCGTGCAGTATAACTCCGATCTGCCCGCCGGCGCGGGCTACGCCGAAACTCTGGCCGACCTGTTTTACGACACACCTCCGGTGAAGGAACTGCGCAAGCGCTATTCGCTCGCGAAGATCGGAGGCCGGAAACATTTTCTGCAAGCGCTGTTGAAAGCCTACAAGCAGTTTGGGGGGGCCAAGAAGCCGAACATTGCGATTGTAGAATTCCGGTCGTCGTTCAATTCCGGCGACAGCGAATACAAGCTGCTGCGCGACTACTTCCGAGAGGAAGGTTATGCCGTGGAGATCGTTACTCCGGAACAGCTGGAGTACCGGAATGGCGTGCTGCGGCGCGGTGCGTTTGAGATCAACATAGTCTACCGCCGCGTGGGCGTCCAGGAATTTCTGATTCGCTTTGATCTGAGCCATCCTCTGGTGCAAGCATACCGCGACCGGGCGGTCTGCGTAGTCAACAGTTTTCGATCCGAGCTGGCGCATAAAAAGGCCATGTTCGGGCTGCTCACGGACGAGGCGCTGGTCTCGAAGTTTCCCGCGGCGGAGCGCAAAGCCATTCGCGAGCATGTGCCCTGGACGCGGCTGGTGGCGACCACCAAGACCACTTATGAAGAAAAGCCGGTCGATCTGACCGAGTTCATCACGCGGAACCGGGAGCGGCTGACGCTCAAACCGAACGACGATTACAGCGATCTGCACACCTATCACGGCTGGGAAATGGATGATAGCGGCTGGGAGCGCGCCTTGAAGCAGGCGCTGCGCACGCCGTATGTGGTGCAGGAGCGGGTGGAGCCGGTGCGGTCAGTGTTTCCGGTAAGGACTTTCGGCCTGCTGGAATTCCGCGAACTACAAGTAGACGTCCGGCCGCACGCCTATATGGGCAAAGTGCAGGGCTGCTCGAGCTGGCTTTCGAGCGGCTCCAG
>Ga0070734_10001295_pt1 | contig 37841 bp, 29 predicted proteins | sample Coa_R1_8_FD_66444 | JGI IMG/M metagenome (GOLD analysis project Ga0070734, IMG submission 66444) | Surface soil microbial communities from Centralia Pennsylvania, which are recovering from an underground coalmine fire - Coalmine... | ecosystem: Environmental > Terrestrial > Soil > Unclassified ...
GCGCCGGACCTCCGGCGGACGATCGGCGGAGGCCGCCTCGGACATGGTGGTGACGTAGGCGTCCCACTGGTGCGTGGCGCGAGCCAGACGCAGCAGCTCGTCGAGCGCCTGGGCCGACGAGGGATCCTCCTTGACCGCCTCGGCCCACCAGCTGAAGGCGGCGACCTGATCGACCAGCTTGTGCTCGGCGATCTCCGCCAGGCGCCGCAGCAGCGCCTGCCGCTCGGCGACCTCGGTCACCCGACCGAGCTGCACCTCGTGGATCTGGTGCAGCTTCTCCCACTCCTCACCGGCGCGATAGAGCGGCTCCAGCACCTCGGCGATCTCGATCTGCATGGTGCCGCCCATGAACATCCGCTCGAGGGCGGCGCGCGTCTCGGCGTGCGTCGGATCGGCGGTCAGGATGTCGCGGTAGGCCTCGACGGCCTTGGGCAGATCCATCAACGCCAGCTCGTAGATCTGGGCCAGCCGGAAGTTCAGCGCGACCCGCTGGTCGTCGGAGGCGGCGATGCCGATCTCGCGGCGCACGATGGCCGCCAGCTCGTCCCACTGCTGCGCGCGGCCGTACAGGCGGTCGAGCGCCACCAGCGCCTGCTTGTTCTCCCCCTCGACCTCCACCGCCTTGCGGTAGGTGGCGATCGCCTCCTCCGGCTGGTTGGTCTCCTCTTCGTAGACGCGCCCGAGGCGCAGCAGGAGATCGATCTGCCGGCGCGGATCGTCGATCTTCTCCAGCTCGGAGGCGAACAGGGTGCCGAGCTTGGCCCAGTGCCCGGTCTCGGCGGCCAGCCGATCCAGCTGGAACAGCACGTCCTGGTTGGTGGGATCGACGCGCAGCGCGCGCCCGTAGATGTCGAACGCGGCGTTCTGGTGCGAGAGGCGCCGCTCCTCGATCTCCGCCATGCGGCCGAGCAGCTCGACCCGCCGGGTCGGATCCTCGGCCTGCGCCTGCATCACCTCGTAGACGGCGATGACGCGATCCCATTCGCCGGCGCTCTCGTAGATCGGCTCCAGCACCTGCGCGGCCAGCACCGCCGAGTCGGCCTCGTTGCCGGTCATCAGGGCTTCCAGCGCGCGCACCGTCGGCTCGTGCGCCGGGTCCATGGTCAGCACCTGGCGGTAAGCCTCCACGGCGCGCGCCAGATCCTTGAGGTGTTCTCGCCACAGCTCGCCGATGCGGAAACGCAGAGACACCACCTCGGCGGGCGCGGGGGCCATCTCGGTCTGCCGCTCGAGGACCGCCAAGAGATCGTACCAGCGTCCGAGCTGCTGGTAGAGGCGATCGAGCGCCTGCGCGGCGTCGTAGTCCTCCGGATCGAGGTCGATGATCGAGCTGTAGGTCTCGACCGCCCGCTCCGGATCGCCCAGCTCGCGGTCGTAGACCTGGCCGAGCACGAACAGCATCTGCTTCTTCTCGGCCGGCGTCTGGGCCAGCTCGGCCTTCTTGGCGTAGATGTTCTTGAGGTCGTTCCAGCGCCCGAGGCGGATGTAGAGCCGCTCGAGCTGATCGAGCGCCGCCGTGTCGCCATCGTCGACCGAGAGCGCGTGCTGGAACACCTTGACCGCGCTCTCCAGATCCTCCAGCACCTCTTCGTAGAGCTGCGCGGCGCGGAAGTAGAGCGCCTTCTTCTCCGCCGGGGTCTCGACGATGTCCGCCTTGCGCTGCAGCAGCTGCACCAGGTTCGGATAGTCGCCGCCCCGCAGGTAGAGCTGCTCGAGGGCGTTGGCCGCCTCGAGATCGCGCGGCCACACCTCCAGCGCCGCGCCGTAGGCGGCCGCCGCCTGGCGATCGTCGCCCAGGTCGACCTCGCACAGGCGCGCGATCTTGTGATAGAGCGCGTTCTTCCGCTCGGGATCGGAGACGCCGGCCACCAACTGCCCGTAGCGGGCCGTGAGGTCGTCCAGCTTGTCGAGCACGCGCGCCAGCCGCTCGACCGCCGTCTGAACCTCGGCGTTCTGCGGGTCCTCGGCCAGCGCCCGGCTCAGCGCCTCGTAGGCGTGGTCCGGATCGTCGAGGCCGACCTCGTACCCGTCGGCGATCTGCCGCAGGAGCGCGATCTTCTGCTCGGGGTCGGAGGCGTGGCGCGCCTCCACCTCGTACACCGCGATGAGGCGCGGCCAGTCGCCGCGGATCTTGTAGATCGGCTCCAGCAGGAGAGCGGCGTCGAGCTCGTGCTCGGCGCTGGTGAGGATCCGCTCGAGCGCCGCGATCGTCTCGCGGTGCTCGGGCTCGAGCTTGAGGATCTTCGAGTAGGTGTCGACGGCGGCGCCGATCTGATCGAGCTTCAGCTCGCGCAGCGCGCCCAGGCGTCCGAGCAGCGTCACCAGCTCGGCGCCGTCGTCCCCTTGCTCCTCGACCAGCGCCAGCTGCCGCTGCAGGTTGTCGGCCAGCTCGCGGAACTCGCCGCGCCCGAGGTACAGGCGATCGAGGGCCCGGAGGGCCCGCACGTTCGTGGGGTTCTCCTGCAGGACGACGTTCCAGGCGACGATCGCCTGCTCGGCGTTGGCCAGCATCTCCTCCCAGACGGTGGCGATGCGGATCCGGATCTCCTCGCGCTCGGCGGCGTCGGTGACCAGCTGCGCCTTCTTGTGGAGCGTGTCGACCAGATCGCTCCAGCGCTCGGTCCGGGTGTAGAGCCGCTCCAGCGCCACCAGGGCGGAGGCGTCCTCGGGCTGGATGCTCTGCGCGCGGCGGAAGTACTCGACCGCCCGGTCGGAGTGCCCCAGCTTCTCGTCGTAGGCGACCGCCACGACCAGCAGCAGCTCGCGCTCGAGGGCCGAGGGCAGCTTCTCCTTGCCCTTCGCCGACAGCGCCTTCTCGTACAGCGCGACCAGCGGCTGCCAGTTGTCGAGGATGTTGGCCAGGTTCTCCAGCGCCTCGCGCGCCGGCGTCGCGGCCGGGCTCTCGGTGAAGGCGCGGGTGTAGGCCTCCCAGGCCTGGTCGGCGTTCCCCAGCTGCCCCTCGAGCTTGCCGATCCGCAGCAGCAGATCGACGCGCGCGTCGGTCTTCTTCTCGTGACCGAGCTTGATCCGCTGCACCTCGACGAGGCGGGCCAGATCGTTGTTGGCCTCGTAGATGGGCTCCAGCTCCTGGACCGCCGACTGCTGCAGCGCCGGATCGGCGCTGGAGAGGTAAGCCTGCAGCGCCGTCCGCGCCCCGAGGTGCAGGGGGTCGAGGGTCAGCGCCTCGCGGTAAGCGGCGACCGCGCCCGCGCCGTCGTCGAGGTGCTGCTCGAGGACCGCGCCCCGGCGGAACTTCAGCTCCGCGACGGCGCCCATGTCGGTGGACAGGTCGATCTCCGCGTCGATCGTCGCCGCCAGCTCCTTCCAGCGTCCCAGCTGCTGGTAGATGCGATCGAGGGCCGACAGCGCCGGTGCCTGCTGGGGATCCTGCTTCAGGATGGCCTGATAGAGCTGCACCGCCTTGTCGGGCTGCTTGATCTCGTCCTCGTAGAGGCCGGCCAGCTTGAAGCGGATCTCGAGCTCCTCGTTCTTGCTCTTGGCCAGCTCCAACTTCTTGTCGTAGACGGCCAGCAGATCGGCGAAGCGCCCGGTGGCGATGTAGAGCCGCTCGAGCGCCTCGACGGCCTCGGGGTTCTTGGGCGAAAGCTGCAGGATCTTCTGATTGCGATCGATCGCCGCGTCGGGGTTGCCCAGCTCCGACTCGTAGGCCGCGGCCAGCGTCCCGAGCAGCGCCAGCAGCGCCGTCTCGTCGTCCGCCGCCTTCGGCACCGCCGCCTCGTACGCCGAGACCAGCTCACTCCAGCCGCGCCCCTCCTGGGCCAGACGGCGCGAGGTCTCGATCGCCCACCCGTCGGTCGGGGTCTCGGCCAGCGCCGTCAGCGCGACGCGCAGCGCGCCCTGCTTGTCCTGCGCGCCGAGATCGAGCAACTCGGCGAGCCGCTTGAGACGCGCCGGGCGCTCGCCCAGATCACGGGTGTGCTCGAGCTCGACGAACAGCACCTCGGCGAGGTGCTTGACGTCCTTGACCTTCTCGTAGAGCGGGATGAGCGCCAGCGCCGCCTCGAGGTTCTGGCCGTCGATCGACAGCACCTTCTCGTACGCCTTCTGCGCGCGATCGGCCTTCTGCAACCGATCCCGGTAAAGCTCGCCGATCTTGTTCCAGAGGCCGACGCGCCCGGCGCCGTCCTCGGTCTCGGCCTGGCGCTCGAGGACGCGAACCAGCTCGTCCCACTTCCCCTGCGCGGCGTAGAACTGCTCGAGTGCGTTCCAGTCCTTCTGCTGCAGATAGAGCTTCTTGAGCGCGTCCTGGGCGCGCCGGTTGTCGGGCTCCGCCTGCAACAGGGCCTGCCAGGCGGCCGTCGCCTGCGGCACGTTCTGCACCTTCTCGGTGTAGAGGACGCCCAGCTTCACGTAGATCGCCGCGCGGCGCGTGGCGTCGGTGGCCACCGCCACCTGGCGTTCGAGAACGGCGCCGAGCTCGGTCCACATCTTCTCGCGCTCGTACAGCTTCTCGAGCTCGGCGAGCGCCTCGACGTTCTCGACGTCGTCGGCCAGGACCTTCTGCCAGAGATCGATCGAGACCGCCGCCTTCTTCATCTTCTCGGAGGCGAGCTTGGCCACCTCCACGCGGCGGGCCCGGCGCACGTCGGCGTCGGTGATCTTCTCGATCTCGCGCTGATTGACGGCGACCAGCTTCTCCCACTCGCGCCGCTTCTCGTACATCTGCTTGACGAAGCCGAGCGCGTCGGGATTCTCCGGATCGATCTCCAGGATCGCCTCGAAGGCCTTGATCGCCTCCGCCTGGTTGGAGAACTTCTCGAGAAACAGGTTGGCGATGCGGAGCTGCAGCGCCACCTTCTCCGCCGGCGTCTCCACCGCCGAGGCCTTCTTGCGCAGCAGCGCGATCAGGTCCGGCCAGCGCTTCATCGTCTCGTACTGCGCCGCCAGCTCGTCGAGCGCCTCGAAGTTGTTCGGCTGGATGTTGAGGATCTGGGTGAACGCGTTCACCACCATGACGTCCAACTTGAGACGATCGCGATAGACCTCGATCATCTCGCGCAGGACCGGGATCTTGTCCTCGGGGCTTTGCCACTTGGCCTTGTCGACCGCCTCCTTCATCACCTCGATGAAGGCGTTCCAGCGCTCGGCCTGCTTGTAGACGCGCGCCAGCTCGCGGCGCGGCGCCCACTCCGACTGATGCGAGGCGACGAGCTTCTTCCACTCGGCGATCCCCTTCTCCACCGACTGCTTCTCGGCTTCGAAGGCCGCCTTGGCCGGCGCGGCGAGATCGGAGGGAAAATCGTCGTGGGAATTGCCGGCGCCGTTGCCGTTGCCGGTGGCGGACGTCTCTTCGTCCTTCTTGCGTTTCCCGTGGCCCTGTCCTTGGCCCTGCTTGGACTGCTGATCCACTGCGCTCCTCCAGACTCGGATCGTGCCGGCGTGTCTGCCGCTAAGTAGCGAAACAGACTAGAAAACAGGACGATTTTTATAGCACGACGCGCAGCCGCTAAAAACATGAAAGCGACCGAGAACACGAGGTTCTCGGTCGCTTCCAACGGAGGCGTGGATGTAGGTGTGGGCTAGCCGGAGAGCGCGTACAGCTTGTCGTTGGCCGCCTTCACGTAGTTCGGGTCGGTCGTCTTGCTGCTCGAGCCGACGAACTTCTGCAGGTACTCGCGCGCCTTGTCCTTCTGGTCGTTGCCGTGCGCCTCGTCGTACCAGTCGGAGTAGGCCATGCCGCAGTTGTAGAGCGCATCGTAGAGCTCCGGATCGTCGTCGATCGCCTTCTTGAACTCGCCGGTGGCCTGCTCGAACTGCTTCAGGTTCTTGAGCGCCAGGCCGTAGCCGTTGTGGCACTCGCCGTCGTCGTCCTTCGCCGTCACGCAGCCCTGGAACACCTGAGCCGCTTCCTTGTTGAAGTCATAGTCCAGGTAGAGGTACCCGAGCGCGACGTAGGACTTCGAGAAGCGGGTGTTGGCCTCGATGGCGTGGCGAAGGGCGTCGTCAGCCTCCTTGGGACGGTCGAGCATCTTGTAGACCAGGCCGAGCCGCCACCAGGCCTTGAAGAGCTTCGGATCGGCGGCGGTCGAGGCCTTGAGGGCCTTCTCCGCGTCGTCGACCCGCTTCGACTCCAGGTAGGCCTCGCCGAGGTCGTACTGGTAGTTGGCGTTGTCCGGCTTGCGCTGGACCGCCTGCTCGAACGACTCGATCGCCTTGTCCCACTTGCGCTGCTTCTGGAAGACCTTCCCCAGATTGTAGTAGGCGATCTCGTACGAGGGATCGGTCTGGATGGCCTGCTTGAGATCCTTCTCGGCCGAGTCGTAGAGGTTGTTCTTGAACTCCTCCGCGCCGCGGTTGGCCAGCTCGATCGCCTTGATCCGTTCCTGGCTGCAGGTGAAACCCTCGCAAGCAGGCAGGACGCAGGCGATCGTCAGGATGACGCCCAGTGCTCTGTTGTTCATGACTTACTCTCCTCCGCCAGCCGGCGTGAGCACGAACGGGTACGAGACGATGACGATACCGCCGCCGAGGGGCTTGGGGAACTCCCAACGACGAACCGCCTGCACGGTGCAGTTCTCGACGCGGGCGTTGCCCATGGTCGAGTTCTGGAGGACCGACGCGATGACCTGACCCGAGGCCGCGATGGTGAACTGCACCATGATGCGACCGCCGAGGTCCGGCTTCTTCGTCAGCTCCTGCTCATAGCAGTACTTCACCTCGTTGATGTGGCGCCGGATGATGCGGCGGATGATCTCCTTGTCGAGCGAACCGCGAACGTTCGCCTGACCCGGGATGACGTCCGGCGCGTGGGCGCGACGGCCGCCGAGGCCGCCGGCGCCGCGGCCGTAACCGCTGCCGTTGCCACCGCCGCCACCCTTGCCGATGGTGCCGAGGTTGCCGAGACCGATGGTCCCTTCGCCGGTGCCGCCGCCGCCCGACCCGGTGCCGACCAGGCCCAGGCCGCCAACGCCGTACGCCTCGCCGATCTGGTTGCCGACCAGGCCGCCGAGCACGTCGGCCGCGTCGTTACCGAGGGCCGAGTCGCGGCCGAAGATCGAGGCGATGTGCGAGCCCTCGGACTGCTTGAGGACGCCGAGGATACCGGCGTTCTTGGCCTGCTCCTCCGCGAGCTTCTTGGCGAGGTGCGGGTCGGGGTTGTCCTTCGGACCCTTGAGGCCGTAGAGACCCTCCTTGTTCTTGGAGGTCTTCTTGCCCATCTTGCCTTCTTCGCCCTTGTGGCGCTTCCCCTTACCGCCCTGCTGCGAGTCGTCCTTCTTCTTGAGGAACTCGGGGATGTCCTCTTCCTTCTCCTCCGGCGGCTTGATGAGGAACTTCACGAACCGGTTGTCGGAGTTGAAGAGGTCCAGCGACAGCGACTTCGGGTCCGGCGGGACCGCGAAGATCATGAGCAGGAAGAGGCCGAGCGCCACCGCCGTACCGACGGTGTAGGCCTGCTCGCTCCACTTCCAGGTGAGGAAGGGGACCTCGAGGGTGCGCGGCCTCGCCGTCCCGGTGACGACGAAGGTCGTCTCGCCGCAGTCGAGGCGAACCGAGCCGCCCGGCGGGAGCGAGAAGCTGGAGCCGCGCTGCTGGATGAACTGCTGCAGCGGGTAGCTCTGACCGTCGACGTAGACCTCGCCGCCCATGCGCGGGGTGACGTTGATGACGTAGTCGGCGCCGGTGGCGGCGACCAGCGGGTGCGACGACGACGGAACGAAGTCGGCCGAGACCGGCGCGTCGACCTCGGCATCCGAGCCGATCACGAAGTTGGCGCTCGACTTGCCGCGCCGCTTGAGACCCATGTAGCAGAGCGCGATCCCGGCGATGAGGCCGAGGAACACGAGGATGGGGACGATCGGGTTCGGCTGGTTCCAGACGAAGTTCTTGGCTTCCTTGCCCGCGGCCTGCCACTCCTCGTAGCGCACCTTCTCGGCGCCCTCGCTGATGGCGGCGCTGATGAAGGCCCCGAGACCGATGACGACGCCGGCGATGCCGCCATAGAGCATCGAGGTCCCCTGGGCGTGGGTCGACTTCCCCTCGGGGTTGAAGAGGTGGCGGGTCCCGGTGACGACGCCGCGGAAGACCGTCTGGACCTCCATGGCGCGCGAGCCGTCATGCACCTCGACCTCGGCCCCGGCGCCGGGCGCCCCGGCGAACGAGGGCGGCGCGTACGACTGCTGCGGCGCCTGGTAGGCCGGCTCGGGCTGCTGGTATCCGGGCGGCGGCGCATAGGCCTGCTGCGGTGGCGGCGCATAGGCCTGCGCCGGCGGGGGCGCGTAGGCCTGCTGCGGCGGCGGCGCGAAACCGCCGGGACGTCCGCCCCAGGCGCCGGCCTGCGGCGGCGGCGTCTCCTGCGCGGCGGCCTCCATGAAGGTCACGACCACGCGGCAGTCGCCGAACATGATCTCGTCACCCGACTGGAGGCGGGCCTTGGTGATGCGCTCGCCGTTGACCGTCGTCCCCCGGGTCGAGCCGAGGTCCACCACGTGGATCTCGTTCGGGCCCGTCGTCTCGATGACGGCGTGCATGCGCGACACCGTCTCGTCGTCGAGGCGCAGATGGGAAGAAGCGAGCTTCCCGATCTTGATGACGTCCTGCGCGAGAACCTCCTCGCGCACCAGCTGGTCCCCTTTGTAGATCTCGAAACGAATGGGGACGTTCACATCGGCCATGGTTCGCTCTCCTCGTGGTTCTGTTCTATGTCGGAGAGCGAATCGCCGGAAGATCGACTGGATCCCAGATCGCGTCGGGCGGAGGCGAGCTTTGCTCGCCGGAGCCCATCGCGGGAGGGTTTGGGAACCCTTTGAGGGTTCCCATCCAAATCAGATGTCTTCCAGGGTCTTCAACATCTCCGGGATGAAGTCTTTGCGGATCTCGATGAGGCTCGAGTGCTCGGCCTTCTTCTGCGCGCTCACCAGCTCGCCGTCGGGGCGCTGCAGATCGCCTTCCACCGTGTCGTCCTCGAAGTCGTACACGGTCTTGGCCTTGTAGGTCGTGTTGGCGTCATCGCCGCCACCGCCGCCGGCGGCCTTCGCGTCACCGCCACCGGCCGCCTCGTCAGCGGCCAGGGCACGGCCAGCCGCGCCCACGAACATCAGGCTCCCGATGACGGCAAAACCGACAATGAGCTTCTTCATGATGCGGTCTCCTTCGACTGCCGGGAGCACGGTGCTGGGTTTCAGACAACCGAGGGCCCCGGGGGTTCCAAAGAATCTACCAGATCCGACGACATTCAGCGCTGGGGTGCGTTGCGGACTGCGTCTCACCCCCAAATGCGAAGCGGCAGAGCTGTTAGGCCCTGCCGCTTGCAACGGTCATTACAGTTTCAGGAAGGCGTTACTTCTTCTTCTTCTTCTTCTTGCCGCCGACGCCCTGATCATCGGCCGGAGCCGCAGTGGTCGCCGCCTTGTCGGCGTCGCCGGCCGGAGCCGCCGCGCCAGGCGCGCCCTTGTCGCCGTCCTTGCCCTTGTCGCCACCTGCCTTGTCGGCGTCGGCCTTGGCCTTGGCAGCAGCCTCGTCGGCCTCCTGCTTCTTCATCTGCTCTTCCATCTGCTTCTGCTGCTCTTCGGCCTTCTTCTGCATCGCCTCGGCCTCGGCCTGCATCTTCGCGGCCTCGTCGAGGGCGACGTAAATTTCATCGATGTCCTTGATCCGCTTCTCGGCGTCCTTCCGGGTCGCCTCGGGCGTCTTGTCGTTGGCGTGCCCCAGGAACTCCCGGTAGTAGTCCTGCGCCTTGTGCAGCGCCGGCTTCTGGCCGTCCTTGTAGTCCTGGTAGAGGAGGCCGAGGTTGAAGTAGCTCCAGGGGCTGGAGGGATCGATCTTCTGGGCTGAGTTGTACTGCTGCTCCGCCTCGTCGATCTTCTTGTTGCCGCGCAGCGCGACGCCGAGGCCGATGGAGGCCTCGAAGTTCTTCGGCTGCAGCTCGATCACCTTCCGGAAGTTCTCCTCGGCGGTGTTGTAGTCGCGGTTGTTGAGCGAGAGGACCGCCAGGTTGAGGCGTGCCTCCGCCAGCTTCGGGTTCATCTCCACGGCCATCTTGAACTGCTTGATGGCGGGGCTGATGTTCCGCTTCTTGAGCTCGACCAGACCGAGCGTGTTGTAGACGGTGGCCAGGTTCCGCTTCATCTCGGGGGTGACGCCGGTCCCTTCCTCGTGGACGTCGACCTCCTTGGCCAGCTTGCCCCCCTCGGTGTCATCGTCGCCGCCCCCCTCCTTGCCGGCCTTGGCCTTCTTCCCCTTCTTCCCCTTGCCGGCCTTTCCTTCGGCGGCCTCCTCGACCTTCTCCTCGGCGAACTTGCCGGTGGCGATCTCGTCGGCCTTGGCGATGGCCTGGTTGCCGACCAGCTTGGCCATCTCCAGCATGTTCATGTCGTAGTAGATGAACGCCAGCGTCGAGAACGACTGCAGGTTGTTGCTGTCGAGCGCCAGCGCGGTGCGCAGGTTGCTGACCGCCTGCGAGACGTACTGCTTCTTCTCGTCGCCGCTGGCGCGGCGGGCCTTGTCGCGGAGGATCTGCGCCAGGTTGTTGCGCGCCTCGACGGTGTGGAGCGGATCGACCTGGACCGCGCGCTGGAAGTCCGACTCGGCCTCCATCTTGTCGCCGCGCTTCCAGGCGGCGAAACCGAGGTTGGTGATGGCCGGCCCGTAGGTGGTCATCCCCTTCCAGATCCGCTGCGCCTCGTCCTCGCGACCGCACTCGGAGAGGACGGCGCCCTGGTTGAAGCGCGCCTCGAGCAGGCCCGGGTTGCTGTCGGCGACCGACTTGAACGCGTCGGAGACGCTGCTGCACTCACCGCCCGAGAGGCCACCCGACTTCTTGGCGGCGGCGTAGCGCGCCATCGCCTTCGCAAAGTCGGCGCGCTGGTCCTCGCTGATGGCGCGCTTCTTTTCCTTGGGGATGAGGTCGGCGGCGCCCGCCTTGCTGATGGTCTGCTTCTCGGTCGCCTCGTCACCGCCCATCGTGCCGGTCTCTTCGTTCTCGGCGGTGCCGGCCGTCTTCGACTTCGGCGGCGGCGAGCTGCCGCAGCCGAAGGTCGAGAACGCGACGCCCGTGCTCAGGATCAGAGCGAGCGCGAGGCTGCGGCCGTGGAGGTGCTTCGTGTCGGTCGTCAGTTGGGTCGCCATGTTCCTGGTCCTCACTTGTCGCTCGAGGAAGAAGAAGCGGCCGCGTTACCGGACGCCGATTCACTCAGCTCGGGGATGACGGGGGTCTCGCCCATCGAGGTCGAGACGTACCCAGCCTCGGGCTTGATCTCCGAGGCCAGCGGGTACTCCGTCGGCTTCATCTGGTTCAGCTCGCGCTCGCAGAGGCGCGACCACTCGTTGAACCAGGAGTAGTCGGTGGCCGCCTTGAGGCAGGTCTCGAAGCCCTCGACGGCCTTGGCCTCGATCGGCTCCGCCTTGTCGACCAGGGCGTCGCAGAAGATCTCGCGCGGGCGGTTCCCCCACTCGTCCTGCTCCTTGAGGTCCTTCGGGATCTCGGCGGTGTAGAGCTGCCCGACGAAGTCGGCGTACAGCTGGCCGATACGGGCGCTGGAGGCGATGGCCCACTGCGCCTGCTTCATCTTGAAGACCTCGAGGTACTGGTCACGGGCGTGAGCCAGCGCCTTCGACTTCTCGTCGAGGTAGGTGCCGAACTTCTTGCCCGACTCGGCGGCCTTCTTCTTCTTGGCCTCCGCCTTCTTCTTGGTGTCGTACTGGGAGGGCTGCTGGAAGTCGAGGCCCTCGGGGAACTTGATCCGCAGGAAGGACTCGTACTGGCTCTCGGCCAGGTAGAACGCCGAGCCCGCCACCGACGAAGCGGCCAGGCCAGCGCGCGCCTCGACGTCCTTGCCGGTGATCTTGGAGGCCGCGGCCCCCTTGTTCCAGATCTTCAGGACCGCCTGGAAGTGCTCGGCCCCCTTGGCGGCCTGAGACTTGTTGCGATCGTAGACGATGATCTTCGAGCTGGTGGGCGGACCGCACTGCGTCCGCTTGGCCTCGCCGATCTTCTTCCCCTTCTTCAGCTTCTTGTTGATGTCGTAGAGGACCTTCTGGCGGCCCGTGGCGGCGATACGCTTGATCTCGAGACAAGCGCCGTCCTCGGAGGCCTTGGGGCAGGAGGCCTTCCAGGACATCTCGCCGAGGCGGAAGTGCGCCTGCACCTGGCGGTCGGGACCGCCCTGCGGGCCCCACTTCTTGAGGTACTCCTCGAGGTGCTTGGCGAGCTTGTCGTAGTCCTTCTGCTTCTCGTAGACGTCGCCCATCTGGAAGAACACGCCCGCGGCGTCCTGCGGCTTGCGCGAGCCGTAGAACTTCACGAACGAGTCCATGTCGGCGATCGCCTTGTCGCTCTCGCCGAGGCCGATGCGGAAGGTCGTGGCGTTACCGAGCGCGTCGGTCGCCTTCTTCTCGCCCGGGAATTTGTTGGCGTAGTCCTCGTAGTACTCCGAGGCCTTCGAGTAGTAGGCCAGCTGGTGGTAGCCGGCGGCCACCCGGAAGAGCGCCTTCTGCGCCAGCGGATCTTTCGGGTGCGCCTGGATGAGCGCCAGACGCGCCTTGAGCGCCTGACCGACCAGGTGGGCGTTCTGGAAGCACTGGCCGGCGTTCCAGAGCCGCTCGGCGTGCTTGGCGTGATCCGGAAGGGCCTCGGCGGCGGCCAGCATCGAGCGGCCGCACTCCTTGAAGTTCTTCTCCTTCTCGTACTGGTGCCCTTCCATGTCGTACGTGTCGCTCTTGAGCGAGATCATCTGCTTGCCGAACTCGGGGTCCTTCATGAGCTCGGGCATCTCGAGGAACTTGTCGACCCAGGCGACGACCTCTTTGGTCTTCCCCTGCGCGTTCAAGGAGTCGAGGAGCAGGTTGGCCGAGTAGATGGCGAGCTCGTGCTTTGGGAACTTCCGCACGATGTCCTCGAACAGCTTCGCGGCCTCGTCGAAGTGGTTGTACTCGTAGTAGATGCGCGCCTTGCGGTACTTGATGGTCACCAGCTCCGGCGCGTCGGGGACGTACTTGATGTACGTGTCGAAGGCCCCGATCATCTTCTGCTGGTACTCGGGGATCTCCATGGCGGCCATCTTCTTCTCGCCGCCCTTCTCGCGATCCTTCAGCTTGTCCTGGTCAGCCTTGACCTGGTCCTGGTGCTCGTGGTCGTCGACGTTGAGCGCATTCTTCCAGGCGAGGACGGCGGCGTAGGCGGCGTCCTTCACGTACTTGCCGCCCGGGTTCATCTCCACGACCTTGGTGTACTGCTCGGCGGCGTCCTTCCAGTTCTCCAGCGTCCAGAGGAGCTCGCCGTAGTAGTAGCTCATCTCGTACGAGTCTTTGTCCTTCGGGAAGTGGTCCAGGTAGACCTTGTAGATGAACTTGTCGAGCGCGTAGGTGTCCTGGTTCTTCGTCTTCTGCGCTTCCTTGTGCCAGATGAGCGCCAGCTCCTTCGTCGTGTCGTGGAAGGTGTTCTTGCACTCGTCGAGCTGGTCCTTCTTCATCCCCTTCATGTCGGCGACCTTGTCGAAGACGGCGCCGAGACGCTCGATCTCCTGGACCTGGTCCTTCTTGTTGCCGGCCGACAGGGTGTTGCGGACGATCTTGTTCTGCCACTCGCAGATTCGCGGTGAATCCATGTTCATCGCGATGACCTTCTTGTAGACGCGGCTCGAGTCGCCGAACTGACCCTGCTCCCAGTAAAGCTCGGCCAAAGCCTCCATCATCTTCGGCGCGTAGTCGCCGCCCGTGCGCTGGAAGAACTCCCAGGCCTTCTCCGGGCCGCCGACGTGGGCGTAGGCCTTGACGATGTCCTTCTTGGCCTCCTTGATGAGCGCCTCTTTCTGCGCCTTGGAGATGTTGACCTTCCCCTCGGTCGACATGCGGACGACGCCGACGAAGGTCTCGAGGGCGGTCTTGTAGTCGCCCTGGTTCACGTAGCACCACCCCTTCTTGTAGACCGCGTAGGGGTAGACGCTGGACTTGGGGAACTGCTCGACCTTCTCGTAGAACTTGAGGGCGTTGTCCATCTCGCCCTTGTCGAAGTAGTACTCGGCGAACGACAGGTACGCGTCGGGGATGTACTTGCTGTTCGGGTAGTCCTTGATCAGGCGGTGGAAGTACTCGCGCGCCTTGTCCTCCTTCTTCACAGAGGTGAGGAGGTAGGCGAGGCGGAACAGCACCTCGTCCATGCGCTCGTACTTACGGAAGTTGGTGGCGCCGATGTACGCCTTGACCGCCTCGAGCAGCCACTTGTTCTGCTCGCCCTCGTACTTCTTCTGCTCGGCCTGCAGCGTGCCGCGCTGGCTGGGCTGCATCTCGTAGATCTTCTGATCGAGGCCGCGCGCCTTGTTGAAGAAGTACTGCTGCTTCTCGGCGTAGAGCTCGCCGAGGCGAAACAGAAAGTCCGGCTTCTGCGGATCGTCGTCGCCCGTGACCGTGATGAGGCGCTTCATCTTGTCGATCTGCGCGTTCACCAGCTTGATGATCCCCTCGCGGTGTCCCGCGACGAACTGGTCGACGGTCAGCACCGGCCCGCTGTCTTTCTTCGGGGGCGGTGGCGCGTCGGGCTTGGTCAGGTTCGTCTGCTTCGCCTGAACGTCCACCTCTTGCTTGGTGAAGCGACCCTTGCCGCTGTTGGCGGCGTCGTCGCTTCCGGCACGCGCCACCGTCGGCACGAGCAGAGCAGCGGACAAGACCAGAATTCCCCTCGAAACAGACCGGAACTCACGCATTGATTTCTCCACTATTCGAAACAACAACCGAACGTTGAGAAGCTCTTTTGGATCTATTGGGCTGTGAGCAGGGCGCCGGGCGCCCCGCGGTTTACTCGATTCCGCCGCCGCCCGTGTCGCCGCCCGCCGGCGCGCCGCCGCCCGTGTCACCACCGGCCGGCGCCGCCGGCGCCGGGGTCTCACCCGTGGCGGGCGCGCCCTCGGGCGCCTGACCGCCGCACTTGTTCTTGATCTTCACCCGGTAGTAACCGAGCTCGTCACGCCAGTACTCGCCGTTGAACGGCCAGATCACGTGCTCGTCATCGGCGCGGATCTCCTGCGCCTTGCGGTTGGTCGTGCCGTGGATGATCTGCTGCTCCTGCTTGACCTCTTCCTCGAGCTCGCCCTTCTGGCCGGCCAGGATTTCGTACTCGATCTTGATGACTCGCTTGATGAGCTGGGCCAGCTCCTCGGTGAGGCGCTTGATGCGGCGGCGGGCCAGATCGCCCGCCTCGTTGACCGCCAGCGACCGCTGCAGCGTCAGGTCGGCGAACACGTTCTGCGCGATGTTGGTCGACTTCCAGGAGGCGTCGGCCTTGTCGTACCGCTTGAGCTCGTTGTCGAGCTCGCGGACGTAGTCGAACCGGCGGCCGATCGTGAGGTCACCGAGGACGCCGCGCGCGGCGCGCTCGACCTGCTCGGGAAGCCCGGAGGTCTGCTTGCGAATCTTGACCGCGATCTCGTACAGGTCGCCGTTGTCCTGCGTCCCGGTGATGAGCTTCTTCAGCTCCTGGAAGACGTCGGGGTAGGTCGCGTTGAAGTCGCCGATGGCCTCCTCGGCGCGGTCGTACTGGCAGTTATAGAAGTAGATGGTCGCCTTGACCGTCAGGCCCTCGGCCACCGACTCGGGCTTGATGTACTCGTCGAAGTACGGCGCCTGGATGGTGTGGATGTTGCCGAGCGCCTTCGAGTACCCCTTGTCCTTCATCATGAAGTTCGCCCACGACGACTCGAACAGGCTGTTCGCCCAGTCGTAGGCGTCCTGCGAGACGCGGTCGAAGTACTTCACCGCCAGCTCGAACTGGCCGGTCGAGTAGAACGTGCGGGCCAGCGAAAGGTTGGCGATGTCCTGATACGGCTGGATCTTCGGGTCCTGGCTGTCCGCGGCGGTCCGGAGGACTTCCTTGAACGCCTCGACGGCCGGCTTCGCCTCGTACTGGCGGACGTGCGTGGCGCCCTCGAACAGCTTGGCCTCGACGTAGAAGTCGCTGTTCGCCGGGACGGCCTGGAACAGCTCGACCGCCTCCTTGAACTGGCCCTTCTGGTAGTAGTACTTGCCGAGCAGGAAGTAGAGCTCGTCGCGCACCTTCTCCAGGGCCGGCTGGTCGAGCTCGGCGCGGTTGTACTTACCGATCTTCTCCAGGATGCCGGTCGAGTCCGGCAGCTGGCGCGAGAGCGAGGCCAGCCACTTCAGCGTCGCGTTGTAGTAGGCGTGCGCCGGGCCCTTCTGCACGATGCGGTCGAAGTACGACAGCGACGCCGAGTAGAACTTCAGGTTGTAGAGGGCCTTGCCCATCCAGAACTCGGCCTTCTGCTTGTTCGGCTCGCTGTCTCCCGACTCGCCCTCGATCACCTTCGAGAGCTCGATCGACGACGAGAAGTAATCCTCGCCGTCGTACAGCTTGAAGGCGCGCTCGAGAACCTTCGATGGCTGATCGCCGACCGGCTGATCGCCTTCGGGCTGCGCTTCGCCGCCTTCGGGCGCTGCAGCCTTCTTCTTCTTCGCCGAAGCGACGGAGCCGGTGAGAATCAACGTACCCGTCAACAGAATGCCGATCGCGCGCTTGGGGCTCATGCGGAGACCTCGCTGGTTGTGCTCGGGGGCACGGAACACGGAGCAGAAGGAAGGGATGGGGCGAACGTTTTACGACAGACTGACTACAACGGGAAGAACTGCTTCACGACTCGCGGCTACATCACCCTTACAGTCACCTGCACGTCTCCACACGGGCGTGGAGCGGCGTGGAGAAGCACACCAAAACCGCGCCATCCTACGAAAGGCGATTCTTGGGTGTCAAGCGAATCCTGGCCCAAAATCAACGGATTAGCTTCACCTGGGGTGTAGGGTTAACCCTCAGCCGAGCGCTTCACCGGAGCCTCGAAGGAGGAGGCGAGGCCAGGCGAGGGGACGTGATGCGAGGTGGCGAAGCCTGACCAACTTCCGGGGGCAGGACACTACTAACTCCACAGGTCCGTGGTGCTTGACAGGCTAGGACATGTAGGTAACATGGCGCCGCCTTTGGCAGCCCCGAGCGAGCTCGACCGAGCCGCCCGGCGCACGCGACACACCCCCACGGACGCTAAGGAGTCCTCATGAGGATCGCTCCCCGACTGATCGCCCACGTTGGATCGATGCGTGGCTACTTCCTGGTGGCGGTGGGTGCGCTGGTGTTGGGGCTGGTTGGCTGCGAAGACAAGCACATCGGACGCCCCTGCATCACCAATGCGGCCGACGCCGGAGCGTCGGGCGGGCAGGTGGCCGTCATCTCGTCGCCCAACCTGCAGTGCCCGGAGCGTATCTGCCTGCAGCCGGCGCCCGAAGGAGCGGTCCCGAACGCGTCGGCCGAGGGTGCCTTCTGCACGGCCGGTTGCTCGACCGACGACGACTGCTCGGACGCGGATCCCGGAACCAAGTGCACGACGGGCTTCGTCTGCACCGTGGCCACCACCGCGGGCCCGTTCTGCTGCCAGAAGCTGTGCGTCTGCCACGACTTCGTGATCGTGCCGCCGGGCGGCTTCCAGACGCCGAGCACCTGCAAGTCGCCGGGGTCCGAGGGCGCGCCCAACCCGCCGACCTGCCAGAACGTCCACTAGTGGGACCCTCAAAGGGTCCCATGCCCCCCGCGATGAGCTCCGCGCGGCAAAGCCGCGCTACGCTCGACGCGATCCACTAGCGGGGAGCGTCGGTCAGCTCGGCTACTGGCCGAGCTGAAAGGCGTCGGCGACGTGAACGATCTCCGGAGGGCGCTCGCCCTCCCAGAACGTCACCGCCACGACGTCGAAGCGGTAACCGGTCGCTGACGGCGACTCCGCCGCCAGGTAGAGGCGCGCCGCGTGGATCACGCGCGCGCGCTTGTGCGCGGTGATCGCCTCCAGCGGGTGCCCCTGCGCTTCGCCCGTTCGCGAGCGGACCTCCACGAACACGCAGGTGCCGGCATCGTCGGCCACCAGATCGAGCTCACCTGCCTCGGGCCCGTGCTGGCGCCAGTTGCGGGCGACGATCCGATAGCCGCGCGCTTCGAGGAAGTCGGCGGCCAGGCTCTCGGCACGGCGCCCCAGGCCCGCGCGTGCGGCGAGGCGGTCGGGCATCCGCGACCTCTGTCCTTGCTGCTGCGCTGCCGCTTCGCTGCGGTCGGGCCGCTACGAAGCGGGCGCGGCGGCGGGCGGCGGGGCGGCGGGTTCGGCCGTGCTGGCGCTGCTGCTCTCCTCGCCCGGCCCCTTCTCGCCCTTGATGCGGGCGGCCTTGCCCTGCAGCCCGCGGAGATAGTTGAGGCGCGCGCGGCGGACCTGCCCCTGCGACAGCACCTCGATCTTCTCGATGCGCGAGGTGTGCAGCGGGAAGATGCGTTCGACGCCCACGCCGTACGAAATCTTCCGCACGGTGAAGGAGGCGCGCGACCCGCCGCGGTGCTGGCCAATCACCACGCCCTCGAAGATCTGCACGCGCTCCTTGTCGCCTTCTTTGATCAGCGTGTGGACGCGGACGCTGTCACCCGAGCGGAGCTCGGGCAGATCGCTCCGCCGGAAGCTGCTCTCGATCTCTCGCAAAAGCGGGTTCTGGCTCATGGGAAAGCCCGCATATCTAGACGCCCCGACGACGCGAGTCAAGTGCCGTCATCGGATTCTTCGTCCAGGAGGCGACGCTCCTCATCGGTGAGCGGATGAGCCTGCAGGAGATCGGGGCGGCGCGCCCGGGTCGCCTTCAACGCTTCGCGGCGGCGCCAGCGGGCGATGCGGGCGTGATCCCCGGAGAGCAGGACCTCGGGGACGGGCTGGCCGCGCCAGCTGGCCGGGCGGGTCCACTGGGGGTATTCGAGGCGCCCCGCGGAGAACGACTCCTCGTCGGGCGAGAGGCCGCACCCGAGCACCCCCGGCACGAGCCGCCCGACCGCCTCGACGATCGCGGCCGCCGCGACCTCCCCGCCGGCCAGCACGAAGTCACCCAGCCGCAGCTCCTCGTCGCACAGCCCGGACACGCGCTCGTCGATCCCCTCGTATCGCCCGCAGACCAGGGTGATGCGAGGCTCGGCGGAGAGCGCCCGGGCGCGCGCCTGATCGAACAGCCCGCCGCGTGGCGAGAGCAAGATCCGCCGTGACGGCCCGCGCGCGGCGGCGATCGCGTCGAGCGCGGCGGCCAGCGGCTCGGGGCTCAGGATCATCCCCGGCCCGCCGCCGTAGGGCGTGTCGTCGACCTGCCGGTAGCGCCCGGGCGCGAAGTCGCGCGGGTTCGTGCAGTGCACGGCGATGAGGCCCGCCGAGATGGCGCGGCCAATCACCGTCGACGCGCAGAGCCCCGCCATCACCTCGGGGAAGAGGGTGACCACCTCGAAGGTGGCGGCCGGCGCCGCCTGAACGGCGGCCTCATCGTCGGTCATGGCTCGGCGTCCCAGCGGACGACGATCTTACGGCCGGGGATGTCGACGGTCAGCACGAAGTCCGGAACCAGCGGGATGAGCCGCTCGTGTCCGTCGGGGGCCGTCACCGTGACCACGTCGTGGGCCCCGTTCCAGAACGTGCCGACGGCCAGCCCCAGCGCTGCCCCCGCCTCGTCCTCGACGGCGCAGCCCCGGACGTCCTCGACGTAGTACTCGCCGGCGCCGAGCGGCGGCAGCGCCGTCCGGGACACGCGCACCTCGGCCAGCGTCAGCGCGGCGGCTGCCTCGCGATCGGCGATTCCTTCCAGACGCAGGAGGTAACCGCCCCCGACGGCGCGGCAGGCCACCACGGCCCGCTGCTCGCGCCGCCCGTCGCGCTCGAGCGTGATGCGGTCCAGCCGCTCCAGGCTGCGTCCCTGCTGGTTGTAAGGGCGCAAGGCGATCTCGCCCTTCACGCCGTGGGGACGCCCGAGCACGCCGATCGCCAGCGTCTCGGGATCGTAGGGGGCGCGCGTCGGGTCCGTCGCGCTCGCCAAGCGCCCTCTCCGCGCGCTACTCGAGGATCTCGAGGATCACGCGCCGGCGGGTCTTGGCCGACGCGGCGGCCAGGATCGTACGCAGCGCCTTGGCGGTCCGCCCCTGCTTGCCGATCACCTTGCCCAGATCTTCCTCGGCCACCTTGAGCTCGAACACCAGCGCGTCCGGCTCGGGGATCTCCTCCACCTCGACCTCTTCGGGACGGTCGACGAGGCCGCGGGCCAGATAGTCGACGAGCTCGCGCAGCGCGGGCTCGCCCGGTCTCTGAGCGCCTTCGCTCATGAAGCTGGGAGGCTACGCCGCCGGGGCCGCGCGCCGCTGACGGCGAAGCAGCTCGGTCATCGTTTGGCTGGGGACCGCTCCCACCGACAGCCAGTGCTTGAGCCGCTCTTCATTGACGCGGAACTCGACCGGCTCGCGAACGGGATCGTAGACCCCGAGCTGCTCGATGAAGCGACCATCGCGGGGGCTACGCCGATCGGCGGCCACGACGCGATAAAAGGGAACCTTTTTTCCGCCGGCGCGGGTGAGACGAATGACTACGGCCATGGTTGGATGCGTCCTCGAAAACGAGCTGCGAAACCTACCGGCGCTCAGGCGACCTGTCAAGCGCGCAAGCCGCCATCGAAAACCGGGCACCCGCCAGGGTCGTCAGCCGGGCCGGACCGCGCCGAGCCGGAGGGGAGCTGGTCGATCCGGGAATTGCCAGCCCGCCGCTCCGATTGCCATAGTGCCGCCTCATGCGAACCCCGTTGCTCGGCGCTGGCCTGGCGCTCGTCGCCGCCCTCGCCTTCCCGCCGATGGCGAGCGGCGCGCCGAAGCCCGCCGCCGACGGCGAGCGCCACCTGACGTTGTTCTACACCGGGGGCGTGCACGGAACGCTCGAGCCGTGCGGATGCACCAGCGACCCGCTGGGGGACGTCGCCCGTTACGCGGCGCTGGTGCGGTCCGCCTCCCGCTCGGGGCCGACGCTGCTGGTCGACGGCGGCGGGCTGTCGTTTCCGGAGAGCGCCAGCGCCAAGGAGAAGGCGGCCAACGAGCTGCGCGCCAGGTTCCTGGCCAAGACCCTCAACGGGATCGGCAGGTTCGCGGCGGGGCTGTCCGACACCGACCTCGGCCTGCCGCACCACGAGGTGGTGCCGCCGCGGCTGGCGGCGAACCTCGCCCCCGCGCCGGCGGCCGTCGGCGAGAAGCTCCCGGTCGTGAACGCGGCCGGCCTGCGGCTCGGCCTTTTCGGCGTCGCCGATCCCGCGCTGGCGCCGCGCCTCGGCACCACGGCCGAGGATCCCGTGTCGGTGGCCAAGGCGGAGGTCGCCCGGCTGCGCGCCGCGGGGGCCGAGCTGGTGATCGCGCTGGTTCCGCTCGATCGCCCGACGGCGCGGCGGGTGGCGCGCGCGGCGGCGCCCGACGTGATCGTCCTCGGCAAGCAGGTGGGCGCCGGGCAACCGCGCGCCGAGCAGGTCGGCTCGACGTTCCTGGTGGCGGCCGCGGAGGAGATGGCCCGGGTCGGGCGGATCGACTTCGTCGTGCGCGGCCCCGGCCCCTTCGTCGACGCGGGGGGCCCCGACGCCGCGGCCATGCGCAAGGTGGAGATCGACGCCGCGCTGGCGCGCCTCGACGAGGAGCTCAAGCGGTGGTCGGCCTCGAGCGCCGGCGTCGATCCCGCGTTCGTCGCCGCCAAGCAGCGCGAGCGCGCCGCGCTCGAGGAAGAGAAGAAGGGGCTCGATCGCCCCTGGACCGCGCCGGCGACGGGCAATTACTTCACCAACCGGTTGATCCCGCTGCGCCGCAGCCTGCCGCGAGACGAGAAGACCGCGGCGGCGATGCGCAAGCTGGACGCCCAGGTCGCCGCGATCAACCTGCGCAACGCGCCTCCGCCGGCCCCGCCCGAGCCCGGACGCGCGTACTACGTCGGGGACGCCAAGTGCGGCGCCTGCCACAAGCAGGCGCTGGCGTTCTGGAAGAACACCGTGCACGCCAGCGCCTGGAACACCTTGGTCCAGGTGGGAAAGGAGAACGACTACAAGTGCACGAGCTGCCACGTCACCGGCTACGGCGAGGTCGGCGGCACGAGCCTGGGGCACACCACGGGGCTGCGCGACGTCCAGTGCGAGGTCTGCCACGGACCGGGATCGATCCACGTCGCCGAGAAGGGCCTCGAGGAGCCATCGTCGGTCCACACCGCGGCGCCGGCCAGCACCTGCACCGGCTGCCACACCGAGCAGCACTCGGACACGTTCCAGTACCAGGCCTACCTGCGCGACATTCTGGGCGCCGGTCACGGTGCCGCCGCGCGCGCCAAGCTGGGAAACGGACCGACGGGCCACGAGCTCCGCAGCGCCGCCCTGGCCCGCGCCAAGCTCGCCGGCGCCGCCGAGGCCGACAAGCTATGAAGATGGGAACCCTGGGAGGGTTCCCAAACCCTCCCGCGATGAGCTCGGGCGAGCTGAGCTCGCCCTCCCTCGACGCGAGCCGAGCTCGCCCTCCCTCGGCGCGATCAGCGCTCTAGAAGACGGCGGCGCCGCTCAGGAGCTGGTCGAGGAGGTCGGCCTCGATGTTGCCGCCGCTCACCACCACCACGGTCCGACGGCCGCGGATGGCGCTGGCGTCGTCGAGCAGCGCGGCGATGGCCGGCGCCGCCGAGGCCTCGCACTGGATCCCCAGCGTCCGGTAGGCGTAGACGATGGCGTTGCGGATGGCGAGCTCGCTCACGAGCGCGATCTCCGGGAAGTAGTCGCGGGCCATGGCGAAGGTCCGCTCGCTGACCGCCCCCTCGAGCCCCTCGGCCAGCGTCGGGCCGCCGTCGTAGCTGGTGTAGGCGCGCCCCTCGTCCAGCGAGCGGCGCATCGCGCAGTTCGACTCGGGCGAGGCTCCCAGCAGCTTGATCCCGCGCGGAACGACCTCGACGCCGATGCCGCCCGCCAGCCCGCCGCCGCCGACCGGCACCACGATCGATTGCACGTCGGGGAGCTGCGCCAGGATCTCGCGCGCCAGCAGGCCCCCGTTGCCGGCGATGACGTGGTCGTCGTCGAACGCCGAGACGAACACCGAGGTCGGATCGGCGGCCGCGCGCTGGCGCGCCTCCGCCTCGGCCTCGTCGTAGGTCGCGCCGACGACCTCCACCCGCGCGCCCAGGGCCGCGATCCCCGCCCGCTTGAACTCCGGCGCCTGCGCCGACACGAGCACGGTCGCCTCGACGCCGAACGCGCGCGATGCCAGCGCGACGCCCAGGCCATGATTCCCGGCCGAGGCGGCGATCACCTTGCGGCGCGCCCCGGGCTCCAGGGCCAGCGCGGCGACGCGCGCGGCGGCGCCGCGCAGCTTGAACGACCCCGTGCGCTGCAGGTTCTCCAGCTTCAGCCAGATGTCGGCGCCCGTGCGCCGCCCCAGCGTCGGCGCCGGCACCAGCGGCGTCACGCGCGTGAGGCGCCGGACCCGGTTGGCGACCTCGCCTCCCGTGACCTCGCGCCAGACGTCGGGATCGAACATTCGCTCCATGCTGTCGCGATGAACCTACCACGTCCGTTCGCCGCCTCTCCGTCGAGAGTCGACGGCCGGCGCTTGGCGCGGTAGAAACAAACGGAAGATGTCGTTCGTGGCGCTCGACCAGCTGGTGCGGCGCGGGCACGTGACCGAAGCGCAGGCCCCGCGCGTGGAGTGGCTGTGGGACGAGATCCGCAGACTCAAGCGCGACAAGCGCGCTTTTCTCCCAGCTCACAACTACCAGGTCCCCGAGGTGCAGGCGGTGGCCGACCTCGTCGGTGACAGCTTCGAGCTGGCGGTCAAGGCGCGCGACCTGCCGCCCGAGCAGGGGGCGCTGGTCGTCTTCTGCGGCGTCCGCTTCATGGCCGAGGGGTGCCACACGCTGGCGCCCGACCGGCCCGTCTATCTCCCCAACCTCGAGGCGCTCTGCTCGCTGGCGGAGGTCGACGCCGACGACGTCGCCGAACGGCAGGAGTTCCTGCGCGCCGCTGGCCGGCGCTTCGCGACGATGACCTACGTGAACACCTACGCCGACGTCAAAGCGCTGTCGGACACCTGCTGCACCAGCTCGAATGCGGCGCGCATCGCCGAGAAGCTGGGCGTCCCCGACATCCTGTTCGTGCCCGACCAGAACCTGGCGTACCAGGTGGCGCTCAAGACCAAGCGGACTTACTTGCCGCCGCCCGAGCCGCACAAGTTCCACCCGCGCGAGTACGCCGAGATGATCGAGCCGCTCATCCGCGAGGGGGAGAAGCAGGGTCTGCGCGGCAACGTGTTCGCCTGGGAAGGGGCCTGTCACGTCCACCACCAGATGAACGTCGAGGACATCGCGCGCATCCGGAAGGACGATCCGGGCGCCACGGTGATCGTCCACGGCGAGGTGAAGCCCGAGCTGCAGCGCGCGGCCGACGCCGTGCTGTCGACCTCGCAGATGGCCAAGTACGTCGACGGGCACCCCGAGCAGACGCGCTACGCGATCCTCACCGAGTGTGGGCTGGTCGTGCGGCTCGAGCTCGACCACCCGGAGAAGCAGTTCTACAAGCCCTGCCGCCTCTGCCGGTACATGAAGGCGACCGACCTGGAGAACGTCTACACCACGCTGCGCGACGAGCCCGCCGAACGGCGCATCACCGTCCCCACGGACGTCCGCGCCGGCGCCGCCCGAGCGATGATGAAGATGATCGAGCTCGCGGCCTAACGCGGGCGGGCCGGCGTCCGGCCGGGCGCACTTGCGTCCACCGAGGCCGGCGCCTATACTGAACTATATGGTTCACTATCAGACGCGCCTCGACCTGCGGTTCGGCGCGCTGGCCGACACCACCCGGCGGGGGATCCTCGAGCGGCTCGGCAAGTCCGAGGCGTCGATCAGCGACCTGGCCGCCCGGTTCGACATGACCCTCACGGGCATGAAGAAGCACGTCCGCCTGCTGGAAGACGCGGGCCTGGTGACGACCGAGAAGGTCGGACGGGTGCGGACCTGCAAGCTGGGGCCGCACCGGCTGGAGGACGAGACGATCTGGATGAACAAGTACCGCCAGATGCTGGAGGCGCGCCTCGACAGCTTGGGCGAGTTCCTGGCGCGCACGAAGGGAGACGAGCCATGACCACACCGAACACTGCAACACCGCGAGCGGCCTCCGTGACCACGCCGGCCGAGCGCGAGATACGCATCGAGCGGATCTTCGATGCCCCGCGCGAGCGGGTCTGGCGGGCGATGACCGACCCCAAGCTGGTGGCCCAGTGGTGGGGCCGCGGCAACAATCTGGTGATCGAGCGACTGGAGGTCGAGCGCGGCGGGCACTGGCGCTTCGTCGAGCACGCCCCCGACGGCGTCCACGGATTCGAGGGGCGGTTCCGCGAGGTCACGCCGCCCGAGCGGGTCAGCCAGACGTTCGAGTGGGACGGGATGCCGGGGCACGTGGTGGTCAACACCATGACGCTCGAGAGCCTCGAAGGGGGACGGACCAGGTTGGTCACGGTCTCGCTGTTCCTCACCGCCGAGGAACGCGACGGGATGCTCAGCTCCGGCATGGCGGACGGGCTGAACGAGAGCTACCGCGCGCTCGACCGCGTGCTGGCGTCACTCTAGCCGGCCGCCCGGCTGGGCCCCGACGCGACCGGCCGGGAGGGGCGCGGGGGGCCCCTGTTGCACGTGAAATATTTAGGCGATACACTTTCTACAGAAATCATGCGCCGGCGCCCCATCCCGACCGAGACGACCGCGCCACCGGCGCCGGCGTCCCCCTTGCTCGCCGAGAAGCGGTCGATGGCGCTGACCAAGGCGGTGGTGCGCGTCGCGGGCCAGCTGGGGCTGGCCCAGGCCGAGCTCGGCCGCGTGATGGGGGTGAGCCCGTCGACGGTGTCGCGGATGTTCAAGCAAGAGTGGCTCATCCCCGAGAAGGACAAGACCTGGGAGCTGGCCGCGCTGCTGGTCCGGATCTTCCGCAGCCTGGATGCGCTGGTCGGGGGAAACGCGGAGCACGTCCGCGCCTGGTTCCAGGCCGACAACGCCCACCTCGGCGGGGCGCCGGCCAAGCTGGTTTTCAAGGTCGAGGGGTTGACCCGTGTCGCTGGATATCTGGACGCGGTGCGAGGGGCCGCGTAGGGTCCATCCGCTGGCGACCCGTGCCTGGCGGGTCGTCGAGGCGCAGCACAAGGTGTCGACCCGGCAGCTGGTCGATACGCTCGAGGAGCAGCAGCTGCTCGAGGAGATCATCGAAGAGGTGAAGCCGCCCAGCCCGACGGCCGCGGGGTTCGCCGGCCTGCACTTCCTGCTGTTCACGCCGTTCCGGTATCCGCCGCTGCCCCACGGCTCGCGCTTCGGCACCGCCACCGATGGCGGGATCTGGTACGGCGCGCTCCTGGTCGAGACCTGCCTGGCCGAGAAGGCCTACTACCAGATGCTGTTCGCCACCGGCACGGCGGCCGCGCTGCCGAACCTCACCTGCATCTGGAGCGCGTTCCAGGCGGAGATCCGCGCGCCCCGCGGGCTCGATCTGACGGCGGCGCCCTTCTCGCGCTTCGAGGCGGAGATCTCCTCGCCCACCTCCTACGCGGCCGCGCACGCCCTGGGGGCGCGCTTGCGCGCCGCGCAGGTCGCCGCCTGCCTCTTCGTCTCGGCGCGCTGCCCGCGGCGCGGCACGGCGGTCGCGCTGTTCGAGCCGGCATTCGGTAGCCGCCACCCGGTGGGTGCGCCGCAGACCTGGCGCAGCACGCTGACCGGCGACGGGTGCGAGGTGAGCCCGGTGAACGCCGCCGATCCGAAGGTGCTGGTCTTCCCGCGCGCCCAGTTCGAGGTCGACGGACGCCTCCCCGCGCCGGGCCTCGGGGCGTGAGCGGCGCGCGCGGGGGCGCCGCCGCCTAGCCGCGCGCGATCTCGATCGTCACGTTCGCCACCTCGCGCGTCGTCTTCTCGATGAGGGCGAGCAGCTCGATCCCCTGGCCGCGGTCGTCGAGCCAGGCGCCGCGCGCGTCGTCCCAGTCGAAGTGCCAGGCCCGATCACGGAAGGCGACCCACAGCTGGCGCGGCGAGGGCTGCGGCGTCAGCATGAGGCGCTGCTTCTCGAAGTAGGTGATGGTCAGGCTCCCCTGCGAGATCGACACCTCGGCGAGGTCGGGGTCGACCGCCTCGAACGCGCGGTCGACGCGCGCGAAGGTCTCGTCCAGGAGGTGCCGGTACCGTTTCTCGTCCATGCGCCGACTCTACCGCGCCGGCACCACCCGCGCCGATCCTAGCGCCGCGTGAAGGCCATCCAGAAGTCGAACCCCGAGCGGCGGACCAGCACGGGGACCGGATCGCCGAGCTTGAAGCCGCCCAGCGCCTTGGCCACGTCGCTCGGGACCAGCGTGCTGGCCTTGCCGACGCGGAGCACGATGTCGCCCACCCGCAGGCCGGCCTGCGCTGCGGCGCTGTGGTCGGTGACCCGGGTGACGGTCACGCCGCCCACTGGCTTGCCGGCGCGCATCGGCGACTCCTGCACGTCGAAGTCGTCGACGTTCGCCATCAACGGCTCGGGCGGCCGCGAGCAGCTCGACGGGTGCGGCGGCGCCACCTCCTTGACCGGTGCGGCCCGGGGGATGATCTCGTGCTCGGCGCGCTTGCCCTCGCGCAGCAGCGCGATCCTGATCCGCGCGCCTGGCGAGCTCAGCTGGGCGTCGATCTTGAAGTCTTCGCTGGAGGCGACGTCGGTGCCGTTCCAGCCGACCACCACGTCGCCCGGCTCGAGCCCCGCCGCCTCGGCGGGCGACCCCTTCTCGACGCTGGCGATGAGCGCCCCGCGCCCCGACGGCAACCGCAGCGCCGCCTCGAGCGCGGGATCAATGGGCTGCGCGTCGACGCCTAGGTAGGCGCGCCGCGCGGTCCCCGTCTCCAGCAGGCGCGGCAGGAGCGCCTTGGCCATGTTGATCGGGATGGCGAAGCCGATCCCCTGGGCCGGCTGCAGCGGGTGTCCCGCCCAGAAGGCCGCGTTGACGCCGATGACCGCGCCCGAGGCGTCGATGAGCGGCCCGCCCGAGTTCCCGAGGTTGATCGAGGCGTCGGTCTGGATGAAGAACGAGTACAGGTCCTCCGCGCCCGGCTCGTGCAGGTTGGCGCGATCGACGACGCGCTCCTTGGCCGACACGATGCCGGCGGTGACGCTGTGGTTGAACCCGTAAGGGTTGCCGATGGCGATCACCGGCTCGCCGACGCGCACGGCGGAGGAGTCGCCCAGCGCCAGCACCGGCAGCGGCTTGTGGGTCGACACCTTGAGCAGCGCCAGATCGGTGGCCATGTCGGCGCCCACCACGCAGGCGACCAGCTCGCGGCCGTCGAACAACCGGACGCGGAGATCGATCACGCCGCGCACGACGTGCTCGTTGGTGAGGATGTAGCCGTCCTTGTTGATGACGAACCCCGTTCCGATCGAGGTCCGACCGCTCTCGCTGTCCGATTCGCCGGTCGTGCTCCCGTCCGCCATCTCGCCGCGCACGTGCACCACGGCGGTGCGGGCCCGCTCGGCCAGGTCAGCCAGCCCCGCGATCCCTTTGACGTGCTTGGGGGCCGGAGCCCACAGCGAAGGCGGCTCGCGCCCCCATCCAGGCCCCGTCAGAACGATCGAGAACAGGCCGACGGCGATCGCGACGATCGGACGCACGCGCGAAGCTTACGCCACGCCGGAGGCCCGCGCGATGAGTGGTCGTATGATCGCGACGACTGCCGCGGCGATCGTCCCCATCCTCATCGATCGACGCGACGGATGAGATGGCGCAGGGCCTGGCGGTCGGCGGCGGTGACGTGCTCCTCGGGATCGCCACCGTCGGGCGCCTCCCGGTCGGCGGCGCGCACCTTGGTGCGAGAGCCTGGCGCCGTGCCCGGCGCCGTACCTTCGTGGAACTTCCGGCGCACGTCGTCCACCAGCGGGCCGGCCGCCGCCCGCGTCCCCTCGACCAGCTCCTGCGACTCCTTGGTCTGGCCGATGGCGCGCAGGTGCTGGAACAGGGTCTGGGAACCGAGCTTGACGGTCACGCCGAACCAGGCGAACGCACACAGGCCGATCAGGGTGATCCCCAGCTTGATGAGACGGAACATGCGCGTGCCTCAGCGCAACGTCTGGCTCGCGGCGCGGAACACGATCTGACCCGAGGCGGGCACGGGCTCGCGGGCCCGCAGACGCCGCTGAAGGCCGGCCGTCCCTCGACGCGGACCGGCCGCGACGAGGACGAACCCCTTCGGCAAAGATCGCGCGCGACCGTCAGAAAATTCGCCCAGCATTGATCACCTTGCCCCATCTTCACCGGGGCCCCCGGGCCGTCAAATTTTTTGGCCGTTTTCTCGACGGAGAGCGATCTTCTGCACCCTCCGGCGCGCGCGGGGGCGTCAAACCCCTGTCAGTCGTCGGTGGTCGGGACGAGATCGGCGCCGGTCTCCTTCGCCAGCGCCGCCAGGCGCTTGCGCGCGGCGCGCTCGATCAACCAGACGATCAGGATCGACACGTTGTAGAGGCCGAACAGCGGCGTCGACATCAGCACCTGCGACAGCACGTCCGGGCCCGGCGTCAGCACGCCGCCGACGATGAAGGCCAGCACCAGCGCGTACTTGTTGAAGCGCCAGAGCGTCTTGGCCGTGACCAGCCCCATCCAGCCCATCACGCCCAGGATGACCGGCAGCTCGAACGCCACGCCGGTGCCGATCATCATCGCCAGCATGAAGCCGACGACCTCGTCCATCATGACGGCCGGCTCGATCTTGAAGTGCAACGTACCGGCCGGGAAGACCTCGGCGAACGACAGCATGTACGACAGCGCCGGCTTGCACAGCACGCCGTAGCCGAACAGCGCGCCCCCGATGAAGCAGAGCGCGGTCGCCCCGGTCACCACGAGCGCCATCTTCTTCTCTTTGCGGTAGAGGCCGGGCGCGATGAAGCGCCACAGCTCCCAGAAGATGAACGGGCTGGCCACCAGCAGCGCGCCGTACATCGCCAGCTTGGTGTAGACCCAGAACGGCTCGGTCGGGCTGGCGAAGCGGAACACCGGCTCCTGCCCCGCCAGCGCGATGATCCAGGCCGCGCGCGCCGGCCGCGTCAGCAGGTCGAAGTAGTTCTTGACGAAGATGAACGAGACGATGATCGCCAGCAGGAAGACGATCGCCGAGTTCCGCAGCCGCAGGCGCAGCTCCGCGAGGTGCTCGACGAAGCTCATGCGGACGCGATCGACGTCGGCGCGGTCCTTGTCCTCGGGCGTGGTCTCGGGGGTGGTCAGGTGGGCCTCTTGGCGCGGGCGCGTTGGGGGTTGGGGAAACGGCCGTCGCCGCGGGTCATGCCTTCTTCGACCCTGGCACCGGCGGCGGCTTGCCCGCCCCGGGCGGCAGGAGGTCGGTCTCGGACAGCGTCTGGGTGGCGTTCGCCCGGTCGCCCGACAGGCTGGAGATGGGCGGCGTCACCCGCGGCATCCCCATGCGGTTCTGCGGCGGCGGGTTCCGGTCGAGCCCCGGCAAGGGCGGTGGCGTCGGCGGCCGGCGCGGCGGCGGCGCGCTGGCCAGGATGTCGGCCTCCGACAGCGTCTGGGTCGCGTTGGCGCGCTCGCTCTCCACGCTCGACACGGGCGGCGTCACGCGCGGCCCGCTCGCGGGTGGGGGCGCCGGGGGCGGCGCCGAGGTGAGGACCGCCGCCGGCGCGGCGCGATCGGCGGGCGAAAACGGCGCCGACTCGTCTCCGGCGGGGACCGACGCCGGAACGTTCTCCTCGGCCGGTGTCGCCGCGGAGCCGCCCCGAGGGACGTTGCGTCCGGTGGCCGCCACCGTCCCAGTGGGCGGTGCGACCGGGGGCACGAACGACGGCTGGACGCCGGCAAGGGGCGCGGCCGGCGGCGGCTCGACGGACGGCGTGGGGCTCACGCCCGGCGCGGCGGCGATGGGCGGCGGCGTGGTCGCATCGGCCTTCGCGTCAACCTTCGCGTTCGCCATCTCGGCCTCGGCGGCCGCGGCACGCTTCTTCGCCTCCTCGACCGCCTTCTGGATCTCGTCGCGGCGCCGCAGCTCGTCCGGGTGCAGCGTCACCGCGTCTCTCAGATCCTCGAACGGCTTGCGAAAGGACTCGTCGAGCGTGATCTCGTTCTTGACGTCCGAGGCCGCCTTGCGGATGTCGCGGATGACCTTGCCGAGCTTGGACGCCAGCTCCGGCAGCTGCTTGGGACCGAGGAAGATCAGGGCGAGCAACAGGATGACGGTGATCTCGCCCGCACCGAGATTGAACACCCACGAAATTTAACTCCATAGACCCCGAAGAAACAATGCAACAGGGCGATTTTAGCCGTGGCCGAACAGGTCGATCTGCCGGGGCGAGCCGATCCGGTAAGCGTCCACGCCCCGCCCCCGCAAGAGCTCGCCCAGCTCGTCGTCGGGGGCGCCCACCAGCGCGACCTCTGCGGCGCCGGTCGCGGCCGCGTAACGGGCCAGCGCCGGCAGGTCGGCCCCGAAGGGGAACGGCAGCGGCGTCGGCCCCGCCGGGCCGCCGGCCCCGGCGCCCGCGGCACGGGGCGACACGAGCAGCGCGCGCCGCCCGCGCGACGGGCCCGGCGCGGGCGCGCGCGCGTCGGCCGGCCACAGCAGCACCTCGTCGCCGGCCAGACGTCCGGCAAACCGCTGCGGCGCAGGCAGCGCCCCGGCGGGCTCGACGCGCCGGTAGGCCGCGACCGCTTCCAGGATCCGGCGGTGGGCGCGCAGCGGCACCCCCGCCTCGGCGAGGAGGCGCGCGACGACGGGGGCCAGCGCCAGCGGATCGATCAGCAGGACCGGGGCCCCGCCCTCCGAAACGTCGCGCGCCGCCCGCAGGAGGGCCTCCTCGGCCGCGGCCCGCGCGGGGAAAGCCAGGTCGCGGCAGGCGTGGCGCGCGTCCAGGCAGAGCGCGTCCGCCGAGCGCACCTCGGCCGCGTCGGCTGGGCCGATCGGCCCGGCGTAGACCATCCGGCGCCCCGCGCGCTCGCACAGCAGCGAGGCCGCGCCCGGCTGGTAGCCCGAGGGGAAGATCTCGAGGCGCAGCTCGCCCAGCGCGAACGGGCGCCCGAACGGGGCCAGGAGCGCCCGCCCGCGCAGCCGCTCGCCGACGGGCCCCAGCAGCGTCAGCGTCGCGTCGGTGGTCAGGATCTGGCGGCGCCCGCCGCCGACGCGGGGCAGCGCGCGCTGGCCGTGCGCTCCGAAAACCGAGGCGTGCGAGAGGAAGACCAGGTCGCCGCCCGCGGCGGCGTCGCAGGCCACCACCGTCCCGGCGACGCGGACGCCCGCGCGATAGACGAAGGCGCGCTCTTGGTTCCGGGACCCAGGCATCGGCGGAGGCACTATATGTTGCTCGGGCCTGAACCGGGCCTGTAAGCTCGGGCGAGATGAGCGACGCCAGCCCCCGTTTTCGGCGGGACCTGACCGTGTCCCCGACCGAGGCCGACGGCGTCGCGTGTGTCGACGTCAGCGATCCCAAGACCGGCAGCACCTTCCGGTTGTACGACTTCGAGTACCAGCTGGCGCTGCAGCTCAACGGCCAGCCGGTCGGCGCCGTGACCGACTGGGCGCTGCGGACCTACGGCGCCGATCTCACCGCCGACGGGATCGGCGAGTTCGCGACCCGACTGCGCGAGCTCGGGTTCCTCGAGGGCGGGCCGCCGTTTGCCGCCAGCGTGCCGGCCGCCGCTTCGCGCCCCGGGGTCCCGACAGCCGCGACCGGGCCTGAAGATTCGACAGACAACGCCGCCGACGAATGGAACTCGCCGCAGGGGGCGAAGACGGCGACGTTCGTCCCCGACGCGGCGATGCTCGACAGCGGCCCCGAGCCGACGCCGGTCGCGCCGCTGAACCTCGCCGAACTCGACGCCGCCAGCGGGCCGCACACGGAGGTGGCGCCTTCGCCGATCGTGCCCGAGGCCACCGCGCCGGCCGTCGTCGAGCTCGCCAACGACGCGCTGATCTCCGAGCCCACCTCGGCGCCCAATTCGGCGCCCGCGGCGGGCGTGCCGCCGACGAAGCCGCCCGCGCCGCAGCCGAAGTCCAGCTGGGCGGCCGACCTCGACGGGGCGCTGCAGTCGGCGGACTCGCCGGCCGCCGTCAAGCCGCCGGTCCCGCCGGCGAGCGACGTGTCGCTTCCGCCCGCGCTCGCGGTCAACGCCGCCGCGCCTCCCCCGGGCCGCTCGGAGCGGCGCCAGCCGCCGGGCCCCGAGGCGGTGGTGATGTCGGGCTTCTCCGAGGACGGCAAGCGCGGAAAGGCGAAGCCCGCTGGCGCGGGCCGGACGGTGGCCGTGGTGGTGGTGCTGCTGCTCGTGGCTGCGGCCGCCGTCGGTTACTGGGTCATGACCCATCGTCAAAAGACCGCGACCGCGCCGCAGGCGCTGCGCGTCCGGGTGGTCTCGCCGGCGCCCGCCGCCGTCTACCGCTGGTTCTCCGGGCGGGGCGAGGTGACCGACTACGAGACGACGACGATCGCGTTCGCCAATCCGGGGCGCCTCGCCGAGCTTCTGCCGGCGGGGACCGAGGTCGCCGCGGGCGACGTGGTCGGCAAGCTGCAGGGGGCGTCCGGGCTGGAGACGCTGCTGGCGCACGATCGCTCGCGGGTCGGTTTCTACAAGCAGCTGCGCGACAGCATGCGCGCCGCCGGCAACGGCCCCGAGCTGCGCCAGGCCGAGCTCCACCTCGCCGAGAAGCAGAAGCTGGTCGACCTGGCCGTGGGCGGGCTGGCCAAGTTCACGGTGACGGCGAGCGAGCCCGGCGAGGTGGTCGAGACGCTGGCCAAGGTCGGCATGCCCGTCGCGGCGGGGGCTCCGGTGGCCCGGATCAAGGGGCGGCTCCTGCACGGCGCGTTCGCGCTGGGCGCCGAGGAGCGCGCGGCGCTGGCCAAGCTCGATTTCTGCCGCATCGAGGTGATCGGCCTCGGCCCGCGCGCGGCGAACGATCTGCCGCGCGGCGAGGCGCCCAAGGGATCCATGGCCGGCGCGGAGACCGCCGCCGACTCGAGCCCGGCGGAGGCGCAAGCGGGGCCGCGGTTCCTCGACTGCAAGTCGCCCGGACCTCTGGCGAACGGCACGGCGGACGGCGCCGCGCGCGGCGGCGGCAAGATCGAGATCCCGCTGCCCGGCGACGTGGGGCTGGTCTCGGGGCAGCCGCTGCGGCTGGCGCGCCGACGCTACGACGCCGTGTTCCCGGTGCCGGCCGCCGCCCTGGTCACCGACGGTGAAGGGCAGGCGGTCTGGATCGCCGGGCGCGACGGCACGGCCGAGCGCCGCGCGGTGACGGTCGCCCAAGGCGGCGAACACCCGTCCAGCGAGCAACACCGTCAGGACGTGGGCCAGGACGCCGGCGAGGACGTGCTGGTCACCGACGGCCTCCACGTCGGCGATCAGGTCGTCGTCGAGCCGCCCGCCGAGCTGCGCGCCGGCGCCCGCCTCGACGTGGCCCGCTAGCCGGGGCGCTAGACGCCGATCCGCTGCAGGTCCAGCAGGGGGGCGCCGTCGGCGCGCGGCCGCGTCAGATCGACCAGGCAGTCGAGCGACCAGTCCTCGTCACCCTCGCCGTCGACCAGGACCTGTTGAACGCGCCACTTGCCGGGCTCGAGCTCGTCGAGGCGCGTGCGGTCGGGGCGCCGCGCGTCCGGCGTCGTGAGCAGCGCGGCGTGCACCGCCCAGAACGGCGCCATCGCCTCGGAGAGCCGCTCGGCGGTCCAGGGCTCGGCGAGCGTCGCCGCGTCGCCGGCCGCACACAGACGCCCCGCGGCGGCATAGTCCCGGCGGGCCAGCGCGACCACCAGCTTGTGCAGCTCGGCGCGGATCGCCGCCACGGTGGCGCGCCGCTCGGCTGCCGGATCGACCGCCTCCGCCCGCGCGCTGCGCTTCGCTGGGCGGCGGGTGGGATCGGCCAGCGCCTCCCACTCCTCGAGCAGGCTGGAGTCGACCTCGCGCAGCAGCGAGCGCAGGTGGGCCATCACGTCGAGCACCTCGTCGGTGCGCGCGGCGGCGGGCACCGTCTGCTCCAGCGTCCGCCAGACCTGCGAGAGATAGCGCAGCAGGACCCCTTCGCTCCGCTCGAGGCCCAGCGAACGGACGTAGTCGTTGAAGGCGGTGAACCCCTCGTACATCTCGCGGGCGATCGACTTCGGTTTGACGTTCGCCTCGCCGACCCAGGGGTGGCGCTCGGCGAAGTCGTTGAAGGTGGCGTAGATGAAGTCGCGGTTCGGCTTGGGCCACTCCAGCGCCTCCAGCTGGGCGATCCGCTCCTCGTACTCCACGCCGGCCGCCTTCAGCTCGGCCATCTTCTCGGTCTTGAGCTGATCGAGCTGCTTGCGCAGCACGGCCTCGGGATTCTCGACGATCGCCTCGACCAGCGTCAGCACGTCGAGCGCGTAGACGGGCGAGGCGCGATCGAGCACCGCCAGCGCCTCGAGCAGGTAGAGCGACAGCGTCTGGTTGAGCGAGAAGTCGCGCTGCAGCTCGGGGCTCACCTCGACGAAGCGGCCGCGGACCTGCTCGCCCGGCACCACGTCGACGAGGTGCGCGTGGCGCAGCGTCCGGAAGTAGGCCGCCGCGCGCCGCCGCTCGTTGTGCTTGCCGCGCGGCCCGCCGTGCGAGCGATCGATGATCTTGACCAGCCGCCGGTAGCCGGCTGCTTCCCGCCCCTGCGCCGCGCGCGACTGCAGGCAGTTGAGCAGCATCCCGTGCGTCACCTCGAACCGCGAGGCCAGCGGCTCGGGCGTCCCGTTCACCAGCCGCTCGAACGTCCCCTTGTCCCAGTGCACGAACCCCTTCTGCGGCGGCTTCTGCATCACCACCTTCTTGCCGGCCGCCTGCTTGGCGGCCAGGCGCCGGTTCTCGACCACGTGCGCCGGCGCCTGCGCCACCACGAAGCCGCGCTCATCGAACCCCTTGCGCCCCGCCCGCCCGGCGATCTGCAGGAAGTCGCGCACGCCCAGGATGGCGGTCTTCTCGCCGTCGAACTTGCAGAGCTGCGTGAACAGCACGGTCCGGATCGGGATGTTGACGCCGACCCCCAGCGTGTCGGTGCCGCTGATGACCTTGAGGCGCCCCTGCTGCGCCAGCCGCTCGCACAGCAGGCGGTAGCGCGGGAGCAGCCCCGCGTGGTGGATACCGACACCGTGGCGCAGGAAGCGCTGCAGCTCCTTGCCGTACGGTGTCTCGAAGCTGGCATCCGCCAGCGCGTCGCGCAGCGCCTCCTTGTCGGCCTTCGACGAGACGTCGACGCTCATCAGGTTCTGCGCCTCCTCGGCGGCGCTCCGCTGCGTGAAGTTGACCAGGTAGATCGGCGCCCGCCCCTGCGTGCAGAGCTCGGCGATCGTCTCGTGCAGCGGGGTCTCGCGGTAGATGAACTCCAGCGGCACCGGCCGCTCGCGGCCGCGCACGACCGCCACCTCGCGCCCGGTCAGCGCCTGGAGGCCGTCGGTGATGACGTGCAGGTCGCCCAGCGTCGCCGACATGAGCAGGAAGGTCGTCTGCGGCAGGCAGAGCAGCGGGATCTGCCAGGCCACGCCGCGCTCGCGGTCGGCGTAGTAGTGGAACTCGTCCATCACCACGTAGTCGGCCCGGGCCGCGGCGTCGCGCAGCGCCATGTTGGCCAGGATCTCGGCGGTGCAGCAGATGATCGGCGCGTCGCGGTTGATGCTGGCGTCGCCCGTCAGCATGCCGACCCGCTCGGCGCCGAACAGCCGGCAGAGGTCGAAGAACTTCTCGTTGACCAGCGCCTTGACCGGCGAGGTGTAGAAGGACGTCTTTCCTTCGGCCAGCCCCTTGAAGTGCAGCGCCGCCGCCACCAGCGACTTGCCCGAGCCGGTCGGCGTGTTGAGCACGACGTGCTTGCCCGCCATCAACTCGAGCAGCGCCTCCTCTTGCGCGGGATACAGCGACAGCCCCGAGGCGGTAGCGTAGGAGACGAACCGCGACAGGAGGTCGTCGGGATCGGCCCCCGAGGCGGGGAGCAGCGCCGCCAGCGGCGGCTGCGCGGACGAGACAGGCGAGTCGGTGGTTTCGGCGGCGGTGGTCATGGGCGGCGCGCGGAGCGCCGCCTCAGTCTGCAACAGAAACGTCCGCGCGCGATCCCCCGTCGACGTTTTCGCTACACGAAGCGTCGGCCGACGGGTTCGGCGCGCCCGGGGTGCCGAAGCTGCCGCCGGTCCCGAACGGCGTCTGGGCCGCGCAGAACGCCCCGGTTGCCGGATCGACGATCAACGCGTGGCCGGTGTAGGCGTCGGCCAGCGTCCCCCAGGCGAACGCGTCGAGCACCACGCCCGTCGCGCAGGCGCCGAGGCAGAGCGACAGCTGACCGTCGGCGTTGACCAGGATCAGCTTGGTGCCGTAGGCGACCGCCACCGGCGCGCCGCCGTTCTTGGCCGGATCGCTCGACTGCCCGAGCAGCAACGTCGCGCCAGCTTCCAGCGTACCGGCCGGGGCGGGGACGTCGGCCGTCGCCGTCGCCAGGTGCAGCTGCGACAGATCGAGCGCCTCGCCCGCGCGGCTGACGATCTCGACCCACTCGCGTCCGAGGTCGTCCCCCGCCGGGTTGACCAGCAGCTCGTCGATGACGATCTCCCCCGGCCGCGGCGCGCGGGCCACTGCGGCGTCGGAGGCGTCCGGCGAGCGCCGGGCCGCCGGCCCGTCCCGTCCCCCGTCGGCGTGCGGCGGCCCGAGCGCCGCGTCGACGGTGCCCGCGGCGTCGAGCGCCGCGCGGCCGCCGGCGCCGGACGCCGACTTGCCGGGCGACACGACGCCGGCGGCATCGGCGAGGCGCACCGCCGCGTCCTGCGCGACGGCGCGTGCGTCGCTGCCACCGGTGTTGCCGGTGCCGGTGGTCTTGGCGGGCGGCGGACGTGGGCCGACAGGCCCCGGCGTGCAACCGAGCGCCATCACGAGCACCGTCCCCGTCCAGCTTGGGTTTCGCAGCATGCGCCGTCTTCGGCGCCCGCGGCCCGCCGGTTGCGCGCTACTTGCGCAGGTGCTTCTCGAGCGTCTTGTAGGCGTCGGTCAGCCGCTGCGTCAGATCGGTGGCCGCGCGCTGCTTCTCGCTCGACCC
>Ga0070734_10001297_pt1 | contig 37799 bp, 33 predicted proteins | sample Coa_R1_8_FD_66444 | JGI IMG/M metagenome (GOLD analysis project Ga0070734, IMG submission 66444) | Surface soil microbial communities from Centralia Pennsylvania, which are recovering from an underground coalmine fire - Coalmine... | ecosystem: Environmental > Terrestrial > Soil > Unclassified ...
TAGCCATTGGCTTTGATGACCATGCAGCCCTTGACGATCTCGGCGGGTTCGGCGAGATCGCCCTGCAGCACGACGTCCTGGTACCACGCGGCGAAATCCTGGGCGCGCGGTGTGATTGGAGATTCGGCCATATTCGGAAACTTTGATCATACTGTAATCGCAATTTGCGCCAGCCCGCTCCCGGCCTCTATCCGTCCGACCGGGTGGTAATAGCCCGTTCGGTCCCCCTGTTAACCCCAGATAGCTTAACGCCGCGCACCAACTATGGTTATAATGTCCACTTGTTTGTGCGTAACAATACTGTCACGTTTCTTACGTCTTGAAACGCAAGGTGGGCTCGATGCAAAGAGTTACGTTCATCCTCCCGATTTTGGCGGGTCTGCTCGCGGGTACAGCTCCAGCGGCGACGGTGGTGCGGAAGACGGCGCGTTCCACGCCCGCGCACAAACGCAGAGCGCGGCCGCTGCCCCAGATCGATCCCACCCTCGGAGATAACGTTGACGGCGAAGATCTGATGATTCGCCGCGCCGCGGTGGCCGCGCTCGGTTCCGTGAACGGCAGCGTGGTGGTGGTCGACCCGACCAACGGCCGCATCCTCACCATCGTCAATCAAAAGCTGGCATTGAAGAGCGGCTTCACGCCGTGCTCGACCATCAAGCTGGTCACGTCGGTGGCGGCGCTCAATGAACGCTTGATCGACCCTGACACAACCGTCAAAATCACCCGCTACCTGCGTTTTAACCTGACCAGTGCCTTGGCCCGCTCGAATAACCAGTATTTCGCCCGCCTCGGGAACGAACTCGGTTTCGATCGCGTCACCCGGTACGCGCAGATGCTCGGCCTGGGAGAGAAAGCCGCGCTCGATATTCCCGACGAGCAGCCCGGCGTCATTCCGGTGGAGCCGCCGAAAGACGGAGGCGTCGGCATGATGACCAGTTTTGGCGAAGGGTTTCTGGTGACGCCCCTGGAACTGGCCGCCCTGGTTTCGGCCATTGCCAACGACGGTACGCTCTACTACCTCCAATATCCGCGGAGCGAAGCGGAAATCGAGCAATTCACCCCCAAAGTGAAACGCACGCTCGATCTGCCCGATAGCCGCCTCCCGGATATCCGCATGGGCATGAAAGCGGCGGTCGATTTCGGCACCGCGCGCCGCATCGGCTTCGATCCCGATGACCCGATTCTGGGCAAGACCGGCACCTGCACCGATTACCGCGCGTCCAGCCACATGGGCTGGTTCGGCTCCTTCAACGAAGTCAACCGGCATCGGCTGGTAGTCGTCGTGATGCTGACGGGCGATCATCGGGTGAGCGGGCCCGTGGCCGCCGGCGTCGCCGGCAACATCTACCGCAATCTTGCCGGGCAGAGCTATTTCGCTGCCAACACCACCCCGGCCGGCGGTTCCGACAGCGGGCTCGTTTCCGCGCGATAAGGTTTCCGCCGGATCACTGGCGCTGCTCCTTTTACCAGGTCCTTCCTAGCCGAACGGCCGGTGTGCAAACGTGTGTCGCCGCGGCATGCTGGAATCACGGAGGGATTTTCCAAATGGCAACTGAATGGGCGGCGCTGTCGAACGACCTCGCGGCTGCGGTGGAGCGCGCCGGGCGCTCGGTGGTGGCCGTGCATGCGCGGCCGCGATTTTCGTCGAGCGGGGTCATCTGGCGCCCGGGCGTGATTGTCACCGCGCAGCACACTATCCGCCGCGAGGAAGACATCACGGTGACGCTTCCCGACGGCTCGAACCGTCCGGTGACGCTGGCCGGCGCCGATGCCGGCACCGACATCGCGGTGTTACGGCTGGCGGAACCGGCGGGCGAGCCGGTCGCGCAACCGGCAAGCGGCATCAAGCCGGGACATGTGGCGCTGGGCATCGGGCGCTCCGAGGATTCCGGCGTCAACGCGACCCTCGGAATCATCAGCGCGGTGAGCGGCCCGTGGCGGACGTGGCGGGGCGGCAGGCTCGATCAGTACATCCGGCTCGATCTCACGATGTTCCCGGCGTCTTCCGGCGGGTTGGTGGTGGACTCGGCAGGCGCGGCGATCGGGGTGGCGACTTCGGCGCTGTCGCGCATCGCGGGGCTGGCGATCCCGGCGGCATCCATCAACCGGGCGCTGGATGAAATTTTGAGCCGCGGCCATGTGGCCCGGCCGTACCTTGGGGTCGGGTTGCAACCGGTGGCGCTCTCCGATCATCAAAAAGGTCTGATCGTGTTGTCGACCGAAGCAGGAGGGCCGGCGGCAACAGCGGGGGTGCTGATCGGGGACATTTTTATATCGGTCAACGGAAAGCCGGTGGCCGATACCGATGATGTCCAAAGCGCGCTCGAAACGTCACGCACCGGGCAGACCGTGGACGCGGAAGTGCTGCGCGGCGGCGCAGCCGCCAGGATCCGCATCACGTTGGGCGAGCGGCCGCGGAGGAGCTGACATGCACACATTCGGAGAAGTGGCGGAGCGCCTGCGCCGGTCGACCGTACAGGTGACTTCGGAGCGTGAGCGGAGCGGCGGCTCGGGCGTCGTCTGGGGCGCGGATGGGTTGATCGTCACCAACGCGCACGTGACGCGCTCGGCGCGCAATCACGTCGAGTTGTGGGACGGCCGCCGGTTCGAAGCGCATCTCGATCGCTACGATGCCCGGCGCGATCTCGCGCTGCTGCGCATTCCCGCTTCGGGGCTTCCGGCGGCGACGCCGGGCGACTCGGGCGCGCTGCGTCCGGGCGAATTGGCGATTGCGATCGGCAGCCCGCTGGGATTTACCGGCGCTTTGACCACGGGCGTCATTCATTCGGTGGGTCCGGTTCCCGGAATGGGCCGGCGAAAGTGGGTGCGCGCCACCGTGCGGCTGGCGCCGGGCAATTCGGGCGGGCCGCTGGCCAATGCCGGCGGACAGGTGGTCGGTATCAATACCGCCATTGCGCACGGGCTGGGATTGGCGGTGCCGTCGCGCGAGGTCGCCGACTTTCTGCGGCAGGGCGCGCGGCCCCGGCTGGGAGTCACGATCCGGCCGGTCGCGTTCGACGGCACTCGGGCCGGCATGTTGGTGCTCGAGGTGGAGTCGGGGGGAGCGGCTGACAGGGCTTCGTTGCGGGTCGGCGATATTCTGACGGCCTGCAATGGACTGCCGCTCGATACGCCCGATGCATTGGGCGATGCGCTCGACGCCTCGAGCGGGCCCATCGCCCTCCAGTTCCTGCGCGGGGATTACCACCGGACGCGCGAGACAGTGGCGCGGCTGGAGGCGCGGGCGGAGGCGGCGTGATGCGAGTGGTCATCGCGGCGCCCACGGCCGTGATGCGCGCGGGGCTGGAAGCGCTGATCGCCTCCGCACCCGAGATCGAGATGGCGGGATCATTCCCGGATCTGTCGTCGGTGGAGGCGCTGCGGCCCGATGTGATCCTGGCTGCTCTCCCGTTCGATGAACTGGGGCCGCCGCACGACGGCCCCGCGCCGGCCATCGTACTGCTGTCGGACGAGGGCCAGCCGTCGTGGACGCAGGAGGCGCTGCGCGCGGGAGTGCGCGCGGTCTTGCCGCGCGACGCCGCGCCCGCCGAGGTGCTGGCGGCCGTGGACGCCGCCGCCAACGGAATGGCCGTGCTTGATCCACACGACCTGGAGACGCTGCTGGCCGCGTCCAGCCCGGCGGCGGCCGCCGAAGCTCCGGCCTTAACGCCGCGCGAACTGGAAGTCTTGCGCCTGATGGCCGAAGGCGCGGCCAATAAAAACATCGCCTGGAAGCTCGGCATTTCCGAGCACACCGTGAAGTTTCACGTCGCGTCCATCCTAGGCAAGCTTCACGCGGGCACGCGCACCGAAGCGGTGGCGCTCGGAATGCGCAAAGGCCTGATCTTGATTTAGCGGCGCGCGCCCTTCTTCTTCACCGCCGGGCGTTTCTTTTTCACGACCGCGGCTTTCCTGGCCGCCTTCACGGCCGGGCGCTTCTTTTTGGCGGGACGCGCCCACAACTGCTTGGAGGCGCGCCGCGCTCCTTCCGCGAGCGAGCGCATTTTCTGCCAGCAAATGGAAGGATGCACCTTGCCGAATCCGGCGAACGTGCCGAAGCCGCAATCGGTGCCCGCCATGACGCGCTCGCGTCCCACGAGTTCGGCGAACCGCATGATGCGTTGCGAGACCAGCTCCGGATTTTCGATGTAGTTGCAGGTGGAATCGATTACGCCCGGGATGAGTAATTTGTTATCGGGCAGCTTGACGGTTTTCCAGATTTCCCATTCGTGCTCGTGACACGGGTTGGCCGATTCGAGCAGGATACCCATCGGCTTCGCCTTCAACACCACGCGCACGATCTTGGCGAATGGAATGTCGCGGTGGTGCGGGCCTTCGTAATTGCCCCAGCACACGTGAAAACGGACGCGGTCGGCAGGCACCTTGGCCAACGCGTGATTCATCGCCTCCACCTGCAGCGCGGCATTCCGCACAAATTCGGCGTCATCCGCGCCGCGGAACCGGATGTGGCGGCCCATCGCGAGATCGGGACAATCGATCTGCAGAATCAAGCCGGCGTTGACGATCGTTTGGTATTCTTCGCGCATGGCCTCGGCGAGTGCTTCGAGGTACGCCTCGTGCGAGGGGTAATATTCGTTGGGCTGAAAGACGGCGATCGTGCCCGGCGAGGCGGCGGTCATGAAGCCTTCGGGCGCCTTGGCGCTCGCGAGAGCGGCCTGCACGCGAACGATATCGTCGTGCAGCGGCTTCAGGTCCTTCACTTGAATCGGACCGCGGCAGATGGGGCGCTTGTATTTCGGCGTGTCGCCCGCGGCGGCGATTTTGTCGCGGTAGTCAGGATAGTCGTCCAGATCCTGGGGAGTGGCGCGCGGCACCTCGCCCAGTTCGAAGCCGGTCAAGCGATGACGCATGTACGTGGCGTATCCGATCTTGGCCATTTCGCCGTCGTTGACAATGTCGAGCCCGGCTTCGGTCTGCTTTCCGACGGCATCGGCGACGGCGCGCCGCATCACTTCATCGAACTTCGCTTCGTCGTAACGTTCGCCCGCGTCTTGCGCGCGCAGGCAATCGACTACATCCTGGGGCCGAGGCAAGCTGCCTACGTGCGTAGTCAGAATGCGGTCGGTGCTGTGTCGCATTGAAACATGATTCCCTTCAGGTTGGAATGTCTGTAAGGCGTGATGATATCACACGCCCGCGCGGCCCCGAACGGGAGCGGCGGCCGGCGGGCTCGGCCGGGTGACGCCGGCGGAAATCACTTCATGTGCTTGAGAGACTGCTCCCCTTCGATGCAGATTTCGTCGATCAGTTCGGTATCGAGCACGATGCGCTCTTTGAGTGTCACGGTCCATGGCCTGGTGTAGGCCTTGGGGTCGTCGACGGTGACCTGAACGTTGAGGTGTCCGAAATCCGGGCGGCGCATCTGCTCGCGCACTTTGCCCGCCTCGGTCAGCACGCTTCCGTTCCAATCGATCCACGTATCGTCGCGCACCCCGATGGTGTCGATCACCAGGGTGTCGCCGGACCATTTGGCCGACGAGTACCCCTGCCATGAGGGCGTCGGATCTTTTGGCAGCGGCCGGCCGTCCGTGAAGACCTGGCGGTACACCGCATTCATTTCGTTGAGCACAACCAGGAGGCTGGGCGTATGGACGAACTTCAGCAGATGCGGCAGCCCGTAAGCGCGAAGAAAATTATCCGGCAGGCAGCGGATGTGCGGATCATCCTTGGCGAGGTTCTCGGTGCGCTCCTTCACGATGGGTACGAGCCAGGGCTGATACGGTAAGCCGCCGGGGAGATCGACGCCGATGTTCGCCATCTGGCGCGAGGCGGTGATGTCACCGGGGTCCGCCGGAGTCTGCGCTTCGCCGGAGTTCTGCGGAGGGCCGGGCTTCTGCTTGGGACTTGACAGGCCTGCGCTTCGGCGATTGGGTTCGGCGGTGGTCCATATGCCGGAAAAATCGGGTTTTCCATCGGCAAGGCGTGGCGCCGGAGCCGACATGTTGACCTTGCCATCGGGCTTCCGCGGCACCCCGGCGGTGGGATACTTCACCCACTGCGCGGCCAGATGCGTGGACGCGGGCAGAATGCCCAAAATGACGAGAGCGCCGGCGAACAGACTCCGCATTGGGCTCAGGATACACCAAATCGACAGGTCATCCCGGGCCGCACCCGCTTCGCCGGGTTTTCGCGAGATCATAGAACACCGGGGAGGAAATGAAACGATGATTTGGTTCACGCGAGCGAAGATGGCGACGGCGATGATTGCCGTGACGGCGGCAGCGGCGGTGGTATTATTGGCAGGCGGTGTCCCGGCAGCGGTCCACTACATCAGCCATGACAAAGTCGCGGAAGTGATGGCCAAAGGCGGGCCGATCGTGAGCGATCCGGGCCTGATCGTGCTGGCGCAGCGGCGGCAGGCCGGCGAAGCGGAATACCATGACCGCACGAATCATGTGTTCGTCATGGTGGACGGGGAAGCGACGCTGGTGGTGGGCGGGACGATGGTCAACGCCCGGCGCACGGCGCCCGATCAAATGCGGGCTCCGTCGGTCGAAGGCGGAACCACTTATCACATGACTAAGGGCGACGTGATCACGATCCCGGCAAAGACGCCGCACTGGTTCAAGGAAGTTCCCACCAAGACCGTAGCGTATTACGCGGTGAATATCGAGAGCGAGTAGGCGTTCGGCGCCTGGGATCAGCTACGGCTGGTGCAGCGTATCTCCCTGGTGCGGATCGGCCGGTACCGGCGCCGGCCCCGCACCCGTTTGCGGGAGTTCCGCCTTGCCGTCGATCCCGAAGACCAGCAGGCGCGGCTTCATCGCGGTAGTCGGCTCGGCGCTCACCCCGGGGCTCTGGGCGCCGCCGGAGCCGCCCATCAGGGCGATGTATTGCTTGCCGTCCGCGAGGAACGTGATCGGGGGACCCATGCCGTTGCGCATGCCGGTCGGCAGGTCGAATAACTTTTCGCCTTTATCGGCGGAGTAGGCGATCAGGTGTCCGTTCGGCGCCACCTGGAATACCAGGTTGCTCGCCGTGCTCAGCGTGCCGCCGTAGCGGCTGTTGCCGACCGGCACGCGCCAGCGGATCTCCTGCTTCACCGGGTCGTACGCCACCAGCGTGCCGAGATTACCGCCTTCGAGCGGCGCGGGACCGGCCGCAGGGCCCGCCGGCTGCAGCGTCATTCCGCGCGTGTTCAGCTTCAGGCCGGTTTGTTGCGCGCCGCCGGTGCGCGTGGGGTCCGGCTTGAAGTCGTAGTCGGTGGCATAGGTGAACGTGTCCCAACCGCGCGTTGGAACATACACCAGACCGGTCTGCGGATTGAACGACATCGGCGACCAGTTGTGCGCGCCGCCGCCCCCGGGTGACACGGGCACCGGGTCCTTGCCGTACTTCACTTCGGTATTGATGATGGGCCGGCCTGTCTTTTGATCGATGCCTTTGGCCCACGTGACGCGCGAGAACGGCTGCGCGGAAATGAACTCACCGGTGGTGCGGTCGAGTACATAGAAGAAGCCGTTCTTGTTGGCCTGCATGATGACTTTCCGCGGTTTGCCGTTGATATTCAGGTCCGCCAGGATCATCTGCTGCACGCTGTCATAGTCCCACTCGTCGCCGGGCACCATCTGGTAATGCCACTTCAGTTCGCCCGTGTCCACGTGCACGGCGACGATGGAAGCAACATATAAGTTGTCATGGCCGGTGCTCACGTCCTTGGTGCGCAGGGCTTGCGGCCAGGGCTCCGCGTTGCCGGTGCCGACGTAGAGCAGTTCGCTTTCGGGGTCGTAGGAGATGCCGTCCCAGACCGAGCCGCCGCCGCCGAGTTTCCACCAGTCGCCATCCCAGGTGGCGGCGGCCTTGCGCATGGCGGAACTCTCGAAGCCTTTCGAGGGATCACCGGGAACGGTCCAGAAGCGCCACGCTTCGCGGCCGGTTTCGGCGTCGTAGGCCGCAAAGAACCCCCGCGTCGGACGGTCGCCCCCCGCCGCTCCCACGATCACCTTGCCCTTGGCGATCCGCGGCGCGATGGTAAGCGTCTGTTCGTCCTGCACCCAGCTGACGCGCGCCTCCCAGACCGGCTTGCCGGTATCGGCGTCGAGCGCCTCCAGCCGGCCGTCATTCACGGGAACGTAGACCTTGTTGTGATAGAGCGCCAGGCCGCGGTTGACCACCCCGCAGCACATTTTGTCGCCGGTGGCCTTGCGATTGACCAGCGGGTCCCAGCGCCATTTTTCCTTGCCGGTGCGCGCGTCGACGGCGAACACGATACTCCAGTTGGTGACGCCGAAGAGGGTGTTGTTCCAGACGAGCGGCGTGGCTTCCTGATCGCCGCCGCCCTCGCCTGCTTCATACGACCACATCAGGCCGAGCCGCTTCACGTTCGACGCATCGATCAGCTTGAGCGGGCTGTAGCGGGTCTCGCCGGGCGTCAGGCCGTAGGACAGCCAGTCGCCATCGGACGCGGATTTGGCGGCGTTGCGCAGCGCGGCGTCATCGACGCGCCGCGCCTGTCCAAAAAGGGACAGAGCAAAAGTAATGGCTAAAAGAAGACGCATGAAAGCACTTCCACCAGGCACTTGCGAGTCTATCACGCGGCCGTCGCGAACCAGCGCCGCATTTCCGCCCGGGGCACCACGCCCGTGCGTTCAGCGATGATGATCCCGCCGCGCAAGAGCACGAAATACGGAATCGACTGAACCCGAAACTGCCCGGCCAGAGTCGGGTATTCGTCGGTGTTGACCTTGAGAACGATGCCGCGCCCGGCCATCTCGCGCGCCAGTTCATGAACTTCCGGCGCGGCCGTGCGGCAGGGGCCGCACCAGGGCGCCCAAAAGTCCACCAGCACCGGCACCTTGGCGTCGCGCGTGATCTCGGCGAAAGCAGCCGCATCCACCTCGATGGGCTCGGCAACCGGCGGTAACGCCGATTTACAGGAGCCGCAGCGGCCGGTATCGGACAGATGTTTCGCGGGAACGCGGTTGTTCGCGCCGCAGGTGGGGCATGCTCGGATCATCGGCGTCCTCTAGCTAAAAGCTAACACGAGCGGCGCCCGGGGGGTTCTATGACGGCCCAAAATCGGTCATACTGCGGTTGAATGAGTCCCTTGGGAAGCACACCTCTCGTCAGCGCTGTTTTGGCCGTCAGCATAATCTTGATTCCAGCGCTCGCCGCCCAGCCGCCGCGCGCGGTGGACGCGAATGTTCTCAAGGCCGCCGGAACGGCGAACGACCCGCTGGCGGGTTCGTGGCTGACCTACGGGCTGACGCAGGGCGAAACGCGCTACAGCCCGCTGAAACAGATCTACACGGCGAACGTGGGCAAGCTCGGTTTGGCGTGGTCCTATGAGCTGGGCGCCGGCGGCGGCAACCAGGAGGCGACGCCGCTGGTCTGGAACAACACGATCTACGGAATCACGACCTATAGCGTGGTATTCGCCGTCGACGCGCGCAACGGGAAGCCGGTCTGGCGCTGGGATCCCGAAGTGAACCAAACCGCGGTGCGCACGAGAATGTGCTGCGGCGTGCTCAACCGCGGGCTGGCATTGGCGAATGGGATGATCTTCGCGCCGGTGAATGACGGCCGGCTGGTGGCCCTCGATGCGCTGAACGGCACGGTGAAATGGGAAGCCCGGGTGGCTTATCCGCAAGACTGGTACTCGCTGACGATCGCGCCGCGGATCGCGGGCAATAAGGTGGTGGTGGGCGTAGCGGGCGGCGATCATCCGACGCGCGGATTCATCGACGCGTACGACATCGCGACCGGGGCGCGCCGGTGGCGTTTCTATACCGTGCCGGGCGACCCCTCCAAAGGATTCGAGGATGAGGCGCAGCGCGCGGCGGCGAAGACCTGGGGCGGAGAGTGGTGGAAATGGGGCGGCGGGGGATCGGTGTGGGACGGCATGGTGTACGACGCGGAAACCAATACTGTTTTCGCCGGCACCGGCAACGCCGAACCCTGGCCGGAAAAATTCCGCGGCGCCAAAGGCCTCGACAATCTGTACACATGCTCGATCGTGGCCGTCGACGCGAACACGGGCAAACTCAAGTGGTATTACCAGACGGTGCCGAACGACAACTGGGACCTGGACGCTGTGGGCCAGTTGATGCTGGCGGACCTCCAGATCAAAGGCCGCACGCGCAAAGTCATCATGCAGGCGCCCAAGAACGGCATCTTCTATGTCCTCGACCGTGTGACGGGAGAGTTTATCTCAGCGGCGCCGTTCGTGCAGGTGAACTGGACCAAGGGCTTCGACGAAAAAACGGGGCGGCCGTTCATCAACCCGGAGGCTTTTTACGACGATAAAACGCCGGTGCAGATCTTTCCCACCGGAGGCGGCGCGCACAACTGGGCGCCGATGTCGTACAACCCGTCGACCGGTCTGGTCTATCTTCCGGCTTCGCAGGGGAGCTACATGTTTCTCGCGGCCGATGAGGTAAAGGGATATCCGTTCGGACATCCCGGCGTCGCGTTTCCTTCGCGGGACGCGAAGCCGGTGGTGCCGCCGATTATCGGGCCGGAGCCTCTGTCCGGTCAGCGCGGCGTTCTGGAAGCCTGGGACCCGGTGAACCAAAAGCTGGTGTGGCGCGTGGCCGGCGGCGGCGCCATGGGCGGCGGCACGGTCACGACAGCGGGCAACCTCGTATTTCAAGTGATCAATGACGGGCGGCTGCTGGCGTACAGCGCCGATAAAGGTGAAAAGCTGCTCGAGCTCCGCACCAACCGGAACGGCGCTGGCCCGCCGATCACGTACCTGGTCGATGGCAAGCAGTACGTCGCGTTCCTGGCCGGCGCGGGTCGCCCGGCGCCAACCGCCGGGCCGACTGATGCCAAGGTGGATAATCCGCCCACGCTGTTTGTGTTCGAGGTGGGCGGCACGGCGGAATTGCCGGCCGCTCCGGCGGCGGGATCGGCGCCGCGCGCCCCCGCGCCTCCGCCGGACACGCCGCACCAGTAACCCCTTCAGACGGGCAGATCACGACGCGAGCGTCGCACCGGCTAGAATGGTTGAGATTCTCGGAGTAAATGATGCGTCTGCGGCGGTTCGTCTTATTCGCGTTTCTCTCTGCCGGCTTGCACGGGCAATGGCTGAACTTTCGCACGCCAGGAACACCGCGCGCTGCCGATGGCGCGCCGAACTTGAGCGCTCCCGCGCCTCGCGCGCTCGACGGCAAGCCGGATCTTTCCGGTGTCTGGATGCATGAGATCAGCACCGTGGCCGAAATGAAGAGAGTTTTCGGCAACCGCTTCGAAGACACCGTGAAAGTGGATGTTCCAGGCATGGAGCTCGGGACGCAGCACCGATACGCCTTCAACATCCTGCAGGACTTCAAGCCGGGCGAATCGCCGATGCGTCCGGAGGCCGCCGAGCTGATGAAGAAGCGTTCGTTCGCGAATAATCCGGAGGAGTTGTGCTCGGAAAACCCCGGGATTCCGCTGGCCGGTCTGCTGTCGGAACCGATCAAGATCGTGCAGTCGCCGCGCCTGAGCATCATTCTGTATGAAGCCGGCAACGCACATCGGCAGATTTACACCGATGGCCGCGCACTGCCGGATGAATTCAGCTTGCCGGCGTACTACGGCTATTCGGTGGGACATTGGGAGGGCGACACGCTGGTGATCGAAAGCGCCGGCTTCAACGCGAAAACTCCACTCGATGCGGCCGGCCACCCGCATAGCGAAGGGCTGCGCCTGACCGAACGCTACCGGCGCCTGGACTTCGGACACATGTACGTGGAAACCACGATCAACGATCCGCAGATGTATACCCGGCCGTTTACGATCAAAGTGCCGCATAACCTGCTCCCGGATTCCGACGTCTTCGAAAGTTTTTGCGAGAACGAGAAAGACGGCGCACACCTGCAAAAGCAATAAGGAGCCGATGGACTGCAGCACGGAGGCGGCATGAACTTTATCCGGTTTCTGCGAGCGCCGGCGCTGATCTTCTGGACCGCGGTGGCGCCGCTGGCGGCGCAGTGGCCGAATACGCCGACGCCCGGAGTTCCGCGGACGGCGGATGGCAAACCGAACCTCGCGGCCGCCTGTCCGCGCGCCCGCGACGGCAAGCCGGACCTCTCGGGTTTATGGCTGATGCAGCCCACCCGGCGGGCGAATCCGGAATTCCCCGGCTGCGAGCCAATCGCCGACGAATTCGCCAATATCGGCTTCAGTCTGAAGGGCGGCTTGCCGTATCAGCCATGGGCGGCCGAACTTGTCAAAACCCGGCGTGGCGAGCAGCGGGTGCACGATCCGATGTCGCATTGCCTGCCCATCGGCCCGGTGCGGCTGCACACGTTCACAACGCCGAGCAAGCTGGTGCAGAATCCCGGATTGCTCGTCATTCTCAACGAATGGAACGCGAGCTACCGGCAGCTTTTCACGGATGGCCGGCCGTTGCCCGCCGATCCGAACCCCTCGTGGAACGGCTATTCGAGCGGGAAGTGGCAAGGCGATACGCTCGTGGTGGAGACCAACGGCTTGCGCGATGGCCTCTGGCTTGACGCCGCAGGCAACCCGCTGACCGATGCGGCGCGGCTGACCGAGCGTTTCCGCCGCGCGGATTTCGGCCACATGGAAATCGAGATCACGGTAAATGATCCGAAGGCTTACACACGGCCTTGGACGGTCACCCTGCACCACATCATTCAAGTGGATCAGGACCTGCTGGAGTTTGTGTGCAACGAAGGGGAGCAGGACGCGCGGCACCTGTCCGCGAAGTGAAGGCGTCAGGCGCATTCCGTTCGCGAACTGCCTGTTCGATCACTTGCACACTACTCTTTGCGGACGCTACCATTTAACGATGCTGAACCGAGGTGTGCTGATAGGAATTCTCTTCGCGGGGGCGGCTCTTCATGCGCAATGGCTCAATCATGCCGATCCGCGGACACCGCGAACCAAAGATGGCAAGCCGAACCTCAGTGCGCCCGCGCCGCGGCTGAACGGCAAACCGGATTTCACGGGTGTGTGGCAGGGCGAGAAGCCCTCCGGCAAAGAGCTGGCGGCTGCCATACCTCCCCAAATCCTGAACGTCCAGGTGGATTTGACGGACCTTACCCGAAATTCGCTGAACGTATTCTGGGGGACCAAGCCCGAGGACGAGCCGCTGCGGCCGGCGGCCGCGGAAATTCTCAAACAGCGCATGACCGAGCAACCGCTCACCAGCCGTTGCCTGCCGGCCGGTGTTCCGTTTGGCGCCGGAATTTACTCCATCAAGATGATCCAGGCGCCCCAGGAAATCGTGATGCTGAATGAAACCGGCGATCCGCCGCGCCAGATTTACATCGATGGCCGCAAGCTCCCGAAGGATCCGGATCCGATCTGGATGGGTTATTCGACGGGCCAATGGCAGGGCGACACGCTCGTGGTGGATACGATCGGCTTCAACGATCGGTCATGGCTGGACACCGTCGGCCATCCGCACAGCGAATCCCTGCACTTGACCGAGCGGTACCGGCGGCCCGACTTCGGGCACATGGAAGTGGAAGTTGTGATCGACGATGCAAAATATTACACGCATCCGTTCAGCTTTAAAACGATCTTTCAGCTGATCCCGGACAGCGACGTAATCGAGTTCGTATGCGGCGAAAACGAGAAGGATCGAGCTCACATCACTAACTAACCCGTATTGCCGCGGCGCCGCTGCTAGTTCGCGACCCCCTCCTTGAGGAAGGCGACGAGCGGCGGCAGGGTGCGCGCGGGATCCTCCATGAAGGGGACGTGTCCGAGACCCGGCAGCAGCTGCAGGCGCGCCTTTCCATTGGGGATCGTGGCCGCGATGTGCTTCATTCCTTCCTGGAACGCAGCGGGCGTGCCCGCCAGCATGTCTTCGGCGCCGCCAAACACAAAAGTCGGCGCCTGGATGTGCGCCCAATCGTACACCACCGGATCGAGATAGATGACGTTGCTGATGAGCGTCTGCACACGCGCGAGACGCGGCCAATCGGCGCTGAGCGTCCAGGCGTAACGGATACGCGCGTAGGATTCAAATTCGGCGTTCCAAGCCGACGGTTTATGCGCCACGTAGCGCATCAGGCTGGCGCGAACCGTTTGGTAGGTGGAGGCCAGCGTGCGCTTGTACGCGGCGTCGGGATCGCCTACCGGGTTGCTGAAGCGCGCGTCGGTGAGCCCGATCGGATTGAGCAGGACCAGCCGCTCGGTCACGTCCGGATATTGAGTCGCGAAGCGCGCGGCGAGCATCCCGCCCATCGAGTGGCCCACCACCATCGCCTTGCCGATGTTCAGGCTTTTCAGGATGGCATTGGTGTTCCGCGCCATGTCAGCCAGGTAATACGGAATGATCGGTTTGGAGGAGCGACCGTAGCCGATCTGATCGGGCACGATCACGCGAAAGCCCTCCCTGCGAAGCGCGTCGATCACCACCCCGAAGTAAAAGCCGGCGAAGTTGTTGCCGTGGAGCAGCACGACGGTGTGACCGTTGGGCTGACCCTGCGGCGCGATGTCCATATAGGCGATGCGGACATCCTGCCCGTAAAGCGTCAACGGCAGGTACGAGCTCGGATACGGATAAGGACATTCTTCGCAGGTGATACTTCCCGGTTTCACGTCGGGGGGCGCGGCCCCGTCGCGAGCGCCGCTTTGCGCCACGCCGGCAGTCGAGATCAACGCCAGAAGGGAGAGGGACAGCACAAATTTCTTCACCATGACTACCAAGCGTAACGCACGCGACGGCGGATCGGCAGGCCGGTTGTAGCTAACCAACTCGCGCCGGCGGCGTCGAATACATCGGCCGGTTCAGATCACGGAAAGGACGGGGCATTCGTGCAGGCTGATTTGCGGGAAGCACTCAGGCAGTTGCGAAAGGCGCCGGGGGTCACTACGACCGCGGTAATCACGCTCGCGCTGGGAATCGGAGCGACAACGGCAATCTTTACGCTCGTGCACCAGGTCATGTTGAAGTCGCTGCCCGTGGCGAAGCCGGAGGAGCTGTGGCGGATCGGAGATAAAATCCGGTGCTGCAATTGGGGCGGCTATACCCAGGGCGACGACGGGAACTTCTCGCTGTTTTCCTGGGAAGCCTACCGGAATTTTCGCGCGCAAACTCCCGAGTTCGCGGATCTGGCGGCGCTGCAGGCGGGCAACGCGCCGCTGGGAGTGCGGCGCGCGGGTTCGCAGGCGCAGGCGGATACTCGTAACGGAGAGTACGTCTCGGGCAATTTCTTCCGGACGCTTGGCGTGCAGCCCTGGATCGGGCGGCTGATGACGGATGCCGACGACGAGGAGGGCGCGCCGCCGGTCGCGGTGATGAGCTATCACGTCTGGCAGGAGAAGTACGGCTCCGACCCTTCCGTGGCCGGCGCGACTTACCAGATCAACGGGCATCCCTTCACCGTCATCGGCGTGGCGGCTCCGGGATTTTATGGGGCGAAGCTGCAAGGTTTTGCTATGCCGGATTTCTGGCTGCCGCTGACAAAGGAAGTCGTGATCGACGGAACGACGTCGCGGTTGAAACGGCCGAACGGCAACTTCCTGGACATCATCGGAAGAGTGCGCCCGGGAGTCAACCCGAAAACGCTCGAAGCCAAACTGAAGGTGGAACTCCACGACTGGCTGGCCAGCCACGTGCCGGATATGGAGCCGCGCGAGAAGCAGCTCTGGACGCGGCAGACGCTGCATCTGATTCCCGGCGACGCGGGAGTAGCGGCGATGCGGGACCGGTATCAGGATGGACTGAAGCTGCTGCTGATCGCGGCGGGGTGCGTGCTCCTGGTGGCGTGCGCGAACCTGGCAAACCTGATGCTCGCGCGCGGGTTGAAAGAGCGCGCGCAAACGTCGGTGCGGGTCGCGCTTGGCGCGTCGCGCGGGCGCCTGGTACGGAAGGTGCTGGTGGAATCCTTGCTGTTAGCGGCGATCGGAGGGCTGGTCGGGATTGGAGTCGCCTATGCGGGCACACGGCTGATCCTGTACCTTGCCTTTCATCCCAACGGCCTCGACAACTACGTTCCGATCGCGGCGACGCCGTCCTGGCCGGTGCTGCTGTTCACGTTGGGAGTCTCGATGGCGACGGGAGTCGCGTTTGGGATCGCTCCGGCGTGGATGGCCTCCCGCGCCGACCCGGCGGACGCGCTGCGCGGGGCCGGCCGCGCAGTAGGGACGGGGCGGGCGTGGACACAGAAATCGCTGGTGATCGCGCAGATCGCGGTCTCACTGGTGCTGCTGTCGGCCGCGGCACTGCTGAGCCAGAGCCTGCGGAACCTGGAGCATCAGAATTTCGGATTCGAGACACAGGGCCGGTACATCGCGCGCATCAATCCCACGCTGGGAGACTATCGGGTGGAGCAAATGGAGCCGATGTTCCGGCAAATCGACGAGCGATTGCTGCGGATTCCGGGGGTGAGGACGGCGGCGCCGGCGCTGTATGCGCCCATGACGGGTGATAGCTGGAACGACGGGATTCGCATCGCGGGCCGGCCCGAGCCGCCGGCGAGCGAGGATACCGGCGCGGGGTGGGCGCGCGTGATGCCGGGCTTTTTCGAGAGCATCGGCGCGAAGATTCTGCGCGGCCGGCCGATTACCGACCAGGACACGGCAGCAACGCGGAAAGTTGCGGTGATCAACGAGGCTTTCGCGCGCCGGTTTTTCAAAGACCAGAACCCGATCGGGCAGCACTTCGGAATCGACAGAATCAAGTATTCCGGCACGTTTGAAATCGTCGGAGTGACGAACGACGTGCGCTACATGACTTACGACTATAGGAAGCCGGTGCGGCCCATGTTTTGGGTGCCGGAAGCACAAATGGTGCAGTACGACGACCCGGCTTTTCAGAGCGGCGAAATCTGGTCGCACTTTCTATACAACATCGTAATTTGGGCGCCGGGCCCGCAGCCGGAGATAGCGCAACACGTGCGGAAAGCGCTGGCGGGCGTGGACCCGAATCTGGTGCTCTACAACGTGGACCCGTACGCCAAGGTCGTGAGTTCGGACTTTCAGCAGGAGAACATGATTGCCACGCTGACCACGCTGTTCGGTGTGCTCGGGCTCGTGCTGGCCGGAGTCGGTCTGTACGGAGTCCTGGCGTACACGGTCGAGCGGCGGACGGGTGAAATCGGCGTGCGGATGGCGCTGGGCGCGGATCGCGGACGCGTGATCGGGATGGTGCTTCGGGGCGCATTCCGGCAGGTGGGCGTGGGATTGGCGTTGGGGATTCCAGCCGCGATCGCGGCCGGCAGGCTGATGACCGCCCAGTTATTCGGGGTGAACCCGGGCGAGCCGGTAATGCTGGCGCTGGCGGCATTGCTGCTCATCGTGGCCGCGCTGCTGGCATCGGTGATTCCGGCCTGGCGCGCGGCGGGCGTAGAGCCGATGGCGGCGCTGCGGACCGAGTAGCGGGCCCGGATTGCGCACCGCTTGGGCGCTGAAACCGAAGGCTCCGGCGCGCTTTGCGAAACGTACGTTTCGCAAAATTCCAGAGACTTGTTCCAAACAGAGAAGTTAGACTGACATTTCCGATTGGTACAAATCGGAGCGCGGCGTTTCGCAATCGGTTCCATCCTTCTTCCCACCCTCATTGTCTGCCCTGATGAGCAGCGAGGCGGCAGCAAGATCCGCACGATCGGGCCGTAGGGCCTTTGTTTTGTTCGCGAAAATATTTCTACCGGAAGCGTGACCAATGAGCAGGCGCCTTAGCGTGGAGGAACGATCAATGCCAGGAACGGAGAGCGAGAATACCCAGGCCAAACAGGCGTGGGAAACGAACGCGCGGCAGGCCTCAACATCTCACACTTTTTTGCGCGGGCGCCTGGGGACGAAGGCGAGAAAACGGCGGGGGTTATCCACCATGATCTGGTGCAAGACATCGTCACCGACGCCGGCGGCTTTGAGCTTCGGCAGAAACACGGTCATCGTCTTGGCATAGCCGCTGGAAGCATCCGCAGAGAACATCAGGTGGCCGGCGAAACCGGCTTCGAGGAGCGCCATCACCATCGGAACCTGCATTGCATCGTTGTTGCCGCCCTGACGATCGAAACCGACGAATGCGCCGCGCCGGCAGACGGCTTTGTGCACATACACGTTGGGGTCGACGAGGTTGCCCAGGTGGCCGATGACGATGCGCTCGGGCTTGACGCCGGCGTCCTCGAGGATATCGAGTTGTTCGAGCGCCGACTTGCCGGGAATGCCGGTGTGGGTGAAGATCGAAAGGTTGGTGGCGGCGTGCGCGCGGCCGACGGCGCGGAAGACCTTGCGTTCGTCAGCGGTGATCTCGTCCCAGGAGCCGATTTCGCCGAAGACGCCCAGCGTATCGGTGTCGGCCTGCTTGATGAGCGCCTTGACGATCTGGTCTTCGCTCATGGAGGAGATTTCCCTGGGATAAAACGGCTGCGAGTAGAAGCCGCCGCCGGCGACGATGGGCACGCCGGATTTCATGGAGACCTGGCGAATGAAGTTGATGTCGCGGCCCATGTCGGCGTGCCCGCCGTCGACGATGCAGGCAACGCCCGCGGCCTTGGTTTTGGCGACCTCTTCGGACATGAGGTCGACGCTGCGCATGATATCGGGAGGTGGAGGTCCGCCGCGGCCGGCGCGCGGCGGGAGCGGCGGCAGGCCATTGGCGGCGCGAGCCGCGGCGGCCGCGGCGGCAAACCGGGCGTTGAAATCGGGGGCGAGCTGCATGTGCTCATGAAAGAGCGTGGCGCCGCCGCCTAGATCCCCGGGAGCGTAATCCTTAAGGAGCGTGCGGATAATCGCGCCTTTCGGAAAGGTCGGATTCTGGGCGGAGCCGGAGTACGGGAATGCGGCAGCCGCGGCGCCGAGGCCGAGGAATTGGAGAGCCTGACGGCGAGTCCGGTAAACGGGCATGGTGGGACTATTGTGGTGGAAGCGACCCACTTGGATTAATCTCCTTTGCCGGAGCTGTTGCCGACCAGTTTGAGGAACTCCTCGTTGGCGCCCACGCGTCCGTGCAGCGGCACGTGGCGGGCGACCTCCAGTTTCTGCTTGAGCATGTTTTGATAGAGCGTACGCATCCCGGCAGTGGGAGCGGCCGGGGGCGCGCCCTGGGGCGGCGAATACAGGTCGGCATTGATCAGTAGTTTTTCCTTCGGCAAATAGGCCATCAGCATGTCGGCACTGTGGTTGCCCTGCGCGTAGGATTGGTCTTCGAGCTCATAAGCCATGTCCTGCACGTGAAAGATTTCCAGGACGCGAGCGCCGTCGGTGATGACGTACCTGGCGGCGCCGCCGCCGGGGCCGGCGGCAAAGCTGGCGACGGTCTCAATCGGGGCGGGACGGCGGCTGATCATGTACATCGGGCTGTAACGGGCCATGCGGTCGGGCTGCAATTCGCGCGGCGCGGCGGAGAACAGAATGTCCAGGTAATACTGTTTATTGGATTCGTGCGTAACGACGGTGGTGCCCTGTGAAAGATAGGTGCGCAGGCCGCCGGCGTGGTCGAAGTGGTGGTGAGTGTTGACGACATACCGGATGAGCTTGTTCGGCGCGAGGCGATTGACTTCTTCGATCACAGACAGCGAGCGCGCCTCGTTCTGGGGCGCTTCGACGACGGTGACGAAGTCTTTGAACTCAACCAGGACGCTGTTGTGCGTTCCTCCGGCCAGGAGCCAGACGCCATCGGCGAGTTTCTGGCTTTCGACCTTCACCGGCGTCGCGGTCGCAGTGCGCACGACCTCGGGTACGGGCATGGGGGTCACGTCGATATTGGGCTTCACGTCCGTGACGGAATACTCGTAATAGTTGTGCGCCGGGTTGAGCCGCGGGTCGCCCTGGTGGACGTGCACCAGCGTCGGAAACTCGACGCCGCCGAAATTCTTGTACCTGGTGAAGCGCATCTCGTAATCCATGTCGCCGTAGACCGGGTTCGGAAACCAGGTATCGGTCAGCTCGACGAGATTCCGGTCATTGATGGTACCGTTGACGCGGTATTTGCCGAGGGTAAAGGAGACGATGGTCACTCTGCGACCGTATTGGGAAAGGCCGGCATCCGATGCGCCGACGATGGGCAGCGAGATTGCAGTGGCGTCATTGGCCGCCAGAGCCGCCTTCAGAAAGCCGTGCGGGGTGATGGCCAACTCCAGCCGGCGCAGCTCGGGGTAAGAAACGCCGTCAAGATAGAGGCCGGTGAGAGGCACCGGCTTGTCGCCTTGCATGTCCCAGGCAAAGCTGCCGCTGAGAATGGAAGTGACATGCTCCTCGGGCATGGGCGGCCTGCCCAGGAGGGGGTAGCGGCCCTGGCGGCGGGTGTAATCCTCGCGCGACCATTGGGCCGCGTAATCGATTACGCGCGTGTAGTCGGCGACTTCGTAATGCGGCCAGTCTTCGGCGAGCCCATAGGTTTGGCCGATGCGCGAAGACCAGCCGCCGGCGGAATACCGGATGGTCTTGAGATTCTCCCCGCCCATAGCACGGAGCGAAGCTTGCAGGATGGAACGGACATCCTTCACCGACTGGGCCGTTACGCTGCCGGCGAACACGCCGAGCAAGGCGGCGGAAAAAACGAGCTTACGCATCATGTGGAAGATTCTAACCGAACGGCATGATTTTCGGGCAGGCAGCGGACACGACACTGCACCCGTCATCGAGGATGGCGGGAGGAGGCGATTGCCGATCTATGATATAGGTGCCGAGGGCCGATGGCTGAAAAACGGGTTCTTCCCAAGTCGAGAACACAAATCGAGCGGGTGCGGCGGATATGCGCGGCGATTCCCGGCACGATGGAAAAGATGTCGCACGGCGAGCCGACGTTTTTCACGCCCAAGCGGGTGTTTGCCATGTGCGCGAATAACCATCACAACGACGGTCATCTCGCGGTGTGGCTTCCGGCGGCTCCGGGGGTACAGGCGAGCTTGATTGAGGAAGAGCCGGATACCTATTTTCGGCCGCCCTACGTAGGGGGAGCGGGGTGGATCGGAGTGGAATTGGCGCAGGTCAGCGATGAGCAACTGGGCGCATTGATCCGGGAAGCATACAGCCTGATGACGGCGAAGACCGGCGCCGCCGGAGCCAAAAGACGGGCCGAAGCCAAGAGCGTTCGCCGCCGCTGAGGAATCTCCCGGATTCGTAAACTTCGGCACTCCGGGCCGAGGCGTGCAGCCCTGCGGTACCATGAAACGCACCGGGGTAGAGCTCGCATTTGTCTGGTTTTTCGCAACTGCTTGGGGTGCAGCCCAGCCGCCCGATACACCGCAAGCGGAAGCAGACCGTCTATTGGGCGCGGCGCCGGCGGAAACAGCAATCCCGCTGAAGCGGCTGCCGTTGGATATTCTTCATGACCAAAAGACGGTGTGGACGTTTCCAGCGAAGGCGGTTCGCGGCCAGCACTGGAAGCCGGTGCTCGCGGTGGGTTTGATCACGGCCGGGCTGGTCGCGCTCGATCCGCATGCGGAATCGTATTTTCATGACCGGGTAGGCTTCAGCACCTATAAAACCGGACCGTTGCGCGGGCGGAATTCGACTCTGGCGATTACGCTGACGCCCGTGGCTTTCTATCTGACGGGCCTGGCCCGGCACAAGGCGCACGCGCAGAACACGGGCCTGCTGGCGGTGGAGGCCATCGCCGATACGCAGATCGTGAGCTTCGCGATGAAGCACGCGTTCGGGCGATTGACGCCGAGCCAGATTCCGCCGCACGGCGATCTCACGGACACGTGGTTCAAATACAGAGGCTCCTTCACAAACGGCGGCAGTTTTCCGTCGGGCCATTCCGCGTCGGCATTCGCGGTGGCGGCGGTGATTGCGGGGCGTTACCGGGCACACCGCTGGGTTCCGTGGGCGGCGTATGGAACCGCGGCGTTCCTGTCGCTGACGCGGTTACCGGACCTGGCGCACTTCCCGTCGGATGTGTTCTTCGGCGCGGCGCTGGGATACGGGATCGGGCACTTTGCGGTGTTGGGGCGTTAGCACGGGCGGGACGCAGGCGGCAGTCGCTTTCCAGAGTAAATTATCCTAAAATAGCAATCGTGCAGCCCCTGGAATGGACGAGCGACGATTTCGTCTACGAGCCGCAAATGGATGCTGATCATCAGAAGCTGTTTGCGGACGCGGAAGGCGTGCGCCAGTCGCTGGTTTTCGGCAAGCCGGCCAGCCAGATCGGATTCCAGTTGTGGCATCTGGCGAAGAGCTTCTCCGCTCATGTGTCGAGCGAAGAGCGGCTGATGCGCCGGTCGCGCTACCCCGCGTTTCAATGGCACGAAGAGCAGCATCGGGCGGGCCGCACCAAGATCGCGCGCCTCACGCAAGCCGCGCACCGCAATGATGAGCTCGGGCTGCGGGACGGTTTGCAGGACTTTGCCCGCTGGATGCAGGACCACGTTCGGCTGGCCGATCGGATGTTCGCGGCGCATCTGCGGAATCACGAGCGCGGACGAGCGGCTTCGTAGGACGGGGCGGTCCGCATTTCCACCGCGAGCAGGCTAGCGGTCGGCGGCAGCCCTGGCGCGGCGGCCGGCTGTCGCGGGCTGCGGCTGCTCGGGCAAGGCCGCAATTTGCGCGGCACGCGCCACGAACGGCATCTGGGCGATGCGCGCCATAGCGATCGGGGTGAGCGCTTCGGCCTGGCGCATGAAGACCATCTCATGCGATTCGGTTTCCGAGTCGATCATGATGCAATCCCCGTTGTGAAGCTGCTCGGTGGCCAGCAGGTTCGAGATCGGCTGCACCAGCAGCCGGTCAATGGCGCGGCGGAGATGGCGCGCACCGTAGCGCGGGTCGGTGCCTTCGAGAAGGAGTTGATCGGCGGCCGCTTCGGTAAGGCGAAAAATGAAGGCGGTGGGTTTATTGTTGAGGATGCGCTCCTGCAGCCTCCGCAGCTCGATTTCGATGACTTGCCGCAGTTCGGTTTCTCCCAGGGCATTGAACACGACCATCGCGTCGAGCCGGTTGATGAACTCGGGGCTGAATTTCTTGCGCGCGGCTTCGATTCCCGTGGAGCTGAGCCTGGTCGCGAGCCGCTCGCGGCCGCCGGCTTCGGCTTTTGGCGCGATGGTGAATCCCCAGCGCGGGCGCACCAGCGTTTGCATCTCGGAGGCGCCGAGATTGCTCGTCATGAAAATGAATGCGCGCGAGAAATCGGTGCGGCGTCCGTCACCCAACGTGAGCGTACCTTTGTCCAGGATTCCGAGCAGGAGGTTCCAAAGCGCGTCGCTGGCCTTCTCGATCTCATCGAACAGCACGAGACTGATCTTGACCGATTCGGTATGGGACTTGTTGAGTGCTTCCTGACTGAGGGCGGGATGCGTCTCGCGATGGCCGAGATATCCGGGCGGCGCGCCGATCAGCTTGGCAATTTCATGGCCGTGCTGAAACTCCGCGCAATTCACCTTGACGATGGCGTTGGCGTCTCCGAACAGGCTTTCCGCCGTGGCTTCGACCAGCCGGGTTTTCCCTGAGCCGGTGGGACCTAAAAACAGAATGTTCGCGATCGGCCGGCCCGGAGAAGTCATCCCGGTGACATGCATCTGGTACAGATCGACGATCTTGCGAATCGCCTCGTCTTGACCGACGACCAAGCGCCGTAAGCCCGACTCGAGATGTTCGGCCGGGCGGCCCGGCTTGTGCGGGTCCAAACGCCAACCGGTGTTTAACATGATGCCGTCGCCTCCGATCTCCGGTCGTGGTACATCTCTGCAATTTGTCAGCCAAAACCGGAGAAGATCATCTGGTTATCCGCCAGGCGTTGATAATGGAAGAGAAACCCGACAGTTCTATCTGATTTTGGATTTCAATTTGGGCGAAAAGCCCCAAGAAGTACCAGCGCGGCGCGGTTCGTTGGGAGATTCCGCGCGATTTCAATGCCGGTCTTTCGCCTGGTGTGCGAGATTTTCGTATACCTTGCCGCCTTTGATGACGAATACCGCGCGGGCAGCGGCATTGACGTCTTGCAGTGGGTTGCCATCGAAGGCAACCAAATCGGCTTGCATACCGGGGGCGATGGAGCCGATCTGATCGCTCATCCGCAGAGACTCGGCGGAAAGCGAGGTGGCCGAGATGAGAGCCTGCATCGGGTCCTGGCCGCCGTCACGAACCCGCACGATGAACTCCCGGTAGTTTTGGCCGTGAGCTCCGGCAGTGGCATCGGTGCCGTAGACGATCTTCAGGTTGCGGTGCTTGAGCGCTTTCTTGAAGGTGTCGAGGACGATGGCAACGCCCTTTTGCATGAATGCGAAGCCTTCCTCGTTGTAGTTGCCGATGCCGAAGAACTTCGATTTGTTCTCGAGATAATTCTGGAGCACCAGCCCGACGTTGGGATCATAATAAGTGCCGTGCTGCGCCATTAAATCAAAGACGTCGTCGGTGAGATAGGCGCCGTGCTCGATGGCGGTACATCCGGCCAGCGTGGCGGCGCGCGCCGAGGCGGCCGAGTGCGCGTGCACAATGGTGCGCAGACCGAGCGCCTGGGCCTCCCCACACGCCGCCTGCAGTTGGGCGCCGGTCATGGTTTGCGCGCCCCCTTCGCGAATGCTCCTAGAGGCGAAAATTTTGATCAGGTCGGCCCCCTGCTGCTTGCGCTGGCGCACCAGCTGGCGGAGTTTTTCCGGCCCGCCGCTGGTCTCGGTAAATGCTTCGAGCGACGTCAGGATGCGCGGTCCGGGCACTACACCGCGCGCCACCGCCTCGCGGAGGTCTTTGTCCACGGCGGCGCCGGGGCTTTGCACGGTGGTGAAACCGGCGTGCAGCGTGAGGGCGAGGTTCTCGGCGATGTGCAGCATCGCCTGGGGCTCCGGCTCGGCGCTTCCGGCCAGCCTGCCGCTGTTATCGAAATGAACCGCGACGTGCGAGTGGGTATCGATCCAGCCCGGAGAGACGGTAAAGGCGGTCAGATCGTAAGTGACGGCATTGGCCGGCGGCGCGCCTCCGAGGCGGGTAATTTTCGATCCTTCGATCACCACGATCGTGTTCTTGAGCGTTCCGCCCTTGCCGTCGAACAAGGTCGAGGTCTTGAGTACGATGGGCCGCGGCTGCGCCGAAATAGCGAGAGCGCTCAGAACGAAAAGAAAGAACTTCACCGCTTCCTCCTCCTACTTCAATCCCAATTTTTTGCCCGCCGCCAGCAGAACGATGGACTCGCGGATTCGTCTTTCGCGCGTATCGGGCCGCTTCGCGAGATGAATCCACGCTACAAAGTGCCGGCGGTCGGTGGGCGCCAAACCTTGAAAAAATTTCCAGGCCTTCGCATTGGCCCGCAACGCCTCGGCCGCGTAGGCGGGGAGCTCCGGGATTTGCGGCCGCGGCGCGTAATGATTCCGCGTAGGCGCCGCGGCGATCCCGGCTTCGGCGAGAAGGCCGGCTGCGTTCAATTCCCGCCACCGCTTTCGATTGCTGTCGGACCACTTGCTGGCGGGCCTGCGCGGTGTGAATTTGCGCGCGTACCGATTCTCGTCGAGCCGCTTGATGAGGCTATCCACCCAACCAAAACACAGCGCTTCGCGGACCGAATCCTCGTAGTCGATGGACGCCACGCCCGTGTGGTCCTTATAGTAGACGAGCCAGACGCCGGCGCTGGAGGCGTGATTGTTGTCGAGCCAGTTCCGCCATTGCGGGCGCGAGCGAATGTCTAAGAGGGGAACCTCGGTCGCCATCGGATGGGCCGCTCCGGCCTATTATGTACATTCCGCAGGTCAGCCGCCACCGGTCACGGTTCCCGGCGCGGCACCCACACGTTCGGGTACATGCTCAGCACGACGTCACCGCGTTGATTGCGTGCGGTAGTGTGCATGCGGACGATGCCGTGAGCAGGCTGGGAGCGGGACGGCCGGGTGGAGACGACTTCGATCTCGGCCTGGATGGTGTCGCCGGGCCGAACCGGGGCCGGCCACTGCAGTTCGTCAACCCCGAGGCCGAGCCACGGCCCTCCCTGGGTCAGGTCCGCCTCTACCATCAGACCATTGACCAGCGAGGCGGTCTGCCAGCCGCTCGCGGAAAGCCCTTTCAGAGGGCCGCTGAGCGCTGCCTGGGCGTCCAGATGCATCGGCTGGGCATCAAAACGCCGGGCAAACTCGACGATATCGCGTTCGCTGACCTCGGCTGCGCGCGTCGTGAATCGCAGGCCGACCGTAAAATCTTCCCAATGTCGCATGCGCGGGCGGGCTACTGCTTGCGGGGCCCGCGCGGCTCCGAAGCCGGCGGCACGATGTTCTTCATGCGGAGCGTGGTCACCATGCTTCCGTAGATTTCATTGTTGTGCCCGTAATTCAGGATCAACAATGCCATGCGCAGATTTCGAGTCTGGCGGCCGCTCTCTTGCGTAATGTCGATCATCTCGGCGCCGCCGGCGTCGGTGAGGTTGTTATAGACGCCCTCGCAATAAGCAAACGCGTCGTTGAGCGCTTTGGTGAACTCGGCTTTGGTCGCGAGCTTCTCCAGGTTCTTGCCCGCATTGGGGTTGGGTTCGCCTTTAGCCTGAGAGCACCACAGAAAGTTGTAATTGGCGAGATGGCCGAGCTGCTGGCCGAATGTGCGCACTTCTTCCTGCGCGCCGGGCCGCAACCCGTAAAACTCCTCGGGCATTTTATCCGCGGTCCTCAGAATAGTATTGCGATTGTTCATATAGGCACCGCGCAGCCAGGTAGAAAGTGGATTGGCGTTCGACGGCGGCGCAGTCTGGGCTCCGGCGGCGATGGTGAGCAACGGCAAGGCGGCGAGCAGATTCTTCATCAAGTTGAGCTCCTGTGGAATAGGTATATCAAAAACCCGGGGACAGACGGGACGTTTCCCTCACTCCGGCGCGCGCCTGATTTTGGCCGGGCGCTCCGAAATTTCACGAGCCTCCTCGAGGGCCCTCCGCAGGCGGCGATCGCGCGCCAGCGGGTCGCGGTAATAGAAGATGGCGAACAGAATCCTCCGGCGCCGCAAGGGCGACATCCGCTTCCATCCCTCCGCGGCGCGGCCGTCGCGAGCGAGGGCCACGCGGATAAACGGGGGCAACTCGCGCTCCGCGTCCATGGTAGCGAGAAGCCGCTCGGCGATCTGATCAGCCCGCCGCCGGCGCGCTTCGGCGCTCTTCACATCGGTGATCCAGTTGGCGATTTCCTTGCGTATCGAATAATTCAGCTGATCATACCAGCGGCGCAGGGCGGGGTCTTCCGATAATGCCGCCGCCAGCTCCACCGGCGGCGTGACGGTTCGTTCGTCGGTGTCGAGTTCGAGGCGAAAGCGCGCCCGGTCACCGAGGGCGGCGCGCGCGCCGGCCTGCATCCGTTTGTTCACGAGCAGAATATGGCGGCCAGCGCCTTCGGGAAACAGCGACGTGCGAAACGGGAATCCGTTAATCGAACCCTTCACCTTCAAAAGCCCGTAGGTGCCCCAGGTCTTGCCGGCGTCGAAGGGAATGCGCGCGATGGTCCAACCCAGCCGCCGGTCGCCGCGCTCAAGCAACGCCTCAAATGATTGGGCCTTAGGCATTCGGATCTTGTCGTTATCATAGCGATGTTGGCATTGGGCGCCGTGATCCGCGGGCGGTCCAAGCCGGCCGTTCACCGGTGGGATCCCGGCATTCGCCGATTTCTAATCGAAAGGCCGGCTCCCGGCTGTTAGGCTGCTGCCATGGAATACGACGAGAGATGGCAACGCCAGCAAGAGCGGATGGCGCGGTTGCAGGAGCGCTGGGCTCGCAAGCAGGAGAGGTGGGCGCGCCGTCAGCAAAGGTGGGCGAACCGGCAGCACCACTGGGGGCACCGCCGCAGCCCCGCCCACGGCATTGTGTTCAGCGTGGCGGTGATTGCGCTGGGCGTGCTGTTTCTGCTCGACAACCTGGGGATTGTCAGTTTCCACGACGTAGCGCGTTACTGGCCCGTGATCCTGATCGCGCTGGGCGTAGTGCGGCTAGTGGATTCTCACGGGACCGCCTCGGTGGTGTTCGGTGGGATTCTCGCCGGGGTCGGCGGCCTGCTGCTGCTCGACAACTTCGGCATTATTTATTTCGACTGGCGCATCTTCTGGCCGGCGATTCTGATCGGAGTCGGGATTCTGATGCTGTTGCGAACGTATCAGTGGCAGGAGGCGCGGGGAGCGGCGAGCCAGGCGCCGAACGCACCGCCCGCGCCCGGCACGATCAATTTCTGGACCATGTTCGGGGGCGGGGAGCGCCGCATCGACGCCAAGGACTTTCGCGGAGGCGAAGTCAGCGCCATGTTCGGAGGATTCGAAATCGACCTGCGGGGCGCCGCCATGGCCGAAGCACAAGCCACCATCGACGTAAGCGTCATGTTCGGAGGCGTGGATATTCAGATTCCGGAGGGCTGGCTCGCCGAAATCAAGGGGACGGCCCTGTTCGGCGGATTCACCGACGACACCAATCCTCCACAGCCCGGCCAGCCGGCGCCGCGGTTGATCATAACCGGCTACGCTATGTTCGGAGGCGTCACCGTTTCGAACTGACGAGAGCCGGCCGCCATGCATCCCATACTGATGAGCCGGGCGCGCCTGGCCTTTTATCTGCTCGCCTGGGTTCCGCTGGCCGGCGCGGCCGCCGTCTTCCTCAAGGAAGCGCGGCAAACGTGGACGTACAGCCTGGCGACCGCCGCCGGGCTGGCGCTGTTCTACGCGCTGGTGTGCCTGTCGCCGTGGTACACGGGCCGCTACCTGCCCCTGCAGCCGGCGGGCTTTGGAAAACTTCTGGTGAACCACACGGCGGCGGCCGTAGTGGCGGCGGCCCTGTTGCTCGGCCTCGCCAGCCTGCTGGGGGTGCCCGAAGCGCAGCGGGTCTTGCTGTTCGTCTCCGGTGTGCTGCTGTACCTGCTGGCGGCGGCCTTGCATTACGTTCTGTTCTCGTTTCAAAACACTCGCGAGGCCGAAATCCGCATGCAAGCAGCACGGGTGCAGACGCGCGAGGCCGAATTGAAGGCGCTGAAGGCGCAGATCAATCCCCACTTTCTCTTCAACAGCCTGAATTCCATCAGCGCGCTCGCCACCGCTGATCCGGAGCGCGCCCGCGAAATGTGCCTGCGGCTGGCGGAGTTTTTGCGAGCCACGCTGAACCTGGCTGAGGAAGAGATTATTCCGGTAGAGCAGGAACTGACGCTGGCGCGCACGTATCTGGAGGTGGAACAAGTGCGTTTCGGAGACCGTCTGAAATTCGCCGAATCGGTCGCCCCGGGTTGCGCCGCCTGCACGGTGCCCTCGCTCATCCTGCAGCCGCTGGTTGAAAACGCGGTGAAACACGGAATTGCCGGGCTGGTGGAAGGCGGCGAAATCCATCTCGGCGCCGATTGCCGCGACGGGATGCTCCGCATTACAGTGGATAACGATTACGACCCCGACTCGGCGGGCAATGGCCGCAATGGAGTCGGTCTGGCGAACGTGCGCGACCGCCTGAAAACGATTTATCAAAAAGAGGCTCGCATCAGCACGCAAACGGGCGACCGCCGTTATTCGGTCACCCTGGAGTTTCCCTGCCAATGACGAATCGCATCAGCGCGGTGATCGTCGACGACGAAGAGCTGGCGCGGCAGGTGTTACGCGAATACGCGCGCAGCATACCAGATTTGGAGATCATCGCGGAGTGCGCCAACGGCTTCGAAGGCGTCAAAACCATCACGGAGCGCAAGCCGGACCTCGTCTTTCTTGACGTGCAGATGCCGAAGCTCGACGGATTCGAGGTTCTGGAATTGATCGGGCGGGAGATTGCGGTCATCTTTACCACCGCGTACGACACGTACGCCATGCGGGCCTTCGACGCTCACGCGGTAGACTACCTGTTAAAACCGTTCCGGCTCGATCGCTTTCAGACCGCGGTGGAGCGGGCCCGGCAGCGAATCGGCACGCCGGCGCCGCTCGCTCCGGAGCTCACCGCCGCGGCGCGGGGCCCCTCGGCCTACGCCGCGCGCGTGGTGGTGAAGGATGGGGCGAAAGTGCATGTGATCCCGGCCGCCCGCCTGGACTATGCCGAAGCTCAGGACGATTACATCGCCCTGCACAGCGAAGGCAAGGCATATTTGAAGCAGCAGACGATCGCAACGCTGGAATCCGCGCTCGATCCGCAACAGTTCATCCGCATCCACCGGTCGTACCTGGTGAACCTGTCGCGAGTCGCGCGGATCGAGCCGTACGGCAAGGAGAGCCATGTCGCGGTGCTGATGGATGGAACGCAACTCCCGGTTAGCCGCGCCGGGTACGACCGCCTGAAGTCACTGCTGTCCACCTGATCACAACCCGGGCAGCCGCTGCCGGAACGGAGGCACCTGCCGTTCACTGACGACAATCTCGGTTGCCGCCGCATCCGCCATCACCAGGAGAAAGCCGCTCTTGAAATACGGTTTGATCTCCTTAATGCGGCCGAGGTTGACGAGCGCGTCGCGCCGCGCGCGAAAAAACAGATCCTCGGGCAACGCGGTCTCCAGCTCGTTCAACTGATAGTTGACCCAAAAGGACTCGTTCGCGGTTTTGGCGCGCACGATGCCGCCCTCCACCTGAAACCATAAGATCTGCTCCACGGGGACCAGGACGAGGCGGTCGCGCGTGCGGCAGACGACGCGGCGCAGGGCTTTGGAGCGGTCCTGCGCGGCGCGCAGCAGATTTTTTCGTTCGGCGTCCTTGTCTTCCGAATAAGTGTTCAAGCGGCGCGCGCGATCGATGGCTTGCGCCAGGCGCTCGGGCTCGACCGGCTTCAACAGATATGCCAGCGCATTCACCTGGAAGGCCTCGAGCGCGTGCTGGTCGTAGCCGGTTGTGAAAATGACGAGCGGCAGCGGCACTTTCGACGGAATGGAGCGCACCACCTCGAAACCGGTCAGCCCGGGCATTTCGATATCGAGGAAGAGAATGTCAGGCTGAAGTTCTTCGATCTTCTCCAGAGCATCTAGCCCGTCCTGCGCCTCTCCGGCGACGACGATGTCGGGATGGCTTTTGAGCAGCCGGCCGAGCCGCGAGCGCGCATCGGCCTCATCGTCAACTATGAGGCTTCTCATGACCGTTGCGCCCGGACTGGCGCGGCATCAGCAGCGTGACGCGCGTCCCTTCCGGCATTCGCGGCTCCAGAGTGACGCGCGCGCGCTCCTGGTACAGGGTTGCCAGCCGCTGCGTGATGTTTCGCAAGCCGACTCCGTTTGACTCGGAGCCGTTGGCGCGGCCATTGCCGGGGCCTTGCGGACCGACGCCGTCGTCTTCCACCGCCAGGCAGATCTGATCGCCTTGCGCCTTCGCCGAAATCCACAAGCGCCCGGCACCGGTTTTCGGCCCAAGGCCGTGCTTGAGCGCGTTCTCCACTACCGGCTGCAAAATCAGGGAAGGGACGGGATCGAGCCTGACCTCCGGAGAAACGTCGATTTCGACCTGCAGCCGGCTGCCGAAGCGCGCCTCTTCGATCTCGAGATAGCTGCGGAGGAATTCGATTTCTTCGTGAATGGGCGCCAGCGGCCGCGAAGAGTGCGCCAGCACATGGCGAAATACCTTCGCCAGCCGAAGCGTCATGGTCTCGGCGCGCGGCGGGTCGGTCACGATCAGGTTGGCGATCGTGTTCAGCGAATTAAACAGGAAGTGCGGGTTGATCTGCGCGCGCAGCGCACGCAACTCCGCCTCGGTGACCTGCTGCAGCAGCAGCGTCTCGCGGCTCTGGCGCTCCACCATTTCACGCTCGAGGCGGAGCAGGTCCAGCCGGCTGCCGAACTGCTCGGCGACGCCGCGCAGGTAGTCGACTTCCTGGCTCACGATGCCGCGGCGCGCCAGACCGGGCGAGATGGCCAGCACGGAAATGACCCGTCCTTCGGCGCGCACCGGCACGAGCCATTCGAGATTCTTCAGGTTCAGAAGGGAAGCCAGCGGATGTCCGCACGGTAATTCGGACACCTGGCCGTCATGAATTTCCGCCGGCCACAGCGCCTCAGGCAGCCGCGCGAGGCCTATCGAACGCACATCTTCCAAGCCGAGGGTTTTACGAACGGAGCCTTCCACCGCCGCCGTTACTTCGGATTCGCTGTACAGCCGCTGCACCTGCTCACTGATTTCCCTGACCGCGTTCCGGTAATCGGAAGCGTTAAAGATCCAGCGGTTCACCAACCGGACCGCCTTCCGGTCCAGCCTGGAAAAGCAAACCAGCAGCGCCGCCGCCAGCAGCGTCATGACGAAGAACCGGACCGCCGAAGGGTACTCGGTGTAAGACGAAAGGCGCTGCACGAAGGGAGCATTGACCACGAGAATCAGGATGGCGGCGGCGATGCTCGCGAGCACGATTCCCACCGTGTAGCGAATAAACAGATCGGCGAAACGGAAGCGCGCAAAAAGGAAGAACGTCCCGATCACGACCAGCAAAACCGATTGGTGCCCGATGACGCCCAAGGTGCAGCGCAACCAGTCGGTGAGCTGTACATTGGTTTGCACGATAACGGACAAGGTCGTCAGCACCAGGCCAGCCAATACCACGAGATAGGAGAACCGCAAGGATCGCGAGACCGACCGGCCGCGCAGGAGCAATGCCGCCGATGCCAATCCGAGGAAAGTGGCGTTGTAGGCCGAGAATTCCTTGAGGCCGAGCGGAACCACCGGCGGGCCGAGGAGCGCCGCCCAGAAACCGATGACGATCACCGCCGCGTCTACGTAAGCCAGGGCGGTCAAGTACCGCCAGCAGACGCACTGCCAACGTTCGAGGGCGAGGTGGCGCCAAATCGCGAGCAAGGGGACGGGCCAAAGGCCGGCTCCTGTGAATTGGATGGCCAAAGCAACGGAAACCACGCCGGGGTCGTCGGGCGTCCCCTGCGGATGTTGCAGGACGGTTACGAAGCCGCCTGCGTTCCACAGCAGGGCACAGACAGCGAGGAGGATGTTCGAGACGGGCGTTCCGGGCAGCCGCGCGGCGCGGATCGTCAGCACGAGCAGCAGGAGCGAGATCACCACTCCCACCGTGAACCCAATCAGATTGGCCGCCAGATAAGGAGCGACAGCGCCGGCCCCGATCATTTGAAGTCCTCTCGCCTCCAATCAGCATAGTCCAGCCGGCGCCCGGCCGCTGGATGGAATGCGCTGAGCGCGGAAAATCGGGCTTGAGCGCGGATTGGAGAGTGTGAGCGGCGGGCGGACGCGCTTCGCGCGCGCGGTGACGCCGAATCAGTCATCCGCGCTCACCGCGTCTGCTCCGCGCTTAGCCGATTTCCGTGGCGATTTTCGCGGCTCCGCCCGAAGCTGACTACGAGGGGATGCCACCTATGATTACCGCCAAGTTTGCTTTCGTGGGGATCATTTTCATTGCGCCGCTGATTGCCGCGCCATACGCCGCGACCGATGACCTGACTCTCGCCAAAATCTGGAACGACACAGCCGCTCGATATATGGATCGCGGCGCGTATGAGGAAGCGCGCCAGCTCTATCTGCGTTCGCTGCCTGTATTCGAACGGGCTCTTGGGGCTGAACACTCCGCCACCATCACCACGATCGGCAATCTCTGCGGAGCCTCCGTTCATCTGACCGCCTATGTCGACGCCAAGCCGCTATGCACCCGAGCGCTGGCGCTTCGCGAGAAGGCGTTCGGCCCCGACGATCTCACGGTGGCCGAAAGCTTGAGCGACCTCGCGCTTGTCTACGTGGGCGAAGGAGACCTGCGCCGGGCCGAATCGCTTTTCCAGCGCGCCCTGCGGATTGAAAGCGCGCGGCCCGACTCGACGGACATGCCGAGGCTGCTGAACAATCTGGGCTTCCTCTATTTCCATAAGAAGAAGTACGGGCGCGCGGAAACTTACTTTGAGAGCGCCATCACCTCAATTGAACGCAGCCGCGGATCCGAAGACCCCGACCTGATCGCGATGTTCGGCAACGCCGCGACCGTGTATCTAGCGAATCATGAGTACCGCGCTGCCGAAGAGCGCTATCGCCGCGCCCTGGCGCTCTCGGAACGCTTGTACGGCTCGCCACAGGCCAACAACACGCAAGCGCTGATCGGGCTGGCGCGCGCCGAAGCCGCACAAGGCCGTCGTTCGGAAGCCGGCGTCTTTTTGCAGCGCGCCCGCGCCCTGTCTGGCGCCGGTCCCAACACGTACCTGCAATGGCGGCGAGCCCTCGACGCGGCGGAATCGGATATTCTGCCCAGGTAAGAGCCCGCACCGAAGTTGACACTGATATAATTCCGGATTCCTTCTATGCCGGATCCCGCGATTACGGTCGGGAGAAAAATCACACGGCGATTGATGCCGTTCCTGTTCGTTCTATACGCCACGGCATATATCGACCGCGTCAACGTCGGTTTCGCCGGCCTGGACATGACCAAGGACCTGGGTTTCTCCAACGAGGTCTTCGGGTTCGGATCCGGCATATTCTTTTTCGGATATTGTCTGCTGCAGATTCCGGGCGCGATGCTTGCGGAAGTGTGGAGCGCGCGCAAATGGATAACGTGCATCATGATCTTGTGGGGCTCGCTGGCCGGGCTGACCGGCACGATCCATACCGCCGGGCAATTCGCTGTCATCCGTTTTCTGTTAGGCGTGGCCGAGGGCGGCTTTTTCCCCGCGGTGGTCATTTATCTGACGCATTGGTATCGCGAGGCCGATCGGGGCAAGGCCATCGGCATGTTCATGGCCGCCATCCCGCTCTCGAATGCAGTGGGCGCTTCGGTTGCCGGGCTCCTGCTACGGCTGCACTGGTTCTCGATTCCCGGCTGGCGCTGGCTGCTCATTCTGGAAGGTGCTCCCGCGTTGCTGGGCGGCGTGGCGGCTTTCTTCTATTTACCGGAGCGCCCGAAGGACGTGCGCTGGCTTTCGGTCGAAGAGCGCGATTGGCTCACCGCCGCGCTTGAGCGCGAACAGAGCCGGAAGCGGGCTGAGCAGCAAAGTAAGCCGTCGATTCTCGCCGCCCTTCGGCATCCGGCGGTCCTGGGCGTCGCGGCATCCTATTTTCTGGTGAACTGCGGTGGCTACGGTCTCACCATCTGGCTTCCCAAAATCGCGCAAGCAGTCTCCGGCCTCGATGCCATGGGGGTAAGCCTTGTGGTAGCGATTCCGTGGGCGGTCGCGATTCCCGCGATGGTGCTGAACGGCTGGCACTCGGATCGAACCGGGGACCGCCGATGGCATGCCGCGGTGGCTGCGCTGCTGTTCGGCGCCGCCCTAGCGATTAGCCAGCAGTTCTCGATGTACCCAGCGATCGCATTCATGGCGGTCACGCTCGCGGCGGCCGGCGATATGGCGTACTTTCCTCCCATGCTCGCGCTTCCCACCGAGCTGATGAGCCAGGGCCGCGCCGCCGCCAGCTTCGGATTCATCAACCTGACGGCGAACCTCGGCGGCTTCGCCGGCCCGTACGCCGTCGGTTTTCTGACCGACCTCACGAAGAGCTATTCGGCGGGCGTGTACCTGATGGTGGCCACCGCAATCGCCGGTAGCGCGGTAGCCGCCTGCTTACGCCAAAAGGACAAAGTGACGCTGGGCACTCGCTCCGTGATCGCTACGGGCAACTCCTGACGCCAGGCTCTCCTTCGACTTGCAAGCCCCAACCAATCAGTGCAGCGGAATCCGAAACAGGTTGCCCTCGAAATCGTGCTTGGTGAAAACGAACGTGGAAGGATCGGGTCCAGGTCGAAGATTGCCTCGGCCCAATATCTGGATGCCCGGCACATTCAAGCGGTCCGCGCGCGAGCTGATGCCGGACACCGGCAAATCGGGCAACAGTTTGCCTGGCGCCAGAGGAACTGCAATCGTGATCCCCGCCGTGCTTTCTGAAGTATCGGTCGCGACGTAAAGAGTTTTCCCATCCGCCGACCACTGGACCGGACAGCCAAACGTGCAAATTGTGCGTACTTCGCTGCCGACCGTGGAGTAGGCCATCACGTGATTCGTCATTTCGTCGCCCGCGATGGCGGCGCCAACAGCCACCCACTCTCCCTTTGGCGAAGTACCCAGGAGATTAAAAATGGGTGAATTGTTGATGCGCGACTGACCGGTACCATCTTCCTTAATACGAGCGACAAAGTTGCGTTGATCCGCCAGTTCCCGGAAGATCAGTTCTCCATTGGCCCCGAACGAGACTTCGTCGCCACTGTGAACCACAAGATGGGGAGGCGCGTGCCGATCCAGAGAAGCCAGCCAGATTTGAGACTCTCCGCCGGTCTTCGTTGTGTAGGCCACCTCCTTTTCGTCGCCGGAAATTGCGTAATCGATGACGGAAGTTCCCGGCAGCAGCCGGTCGGCCTTGCCCGATGCCAGTTCCGTTACCCGGAGTTCGCTGGGCGATCCGGGGTTCTGTTGCATCAGATAGTACACGCGCTTGCCGTCGGGCGACATCCTCGGATCAAACGCGAAGCCTTCGGAAGTTACCGGATGCTCACCGTTGGGATCGTGGACCCAAATCGAACTCTGCCGGATTCCCACGGCGGCGATCAGCGAGCGGCCGTCCGGCGCCACTGCCAAGCCCTCCTCCTCGGTGGGTCCGAAGGTGATCTGCTCGGGCGCGCCTCCAGCAAACGGTTGGCGCCACAGGTGCGACCCGCCGCGGCCCAGCCAGCCATATTCTCCGCCGCCGTTGAGCGCGGGTTCGGCGCCAAAGTACATCCACTTGCCGTCTGGCGACCAACCGGCGGCCGTGCAGCGGCCCGGTGGTCCGACGCGCCTTCCGTCCGAACGGCCGTCGATCGGAACCAATCGGCAGGGGATCCACGTCGCTGTCCGGTCCATCTCCACGACGAGCGCCCATCGGCCGTCGGGTGACGCGTGGGAATAGTGTGCCATGGCGCGTTGGTGCGCCGGAAAGTAAATGGGGCGCTCCTGCCCGCGGTCTTCGGCGGCGGTCACGATTCCCATGTGCAGGCCGGTCATGATTTCGGAAAAGAGGATGTGCCCGTTACCCATCCAGGTCAGCCCCGAAGCATTCGGCAGCAGACGGGTCGGGGGCCCGCCGAGCACCGGCACCGTCCAGGTATCCCACGTCGTCTGACCGGGAATGACCGAGGTGTAGGCCACGCGCGAGCCATCCGGTGTAAAAGTGGGACCGTACTTCAGCGCAGAATCGTTGGTGAGCTGCACCGACTCGCCGTTGGGGAGCAGTTTGACATAGATCTGGCCGCGGCTCAGGAAATAATCACCGCCGCGAATGAATGCCACCATACGGCCGTCCGGAGATAGTGCCGGGGCGGTGACCGCGTCGTTGAATTGGGTGAGCTGGACGTACTCCGACGGAGAGGTGACGGGCGACCTGGCGCCGAAGAAATGTCGGACGCCCGCCGCCAAACCGGCCAAGGCCAGCAGTGCGGCTGCGGCGATCACTGCGTTTCTGCGGCGCTCCCGGTTGACCGCGATTTGCTGACTGGCTGTGTTGCTCTGCGAGTCGATTTCCCGCCGGGCCCGCGCCAGGTCGGCACGCATATCCGAAGCGGTCTGGTATCGCACCGCGGGGTCTTTTTCGAGGGCGCGCAAGATGATCCGCTCCAGTTCGGGCGCGAGAGCCGGATTGCATTCGCGCGGCGGCTGCGGCTTCTGATTCAGAATGGCGTCGAAGGTCACGTTCCGGGATTCGCCGCGGAACGGCACCACTCCGGCGGCCATCTCATAAAGCACTATGCCCAAAGAGAACAAGTCCGTGCGGCCGTCGACGGAGCCGCCGCGCACCTGTTCCGGAGACATGTAGGAGGCAGTGCCCATGGTGGTGCCCGGCGTGGTCAAATCCAGATCCGCGGAAGGCCCGCCGTCCGGGGCGGCCCTGTCGGCTGCGGCCGCAGATATGGGCTTCGCGAGTCCGAAATCCAGAATCTTGACGATGCCTTTATTGGTAAAGAAAATGTTCGCCGGCTTGATATCGCGGTGCACGATACCGAGCGAATGGGCCGCATCGAGCCCGTCGCTGACAGAGATACCGATTGAAAGCAGCTCCTCGTTGGAGGAGCGCCCGGTCCCGATGCGCTGCTTCAAGGTCTGGCCTTCGAGCAGCTCCATAACCAGATAGGGGTGGCCCTTCTCCTCGCC